>WNFO01004717.1_pt1 | contig 11799 bp, 11 predicted proteins | sample 5400251 | NCBI WGS metagenome assembly WNFO01 (sample SAMN13153354, study PRJNA577476) | soil metagenome | isolation source: 100 cm saprolite under Madrone tree | place: USA:California | collected 2016-06-14
GCTTGGCTTTCATGGAAACCTCTTGTGTTCAATTTCGACGTGGCTCGGCCCGGTTGACGAAACTCCTCAATCTCTCCATCGGGGTCAGGCCATTCTCCTTTTCAGGACAACGCCTGCCACCACCCACACAATCGCCACTGCCGGAGCCATGCTATAAATCGGGCAGAAACGCTCCATAGAACAGACGGCCTTAGCTGCCGAGCCAAGTCGTGCCACAGATGCTATCTAATTACCGCCCGGGCAGCTCGCTGTCAGTCTCTGCCGGAGTTTCTGGTTCATACAACCACCCCGCAGGGGTGGCCAAGGCTACAAAGGGGATAGTCTAGAGAAAAACTTCTCCTTCGACTGGCGAAAGCGATTTTGTTCGCTGTGCTGTCCAGCCCACGTCATGTTGTGAGGCTATGGGTTTTTTCTCTTTCTGCAGATTCATGTTGCTGTCGTGACGACGCCTTCGGTTTCCGACTTGGGCAAGCAGCGCGGTTGTAAGATGTCAACCATGGTTCTATCTGAGGCTCGAGGGCCTACAGCTTTCTCTGGTTGTCCGAGGAGGCATATAGTTTATCGACAGACTCGCGGTGCTCGGAGCTTCGACGCCGGAAACTAGGATTCCGGCCGCTTTTGTGCGATCGCCGGCGGGCGATTCATCGGGCCGCACACAATCCCAGAAACTGTACTCCGCTTCCTCTCGCGCGACATCGCTTCGATTCGCTGTGATTCATTGGTTGGTGGCAGCAGTCACTGACATTTCCAACTCGGTTTCCGCATCATTCTCGTGGGCCTGCGCCTTGTCGTCCTTCTGCATGAGTGTCCGGTAAGCCGGAATTGTGTGCTTTCTCCAATTCGGCGATAAACTAACGATGTTTACCCAGTTCCACGAACGGTCAGCCCGGATCCCGGAGTTAGGCGTTGAATGCGCCCAGATTTCCACCAAGAAGTACGCAACTTTCTTGCCAGCTCCTCGCTTAAATAGACAATCACTTTCGAGCCCTTTTCGGCACCCTCAGCTACAATCACATTGAGTTCATTCAGGATCGGTCGCTCGGTCAGGGCGGAATGCCGGGCTCGGCCATCCTTCATCATTGCGAGACTCTCATGCCATTGTTCACCGTGACGATGAAAGCGGGTAGAGCCGCTGACGAAAAAAATGCGATCTCTCGTGCCATTCATGAAGCAAGCGTCAAGGCAGGATATCCCGACGACGACATGTTCCAACGTTTTTTTTGTCTTGAGCAGGCCGACCTGAAAATCGATCTCAACTATCCTGGTTTGCCGAAACCCCGAACGGAGAAGCTGCTGATGGTCGAAGTCCTTGTGTCGTCCGGGACTGACGCCCACAGGAAGACGCGTCTGCTGGCAGCCTTAGTCGAAGCGCTCGACGGTGCCGGCACTGATCCGAACGATATCATGGTGTTCTTCGAAGAGATCGATCGCGCCAGTAGCTCCTTCGGCGGCGGTCGGCTCGCGCCACCAGTCGCAAGCGTCTAACAACCGTCGTGCGTAACGGTGCGACCACGACCGTCGCATAATTGTACGGACCCGAAGGTGAAGTCGTTCGATGTCCTCCAAACTTTGCTCCCGTACCATATTGTCCATCGAATCCCGGCTCATTCTTCCTGAAGAGAAATGATCCCGGTAAGACCGAAAGCGTTTCGGTTCACCAGAGCGGATTTACCGAGGCATTTATTGTTCGACCCGGTCCTCGCAGCACTGAAGTCAACTCCGGTTGGCATACAAAGCGTTCCTTGAACGACCTGAGTTTTTTAGAGTGAAAGATCTGAAGTTGTCAACGACCGGAGCTCGAGTTCCTTTACGAACGGCCATACCAATTTCAGACATCGGTATCCGGTCTACGATGTCACAGGCGACTACCGAGGCAACACTATGTTTAACTGCCGATAAGGGCAAAATGGCGACGCCCATGTGGGCATCCACTAGCGAGATCAATGTTGAGAGCTCTGCTGCGGTCTGGGAAATATTGGGAACAATCCTGGCATCGCGAAGCATCCCGAAGATCAGATCATGGAACCCAGGAGCATAGGTGCGCTCATACATCACGAAGTCCTGACCTGACACCTCGCTTAGGCGCACTCTTTTACTTTTTGCCAGGCTATGGGACGCCTGCACTACGAGTACGAACCGTTCCTGATGCACGGTGACGACATCGAGGGTCGACTGCACGCCTAGGGGTAGACGAAGAAATCCAATGTCGAGCGCCCCGGTTTGCAGCATCTGTACCTGATCCGCCGTGGGGATAGCGCGCAAAGAGAACTTCACTTCGGGATTTTGCGCTCTGAACTGACGAAAGATGTGGGGCACAATCTCAGTTCCAGCAGTTGAGATGAAGCCAATCCTCAATACTCCCAGTTTTCCATGTGCAGCCAGCCGGGCGCCACGAATCGCCTGGTCCAATTGCGATAGCGCCGCAGCGGCATCATCGCGAAAAACCACACCAGCCGCTGTGAGCGTTGTTTTACGCCGGTTCCGTTCGAAGAGTCGAACGCCGACGTCCTCCTCAAGAGCTCGTATCTGAAGACTTAAGGCTGGTTGGCTGAGATGGATCAACTCCGCCGTACGCCCGAAGTGCAGAGTCTCGGCGATAGAGAGAAACGACCGAATTTGACGAAGCTCCATGCGTCTATTCTTATTTGCATACCTTATCACAGAGCACAGAACAAACAATGTCTCTAATCAGACTCAGAAGTGTCTAACCGGGTGTGGCACAGGAGTAGTTCGATGCCGCCGAAAGAAAGGAATAAAGAAAATGAAATTCAATTTCTTACAGAAGCAAACCTCACGCCGCGAAATGTTGCGAGGTTCGGCCACGCTGGCCGGCGGCGTTTTTCTGGCGCACCTCTTCCCCGCGACGTTGCCCCGCGCCTCCGCAGCGGGCTACGCGCAGCAAGCGCCTTCGGCGGCCGACCTGCTCGCGAGTATGCGCGCCAAGTTCAACGCCGCTCCCATCCAAACGCAGAGGCTTGCTGACAATGTCACTATGCTCTCCGGACCCGGCGGAAGCGTGGTAGTACTCAACGGTCCGGACGGCAAATTCGTCGTGGACACTTTCGTTGCGCCCGCCTGGCCCAAGCTCAAACAGGCTCTCGATGGCCTCGGCAACGCTCCGGTGAAATACGTCATCGACACCCACTGGCACTTCGACCATTCCGATAACAACGCGCAACTTCATGCGGCAGGCGCCACGGTCCTGGCCCACGAAAACACCAAGAAGCGCATGTCCGAGCCGCATGATCTGCCCGTCTTGTATAGAGGAGCAGACGGTGCGCTCGCCGGCTTGCATTTCGACCCGTCACCCGCGGAGGCCTTGCCGCAGCAGACCTTCGCTAGCAGTTACCAGTTGCGAGCCAATGGCGAAATTCTCGAGCTTCAACACGTTGCTCCCGCGCATACGGATTCGGATATCTACGTTCATTTTCAAAAGGCCAACGTGATTCAAATGGGCGACTTGTTTTTCAACGGCATGTATCCCTACATCGACCCCGGCACGGGCGGCACAATCACCGGCAATATTGCCGCCTGCGACAAAATTCTCTCGCTCGCAGGCAATAACACCAAGATTGTTCCGGGGCACGGCCCGCTTGGCAACAAAGCGGACCTCACGAAATTCAGGGATTTGCTCGTCACTTCGCGTGATCGCGTTCAGAAATTGAAGTTCGCGGGAAAGCCCGCCCAGGAAGCCGTCGCGGAAAAACCACTCGCCGATCTCGACCCCGTCTGGGGCAAAGGCATCGTCAACTCCGACCAGTGGGTCCAAATCGTCTATCTGACGCTCTGAATCTCCGGCTGAGCATTCTCCCGCCGAGCAATTTGTCAAAATCAATTCGCAAAAAGGAGCGACAAAATGAATAGTTCAATGAAGGTCATGCGAGTAGCAAGGGGAATGTCTCAGTGCTTCTGCATCGTTTTATTGCTGTTGACCTGTGGCGTGCTCTCAGCGCAAAACCAAGAGCATCGCATTCGGAACATTGTTCTGGTCCATGGTGCCTGGGCAGATGGTTCTGGCTGGAAAGGCGTTTACGACATTCTCGTCAAGGACGGCTACCACGTCAGCATCGTCCAAGAGCCGGAAACTTCGTTTAAAGACGACGTGGCTGCGACCAAACGTGTCCTTGCTCAACAAGATGGACCGTGCATTCTTGTCGGTCATAGCGATGGGGGAGCCGTAATTACCGAAGCTGGCACGGACTCATCCGTCGCTGGATTGGTGTACATCGCGGCCCACATGCCAGACGTTGGAGAAAATGAAGCGGACGACGGAAAGCGCTTCCCCAGCGACCTCAGCAAGTCTGGTGCGATAAAGAAGACCGCCGACGATTTCACGTACCTCGACCCCGCGCAGTTTCATGAATACTTCGCAGCTGACCTGTCTGCGGAGCAGGCCGCTTTTATGGCTCAATCCCAGGTGCTCAACTTCGCTGACAATTTCAAAGCAGTCATCACGACGGCTGCCTGGAGTAGCAAGCCGAGCTGGGCGTTGGTAGCCGCAGCAGATAGAACCATCAACCCCGACCTCGAACGCTGGTACGCCATACGCGCCAAAAGCCACACAGTCGAAGTCGCAGGCGCCAGCCACGCGGTCTACGCATCGAGGCCGAAAGAGGTTGCAGCTCTGATCGAAAAAGCCGCATCGCACGCTCGGTAGAAGAACTCACTCGGAAATGTCAGGTATCAGGTCGCTTCTTCGAGCCGCCAGGTGATAACTCCTGTATCGGCAATCCCAAAGTAATCCAGACACGCAGCGGGCGAAGAAGTTAGGTCGAGGCGCAGCGGACGAATGTCGTTTTCTTTACCGACTGTAACGTGCGTTGTTATTGAGCAGGTTGACCGCCCAGTTCCAGAAGCAGTCCGTATCGCCCTACTTCCTTGCTGCCCGCGGCTTCAGCTCGCCCGAGTGGATAAGAACGGACCCGTCCGTCTAGTGTCGCCGGCAGCATACTTCTGCCGCACGCCCTGCTCAATAGCCGCCCGGTTTTCCCGGAACACTTCGACCTTGTCACGGTCCTCTCCCCGGAAATCGTCGTCCAGGGCTTCTCTGCTGATGGCGCACCGCACCCGGCTGTCTCCATCCTTCCCGAAGAAGAAAACGACCTCACGATCAAAATCAAATTTTTCTTCCTGTTCGGGAAATTTCAGCTCGTGTTTCTCCAGCACCCAGCGCACCCGTTGCGCTGTGAGCGTCGTGAACGGCTTAATGTCCATGTCGATGCTCGCACGATCCAGCGCGGCTAGATAGGCATTGCGGTCCCTCATCCGAATGACCGCCCACGGGTAACCTCCGAACGCCAGCATCACGTTCATCAGGAACCGGGCCATGCGGCCGTTTCCGTCCGGGTACGGATGAATGTAGCCGAAAAGCCAGTGCCCGAGCACGGCGCGAGCTGACGAGTCGGTTTCTTTTTCCAAGAGATCGAAGAACGCCGGCATGGCATCGCGCACCGCTTCCCACCGCGGCGGCGCATAACGCGACGTTCGCAGGTAAACCGCATTGCTCCGGTATCCGGCCAGATCGCGTGCGCGAAGCACGCCTGTCGTCACACAGGGCTGGAACAATTCCCCGTACCACTCCTTGTGTTCCGCGCGCGCGAGCGCCCCGGGATTTTTACCGGCGAGAACCTTGCTCACCGATTCCTTTACGACCTTGAATGCCTGCCAGTAGCCGCGCGCCGCCAGCGCGTCGCGGCTCTTGCGGTCCGCTTCATTGTTGTCCGGGTTCCAGTTTCCTTGCCGCACTCTTTCGATGACTTCTGGCGTGACCGAGTAGCCTTCGATCGACAGCGAGTGGTAGGCGTCGCTCAGGTAGACTTCATCGACCTTCCGCAGATATGCGCCGCTGTCTTTCGGCAGCCCAGCTCATCACAACCTTGAACTGGTCCTGCCTGTTCACCACTATTTCAGTGGAGTGCCCAAAGAACTCGACTTGGCTTTGTTCACAGAACAGGCGTTAAAATCCTGGTGTCTGACATGCTCGCAAGGACGTACCCCCGAGGCATCGCAGGGCGCGCGGTAAGCGTTGCGGCGAAAAAGCTCGCACGGACGCTTATCCTTATCCTGGGCATTTTGGGTCTCAACTTTGCCGGTCAGGGATGCCATTCCCAAAAAAGCACCGATAGTCCCTCCCTGGAGTTAACCAAGATTCCGCCCGCGGCGCAGGGTGGGCGAGAGAGAATCGATACGATCGCGGGGCGCGTCAGAAACGCTCACCCAAGACAGCAGATTGTTATCTACGCGCACAGTGGGACGTGGTGGTTGCAGCCCTGGCCTGATCGCGCGTTTATTTCCATCCGAGCAGACTCTACCTGGAGCACGGAAACTCACTTGGGATTTGAGTATGCTGTACTGCTGGTCGATCCTGAGTACCATCCCCTGCCAACCTTAGATGTAGCGCCCACGCAAGGTGGTCCCGTAGCTCTCGTAAAGATTGTAAAAGGCACCGGAACGCCGCAATTCGCCCCAACAGGATCCCTTAAGTTCAGCGGGTACGACTGGGGGGTTCGGACAATTGCGAGCGACAAGGGAGGTACGAACAATCTGTATGATCCTGACAATGCTTGGACAGATGCCAGCGGCGCGCTGCATCTGCAAATAAAAAGGAAGTCAGGCCGGTGGACTTGTGCGGAAATATTCTTAAATCGAAGTCTCGGGTACGGCACTTATCTAGTAACGGTACGCGACACCTCTCACTTCGAGCCCGCCGTCGTGTTCAGTATGTTCACATTCGAGGAATGGGCCGGTGAACAACACTATCGCGAAATGGACGTCGAGGTTAGCCGCTGGGGTAACGACGTCAGCAAAAACAACACACAGTATGTAATTCAACCTTTCTACATACCTGGGAACGTATTCGCATTTGCTGCGCCCTCAGGCACTCTCACGTATTTGATGCGCTGGGAGTCGGGACGTGCAAGTTTCAAGACCTTCCGCGGACGATCCGCTGTCGCTGGAGCGCCTGTGGTTTCTGAGCATGAGTTCACCTCGGGCATAGCTTCAACGGGTGAGGAAAAGCTCCGTCTGATATTTTACGTCGTCGCCAGCGACAAAAATCCTCTGCAGAAGCCGAGCGAGGTGGTCATTGAGAAGTTTGAATACCTTCCGTGAAGGCGGTCTTGGAAGGCGTCGGCTATGGAGATGGGCCACTGCCGGATTCGGCGTAGTGTGCCTCACAGTTTCCGCGTCCGCAACCGAACCGAATCCGATGGTATCGCAATACTCGCACCATTTCTGGGGCACGGAGAAAGGGTTTCCGATCGGCACTGTATCTACCATCGCGCAGACTGCCGATGGCTACCTTTGGATTGGCACGGATAAGGGCTTGGTTCGGTTCGACGGCTTGAATTTCCGCCGATTCGAACAAGCCAGCGACGGCTCACTCACGATCGGTCCCGTGCGAGCACTTTTGGCGGACGCACAAGCAAACCTGTGGATCCTATTGCAAAACACCAAGCTCCTTCGCTACCACGATGGAACATTTGACTTCATCCGCGGCGAGGCGGAGAACGGCGTCACCGCAATGGCTCTGGGAGCGAAGGGTGAAATTGTGCTCTCATCACTCACCATGGGCGCGCTTACTTACGATGGCAAACAATTTCTAGCCGCATTGCGAGCGCCTTTGTTCACTGATCCTGCAAGCCTGCTGCAAGGGGAAACTCCCGACCAGCGAAATACTCGCCTCAGTTGGTCCCCCGGCATTATCCCTGACCGCTTGGCGGTACCGACGTCGGCAGTGATTTCGATAGCGGCGACTACTGACGGCAAGATTTGGCTGGGTACACAAGATAGAGGGCTCTTGTACCTGCGGGGAGGGCGCATTTACGCGGCGACAAAGGATTTACGCCATATGAAAATCAACTGCCTTCTGCCGCTGGAGAACTCTGAGTTGTGGGTCGGAACGAGTAAAGGAGTGTGGCGCTGGAATGGAACCGATCTTACCCGCGCCCGTGTCCCATCATCTCTGCTGCATATCGATGTGCTTTCCATGATTCGAGATCGGGAGTCGAACACCTGGGTGGGCACGAACAACGGACTCCTGTGCTTCACCAGCAGCGGAGTTTCTCTCTTTGCCAGGGAAGTTCCGGCAACTGGCGGGCCCGCGACTGCGCTCTTCGAAGATCGAGAGGGGAATCTGTGGGTTGGCAGCCCGCGGGGCATCGAGCGTTTGCGCCAAAGCGCGTTCATTACCTATCCCGTGGCGGGCTTGCAGTCGGAAAGCAGCGGACCGGTTTACGTGGACCAGGAGGGGCGCACATGGTTCGCGCCGGTTGCAGGCGGGTTACATTGGCTGAAGGGTGAAAAAAGAGGAAGCGTGACAAGCCAAGGGTTGGACCGGGATGTCTCCTATTCGATCGCCGGAAGCAGAAAAGAACTTTGGATCGGCCGGCAGCGAGGCGGACTGACGCGTCTCCAGTACAGCCACGGCAGCACCAAAGTTCAGACCTACACAGAAACCGATGGACTTGCTCAAAACAGTGTTTATTCTGTTTATCAGAGCCGCGACGGGACGGTCTGGGCTGGGACTCTCAGCAGGGGAGTGAGCAGATTCGACGGCCGGCGATTCATTACGTATACCAGCGCAAGCGGTCTTGCTTCCGACAGCGTTGCTTCGATTCTGGAGACGCGTGACGGTACCATTTGGTTTGGCACTTCGAATGGGCTGAGTTCCTTGTCAAACGGGCAGTGGAGAACTTATGCAGCAAGAGATGGTTTGCCTGCCGAGGACGTTAACTGCCTCTTCGAGGATTCGTCAGGGACGTTATGGACCGGAACATCGAAGGGCCTGGCGTTTCTTGGCTCCGGCCGTGCTCAGATTCCTCGAAACCTTCCGGCGTCATTACGCGGACGCATACTCGGCATTGCAGAAGACAGGACTGGATGGCTGTGGATTGCCACCGCAGATCGCGTGCTGCGCGTGCAACGTGACAAAATGGCTGCCGGCACGCTTGGAGCCACCGATCTTCGAGAGTTTGGCGGGGAAGATGGTCTGCGCAGCAGCGAAGGGGTGAAGAGAAGCAGGTCGGTGGTTTCAGATCCCGCGGGAAGGGTATGGTTTTCGCTGAGCCACGGACTGTCAGTGATCGATCCGTCTCACCTCACGGACAGTTCGGCGCCCGCTCTCACTCATATTGAGGGGCTTTCCGTTGATGGCAGTCAGATGGAAATCCGGAACTTGGTGCGCATTCCTGCTTCGCCCAAAAGAATCACTCTTACTTACACAGGTCTGAGTCTTGCAGACCCTGAGCGGGTCCGCTTTCGATATTTTCTCGAGAGTTTCGATCGCACCTGGAGTGAGCCGGTTGCAACCCGAGAAGCCGTCTACACAAACCTGGGCGCAGGTTTCTATCGTTTTCGCGTGGTGGCGAGCAATAGCGACAGCCTGTGGAATGGCTCAGAAACTTCCCTTCAATTCGAAATCGAACCCCTATTCTGGCAGACCAGGTGGTTCCGGATCACTTGCGTAGCTCTGATTCTTCTTTCGGTGTGGTCCGTTCACCGCTACCGTTTGTATCACCTCACCAAGCAATTCAATCTGCGTCTGGAAGAGCGGGTGTACGAGAGGACGCGCATCGCGCGGGAGTTGCACGACACTCTGCTACAGAGCTTTCAAGGACTGCTATTGCGATTTCAGGCGGCGACGAATTCGTTGCCGGAGCGTCCAGAGGAAGCCAAACGAAGCTTCGAGAGCGCGATCGATCAGGCGGCGAAAGCGATTACCGAGAGCCGGGATGCCGTCCAGGGGTTGCGCTCCTCGACGGTAGTGAGCAACGATCTTGGGTTGGCGATAAGCACTCTGGGTGAAGAACTCGCGTCCGGCGAAACGAACCCAAATGCCGCCGAGCTTAAGGTGGAGGTGGAAGGAACCCCTCAGAGCCTCCGTCCGATCCTGCGGGACGAAATCTACCGGATCGCCGGCGAGGCCGTGCGCAATGCCTTCAAGCACGCACAGGCGGAGCGGATCGAAGTGGAAATCCGGTATGACGAACGGCAGCTTCGGGTGCGGGTACGGGATGATGGAAAGGGCATTGACGCGAAGTATCTGAATGAGGACGAGCGCCCCGGACACTACGGCTTGCGTGGCATGCGCGAACGCGCCAAGCTGTTGGGAGGTAAGTTGGCGGTCTGGAGTGAACTCGATTCTGGCACGGAAGTTGAGCTTAGGATTCCTGCCTCACATGCTTACGAGACATCTACCGGTAGGCGGCGTTCGTGGTTGGCGGAGAAGTTGACGGGAAAGTTGGCGGAGAAAGACACGGAGTCGAAGTCATGAGTGCGGCGCCCAGCCCGATTCGGATTCTGTCCGTGGACGATCATCCTATCCTGCGCCAAGGGGTTGCTGCACTCGTGAGTGGGCAGGCAGATATGAGTGTAGTCGCCGAAGCGTCAAATGGGCGCGAGGCGATCCAGCAATTCCGCGCGCACCACCCGGACGTCACGCTGATGGACTTGCAGATGCCGGAAATGAACGGGCTCGATGCGATGATCGCGATTCGCGGGGAGTTTCCTGAGGCGCGAATCATCGTGCTGACCACCTATGCCGGCGACGTTCAGGTGCTGCGGGCGCTCAAAGCTGGCGCGCGGGGTTACCTGCTAAAAAATAGCTTGCACAAGGAACTGCTAGAGGCAATCCGAAGCGTCCATGCCGGGAAAAGGGCCCTCTCCACAGAGGCCTCCATGCAACTTGCCGAGCATGCCACCGATGACGCGCTGACCCCAGCGGAAATCCGTGTACTGCGGATGATTGCGCATGGGAATGCCAATAAAGAGATTGCGGCGCAGCTTTCGGTCAGCCAAGACACGGTCAAGGGCCAAGTCCGGAACATCCTCTCCAAATTGGGCGCCAACGACCGCACCCACGCCGCCATGATCGGTCTGAAGCGCGGAATCATCGAGATTTAGATAACTCAAAAGAGTGGCTTTGGTCGGACCCTTTTAGGGTTTTAGGCCGCATTGGGATTTCGTAACCTAAACCTCAATTGAGACGCCTTTATTCGACATTCGCCCACGGTTTGCCCGGTGCCGGCCTTCTTTTGATGAGGCTGGTGGCGGGTATTGCATTGGTTGTGGAAGGAGTTATGTCGCTCCGGGGCGGGACTTCGATCGGAGCGGCCATATTTCACGTGCTCGGGGCCGGAGCGGGAATACTACTGCTCGCAGGTTTATGGACGCCCATCGCCGGAGTACTTCTGGCAATCATCGAGACTTGGAGCGCCTTCACGCATCCCCATGATCCGTGGAGCTATATCCTTTTGGGAACCCTCGGCGCCGCCCTGGCCATGCTCGGACCGGGCGCCTGGTCCGTCGATGCCCGCCTTTTTGGATGGAAGCGCATAGAGCTGCGAGATCGAAAGAGTTAGCTCCGTCACACCTTCATTTCACTCACCCTTCGAGGGGACTCGTTGGTCCAAAGGAGTGGCCGTGGTGTCCCAAGAGGGTCGCCGGGATGTGCCAAAAGAGGCGCCAGGCGTCCCGATATAGTGGACACAACTACTCCATCTGGGCTTGTCCGCAGAAGAGACTGCCTCCACAATGCGCGCAATGAAAAGAAGGATCTAACGAGCGTGCAACGTTCCTAGATTAGGGGGCAACCCATGGCTAGCGTCGCAGTAGTCATCGCGGATCCAAAGCAGTCCGAAGAGAGACTGAAACACGAGAGCGTCGCCCTGCCCGAAGAAATCGATAAGGGATCGATGTGCGACGAGATCGTCGGGAGTTCTGGCGCCTTGCAAAAAGTACTCTCTCTTGTGTCTAAGGTTGCTCCCACAGACGCCACCGTTTTGGTCACGGGCGAAACCG
>WNFO01004719.1_pt1 | contig 11796 bp, 8 predicted proteins | sample 5400251 | NCBI WGS metagenome assembly WNFO01 (sample SAMN13153354, study PRJNA577476) | soil metagenome | isolation source: 100 cm saprolite under Madrone tree | place: USA:California | collected 2016-06-14
GGTGTTTTGGCGCAGGGACCGTCCGAGCAATCCGGCCGGGCACAGCGCGCACTCCACGAGGTCAAGGAAAGTGAAGACGCCGACGAGGCCAGGTCAGCGGTGAAGGAAAAGCGCAAGGCGGTCTACAAAGGACGCTAGACCATGATCCGATTAGATTGAATCGGATCGTGGTCTCATCTCTTTGTTTGAGCATGATCTCCGCGCAAACGCGTGCCGCGTTTGTCGCGAGGGAAAACCGGTTTCCACCCTCGGGGCAAGCCCGAGGGCATGCTTTTCCGTATCATGCTCTTGCGGTTCCTGCGTCGCGACCGCCGCCGTTCAGACGATGTTGCGCGCGCGCAGGTCCGCGATTGCATCTGCGTCATAGCCGAGCGAGGTCAGCACCTCGTCCGTGTGGGCGCTGAGTTCAGGCGCCATCGAATCGAGCCTGCCGCCGCCATGGGCGAGCTGGAAGCCGCTACCGGCGAAGCGCAAGCGGCCGTAAGGCGTATCGATCTCCTGAATGGCCTGGCGCGCTGATATCTGCGGGTGATCGATCACCTCTTCGACCTTCCAGATGCTGGCGCAGGGCGCGCCTGCCGCCTCGAGGGTCTTCTCCCACTCGCGCGACCCCTTCTTCGAAAGCGCTTCCTCGATGATGGCGCGCAGCGCTGGTTCATTTAGCTGCCGCGCGAACCAATCGGAAAAGCGCGGGTCTTCCAGCGTGTCGGCGCGGCCGAGTGCGGCCATCAGGGCCCGGTATTGCTTCTCACTGTTCACCGCGAGCAGCAAATAGCCGTCGCCCGCCTTGAACAGGTTGGCGGTCGGCCTGCGGCTCACCGCCTGGTTGCCGGACAGTTGCTGGCGATGGCCGGCCACGGCGTAATCGGCCACTTGTCCCGACAGGAACGCCAGCGTCGCCTCGAGCATGGAGACGTCGACCATCTGCCCCTTGCCGGTGTGGGTGCGCTGGAACAGCGCACTTGATACGCCGAACGCCGCGGTGGCGCCGGACAGCACGTCGCAGACCGCAAAGCCGGCGCGCGTTGGCCCGGTCGTCTCGTGACCGGTGATCGCCATGATGCCCGACATCGCCTGGATCTTGCCGTCGTAGCCTGCGCCCGATCGTTCCGGGCCGGTCTGGCCGAAGCCTGAGATCGCACAATAGATCAGCCTCGGGTTAACAGCCGAGAGCGCGGCGTAGCCTATACCAAGCTTGTCCATCACACCGGGACGAAAATTTTCCATCACCACGTCCGCGCTTGCGGCGAGCTGCGTGACGATGGTGATCGCCTCGGGCTTCTGCAGGTCGAGCGTCAGGCTGCGTTTGTTGCCGTTGATCGCCTGCCAGCCGGGGGCGAGGCCGCGATCGGCCCATTCGCGGCTGAGGGGGGTGCGGCGCATGTCCTCGCCTTCGCGCCGCTCCACCTTGATGACGTCGGCGCCGAGCAGCGCCAGCTGGTAGCTCGCATAGGGGCCGGCCAGCACTTGCGTGAAGTCAAGAATCTTCACGCCTTCGAACGGTCGGGTCACGTAGACGTCCTCCTGATGGCCGGTTTTCTTGTTCTTGCTTCTTGTCCTGGCAGGCGCGGCCCTGGTCAGGCGGCTCGGTTGCCGCGCGCGATCTCTTTTTGCCTGTCGAATTCGCTTCTGCGCCGCGCCAGTTCTTCCGGGCTCATCTGCGAAATGTTGTTGTAGTCGAGCTTCCAGGAGGCATCCTCACTCCAGCGCAGCGGCGACTGCATCGTGGTGCGCGCGCCGGAGGCGTGCTCCAGCAGGCCCAGCGCCAGTTCAAGTGTCAGCGCCTGCGATTCGATATCATGCGGCTTGCCGGCGGAATTACCCAACGGGAAGTCGTTGAACAGGAAGCGCGGCACAGCGGCGTGCTCGACGATGTCCTTGGCGCACCCCATCACCACGGTCGAAATGCCGCCTGCTTCGAGGTGGCGGGCAACCAGGCTGGAAGTCTGGTGGCAAACCGGGCAGTTCGGTACCAGCACGGCGACATCGACCTTGTCGGCGAGGCAGCGGGCCAGGATCTCCGGGGCGTCGACCTCGATGGTTACGCGGTGGCTGCGATTGGTCGGCGCGCCGAAGAAGCGCGGCGCGACCTCGCCGATGCGCCCCGAGCTTGCTGCCTTCAGGAGCAAGCCTAAGGGAAACCAGGTGCCGCTGTCGGTCGCGGTGGTGTGCTTCCGGTCGTAGCCGATATGCGAGATGCGCAAATCGTGCTGCTTCGACGTGTCGCCGTCATAGACCTTGTAGAACTTGGCGCCACCGTTATACGCGGCACCCGGGCCCTGATCGCCCTTCGCCGGATCATAAGGGGCGGCGGTGGTGATGATCGTCACGCGCGATTGCGCCAGCGGCTTTTTCAGCGGCTGGAACGGCGCATCGACATAGTGCGCCCAGCGATACGGCGTCGTGTATCCGATCGCGGTGTAGTAGTCGCGGGTCCGCTGCATATAGGGGACCGGGGAATCGTAATCAGGCGCAAAGCCAAGTTGGTCATCGAGCGAGCCCGGCATAGTTTGCGTCCTTCCTGCGTTTCAAAAGAGATCGTCAATCGGCCTTCGGCCCGACCAAAGATAGTCCGCTTATTCCGCAAAGAACAGACATCCAGCCGCAAATGTTCGGTGCCCGCTTTATCCTTCGTCCGCGACGGGCTGGCGTATGGGATCGGATCACATTGCGGGCGGAATACTGCCCGGCGCAAGACTTCGTCGCGCCAAGTGGTTGCTTGTTCAGTCGCCGATGCGCGTCAGCTTTCAGCGCGTTTTCAAGCGAAGCATGCCCTCGGGGTCCCCTTGGCATGTCTCAAAACGTGCCAGAACCGGAGGTCCGCCATTTGGGACGCCGCATCGCCATTCACGTCATCACAGGCTGAACAGGGTAAACTGATAAATTTCGAGGCAATGTCCTAAGAGGAGCTTTACGAAATCAGCTTCATTCTGACGCCTGTTTTTGACGATCGCCTGGCCGATCGCAATTAGGTCCAACGATGGATGGCCGTTTATGATTGTTGACAAGCCAAGGGCGAAGGTACAGCGCGAACCGCGAAGGCAACTGCAGAAGCGGCCGACCTGGATTACGGTGGACGGAATGACGAAGAACGAATGCCTTGTATTCGACGTCTCGCCGGGCGGAGCCAAGCTTATGACCGACGCTGAGATCGATGTCAGGGACAGGTTCGAATTGGCGCTTGTGCCGGATCGTCCGAAGCGCCAGCCATGCGAAGTCGTTTGGCGTCGCGGCAAGATATACGGCGTAAAATTTCTACCCTGATATCGTCACGCCCTGTCCGGGGCTTCGACGTTCGCGAGTGCATTGGGCATGAACCCCGCGGATGTTCCGCCGGTGAAAACAAATTCGCTATCGCTGGGACCTTTAAAGGCTGGCTCTATTTGCTCCCTGTTCAAATACGGGAGCGGTCGGCAAGGATCTATTTTATTTTTGTCTCGGCCGCGATCAGCTCCTTACCTTCCGCGGTCCTGATCGTCAACTGCACCTGTTCGCCGCTGCTGGCAGGAATCGTCGCGGAAATGCGATTTCCGGTTTTCGGGTCGGCCTCCACGGCGTCGTTGAACAATACGGCGTCGCCGCGTTTCAACATTAAGCGCAACGGCGTGGCCGGTTCGATACTGAAGAACTGCAGATTCACGCTCGCACCATCGGCCGAGAAATTGATCAGGATGTTCTCGTTCGCATGCGTCACGCTGCTCATGCCGACGGTCGGGCTGTAGGTTTCCGGAATCGACACTTCGCCCAGTGCGGGAAACCTGGCGCTGTGGAAAAACTGGTCCGACACGCCCGCCCATAATTCGACGTAAGGCCGCGCTTCGTTCGGGTCTTTGCGTGCGTCGGTTTCGTTCGTAAACGACGGAAATCCCCACGTCCACATTTTCAAGCCCGGCGTGACCGTATTGTCGGCGATGCGGATGATGCCCTCTTCGTTGTCGTGGTTGATCACGCCCCAGAAATTCCCGCCCTGCATATCCGGCGCCGCATACGCGATGCCCATCGTCGGCCAGTTCCTGAAGTAGCGCAGGTTTTCGAAGCGGCTCTGGCCCAGGCCCAAGCTCTTGTCGCCGTCGGCCAGGCTGGCCGACCAGTGGGGCGTGCTGTAGGCCTGGATCGGCGCGATGATCTCGGCGCCGCCGGTCGTTTTGGGATTTTTCGGGTCCGATCCCGGCGCGAGCGTCGTGCAGGTCCAGTACTCGTAGTCGATCGTCTTGTCGCGCGGATTTTTCAGCACCACGCGCGCATCGAGCGCGGCGCGATCGGCCTTCAGCGTGACATAGTAAGTCGCTTCGATGCCCGTCGAGCCCGACCTGAACTTCCTCGGCGCCGCGGCATATGCGAAATCGTCTTTCAGCGACATCGACACCGTCACTTCACCGGCACTCTCCTTCACCACCTTGAAATCCCACGGCTTCAGCCACGTCTTGCCGTGCTCGGCATCCGGGAACGTGGGGAAGATGCCGCCATACACCATCAGCCAGTCGTAATAAAAATTGCCGCCCTCGATCCCGTAAGGCACGCCGACTTCCGTGCGATAAAGTTGTTCGTGGCCGGTCGGCTTGTAAATGATGGAAAGAATGCGCCCGCCAAATTCGGGCAGGAGCGTTACCTTCAGATAACGATTCTCGAGCACGTGGGTCCTGAACGTGCGATCGACGATGGTCTTCTTGTCGAGCGACCCGCTGACGAATCCGTTCTCCGCATCGGTCGCGTAGTTCACGGTGCTCCACGTCACCGTCGACTCGCTGAGAGACACTCCGTCGGGCACCGGCGACGCCGCGTGCGCGACGGCATAAAACACACAGACCGCCCAAAGTGCTGCAACCGCGAAACGGACCCGGATACGCGAGGGAGCCTGAATTGCCATTTGCGTCGCCTTCGAATGCGCAGGAGCGACAATTCTAGTACATCGACGCGGCCGGCCGAAGCAGGCTTGATCGGCTCGCCTGCAGCCAATACGCCGGAATGAGGGTAATATCCGACTGGGGTCAAACCCCCTGAAAGCGGATGCAAAAGCAGGTATTCGCGTTCCTGATCCGCGAGACGACGCTGTCAAAGGACCGCTTGCGCAGATAATCTGATAGCGGCGGCAATCGGCCGTTACGGTTGGCATGATCCGGCCATACGCAGTACCATGACGGCGACGGAGTGTGTGCATGTCAGCAGAGATCCCGAGCGTGCGGCTGGTGCGTGGTTACTGCGGCCTTTGCATCGCCCGCTGCGGAACCGTCGCGACCGTAACGGACGGTCGATTCACACGCCTGGACGCCGATCCGACGCACCCAACCGGCGCAGCGATTTGTGCCAAGGGCCGAGCGGCTCCCGAACTGGTCTATCACAAGGACAGATTGACCCGGCCGCTGCGGCGAACACGGCCGAAGGGCGACGCAGATCCGGGATGGGAAGAAATTTCATGGGATGCGGCGCTCGACCAGACCGCCGCCGCCATGCGCCGGATCGCGGAACAGCATGGACCTGAAGCCGTAGCCTTCAGCCAATCGTCCCCCTCGACAACGGCTATCGCGGATTCCGCCGGCTTTGTTCGAAGACTGATGAATGCTTTCGGCACGCCCAACCTGGTATCGCATCTCGAACTGTGCGGCTGGGGACGAGGTTTTGCGACGCGCTACGTCTTCGGCGTTGGCAGCGTTGCCACGGGAAGCGCCGGCGGCGCGATGGCAGACATTGCCGAATCCGGCTGCCTTATCCTGTGGGGCTATAATCCTTCGTTCTCGCGCATCACCCACGCAACGGCGACGGTTGCGGGCCTGAAACGCGGAATGAAGCTGATCGTGATTGATCCGCGCAATGTCGGGCTTGCCAACAAGGCCGATGTCTGGCTGCGCGTGCGTCCTGGAACAGACGGCGCGCTGGCGCTGGGTCTGGCTAACATCATGATCGAGCGCGACTGGTACGATCAGGATTTCATCCGTGCGTGGAGCAATGGACCTCTCTTGGTGCGCTCGGATACCGACAGGTTGCTGAAGGCGGAAGATCTGGCCTCCGGCGGCAGCCCGGGACAATTTGTGGCCTGGGATTCCCTGGCCAAAGGCATCGTCAGCTATGATCCGGTTGCCGGCCGCTACGCCGCCCCAGGCGAGCATCTTGCCCTGCGAGGCGAATACATCGTCGCAACACGCGACGGTGCCATCGGCTGCCAGCCAGTTTTCGAGCGCTATGCAGCGCTATGCAAAAGATATTCGTCCGAAGTGATTGAAGCGACATGCTGGATTCCCCGCGAGCAACTGCAGGAAGCTGCCGGCATCATTTGGCACTCCCGGCCGGTTTCCTACTATGCCTACAGCGGGCACGAGCATCACGCGAACGTCACCGAAACCGCGCGCGCGATGGCGATGCTGTATGCACTGACCGGCAGTTTCGATGCGGCCGGTGGCAATGTGCTGCTCCCTGCGGTGCCAGCCGGGTCAATCACCGGAGAAGACCTGCCTGCGGCGAAGCGGCTTGCACCCGCGATCGGTTTTGCCGAACGTCCGCTTGGACCTGCGCGCTGGAACCATGCCTCCACTCAGGATTTCTACCGTGCTGTCCTGGAAGGTATTCCCTATCCGGTTCGAGGACTCATCGGGTTCGGCACCAATCTACTGCTCGCTCAGGGCGATCCTGTCAGGGGACGTGCCGCGCTCGCCGCGCTCGATTTCTACGCCCATGCCGATCTGTTCATGACCCCCACGGCCGCGCTTGCGGATATCGTGCTGCCTGTGGCCTCCTGCTTCGAACGCGAAGCTCTAAAAACCGGATTTGAGATCAGCGAAGCCGCACAATCGCATGTTCAGCTTCGGCAGGCGATCGTCGCCCCGCCCGGTCAGGCACGGTCGGACACCGATTTCATTTTCGGCCTCGCAGCGCATCTCGGCCTTGGCGAGCAGTTCTGGAACGGCGACATCGACGCTGCCTATCGCGAGCAACTCGGGCCGAGTGGTATCACCCTGGACCAACTTCGAGCCGAACCTGCCGGATTGCGGAAACCCCTGAAGACGCGTCACACCAAGCATGCCGCGGGGGACGACGAGGGAAATCCATGCGGGTTCCCTACGCCGTCGCGGAAAGTGGAATTCTGGTCCGAGACCTTTCTTGACCACGGTTATCCAGCCCTGCCGGACTTTGTCGAACCGCCAACCGGCCCGGTTGCGCGCGCTGACCTGGCGGCCTCCTATCCTTTGATCTTGACGTGCGCCAAGCCCAGCCTGTTTTGTCAGAGCCAACATCGTGCACTTCCTGGTTTGCGCAAGCGCGCATTGCATCCGGAGATCGAACTGCATCCTGCGACTGCCGCAGCACGCGGCATCAAGAATGGAGATTGGGTTACCGTGCGCACCCCCGCCGGCGGAATGCGAGCCCGGGCGCGTTTCAGCCCAACGCTCGATCCACGTGTTGTCGTCGGCGAGCATGGCTGGTGGCAGGGTTGCGATGAATTGGGAGCTGCCGATTCCGATCCGTTCAATCCGAACGGCACGAACTTCAACCTGACAGTCGACACCGCCGTTCGCGATCCCGTCGGCGGCACCCCATCGCATCGATCCAATCTTTGTGAAGTTCAGCTGGTGCGGGGATCTCAAGCAAAACAGCCCTTTAGGTCAGCATCGCTCACTTGATCTTTTTCGGGCCTTGCTCATTTTTAAGTCGGGTTTGATCGACGAGGTTCTCGCACCAGCTAGCACCAACAAGAGACCAGCCCCAGAGTGGCAGTGTCATACGGCCAAAGCAAAGTCGAGCGCGTCAACCCCAACTGACATGCATGTTAACGAAAGGACTGTCGGTCGACCCGGCGGTCTTTTTGTTTGGGTGGCTGGCATGGGGTTGACCAAGCCGCTCGCGTAGTTCTCCCGTCGCATGCTTTAGCGGAAAGTAAGGGGCCTGGCGCGATGCCGACAGGGTTGTTCAAAACGTCGGATCAGTCGGTTCAGGTTGATTACGACGGCGTTTCGATCCCGATACCTAGATCGACTTATGAGAATAACGGCTACAAGCCGGATTTCGACAACCTGCCCCTCGAAGCCGAATATATGGCGGCAAAGGAGAAGTTGGGTAATGTCCCCAAGCCCTAAAGGCGAGAAGCGCCCGGCCGACGTTTAGACCGGCTGTATCCTCAGCAAGACGCCTCCACGGAATTGGGGTTGGCTGTTCAAAGAACGTTGTGAAGCTCCAAAAAGCATATGACAGTCGCCCGACGTGTCAGCGGCTCACTCAAGGATTGATCCTCCCGGCGTTGCTCGCAAATCCTAACACAGTTTTGGAAGCCATTGCGCAGGCCCAGTTGAGGCGCCAATAGCGCGAAGCGGACCAAGGCAGGAGACCTGACTTCGGCTGAGGGTTTTTGCGTCACATTGAGCGCGGGCCAGCCACTTCCGGTCTGCCCCGATCAACGGACATTCTCAGTGCCCGCCGGCACGTCTGCACAGACTCGGACTTCAGCGACAAGAATTGCTGCGAGGCGACGTCCCGCCTCGCGCGGTCCTTCCTTGTGCGGCAGTCTATGCGGTTCCGTGAGTGATAACGTTCAATAGGTGTTGACGGGTCATTCCCTGTTCACCGAGAAGCCGTGCAGCGGGGCTCTGCGTTTCGGAAGTTATGGCTTCAAGGATGTTTGCGCCAGTTACCATGGAGCGGCCCAGCTCCTTTCCCCGAAGCTCAGCGCGCTGGACGACGCGCTGAAACCCAGCGGTCGGTTTGGAGTTTGCGCCGTTGTCGACCACCAGTCTCTTCAGTTCGTTGTCGAGGTAGCCAACCAGCTTGTGCGCTAACGCGCCAAGATCGGCGCTGCAGACCCTCATCACCGCCGAAGCATCGGTGTCGTCTATCAGGGCGAGCAGAAGATGCTCCAGTGTCGCGTACTCATGCTTTCGCTGGCTGGCGAAGCCAAAGGCCCGATGCAGCGTCACCGCAAGCGCGGCCGAAGGCGGCGGAAACGAACTACTACCCACGGCGGGCAGTGGTGGGGAGACTTTCTCGCGAGAAATCGATTTCTCCGCGCGGATCGCGGCAGCGAGCGTATTCCAATCGGCTAGGCCGAATATCTCAGCGATCAGTTCAAGGCTTTGACCGACGGTGATCTTGACACCCTTGGTAGCAAGGGCCGCACGTAGCGTTTGCGCCATGGCTTTGGCGTTGCGGAAATCGCGCATGTCTTCATCTGAACCTCCTCCGAACTGATGGACACCTGACCGGCGCGTCCTCAACGGCATCTTTTATCGGGCGGCGGATATGACAGGGAAGTTGCGGCGATGCGGCGGCGTGAAGGCGCGCCGGATCGTCACTTCGCGGGCGACGGGGCGCTCGCAGCCATCCTGGTCAGGGCGGGCGTTGCCGCCATCTTGACCAGCAATTCCTTGACGGGATTTTCGGTCCAGGCGTGGGTGACGTAATCGCGATGCGTCACGCCCTCTTGTGTCTCGACAAATACCACGCTGCCGGGCCGTAGCGGCCCGTCCATGTCCTCTGATATGGCGATGCCCTTTTCCTTCAGTATCTTGATCAGTTCATCATCGTGCCGCTTGGTGTAATGCGTATAGGAACTGACGAAGAAGCCGGACCGGTTGTTGACGATCCACGACGCGAACTTGTCGAGCTCGCCATAAACCGCGTCGAGCAGGAACACGCCGCGCACGCGGTTGCCGAGGCCGCCCACTTCCAGGCTCCACGCCGCCGGCATAAAGCCGCCGCTGTAGCCGACGATCACAACCGGCATGTTGGCGAAAGCCCTGGCGGTGCCCCGATCGCCGTAGAGACCGGCGAGGTGCTCGGCCGACTCTGCCACGAAACGCTTGAGCCCGCCCGGTTGCCAGAACTTGCCGGCGCTGGAATCGGCGGCATCGACGGCCAGTTGCGGCGCCAGCAGCACGGCATTGACGCCGGACTCCGAAATCTGTTGCGGCACCAGTTGCCGGTCGCGCACGTCGCGCTCCAGCGTCGCGCCGTTGCCGTGGAAGAACACGACGATCACGCCGGGTTTGCGGATATCGAAGTTCTCCGGGACATGCATGAGGACGCGGTTATCGTTGTAGGTCTCGTCCTGCCAGAAAACCTTGCCGCCCAGGCCGCGGTGGCCGCGGCGGTCGCCCTTGGAAACGTTCAGGAACGGCTCGTCGGTGCGCGGATTATTGCCGAGATAGGGAAACGCCGAGGATTTCAGGCTGACCAGCGTGGTCTGTTCTTCCCGGATCGGCGGAAGTTGGAACGGTACCGTCGGGCTAAGCGACGCCACCCTGTAGGGAGCGAGGCCCGTCTGCGCGCTGCGGCTTCGGGGGGTGTCGGAGGATTGCCGCGGCACAAAGTCTTCATTCGTACCCGTGAAACGGTCGTTGAACGACGTCGCCGGGAACCGGTCCTCGAACGAAGCTGCCGAATCCTGCGAGTTGGCGGCCAGCATTCCGGCGTTGGGCGCCTTGCCGCATTGAACGAGAGCGAGCGACAATGGGACAAGTGCTGCCAGAAGGGCGATCCGGCGCAGTCGAGGACGCGCGCGATAGTGCTGCGCAGCCTGCGCGCGGGCGTGTGACATCGCACCCGGTGGTGTCACCTGGCCCAACCGATCAGACGTCTGGAATTTCGGACTGGCTCCGACCATCCACCCCTTGCCCCAACACCCTCCGGCGATCGGCGTATTTCAGCTCGCTAACGTTGAGGTAACGTTAAGCGTCCGGGAAAACTCCCCCACCCCCGGAACGCGCAAGCGAACACGAAATCGTGTCGCGATTGTGGGCCGATCACCTTGTTTTCGCAATGCCGTAGAACTCCGGGGGGGCGCTTTGAAAGTATAATAATACCTGGTGCGGAGCTGTATTTAAGCCTTGTTAACATTGCTTGAATTGAACGGGGCGAGCCTGCACGATGAAGAATTACGGGCGTGACGCGTAAGGCGTAGATCGACATGGCGGCATCAGAAACGGGAAGCGCGGCTTGGCCCGGCCGGCTCTCTGGGGGCAGGACCACCGTCTCGGTCATCGTCGCTACCGCCATTGTCGTGGCCGATATGGTCGGCGTCGGCGTCTTCACCAGCCTGGGCTTCCAGGTCAAGGACATCCCCTCGGGCTTTTCGATCCTGCTGCTATGGACGGTCGGCGGCATCGTCGCGCTGTGCGGGGTTTTTTCCTACAGCGAACTCGGCGCCATGTTTCCGCGCTCGAGCGGGGAGTACAATTTCCTCAGTCGCGCCTTTCATCCGGCGTTCGGGTTTCTGGCGGGCTTTGTGTCGGCGACGGTCGGCTTCGCCGCACCGGTGGCGCTGGCGGCGATGGCATTCGGCGAATACGGCAAGGCCGTGCTTCCGGGCGCGCCGCCGCTTGCGCTTGCGATCGGTGTCGTCTGGCTGGTGTCGATTGTTCAACTCGGCGGCGTCAGGCACTCGAGCACCTTTCAATTGATCTCGACCATCTTGAAAGTCGTGCTGATCATCGCGTTCCTGACCGCGGGATTCGTCATCGGCACGCCGCAACCGGTGTCGTTCGCGCCGCAGGCTTCCGATCTTGCACACGTCGCCAGCGCCCCGTTCGCGATCGGACTGGTGTTCGTGATGTATTCGTTCTCCGGATGGAACGCCGCGACCTACATCATCGGCGAGATGCACACGCCGCAGCAGAACCTGCCGCGCGCGCTGCTGGCGGGGACGCTGATCGTGCTCGTGCTCTATGTCGCGCTGAATGCGGTGTTCCTCTACACCACGCCGATCGACAGACTGTCCGGGCAGCTCGATGTCGCGCGGATCGCCGGCAGCAGCATTTTCGGCGAAATCGGCGGCCGCATCGTCGGCGCCATGATCTGTATCGGGCTGGTGTCTTC
>WNFO01004720.1_pt1 | contig 11796 bp, 9 predicted proteins | sample 5400251 | NCBI WGS metagenome assembly WNFO01 (sample SAMN13153354, study PRJNA577476) | soil metagenome | isolation source: 100 cm saprolite under Madrone tree | place: USA:California | collected 2016-06-14
TTAAATCCGTTCATAAAACTCCTATTGTGCGCATAGATCGCACGCCGGATGAAGCCGCTGCCATGCTGGGTCGGTTGAGTTCGGCTGCGCGATCACCCCCCTGAAGAGACGCGCGAAATCGTTGGCGTACCGGGATTCCTCCTCGCGGCTCATCACGTTTCGATAATGCTCACTAAGACACTCACACCACGCGGTCGCATGCAAACTATGGTACTTGGAGTTCGCCGCGTCGCGATAAAACGCGTTGCAGCCATCCACAAAGCGCGCGAAGCGGCCCGGGGGAAGGGACTTGTCGGTCTCGGCCGCTGCGCCGGGGATAGTGGCGCCAACCTGTTGCAGCGAGCGCTCCCCCGTTGCGGCGCGCAGGAGATTTTCGGTGAACTGGTGCATGGCCGCGCTGTTGCAGGCTTCCTTTGCGAAGAATTTGTCGATGTCGATCCCCGGATCAAGATAGGTCTTGGGGTTGACCCCGCCGGGGAGGCCGATGATTCCCGCGAGGGTTCGTGAGCCTGACATGAGGGACTGAGCATACTCGCGATATTGCCTGGCGAATCGGGAATCAACTTCGACCGTCCACGATTGGAGTACCTTCCCGCTAACGACGTGGCCGTAGCGATCCGTCTCCTTGGTGACCTGAGTGAGCGTCACGGCTTCGTGGTGGGTCGGCAGATAGCCACGGCAGTTCTTCGAGAACATCTCCACATAGCTGGTGAAGAGGAGTTGGAATTGCGTATTGGAATCTACGTCGCTGCCAAAACCCCCGTCGAAGATTTGGCGGTTAAGGTCAGTCCTATCGCTGTCCCAGTAGGCTCTTGATTTGCGGACGAGGCCGTTGGGGGGCGCCGGCGGTGGCAGGGCCGCCTTTATCTCGGCGGTGCTGGGTTCGGCGGGTTGCGGCCGGGATGGACTCGGTACCGGGGGTGTCCGCATCGCCGCGGCTATCGATTCGGGCGACTCGGATTTGTCCCGCTGCCCCCAAAAGTCACTGCAGACCGTACTGAAGATGTACCCGCGGAGCAGGTCGGAACCGGGATAGTATTTCCCGGTCAATCGCAACATCGTATATTCGGGCGGCGGCTCGGGTCCCCAGGGGACGCTGGCGAGGAGGAATTGGTGTGTCATCCAGGCGTATCTTCCGGTGAGCTTGTAGGTAAACCGGGGACCATCGTAGGGCAGATCAATAGTGAAAAATCCGGCCAAAGTGTCGTCGGGCGCACCGATGAGGGAAACCTTGAGTTTTGAAGCGCCGCCGTTGCAGGTGTAGGTGCCGTTGTAGACGCCAGTCATCGAGGTGGCGGAGGGCTGCCCTGGGGGCGTGGCGGGCTGAGCATTGGTTTGGCGAGTGGCCTGCGTTCCTGCTGTCGATGCCTGAGGAGCGATGATGCTGGTCATGTTTGCCGACTCGGCCTGGTTCCGTGTTGCCTGGAAGGCGCCGCAGGCGGGCACGGTAATTTTGCCAGCGACCGATCCGGCGCGGGGATCGAAGGCGCCCTCCATTCCGACCATGGAGTAGCTTCCGGGCGGCGGAGTCTCCCAACTGACTGGATTCAATCTGAATTTTCCGGACGCCGCGTCGAACGTTCCACTCAAGCCATAGCTGAAAGCCTGGGTGTGGGAAGTCGGCGGCATGTAGAACGTGAATACGCCGGTCAATGATCCATTGCCCGATGCTAGCAGAGAGAGCTTCAGAGTTCTCGGGCCCTGTGCACACGTGTAACTGCCGTCGTAAACACCGTTGATGGCGGTGGCGGCGTTCTGGGCTTGGGTGTTGGGAGCAAACAACCAAAGGGTGAACACTGCACAAAGAGAAACAAGCCAGAACGCTTTTGACTTCATTGCATCCTCCCGAGCAAACAATCAGACGTACCCAAGAAAACTATCGAGCGGGTGCTCAGGGAAAACTTATTTGATCTTCCGCTTGAGTTCGTTTAGACCAGGCCGAGGAACCGTTCGTCTCAGGGGGGGTGCACTCCCAACGCGTGAAGGATGCTCTTCGGAGAGGCGATTCATGAGAATTCCTGTACCCTCGAAAGTCAACCGGGAAAGAGCACAGCACCGATTCGGGCGAGTCGGCGCTTTGACCGCCTAACAAAAAGGAAAGTCGCGGGGCCTTATCTCCGGAAGTTATGACTGTCGCGAAACGACATTTGGCAAGGTGAACGTTTGTAGTCGCTGCAGTTTACGTGATCCTTGCTTGAGAGCCTTATTACCGGAGGAGAACTTGTAGGCGGATTGAATGTCGCCCACTGGTTGCCTGGGCGGACAATGCCTGTTTCACGATCCCCCGATTCTTATCGGATGACGGGCTACACGGAAACTGACCGGAATCCGGCCGTAGTTGCGGCGTACCTAGGGTTATTTGGGCTTAGAGAGGGAATCGATCTGCTGCTTGGCCCACGTGTCGTCGGGATGAAGCTCGAGAACTTTGCGGTAGTCGGCGATGGCATTGTCGATCTGGCCACTGGCTTGGTGCGTCATGGCCAGCATGTGGTAGGACCAAACGGAATCGGGGTGATTGGAGTCGAAATTCAACTCCATGACGGCCAGCGCTTCGCCATTTTTTTTCTTGGCCAGCAGCGATTCGGTGAGTTGATTCAGGGAGGTTTCGCCGAAATCATATTGTCCCGAGCCATAATAGTTGCCGCGGAGCTCCTGATACAGGGCCACGGTTTTTTCCAGGCCATCTTTCTCCAGCGATTCCGCGAGAACGGCATTGAGGGTACACGGCTGCGTCAGCCCGTGGTGGCAGGTGACGCATTGCACCTGAATCGGCGTGGCGTCGGAAGGCATCTTGGGGACTTTGCTGATGTAGTCGTGATTGATGGCGGCAACCATCTGGAGCATGAGGCGCGCGGTTTTCTTGGGATCTTTATCATCGGCGGGGAAGTCCAGACCCTTTTCCGGCGCCTTTTTTTCCACGTGGCAATGCTCGCAGCGCACGCCGAGGGCGAAGGCGAAGCCGCGCATGGTGGATTGCAGCTCATTCTTGGAAATGTCTTTGGGCAGAACCTTCAGATTGGTGAACTTGTCAGGAATCTGGGCGGCCGACGGAGCTGCGGTGAGAAGAAGGGCAGCGAACGCAACACAAATCCCTAACGCGCGATGTGCCATCTGGCCAGCCCCCTTGCAACGAAAATGGTGACCAAGATATTGCACGGCGCATCGCGCGTCAATTCAGCGTCAAGAGTCCCGCGAGGCTGGCGTTATTGCTTGTCGTAGACGACGACGTTGTTTACGTCCTTCCCTTGCAAATCCTTACCCTTGAAGGTGGAGGTGCGCGTTTTTCCGTCCTTCGAGACCACTGACGTCACGGTCATCATCACCTTTCCGCCCTTCTTCATCGTGGCCTGGATCGTGTCGACGTTAATGCGCTTGACGGATACGCTGTCGCCAGTGGGCAAGCCTGTTGCCGGATAGTCCTTGCCGTCGAACTTGGCATCGTACTGAACGTGCGTGGGATTCCCGTTGCCGTCAACTCCCTCGGCGTTGATCTTGATACGGTTCTCGTCTGCTTCGATCGTTAGGTTTACGCTCTTTGCCGCTGGTCCGGGACTGTACTTGGACTTCTCCGGATTCATTTTCCAGGTTCCCGAGTGCTGGTCGGAGGCCGCAGCCGCCAAGTTCCAAGACAGCGCGACAATAAGCACGACAATTGCGGAAAGCACAAACGCCTTAATTCGCATGGGGTGTTCCCTCCGTTGGTGGGGATAACTGCTGGTGCGACCGTGATAGGCCACCACTCGTGAAAAGTCCAGCGAATTCTCGTTTGGTCGGGAGCCCTGGTTTGTCGCGCCAATTAAGATTCAGTTGGGTTCCGTATTTGGATCCGTATTGCCGGCCGCAGAAGAACTGCTATGTTCAAAATTGAATACCGCCTCGACGGCGTTGCTAAGTGCGAACGCCTTTAGACAGGCCAGTTCCACGGGTGCGGCCAGTGCAGGCAGAATGGAATAACACGTTTGTTTCGGTTCCTGGAAATCCCGAGGTGTTCTTGAGCGAGAAAAACCAAACGGCGAAGAGGAGATTCCCGCGCGTGGCGCTCCCGAAAGGCATGCTGGTGGCTTGGCAGCATATCGGCGGGCGCTCGGTGTCGCGCGTAGCTACACTGGGGCTTGGCGGTTTGTTTATCTCCACGCGGGAGCCGGCTGCGGTCGGCACGCTGGTGAAAATTGTATTTGATGTGCCCGGCGGAGAGGTACGAGCGCGAGCCACGGTGAAGAATATCAAGCCGGGGAAGGGCATGGCGGTGGCGTTTATCGAAATGGACTACGGCGACCGCGCAAGGCTGGATCAGTTGCTGAAGCGCTTGCTGAATTGAACGAAGTTACGCGCGCAACGCTGTGGCCGACTGGCGGCCAGGTTGACGCGGCCCCTCGGTTTAATAACTGGCTTTGCATGCGCGACGACGGCCCTTTGTCGTTTCGCGGAGTTTTGCGCCGACCATTCCAGCTATTTTAGGTTGCCTGGTGCGGCGCAAAGGAGTAGAGTGCCGCCAACTTTGTTGGAGGATCTTCCATGAAACCATTTCATGTGCGTTGGTGCGGGTTGATTCTTGCGGCAGTGCTGTGTCTGACTTGCGGACTCTTCGCGGTTGCTGCGGACGAGCCAACCCTGACCAAGGAGCAAATTAAGCAGTTCCTTCTCACCGCCAAGGTGGTGAACAGTCGCGAGGCCAAAAAAGGCATCACCCACACCTTACGCCTTACGCTTTCCGACGGCACCGTGACCCACGACGCCTCCTTCCAACCTATTGATGAACACAAAAGCTCGAAGCAGCTTGGCATGGGCACGGAACTGAACTTCGTGGACTCCTACAAGTACAATATCGCAGCCTATGCGCTGGCTGAGTTGATTGGCATGGACGACATGGTGCCGGTATACGTCGAACGCAAATATGAAGGGAACACAGGCTCGCTCAGTTGGTGGTTGCCGGTGAAGATGGATGAGGTGGAGCGCCACAAGCAGAAATTAACGGCGCCGGATGCGGACGCTTGGAACAATCAGATGTACAAGATTCGGGTCTTCGATCAATTGGTCGCCGATACGGATGTCAATCTGACCAACGTGTTAATCGGTGAGGATTGGAAGATTTGGAGGATTGATTTCGGCCGCGCATTTCGCCTCACCAAGGATCTGAAAGAGCCTAAAGACTTGGTACACTGCGACCGGCAATTGCTCGAGAAACTGAAGGTGCTGGACGCAAACGCGCTAACAGAAAAAACCAAACACTATCTCACCAAGGATGAAGTGAAAGCGGTGATGGCGCGACGGGACAAGATGGTGGCGCACTTCCAGAAGCTGATCGCTGAAAAAGGTGAGAACGAAGTGCTGTACTGAATTATCCGACCACTGAAGTAAACGCTTGCTCTTTTTGGTCCCCTGGGTCTAGTGTTCGTGCTACACATCATGTCTTGCCGGTGATCCCGGTAATAAAAGGAGAGAAAAAATGCTGAAGAAGCAACTCACTCTGCTGTTCGCGTTGGTACTTACCTTCTCGCTGGCGGCGGTAGTGTTCGGGCAAGAGGCTGCTAAGTCGGCTAAGTCGAAGGAGGCGCGCTGGGAAGGTCGAGTGGAAAGAAGCAGTAAGGACCAGTCTTCTCTGACTGTTCGTAAGGCGGGTTCGAGTTTAGAGAAGACCTGTGTGTATGACGGCTCGACGAAATGGGTCAGCCAGTATCATGCCGACAAGAAGGTCAATGACATTGACGTCAGCCAGGTTAAAGACGGGGACTACGTGATTTGCAAGGGCACTTCGGACAGTGCCGGCGTAATCCACGCAACCCTAATCTCTAAGCGGCTCTCCCACTCCCAGTAGACGAGTTCGGTTGATAACGCAAGTTGAAACGCCCCGATCTCTTGTAAGCGAAGTTCACTTAGCAACCAGCTCGCGGAGCCTTCATGTGATGGCTCCGCGACTGTGCCTTTCTGTGTGGCCTATCGCGAACCGCTGCGTCAGATGCAGCACGCAACGCTTAACCTGGAAGTGACCATCCGAGGTTTTGGTCGGGCCGCCTGCGTGGCGGCCTTTGTCATGTTTGTGGTTCCTCTATGCGTATTTGCAGCTCGTTGACTTGTGCAACTCTGGCAGTCTAAGATGCACCGCAACAGAGGACGTCCTGCGAACTCAATGTTCTCGCTAAAATTCTGCTACTTGCCTATAGGAGGCAGGAAAATGGTCCGCCCTCCGGTCTGTGTTTTTCCCTACCGCGCTTGTATTTCCGTCCTCCTGGTCCTGGTGTCGGCGGTGCTAGCGTGGGCGGGACCAGCAAAGGCTCCAGCGGAACCGCCGGAATCCGTGGTCGCCATCGCTGATGTCCACAATAACTTTGACGACTTCGTCGCCATTCTTCGGCGCACCGGTCTGATAGACAAACAGAACCATTGGACAGGCGGTAAGGCAACGTTCGTCCAGGTCGGGGACCTCTTGGATCGCGGCCCCAAGCCCCGCGAGGTCATGGACCTGATGATGGCGCTGGAGAAAGAAGCGCCACAAGCAGGCGGGCGGGTGGTAAGCCTGCTCGGTAACCACGAGATGATGAATATCATGGGCGACCTGCGTTACGTCGTTCCTGTGAACTATGCCAGTTTTGCCGACGGCAAATCCGAAGAGCGGCAGAAAGCTGCGTATGACGAGTATTTGAAATGGAGGGGCAGTCACGCAGCCCTGCTAGCCGAGCTTCCCCAGCCCATGGAGTTGACTGAGGCAGAGTGGATGGCACGCCATCCGGCAGGTTTCATTGAGCAGCGCGAGGCGTTTGGTCCAAAGGGAGAATACGGTGAGTGGCTGCGAGGACATGCCGCCGTGGCTGAAATTGATGGAGTCATCTTCTTGCACGGGGGAATTCATCCTGATCTGGCCAAAACGAAACTCGATGCGATGAATAACCGGATCCACGATGAAATCAAGGCGTTTGATGCCTCGAAACAGTATCTGCAGAATGAAAAGTTGATTCTGCCATTCTTTACTTTGCAGGAACTGAATAATGTTCTTCAGGCGGAAGTCATCGCTGAGCTCAAGTCGCGTGTCCCCGCCACGGATGAACGCCAGACTAAGATCCGGGAGTTTTTGAAGTATCAAGATTGGCTCAGCGTGCAGGTTGATGGTCCGCTGTGGTTTCGCGGTTATGACCATTGGAGCGAAGAAGAGGGTGTGCCGCAGGCGAGCAAGCTGTTGGAGAGTTACAAGGCGACACACATTGTGGTGGGGCACACGGTGCAGAAGGGCGGTCGCATCCGGCCTCGCTTTGGCAACAGAGTGTTCCTGATAGACACCGGCATGCTGAGCAGCTACTACCCTGGAGGCAAGGCGTCAGCTCTGGAAATCTGCGGCGATGGCAAATTCATCGCTGTGTATCTGGACCAGCAGGTAGTGCTAGTCGATTCCGCAGGGTCTTCGCCTCAAAACGGAGGGCCTGGGGTGGGGAATGGGGCGACGGTTTCGGAAAAAATAGCCGTCTTACCCGCCGACCGTATATGTTCCGGAACGACGGCCGCACCGCAATAAGACAGACGGGTTACGGAAGAAGGTTCTTCGGATGAAACGGTGGATCGAGCGCGCTCTGAACGTCGGCCCCGGAGATTTGGGGCGTGGCGTCCTCTTGTGCTCCTGCCTGTTCTTAGTTATCGCCAGCTACAAAATCGGCAGCGTGGCGGGAGCTGCGTTATTCCTGTCGCGTTTCCAGGCGAGTCAGCTTGCCTACGCCGACATCTCCAGCGCGGTGCTGGTGGCGGTGGTCATAGCGGGATACGTGCTTATTGCGCGGCGGGTTCTTCTCCGCGATCTGCTCGTCGGCAGCATGGTATTTTTCTCCACCGCATCTGCGCTGTTTTGGGGGCTAGCGCATTACTACTCCCACCTAATCTGGGTTTTCCCTGCGTTCTACGTATGGGTAAAAATTTTCGGCGTACTGGGGGCCACGCAGATCTGGACCTTGGCCAATTACGTTCTGACAACGCGCGAGGCCAAGCGCGTTTTTGGGATGGTGGGCGCGGGCGGCATTGCGGGAGGGATTTTTGCGGGTTTCCTTTCCAAGACTGTGGCCGGAAGGTTCGGAACGGAAAGCCTGCTGCTGGCCATGACACTGTTCGTTTTAATCTGTGCCGGTCTGGTGATAGTGGTGTGGCGCAGCGGGCGAATGCTGGTGGGTGACGCGCAGCGGACAGCCGGTGGACCCACTGATGCAGACCCACGAAACCTGTCCGCTAGCTTGCGGCTGCTGCTCTCCTCGCCTTATTTGCGGGCCATCGCAGCGGTTATCTGCATTTCGCAGTTGGTAACTACATTAACGAACTGGCAGTTCCTGGCCATTGGTAAGCAGTTCCTGGTAAAGAAAGACGTAATGGCTGTTTTTTTTGGTGACTTTTATTTTTACGCGGGCGTGCTGGGGCTGTTGTTTCAGTTGCTGTTGACCGCAAGATTCTTGCGCCGATTCGGTATAGGCACGGCGCTGTTCGTGCTTCCCGTTACTATATTCATGGGTTCGGCCGGTCTGCTGGTTCTCGGCACGCTGGCTTCCGCAGTGGCCCTGAAGGGCGGCGACACGGTGTTGCGCTATTCGGTGGACAGGTCTACGGCCGAGTTGCTCTACCTGCCGATCGCCGCTCGTGTGAAGTTACAGGTGAAATGGTTCATCGATACCGTCATCTGGCGCCTGGGTGATGGGCTGTCTGGGGTAATCGTCCTCATCTTTGCCACTTGGTTGCACTTCTCCCCGCGTCAAATCAGCTGGGTCGTGCTGCTGCTGGCTGGCGGCTGGCTCGTGGCTGTCTCCGTGGCCCGGCGACAATACGTCGCCACTCTTAGGGAAAGCATCAGCCAGCATCGGGTCGATGTGGAGCAGGCCAGCGCACCGGTCCTGGACCGGTCGACTACGGAGCTTCTGGCCACCAATCTTTCCGCATCCGATCCCAAGGACATTCTTTACGCGCTGTCCCTTTTTGAAGTGGAACAGCAAAGAGCTGCGCATCCGGGAATACGGGCTTTGCTGAACCACTCCGCGCCAGAAGTCCGGCAGAAGGCCATCGCCATTCTTTCGGCGGCGGGCGACAAAGCCGCCGTTCCAGAAGTGCAACGACTACTGCGGGACACGGAACTCAGTGTGCGCACCGAGGCCCTGCTTTTTCTGAGCCACCATGGACATATCGATCCTCTGACTGTCATAGAGCAACTTGGCGATTTCCCCGACTTCTCAGTCCGGTCGGCAGTCGTCGCGTTTCTGGCGCAGCCCGGCGAGGCTCAGAACTTGGAAGCTGCACGGGATATCCTGGACTCTATGGTCAATGAAGCAGGAGAAGAAGGCCTGCGTAACCGCGTGGAAGCCGCCCGGCTGCTCGGGGAGTTGCCGGACTGTTTCGATCCTTTGCTCTCCAAGCTTCTCGCCGATTCCGACACTCACGTGGTCTGCGAGGCCATCCATTCGGTCGGAATGCTGCGCAAGCGCCGGCTCGTCCCGGAGCTATTAGACCGGCTCGCAGACCATCGACTAGCCCCCGCGGCCGCGCAGGCACTGAGCAGATTCGGGGACTCCATTGTAGGAGGGTTACGCGACCACCTCTGTGATTCTGCCGTTCCCATCCAAGCACGCAGAGAGATTCCCAGCGTACTCGTGGCCCTCGGAACGTCAGCCGCTGCAAGCGTGCTGCTTGACAACCTCCTGCAGGGCGATACCATGCTGCGATTTCGTACCATTGCCGCTCTCAATAAACTTTGCCGGATGAATCCCGGCATCACGATGGACGTTCAGATGCTGGAGACCGTTTTGGCGGCCGAGATTCTGGGCCACTACCGGTCCTACCAGATTTTGGCTACCATCGGCGCCTCGAGCGACGGCGCCGATCCTCTCGCGCGAGCGCTGAACGAGTCCATGCAACAGGAACTGGAGCGCATCTTTCGTCTGCTGAACCTCCTGCATCCCCACCTCGATTTGCACAGTGCTTATGTAGGTCTGCAGTCCACCAGCGTCTCCGTGCACGACAATGCCTTAGAATTCATCGATAACGTCTTGAAGTCGCAATTGCGAGATATGCTGGTGCCTTTGCTGGACAGCAAGATCACCGTGGCAGAACGAGCCAAGATTGCACAAGGGCTGGTGCGCGCCAAAATCGAAAGCCAGGAACAGGCTGTGGCAGAACTCGTTGCTAGCGAAGATCCGTGGTTGAAGTCGTGCGGAGCATACGCCATCGGAACCTTGGGGTTAAAATCTTTGGAAGGTCAATTAGATCGGTGCCTGAACGAATCGGACCCGCTGCTGCGCGAAACAGCGCGCGCTGCAAAACTTCGCCTCGAAGCTCTCCCCGCGAAGTCGTGACGGGCCCGTGCAAATCCCTCACGCTGCGGAGCCGCTAGCGAAAAGGTCAGCGCCCCTGCGGCATTGGCACACTACATCTCGAAAGAAGTTATCGTGGCAGCCGCAGGTCTATGCGCGTCGCGTGCAGCACGCCCTTATCATCCACCTGGCCCAGCACAATCACAAACGAGCCTTCCTTGACCTCGTCCTGCTCCCCCGGCTTTCCGAGCTTCGTCCATTCGGTCGCCTTGTCGTAGGCGATCTTCCTCAAATCCTCGGATCGCGTGTTTACGCCGCCGCGGATGTCCATCTGCGACACGTCTTTATAAATTCTGACGACGGTGCCCTGCCACTTGGCCTGTTTCTTGGGGGCCGCAGTTGCTTTTTTATCGGCTGTAGCCTGCTTGGCACCCGCAGGCACGCCAGCGAATATCGCTCCTGCGAGCGCCAGGGAAAGTAAAGTTGCCGCAAACTTCATTGCATCCTCCACAGTTGTTTGTTCTTGATTTCTTGCCCGATACGACGGACCGGATTTCGTGGCGAGAGGATAGTCCGGCGCCCTCGAATAGTAAAGAAGAATCTGCCGCAAAACGTCTTCGCCGCGGCTGAAGCGATTTGCGTTGTCTGGCTAGAGATGAAGCGAATGGCGTCATAGCCCGCCCCGACAAAATCGTCGCCAGGTTCCAAATCCTTATCGCAGAAAAAGGCGAAAAGAGAATCCTCTACTAGACTGCGCTGCCAGACTCCAGCTCCTGATCGACGCGCCTATCGGAAAGTGCGCTGACCGCGTTTTGGACGACGATCAAGAGGCGGAGGAGGAGGCGCGCTCGGCGTTGAGGGCGGCGCCGATGATGCCGACTTCGTCGCTGGTGGGCACGACCTCGAAGCGGCTGCCTTGCAGCGGGCTCATCTTGACCATTTCGTGGACCAAACGGTCGAGCAGCGCGATGTCGATGAACTTGGCGTTGGGTCCGGTGATATAGAACTGGCCGGGGCCGTCCATGTGGATGCTGGTAGCGGTGGCAGCGGCCAGCGCGCGGTGGCACAGAGTCACGAATTCGGAGCAGCGCGCATCGCCGGAGCGCGCGTTGGCGAAAACTTCTTCGGGCTCGAGATCGAGAAAGCGCATGCGCATGGAGCGGTGGCCGAGAATGCCTTCGAGATGGCCGCGCCCGCCGCAGCCGCACAGACTTTCTTTGGGGTCGAGCGTGACCACGGAATGCCCGCCCTCCCAAACTCCTTCGCTCCACGGATAGCGGCCGAAGCCCACGCCGTTGCCGAGAGTCCAGACGCGAATCAACTTGCCAAGTTTGTCGCGGGTCGCGGCGATTCCGGCGGCCATGGCGTCGGCGTCGTTGAAGACGCGCACGGGAGCGGAAAAGCCGCGAGCCGCTAGAGCCCCTTGCAGATTGAAGCCTTTGACTTGATGAAGATTGGGGGAATCCTCAATGATGCCTCCGCGAATCACGCCGGGAAAGCCCAAGCCGATGGCGTGGACTTTTTGGCCCTT
>WNFO01004722.1_pt1 | contig 11795 bp, 8 predicted proteins | sample 5400251 | NCBI WGS metagenome assembly WNFO01 (sample SAMN13153354, study PRJNA577476) | soil metagenome | isolation source: 100 cm saprolite under Madrone tree | place: USA:California | collected 2016-06-14
AGAACCGCCTTCAGCACTTCACCCGCCTGATTGCGTACGAGGACGGACAGTATCGCCGACGAATCCCGCAAGGCGCGAGTCGCGCCACGCAACACGGCGCCCGGGTCATCGACATATTCCAAAAGGTTATGGCAAAGAATGATATCGAACGATCCCGTCTGAAAAATGTCCGCCAACTGGGCGGCGTCAGCGCGTTTAACCGTGATCTTTTCACTTACTCCGGCTTCGACGATCGTCCGTTCCGCCAGAGCCAGCATCGTCGCAGACGAATCGAGCAAGGTGACATGAATACCGAGACGCGCAAGACGAACGGCGGCAGCTCCTGTTCCGCACCCGAGATCGAGGGCGCGCAGCAAGTTGACTCCCGCCGATGCGGGCAGAAATTCCTGCAGGTTCGCAAAAGCCAGGTCTGCGCGTAGGCGGCCCTCGGGAGTCTCGAGATATGCGGCGTATCGGCTCGCATCGTATTCGAAGCGGCTCTCGCCTTTGACGCCTGTCTTCATGCGACCCTCAAGCGAAGTCGTTCCCCGATCGAGTCGCTGGTTAGAATCAAGGCTTAGACCAGAAGGATCAGAGTGCTCAGGCGTGGGCAGAAACCCAGTTGCACTTTGTTGTAAATCGCCTGTCCCGGGCCGCCACCCCCGACGAGCCCCAAAATTGTGGAAGCTCGCAGGTTCATCTCCCAGCGCAGCACCGTGTAGCTGCTCAACAACGGGCGAGCTTGCGGCCAGATCGCCCAGAATACTGCTTCTTCAGATCCATCATCCCCCAACATTCGACGTCAACGCCATGCGGGCCTCATTTCTAGGAACCAGTTCTCGCGGCCGGCCAAGCACATGGTATCGCAATAACACTACTCGGATGGCAAGAAGCTGGTGATCCTAGCGCGCCAGGGTTCCTGTAGTTCTTAAGACGGGATCCGAATTTGTCCTCTTTTTCCAAGCAGCCTGGCTCTCTCGTCAAGTCGATTCCCATGAGGTTTTTCAGGTGTGAGTATTCAAATGTCGCTCCATCCTTCGTCTTTCCATTTGTCGCGTTCATGATTGTGGGCGAAAACTCCTGCAGCAACTCTCCCATGCCATTCCCGAACCCATCGATTCTTACAGTTATGGGGCCATAAACGGTGTGTCGAGACTTATTCCGCAAGCGCACCGGCACCTCCAATTCTTTTGCGGACATCTCGAAATGAGAAGGGTCAAACACAAATTCGATTTGATCCGGCCAACTTACTTTTTGGCAGGGACAAGCTGCAGGTTCTGCATGGCCTTGGCGGAACGATGCTGCTTGTAGGACTTGGAAGCGGGACAATGTTATTCTCGCGATTGACCTGGGCGGTGAGAGGACGTGAGAGACGGACGTTGGCATACCTTTCCGATTCGTATTTGCCTGCTGGTGAGTCTGTTGTTCTTTATCTATCTGGGTGCGAGAAGAGCAGTGGGTGGCTGGTATTTTCGGCGGGAGTCGCCGGATGCAATTCAAAAGGCGATGAGGTGGGATCCTGCTAACCCAAAATATTACGACACCTTGGGAACCTTCATGCACCTGTACGCGGATGGTGGGGATTCCAATGAAATTGTCCAACTTTACGAGAGCGCGACCCGCCTGAGCCCGCACGATGCGCAATTCTGGGCTGATCTTGGAGACGGCTACGATTGGGCAGGACGTTCCCACGACGCTCTTGACGCTTTCCAGTATGCCCGGCACCTCTTTCCAAATTCACCGGAGATCAACTGGAGGTTGGCAAATTTTTATGTTCGAGCGGGCAATATTCCGGATGCGCTTCACACCTTACGGATGGTCCTTTTGGAAGACGGCAGCACCGCAAGGAGAGTCTTCACGCTCGCGAGGAACGCGACGCGTGACAAAGAAGCAATTCTGGAAATGCTTCCGCCTCAAGCGCCCATTTTCTTTAACTACCTTAATTTCCGAATCGAGGACGGCGACATCGCCGAGGCTGAAGAGGTTTGGGCACGTGTTCTTCAACGGGACTTGCCTTTTGACTTACGCGAGGCCTTCTCCTATTTCGATGCGCTGATTCAACATCGGGAGTTGGCACAGTTGTCGGGGACCTGGGCTGCCTTGACCCAACGATTCCCGGCGCAACTACAACGGCTCGTCGTCAGTCCTAATCTAATTACAAATGGCGGCTTAGAGTTCGACATTCTCAATGGAGGATTTGATTGGCGTGTCATCCCCACGAATGGGGCAATTGTCGGCCTGGATTCTGACGGCGCTTTTGAGGGCTCGCGTGCACTTCGAATCACCTTCGATGGGTCGCGCAACATCGATTATGGCCATGTGGTCCAATACGTGCCGGTTCAAGCGAACACACGGTACCGGTTTTCCGGTCATATGCGTGTCCAGGGAATCACCACAGACAGCGGGCCGAGATTACAGGTGTGTGATGCCTACAATATGGGCCATCTCTTCGTATCAACGGAAAACCTTGTGGGTACCTCAGGTTGGTCGGAACAGCAGGCTGAATTTACGACACCCACCGATACTCACTTGCTGCTCGTGAGAGTCATCCGGCCTGTTAGCAACAAGCTGTATAACCAGGTCGCTGGCACCGTGTGGATTGATAGTATCCGCCTCATCGCAGAGTAGCAGCAAATCTGGGACTTGTTTTGCGCGATAATGCCCGTCGGCGGAAGCGTGCGTTGCTCATCCTTCACTAGATTGACCCGCATACCCTATCAGGGTTTTGCCTGATTGAACGCGGTATATGGCAGGGATACCATACGGGTAGTAGGGGTAGATCTAGCAGTGTGCCAGAGCGGTTATATGGCATGCCGGTGCGATTCGAGGCGCGAGGCCCCCTAGCCGCCATGAGTTAATGGTTTGGGAGAATCCTCCCGATGAGCAAAAAAGACGGCCGTACAAGGGTCTTGTTCGTTTGCATAGGGAATGCCTGCCGCAGCCCGATGGCTGAGGCAATTGCACGCCTTGATGCCCCCGATGCAATCGAAGCGTTCAGCGCAGGCTTGGCACCGATTGGCTTAGTGGCACCGATGACCAATCAAACGCTCAGGAAAAACAGATATTGGGTGGAGGGTCTGGAGTCCAAGAGTATCTCGCGCGAAGTTTGGGAACAGGCAGAAATCGTTATCAACATGAGTGGTCGCCCCCGGGAGCGGGCGTTTCGTGAATACTCCAAAGTTGAAGATTGGGAGATCGAAGATCCCCTTGGCGGTGATCCCGGCATTTATCAGCAAGTCTTCGATAAAATTCGGCTGCGCGTTGCAGAATTGGCTCAAGAATGCAGGCAGGAAAACGCTGCGGTCCGAGGTGCTGAACGCCGAGCCCGCGCGCGGCTCCACCCCACTTCACCGATCTTCGTAAATCTGAACAGGGCGTACGACGGCATCGCATTCAATATTAGTGAACACGGATTGGCCCTGTCGTCGGCTATGACTTTCCCCGACGGTCCTCTGCACAACATGCGGATTCAATTCCCCGGATTTCAGTCCTGGATAGAAATAAGCGGCCAGATCGAGTGGAAAAGCAAGTCCAATAAAACGGTAGGGGTACGATTTGACGGTTTAACGGAAGAGGCATATCGGCAAATCAGGAGTTGGATTTCTTCACAGGCGTCTGCGGGTGATTTTCAGGAACAAACAGAAAGGATTTGCGAAGAGCGGAACCCGCGCATGGAAATTCCGAACGCTCCGCGGCCTGGAAATATGATCCCCGGATCTCCCACCTCGCGTAGCCTCGCCCTACCGGTCACCCCGCCGAAAACTTACCCGGAAACAAGAAAACGATCAGACAAGAAGGCATTTCAGTCCAGATCGAAATTTGCACGTGACCAGAGTTATCCTGGAATGCCGAGTCCAAGGTGGGGAGATTTCGCTGCTATAGGTGTTCTGGTCGGACTTATCTCATTATCCATTGGATGGAGGGCGATGCGGCGCGATGTTCGAAGTGAAATGAGGGAGCCTGTAACGCAGAAAGCGAAAGTATCGAGTGAAGCGGTTCGGAGTGGAAGGCCTCCTTCTGTTAGCAGGATTCCGATTGCTCCGGACCCTGGCGAGGAGAAAATGGGCTTGCCGCCCCGGAGCATGGCCCCTCCATTTTCTGAAGAGCATGAGAGTATTCCGAATACGCCCCTGAGACATCAGGGCCAGCAGGTCCGTGCGGTGGAGCATCCTTCCTTGAATACGATTCCGAGTGCTCCGAACTCCGGTGAGGAAAAAATGGACCTGCAGGCCCGCAGCGTTGAGCCTCTACTTACAATGAAACACGAGAGAATTCCGAGTGCATCCCTGAAAAATCCGGACCAGCAAGTCCGTTCGGTAAAGCGTCCTCCTGCTAATACGAATATCAAAACTGCAAGCCGTCCCGTGATAAGTGTACTCGCGCAAGGCCAGACGCCCAAGGAGCCTTCGCGCGCCGCAGCCATTGTCAACAATCCCTCCGTGGAGAAGGCGGAGCCGCAACCCGTTGGAAGCCTGCCTGCGACACCACCACACCTAGAGGCCCCAATAGCGCCTCCAGTCATTTTGGCTTTGAACCCTCCAACGGTTGACCCTAAGAAAATCGAAGGCTCGACGCCTCCGGCAAACCATCCGGCAATTCCGGCGAAAACTACGGGGGCGGTTGCGATCCTTGCCGATCCCTATCCTTCCCTTAGGATACCTGACAGGGGCGTTTCGAAAAAACAACGTCAGGCAACGAGCCTACAGCTCGGCCGATTGCTCTCGCGCGTCGAGCCCATTTATCCGGAAGAAGCAAAACAGCAAGGCATCCAAGGTACTGTAAAGCTTCACGCTATCATTGGCCGTCAGGGGTCTGTGGAGAAGTTGGAGTCTGTCGATGGCTCTCCTGTCCTCTTGGCAGCGGCCATGAAAGCTGTTCGGCAGTGGCGTTTTACGGAAACCTTGCTCGCTGGGCAATCTGTTGAAACCGAGGAAGACATTGCCATCACTTTCCGGCTTTCGAATCCGACACCACCCATGAATTAACTTAATATGCGCAAGAGCCTGGCGGGATGGCAAGAAGACGATGGGACGACCGCAATTCCTAACTACCGGCTCCTGGACGAAAGAGCAGCGCACATTGAGAGTCTTTTCCACCCGATCAGACCATCGAGCGACCTCCGTCACGGCGCTGATGGACTGATTGACCGTGCTGCCCCGCCATGTATTAACAGAGCTGAAGCTGCAGCCGTTCCAGCTCCCGCAAAACCAAGAAGAAGCCAACCCGTATGGACATTCGGTCCAGACTTCTTTGTGGGAGCGGAATAGCGTGACAAATCCGAACTTGCAGAAACGCTCATCGATTGACCAGCCTGCAGAAACTGACCGACCTTGCCCTCCAGTGTGAGAACTCCGGCGGTCCCATCCAAACAGGAGACCGCCACAGACCCGTCCGGAGCTCGTGTAATTTGCAACGCTGCTGACTGTTTTCGACTGTAGGAGACCACAACATAGTTTCCAATTCGCAGGGTCAGCCCATTGGGCCCGGCGATCGTATTCAATACAATCGTACCTGCCTCCAACTCAGCAGCGAATTGGTAGTTCCCGGAGAACAGTACCTGACTTTGCGGAGAGATCTTTAATGTGCCCTTTCCGCTCATGGCAAATGTCGCGGCGCCGGTCTTTGCTGTGCGAATTCTGTCACCAGAGAAAATCGTGGACTCGCCTGGGGCGGGGGAGTCGTTCAAATAGACTTCCCCAACGCCGGTCAAGGAACCTAGGGGTTCCCTTGACTGCTCTTGTTGTGACCCACGGCCATAATTTGGAATGGGGAGGGCGTACGAAAGGAGTAAAAGCAGGTTCAGATTTATGAGCCCAACAGCAACGGCTGAAGACTTGGCCCGCCGTTTTCCCGGGCGCTCGAGCGTTAACGGATTCATGGACTTCATCCTTCCACCGAAGACCTCAAAGTGGGCAGACCAAGTATCCACCACAGATCCTCTGCCGTGCTCTAGGGTTTTTTCCTGAATTTCAATTGCGGTTTTCACTGTATTGACCATGCCTCCGATTGCCTCTAGGTTCAGATCGTCAGTCTTGTGTCCCGCGTTGGTACATCGCTCGACACTCGTTTGAGTCGAAAAGGTGTGACGTTCGGTCTTTCTGAAAGTGGGAGTTCGCAATGGTGGTCTGTCATGCTCTCTAGGATCTTGGACCTCAAGGGGCAGGCCTCCGGCTGGCTCATAAGTCCGTCCATGTTCCACACGTCATGCAGGGACTTTAACCCCCTACATTCGGTCTTTAACGGTTCCTCCCCTGCGTGGAAGGACAGGAGTATGACGCCTGCTTGTTCGACAATAGATCGGCTGCCATTCGTTGAATGCAGCTCGAAAGACGGTGACAGGGGGCAACGCGCGGAATCGGCCATCTGGTTAGGCCTATTCCTGAAGAGGATCATGGACGTTGTTCTGTCCACGATTGTTCTGGTTCTCCTCTGCCCCCTGATGCTCGTGATCGCGATTGCAATCAAGCTTGAATCGCCCGGCCGTGTCATTTACCGCTCGCTGCGCGTGGGCAAAAGTGGCCGTAATTTTGTTTGCTACAAATTCCGGACGATGGTTGCTGGCTCGGATAGACTGAAGGAGAATCTGCGTCGCCTAAACCAGCGGCGCGGGCCGTTCTTCAAGATCGCCGATGATCCTCGTGTCACGCGCTTCGGCAGATTTCTTCGCAAGTACAGTCTCGACGAGCTGCCGCAGCTTTGGAACGTGCTGAAGGGCGATATGAGCTTGGTTGGCCCGCGGCCTCATCCAGTAGAAGACTGTGCTCGATACACTTCCGAACATCGCCGGCGCCTCGGCGTGATACCGGGCGTCACCGGGCTTTGGCAGGTCATGGCCCGCGCGAATCCTTCCTTTGAAATTTGCATGATGCTGGATCTTGCCTATATCGAAAAGTGGAGCTTTTTGCTCGACTGCAGGATTTTGTTGAAGACCATCCCGGCGGTCTTGGCGGGAGAAGGACAGTAGCGCCAGTCACGAGGTGTGGCGTGGGTTTTCAAGTCAGACTTGGGAAGCGGAGGAATCCTTTATTTCGCGTTGCGCCGGATCGTTTGGGTGGGGGCCAAATGCAGGCGCTAAGCGATGGTTGCGCGACGTTTGGGCCTGTTTCTTCGAACCGACCGCTTGGCCACGTCTTAATTCGAAAACAAATTCAGGGACGCATTATCAACACTTGGCTAGTGGTCATCGTCATCCTGGGAGCCACGATTGCTGTCGCCGATGGCTTGACCCGCACGCCGGTTCTCGAACGGGAGGCCTATTGGAATGGACCGCTGGAATACCAACCGTACCTGGGAGCGGTATTGCTGGCGGGTTTGACGCTGCCGCTGATGTTTGGGTACTTACACCGAGCCAGAGTCTCAGTGACCGAGGGACTCTTCTTGTGGTTCGTGTTTTGCACCGCGGCCTACACACGAGATTTTTCCTACATCCACTGGCCAGGCACGCCGTTCTTCGTAACGGATATTGTTCTTGTGATCCTATTTCTTTCGATCTATCTGTTTGCGCGATCAAGGGGCTTACACGTCCCCTTGCCCATGAACGTACTGCTGGCGATGTTGGTGGCGGCAGGCGTGCTGTCCGCGTTGCGCGGTTTTTTACAACATTGCAACCCAATGCTTGCTCTGCGCGACGCGGCGCTGGTCGCATACCCGCTTTTTCTGTATGTCGCCAATCATCTGTTTCGAAGCTGGCTGTCGATCAAGAGAGTGGCCGTGTGGTTTCTCTTGGGCACGGGGTTGAGCGTTCTCAATGGCATTGCGTGGTTCATCGTTGTTCCAGCCGAGAGACACTTCATCTACTACGGAGTTTACGTTCTCGTTTCTTTGGTCGGGGTACTCTTGGCGATTGCGAACAAGTTAGTCAGGCCGCTGCATGGTTGGATATTAGCCGGCATTTATTGCCTTGGGATAATGCTTGCAAACGCAAGGACGCTTTTTGTGACTTTGGCCGCTTTGCTCTTCATAGGTCTGCTGGCGGGGCCATTTGTCTACAACAAGGTCCGTCTCGCGCGCTTGGCGGCAACGGTTGGGACGGTCGCCACTCTGGGAGCACTCGCGTTGCTCCTGTTCCTTCATACGCAGCCTGGCCGTGACTTTACCGGCCGCGCTTTGGACGAGCTAGCCTCTGGAGTGCTCCATTCCAGCAACGACCCTTACTGGCAATTTCGACTTATTGCCTGGAAGGAAGCCTGGAGGCGTTTCGAGGAGGACCCCTTAGCGGGAGAAGGCTTTGGCGTTCCCTTTATCTTCGAACTCGCGGATGCCGATGTCCGACCTCACAACACATTCCTGACAGTGCTTTATAAAATGGGACTAATTGCCTTTCTTCCACTGCTTGCATTGCTCGTCTGTTTCTTGTGGTTCAGCTTTCGAGCTGTTCGCCGTAATTTAGACAGCAACCGAGTCGCATTTTTGCAGATCATGCTGCTGGCGCAAGTCGCATTCTGCCTTTATGGGACAGCTAATCTGTTGCTTGAAAGTCCCTTCCTGGCTTCGCTCTTTTGGGCTGCGATGGGGCTTGGCTTAAGGATGATTCGGATGCTCGACGCAGAGCGGGTGCTCCAAAGGTATGTACATGCAGGGCAAAACACAGACGAATGTACCTCACGGGTTTCTAAGAAATCGGCGGACCTTGGTCTTGGGGAAGCATTCGAAGCGCCCCCCCAATGACGAAGGGAATGTTCTCGTGAATAACCAAAGGAGCGTCGGACAATGAAAAGCTTGCTGAAAGGCGTCAAACGGAAATGGGGATTTCTTAAGTCACAAGAGGGCTTCCGCAAAGCCCCGATGCTAACCGCGATCCACTTGATTTCGTGGGTGCTTAGATGCTCTTTGCGTAAAGCCGTAGTCCTAAACTTGCGGAGATGGAATGTGCAAATGTATTTGCCTCCCCAATGGCACGGTTTTGGAAAATATATTTTTGCCTTCCGTGAGAATTACGAACCCGAACTGCTCTACTTGGAAAAGCTTCTCTCACCGGGAAGCACCTTCGTTGATGTGGGCGCCAACATGGGCATCTACACGTTAGTGGCAAGCAGACTCGTGGGGGAAGCAGGTCACGTCATCGCCTTTGAGCCATCAGCTCAGTCATTTTCGCTCTTACGGAGAAACATTGCATTGAACAGCCTAACGAATGTGATTGCCCTTCCCGAGGCTCTGTCCAACGAAACAGGCAGAACTAAGCTCTTTTTCGGCCCTGATCCGGTCTGCAACTCCTTGGGCAGAGATCTCAGCTGGGACGGGGACGCCGAGGAGGTGGCTACAGAAACTCTAGATGACGTGTTGCGCCGAACCTCCTTAAGGCGGGTCGACGCCATCAAAATCGATGTGGAGGGAGCAGAAGAACTCGTCTTGCATGGGGCGCTCAACACCCTGACCTACATGCGGCCTGCGATCGTTTTCGAGATCAATCCGGGAGCCTGTAGTTGCTTGGGGCTTTCTCCTCACGGTGCAACGGAACTACTGCAGAGTCTCGGCTACGACTGCTTTGTTGTTGGGCAAAGAGGAAAGGCATTTCGGTTTGACTCCCCGCCCGGCTACTTCAACGTGCTGGCGATCCCGAACAATTGGAAAGAGAACCCTAGTGACCTATCGTACCTGCCCAGCACAAAGGTGAACGCAAACCCAGAGCGGTTAGACGCGTGTCAACTAGGAGCATCATTTAATAACGCCTAACAGCGCCATGCATGTAGCCCCTCTTAAACCGATGACCTTGGATCCGTTGCCGGATCGTCCTTTAGTTTCAATTCTAGTGTCAAGTTATAACTATGCGCCGTACCTCAGAGAGGCGATCGAGAGCGCGCTATGCCAAACCTATGACAATTTGGAAGTCATAATCTGTGATGACGGCTCGACCGATGGTTCAACTGAAATAATCGAAGGATACCGATCGCGAGACCCAAGAATTAAAGCAATTCATCAAACAAATAGAGGTCAGGCGCAGGCTCTAAATTCAGCATTTCGTGCAAGTACGGGTGAAATTATCTGTTTGTTGGATGCTGACGACGTTTTCCTGCCCTCCAAGTTGCAATATGTGGTCGATGCGTTTGGCATGGTGCCCAGTGGGGGATTTGCTGTAAATCGAATGCTAAAAGTCAACAAGATAAGAAAGTATCTGGGCCAGATCCCTATTCTTTACAGACTTCCATCGGGCTGGCAAGGCGCTTCATGGTGCCTTGGACCGAGGACGGTGGGCGGTTTGCCTCCGTGTTCTGGTCTATCTATGCGCCGTTGTGTGGCAGAAGCTATCTTCCCCCTTCCCGCCGACCTGAGAGCTTATGCTGACATGGCAATTCAAGCCCTCGGGCCGCTATTGACACCCATTGTTGCCATACAAACACCGCTGGGTGAGTATCGAGTTCACGGTTCCAACGTTGCGGGCGTTAGCAGATTTACGGAGGATCGCCTTCGAAACCTAGTTGTCTATGAGAAGGAACTCTGGCGTGTCTGGCGGCGGCATCTTGAATCAACCTCGTTGGAACTCGACTCTGATCTTCACTTTCCCTCAGAGAAGGCACCGTCACTGATGGCTTACGCTTACGCGCGTTTCCGTTCTGATTGTGGGTCTAAATCTGTTTTCTGGGCAATTCCTCCGGAGTACTTCCGAAGTCTGCCACGAATCTACCGATGGTACTGGCGGGTATCCATACTACTTCCCGACTGGCTTTTCAGGATGTCCTTCAACTTTGTCTACGGGCAAACTAGGGCAAAGATGATCGTGGGAAGAGTTTTGGACATCTGCCGGAATAGCCTGTGGCTTCGGAACAAAGCGGTTAAATTCTGAGCTGAGAGATGAATGTGCGGCTGCGGGAAAATTTGAGAGAAACTCTTTTGGAGTTGGCAAAGCCCGTCCACAAGAACCTTCGTGGACGGAAGGTTGATCTGTTCTTGCACCTTGTTGGCGGTGCTTCTGTTGGCGACAAGCTTCTCGATGTCGGCGGCGGACCGGGAATTGATGGAGAGTTTGTCCGACTGTACGCCAATTTTGGGGAGGTGGTAGTCGCCAACCGGCAAGAGCAGCGATTTGAAGTGCCAGACGGCTTGCAAGTCCAGCTAATTAGGGCAGATGGGCGGGATTTGCCTTTTGAGTCCCAGTCTTTCGACTGGGTATTTTCTAATGCCGTGATCGAACACGTAGGCAGTTGGGAGGACCAAATCCGATTTGCCAACGAGATTCGCCGCGTGTCTTCTAAAGGTTACTTTGTGACTACTCCGAATAAATTCTTTCCGATTGAGCCCCATACTCTCTTGCCGTTTTATCAATTTCTTCCAGCTCGGATCCAACAAAGAGCGGTTCCTTATTCTGCTGGCTATCTTAGGCAGTACGAAGTGATCCATTTGCTCTCAACCAAGCAGATGCAAGAGCTCTTTCCTGAGGCAAGAGTCGTGTCTTTGGGCTTTCCAATTCTTGGAAACAGTCTCGTAGCATTCCATCAGAAAGTGCAGAGCCAGAATATGCGAGGGAGGCGATCGTCGCTTGGGTCTTCGTCGCCCAGGCCTTTCATTGAGCGCCCTGGTGCGAAAGTGGTAGGCGCCGCGTGCAAGGGCCATGGTAAAGAAGAGTCGGAAAAGGTGCGCGGATTTGAAGTCCTTGGAGTGCAGATCCGTGCGGTACAGACACAAGACGTGGTGGCTCGAATGGAAGAATGGACTAACAACCGCAGCCGCTGCCATACCATCTCCCCGACGGGTATGCACGGAATTGTGGAGGCCCAACATGATCCTTCGTTCAGGGAAATCCTTAACTCGACGGACGCGGTTGTACCCGACGGGATGCCGCTGGTTTGGCTGGGCCGACGCAGAGGGCATCACTTGCCACG
>WNFO01004723.1_pt1 | contig 11794 bp, 8 predicted proteins | sample 5400251 | NCBI WGS metagenome assembly WNFO01 (sample SAMN13153354, study PRJNA577476) | soil metagenome | isolation source: 100 cm saprolite under Madrone tree | place: USA:California | collected 2016-06-14
CGCTGGTTCCAGCGGCGGGCCAGCGGCGAATTCGTCAGCCAGCGGCGGCCGAACGATACGGCGGTGCGGCGCGTGCGCCACGCCATCAGCAATGCCGTCTCGAGGCGGGCCCCTAAATGGTTCAGCGCTCGGAGGGCGTTGCCCGACAGAATGCTTAACGCCACCGCCGGAAGACCCAAGTACCCGACCGAGATTGCAATGGACATGATCCGCCCTGCCGAAAAGGATCCGTAGTCGGAGTGGCTCACAGTGGAGCCGAGGGCGCTAAGAAAAGTCTCGACGTCGCCCCAGACGGTGAAGAGCAGACTCCAGAGGCCGACGAACGCGACCGGCAGGACCATCCACGATATTGCGTCTCGCAGCCTTCCAGGCCACAACATCATCCACAGGCCGATGCTGGACATCAGGATAGCAATCACCTTGGCGACACCAAGCAAGAAAGGAAGTACCGCCACGATCAACGACGCGAGTGCGCCGAGAAGCAACGAGGCGACGGCTAGCAGAACCGTGGACAACGGTTGCTTCAGCAAGGTCGTGAAACTGGAAGTGTTGTAGCGGTCGGCTGCGGGCACGCGTAGCGCCGCGGATGCTTGGATCAATGGCGCTTGCGCGGCGTGGCAGGCTGCCTCACCTAGACGTTGGCAGTGACTTCCTAACGTCGCCAGACGCGAGTCCTCACGCAGGTAATTCACGCCGGCCGCGTACAGGATACTGCGGCCGATCAAATCGTGCAGTTGATCGATCCGCTCTACGTCGGTGAGGCCGTTCGTCTGGGGGAGCTGCGCGATCATCGACGTCGCCAACGCGTCGCCGCGCGAGACAGCGTCGTAGTAGCCTGGCGAGCCACTGGCAGGTGGATCGACCATCGGCGGCGGATCTAGCGCCATTCGGATTCTCGCAACGCCAGAAACGGCAATCCACGGGTCAGCGGCGGCCGCGTCCGTGATCTTTCGCAGCAGCGCCGATTCATCTGCAACTGCTGCGGGTAGATCAAATCCGCTGGTTGCCAACAAGGCTCGTACCGCGCTTGCACGGCGAGACATTTCGAGTCCGACCCAGCTCTCATCCGAGGGTGCGGGGTTCAGAAGCGATGACACCAGATTCGCGTTTAGTATCGCAGCCCTTAGGTCGGGGTGCCTGCTCAGGAGGAGTGGGACGATAGCCTCGCGCCAAATCTGCAGATTTGCTCGTAGTTGAGCATCGTTGAGGGTAGCTGGATCCGATGCAAGAGCCTCAACCTGCGACGCGACCGACGGCACCGTTAGAATCGGCTGACCATGCATCGAATCACGGACGCGGCCCGCTACGATCGCGCCGAATCGTTCGACAAGATACGTCAAGTGAGGGGCGGCGCCGGTGCGGGTGCCGAACAAAGCCTCGACGGTGCCGGGCGCAGCGTACGTCAAGTCCGAGAGTTCAATTCGGTGCGGCGTCAGAATAAGAACGCTGGCTACGGCAACCGTGACAAGATGACGCAACCACAGCAATGTCGCGCCCTCAAGCGCACTCTGTATGATACTGACTATGATTCCAGCAGCCGCCAGGAGGTAGAAGATCGGCGCCATTGACGGTTGCGCGAGCGCCTGAAGCAGCTTCGCTTCAATCGCGTACGCACCGGCTGCGAACAGATCGACGTATTGCTCGCCCATCGCTGCGTCGTCCGAATCGGCCAGGGTGCTGGCTCAGTTGCGGTCTTGGAACAATCGCAAGAGACCACTGACGCTGAACGTGGGCATTTTCTGTTGGACTTGCAGCGCGTCGGCGGCAGCCTTTAACTCGGCTTGTCCTCGCTCCAGCGCCAACAGCTGTGTGCGGGCCGATCTCAGCTCCAATTCGTGCAGCTTGAGCCGCAGATCTGCTTCGAAGAGGAGGCGCGTCACCTGCTCCTGCAGAGTGTGTTGGCGCGATAGTATCTCCTCGGCACTGGCGTCGCTAGTGCTGTGCAGATTCATCCGCGAGATGCGCTGCGCTAGATCGAGCAGGTCCGAGTAGACAGCTGTCACGGCGATCTGGCGGGATAGGGCGTCCTTGAACATCGAACGGGCTGCCGGCCCAAGCATGCGCGCGCCTCGAAACGCGGGCGAATCCACTACAGCGGAAGCCGAGCGCGGCAGACATGGGGGTCCGGACGGATCTTGGATCGAATCGAGCGCGCACTCAGCGATAATCGCTTGTGGAACATCATCAATCATCTTGTCCAGCGCTACCCGAGATCGTGCCTGAAGCGCGTCCAATAGCGTCCCAATGCTCGTTTTTGGGGAGCGCATCTGGTAGCTGCCGCCTGAGACCCGCTCGTCGGGCAACAGCGCCAGCAGCGACTCGATGTGCCGCGTGACGGCAAGATCCGAATGCCGGCGCAAGAAGTCGACTGTCGACAACGTTGCGGGCAGTTCGAGTGCGTCGAAGCTTCGGGCTACATTACACCGGCGATATGCGGCTGTGGGTGTCGTGCCGCGGGTGATCTCGCGCGCGAAGCACTGTTCCACCGCGCGCGCAAGACTATGCTCGCCGTCTAGCAATCCACGGGTGCGCACTTGCTGATTGGCGCAGGTCTGTGCGAACGCAGTGAAGCGCGCAGCGAGCTGCCGGTCCGTCATGTCGAGCACGGAAGCCAGCGTCGGCGCCGAATACGAGAGTGCAACAAGGTAGTTTGATATTTCTGATTGCGTTCCTGAAAGAAGGGACTGACGTAGTTCGGCGAGGAGCTCTTTCGGATCGAACTGATGCAGGAACGTATTGAGGTCGAAACTGCCGCAGGATTGCCCGCTAGTTCCTCTGAATTGGGCTGGCGGGAGCGGCGGCGAAATCGCTCCGGAGATAACGCTCGATGCCGCAGGGGTCTCAATCTGAGACGCAAAACGGGCATCGTCGATCGAGAACGAGTCGTCGGCTACGGCCGTCGTACTAACGCTCAGAGCAGCCAAGTTCAGTCCAAATGTAAGTAGGGCGGCGCCCGGCCAGATCTCAAGCAACTGCTTCATGGCGCAGATGCGGCCGGCGTCGATGGTCGGACGCGCGTTTCTGCGGCCGCGCGCAGGGCGATGATTTGATCTCGGATGCGGCGCGGAGTCACGTCGGCGATATCGAGGCGCAGGCTCGATCCATGCCTGACATCTTCGATGAGCAGGGACGGCAAGGGACTGTCATCGATGGGTTGAAACGCCAGGATGGACACCGGCAGCAAAGTATCGAGCTTGGCAAGCCAGTCTGAAGGGTGTCCGTCGGAAGGTGGTCCAAGCTGCACTATCTGGCCGTCGATAGACGGATAGCGCGCGACCACCTGTTGTAGAGCGTGGGCAGCCCGAAGCGACGAGGCGTCGGTTGATCTCAGGTAGAGCGTGGCGCGCATCTGCATCATCCCAGAGATCTCGGATAGCGGCGTCAGCCGGTCAAGCGGGAAGTCTGCTTTCGATTGCGACTGCATTTCGGTCATTCGCTTGGCCACGTAGCTTGCTGTCAAGACGACTTGACGTTGCTTTTTGATCCATGCCGCGATGTTGGCGTCGCTCGGATCGAGTAGGGCTCGGACGGCTTCGCGTGGTGGCTTTCCGTACTGCGCAAGGTATTCGTCCACCTGCGCTTCGCTGATAGACCACTCCTTATCGTTGTGGCCCAGGGGCTCGCTGCAGGCTACGACGCCAACTCTCAGCGCCGAACGGCAGCCGGTCGATAGCGCCCCGGGCACAAGAAACTGCTGCGTGGCGTGACCAATCGGCAATACAAACGAAAGGACAGCGGCCAAAATCGCACGCAACATGACTAGTGCTCGGTCCGATCGCGCGCTGCGGCCCCTCGGGAGGGGACTGCGACCGCAAGGTGCACGAGGCTGCCGCGCGAAGACATCAGAGTCGCGAAGTCAGCTCCAATAGCTATCAGCATCCAGCCCGAGACAGGTGAATCGCCCGGTTCGAACCACCCACTCTCACCAGGGGTGGCGCTACCTCCTTTTCCGAGGCGCGCTTGAGGTGGGGTCTGATCGGCCCGAATTTCCAGCAACTCCCAAGGAAACAGTGTTGGACTAAACGTCACCAAATTCGCGTGCAATGAAAGGTCTTGCAGCGAATCGTTGTCTGATGCGGCGGAGTCGTTCTCGATGCGATCCGGAATCGGCGGCCTCGGGCCCACTCTCGCGCCAGCCCGTGCGACCGAGAGCGTGCGCGCGGGCGCCGGTCGGGTCTCAGTTGAAATTGCAGAGTCCTCGCGCGGCCGATTAGCTGGGACTGACAAGGATCGGGCCAGGGCCTGTAGTTCATCGATTGTTTTGGGCATCTGATCCGGATTCGGTGTCGGTGTGGCGCCAACGGACGATCTGCTCGAGAGGCGCTCGTGCGCGGATGCGGCAGATGCTTGGGAATCGACAGGGGCGGACGAGGTCAGCAATCGGGCGGCCTGTTCCGCCGCCTGTTCACGTTCCGAGATCTGAGACTCTGAAGTGGGAGACGGCAGCGTTCGCGTACTCGGTCGCAGCCAAAAGAGCAACGAGACAATCACGACGGCCATGGCTAGAATCGAGATGAGGAGTGCTCTCCGTGCACTTCCGCGAGAGGTACCAGCGCTTGCTTCATGCGTGCCGATACCATACGGCCTATCGCGCGCGAATTGGCGCACGGTCTGGAGCATGTTGCCAGTTTGCTTATACAGACGATCGAGTTCCGCTTCGTCGGAAGGATCGGTAGTCGAGATCGCGTAGCGAAGTGGGTCTGGGATCACCAGACCCTTGCCGGATTGAACGCCTTCAATAGACACGAAGAATTCGCTGTAACGACGCTTGACCAGCCGCAAGTCGCGAACCAGATCCAGCTCGCGCTCGTTCAGGCGAACGAAGCGTGCGATCTCGTCCTGACCCGACCGGTCCATCGGCAGTACCACCTTGGTTGCCGTGTTCACGAGGATCACCCGACCGGCCGGCGTGTCGAGATCGCGCGGGTCCTGCACGATTGGCAGCGCGAAGCCCCCTAGGCTGCGGTATGCCTTCAGTGAACGCTCCAGGATCGCTGCCGCGAATGGGTCCTGTACCAGAGCCCAGACCTCGTCCGCGATCAAGCCTTTCGGTACGGCGCGCAAGGTCGGGTCATGCATTACCTGGTCGATCAGGCTGAAGACGCAAAACGACACGGCGGCTGAGCAGGGTTGACGCAAGATGCTGCCTAAGTTGAAAAATACGAAGCGGTCTTCGACTCCGAGGGTGCGTTCTCCGTTGAAAAGGCGTCGGAACGGCCCGCGGCGATAGGGCAGCAGTTGAAACGACAGATCCCGACCTAGCACCCCCGCACGACGCTCGAGTTCCAGGCAGACGTCCTCAAGAATTGTTTCCCGGATCGGGCGATCATGCTCGGCATCCCAGTTGCGGGCGCTGGCTGCGAGTGTCGATTCCTGCAGTGCGATTTCCTGTTCATGCGATAGATGGCGATCGACGTGGCCCTCGGTGATCATCAAAGACAAGGCGGCGACCCAGCGCGCCTGGTTCTCCAGCGTCGGTGCACCAAAGAATGGATTCAGTGATTCCGCGCTGTCCAGCGTTAGCTCAATGTAGCGTCCGAGTAGCAATGCAAGTTTGCGGTAATCGGGTTTTATCGAGATCAGGTAAAGGCGAATGTCCGGTAGCCGCCATAGATGGAGCAGATAGTCATGCACAAAGAAACTCTTTCCGGAGCCAGATTGGCCGACCACCAGCGCGTGCGGGTTGCGTTCCGCCTTGGACGGATCGACAAAGAGCGCCTCGCCAACAGGGTTGCTGTACATCACGACTGGCACAGACGCGGAGCCACACTGGCTGATCGCCGGAGGCATGCCCTTCCAGCAACCACCGGCCGGATGCATGTCCGCAAAATCGCGCGACAGAAACCGGCGGCGACGACGTAACTTGCGTTCGGTCGCTTCGTAAATCACGAACGGCAGGCAGCCGCGCAGGATGAGCGACGATCCGATGTCCTCTTCGAGCGCAGCCTCGATATCCAATTCGCGCAGATGATCGCACACCATGCGCGCCGCATCCTCGGCCTGCTCTGCGGTCGGCTCGATGAGATGCACTTGCAATCGACCTTCGACTAACCTCTCTCCCTCGGAAAACAGCCGGTGTTCGACATCACTCAGTGCCTGCGCTCTGTCCTGCGTTTCAGTTTCGTTAAAGCGATTTGCCGAGCGTGCATTCAGCAGACCTTGTACCTTCAGCTGAATCGTCGAGGATGCGACGGGCAGCACGCAGGCGCTTAAGCAGACGGACAAGCAAGGCCTAAGGAGCGGCAAGGTGTTCAACATCCCGGGCTGAACCGCGCGCGGGTGCCAAAGCATCGAAACGACCCGATGGTGTGCCTCGGCACCGGCGCTCATAGTACGAAAGCCGCGCAACTGGACCAGGTCGATCTGTCCCAAGGAGGCGACTGCCTCTCGCACGCTGTGCAGCCCGGTGTGCGCCGGAGGATGGCTGAAGCGCCGCCATGGAAAGAGTAGATCAACGACCCAATTGGCAAGGCGGTCGGCATCCACGGCGGTTACCTGAATTCCTTGGTTGGCCATCGCAGCCTTCAGGTCGCGCGCGGCCTCGACGAAGCTAGAGAACACCGCGCCCGACGCGCCGCCGCGTCCGATGATCGCCGCGAGTGGTGTCTGCGCTGAAGGAAGTGGCGCCGATTTCAGTGCCACGAGGATCGTTTGCGACCGAGGAAAGAAGTTGACCGCCTCATCGTCAGGGAAAAAGCCCTCACGCTGCGCCTCCCGCCAGCGTTGTGCGTAGTGCGACGTGAGGGCCTTGGCAACCGGGTCACCACCAGGCTGAGCAAGATACCTCTGCAGTTGCGGCTCGACGAAAGAACTTGATTGCACAAACCATTGCCATTGCACGCCGTCCGGAAGGACTCTCAGTGCGTGGTCGATCAAAGCGGATACAGCGTCTTCGCCGCCGACTCTGGTGTCAACAGCTGGAACGTCGAATTCGATCGCAAAGCCGAGCGCGCCGTCGTCTAGAAGGTGAAGCGGTTCGAAGTTCCCTACTCGGCCGCACATCAAGTATGGCAGTAGGCTCGCCAGAGGTCGGCAGTCTCGCTGCATCCAGTGCGTAAGCCAGGAACGTCCGCTGCGGATCATCGCGGCGATCCAGATCCTGCCGACTCGGTACTGGGAGTGCCTACCGGTGGACTCGAGCCGTCGTCCATCACCCAATCAAAGCCGGCCAACGGAATCGCGACCCATCCGCCAAAATGCTTGTTGCGCTCCTCATCGATCCATTCGTAAAGGTAGGCCATCCTGACATCAGGAGGGGACAGCATCGGCCGCGGTGCACCCGGTGGAGCTGCCGAACGCAAGGGGCGGTGCAGGGGCGCGTCGTTGGCGGGCTCGGGCTGGTGGGCTGAACGAGCCTGCTGCAAGGCATCGCGCATCGATTCAGTCGGAACGGCTACTTGGGTCGCCGGAATCGCGCAACCCCCGAGCAGCACTCCGGCGAGCAGTGACCCGACAGTATGTTTTGAAAGGAGACAAGTCACGGGGTTGCGGTGTGCGTCTGAGTCGAAAGGCGCCCGCTGGGCGGAAACTTCAGTTCATTCGCAATCACCAGGCTCGCCGGAGTCCCTCCGCCGACCTGCAGCGAAGGTGCATAGAGGTTGTAGTAGTTAGCGATCGACTGCTCCAATGCGCTGGCGGCGCCCTCGGCCGAGCCCCCGATTGCATCGTGTGTTGCGTTGCCGATAAACGTGGATGAGGACGCCAACGGACCGGCGTTAATCTGGTATTGCTGCTGGCTTAGGTGCCGTCCGAATCCAGACAAGGCTCCACCGGCGGCGGCCACCATTGCCTTGCGTCCGGCGTTTTCAACGATCCGGGCTCGCAGGCCACGGATGCCGTCGGTATCGACCAACCAACCGGACACGTCCCAGGTCTTGGAGGCGCCACCTGGAAAATTGCAGGTCAAGCGGCTAACTTTGAAATCAATCCTGCCGGCTGGCAATTCGGGCCGTCCCTGAACGAGCGCGAAACAGCCGTCGAGATCGGTGGCGAATCCATTGGCGGCCTGATATGTGCCCGTCAAAGCAACAATGCTTTCGCGTTCGGCGCCGCCGACCACCGCAACCACGCCGTTGAGTAGTCGTCCCTCGACGAAGCCATGGGGCGAAAGGTTGGCACCTGTCCCTTTGAGCGGTGTGGCACGCAACGCGGGCTCCGGGCCGCCGTAAGCGGGTGGCGCCAAAGGTGGATCCCCCGCTCGCGGGTCAGTCTCCAACGAAGTGCTGTTGTGCAGCGAGTCCTCCCGGAACTGACGCACGTTCACATGCGGTGCGTTCGATGTATCCTCCGATGGGTGCTCGGAAAGACGGCTTTGGAGTTCCTCGACCGACCGTTGCACTGCTTCGGACTGTTCACGTAGCCGTCGGTTCTGTTGCTCCTCGAAGCGGTGCAAGCGTTCATCCTGTTCGCGGCTCGCTTGATTCAGCGTAGATTGAAGTTGCTGGATCACCTGGCGCTGAAATTCGTGTACGAATCGGTCGCTTGGCAAGGCCTCGCCGAAGTCGGTGGCGGCCGCATCTGGCAAGACGGTTGTGGGAGATTGCTGGGCCGCGATGGACGGAGTCGTACTATGGCTGATCAGCACCGACAACATCAGGGTCGCCGTCCGTGCCCTCGGCACTGGAGCTGCGATGCGCGCCACGCGGAAAGCTGAGTTCCCAGAATCGTCAGCGTCCATAGACAAGGTAAACCCGCGACGACGTTTGCTCGGGGCCGAGCTCGTAGTCGTCGGCGGCAAATGCACGCAACGCACCAAGCTGCGGAATCTGAATCTGTATGTTTGCCGGAACGATGGGAATTGTCCTCTGCGGCAGAGTAGACGTTATGCGCGCGATCACGCCGGCTTGACCGAAGGATTGCCAAAGTTGCTCTGCAACGACCTTGTAGGGCGGTTGATCGAGCAGCACGCGCGACGTCTTTTCGACGCGAAAGCCGGGCGGCACGGCCCCGAGCATCATGGCGCGCAGCAGCGCCGGAACTGAAGGTCTGCCACCAAGCTCTGTGGCGCCCCGGCCAAAGTTTGGTGCATGCACCGTGACGAGTGGCGTATAGGGTAGCGAGCTGCTCACGCGCGCGAGGTAAAGGGTTCCGCTATCGCGGCCGCGAAGTGTCAAACGCTGCTCGATCCTCGCAGTGCGTGGTCGGATAATCAACGTCCGGGCGTCGAGCAGGCTAGCCGAAATCTCGTCGTCGTGCTCCCAGACGTCGTCGAAAGGCTCAGGCATCACGAGCCTAGTGTCGGCCCCGAGTTTGACGGGCACGCGCAAGTAGCTAGTTCCATCCCACTCGATGCCAGCCGCTTGCACGCTCGCTAGGGTTGCAGCCAGCATCGAGGCCGCCACGCCTCGGGTTGAATCGGAAATCATTGTCGAATAGCTGCGCGCGTTGTCGCCGGCGAATCACTGACTTCGAATCCGTTGAGCAGAACCCCGACTCGATTCCTCTCGGTTGGGGCGCCCAGCGTTAGCTTCAGGCTGACCACAGCTCCACGGCTGTCCATTGTCAAGCCACTTGCGTACACGACACGCTGACCGTCGATTGCATATTCGAACCTGCCGGGGGACCGCTGCGCGAATCGCTCGCTACTCGGTACGCCATAAAACACGCGAGCCTGGTTCTGCGTTTCGACGTCGCGTCGCAGCGCGAGACGGGCAGCTTGAAGGCGCGCGAGGAACTCGGGGGATGCGAAGGACTCCAACTCATCGAAACGCTGATCCATCCCGCGTACGCCGCTAAAGGTTGTTCCGAGTCCTGTCAGATAGCGCGCCGCGGCGCGCACGTTATCTTCAGTCAGACCTGGCGAGTAAACGCCGGCAATGGCGCCCGGCACGACCAGTACCGGCATGCGCGCCGACGATTGACGCTCGCCCCACACGGTGCAAGCCGCAAGAGTTAGGCTACCGATCGTTATTAACAGCAGCACTGCGCAAACAGCAGCTGCCAATACTGTCGACCGCTGGATTGCTTGCTCCAAGCGGATGAAGTCAGTCATCGTCCCGACGCAGAGCAAGGATTAGGCGACGTAGCGCCGCACGCGCTTATTCAGGAGGCCACGCAGTGGGAAACCCAAACGGTACGCGAGGTGAACGAGGTGGCCTTGTGGCTTGCCGAACGCGTACTTAATGTAGGTACCGGCCAGCAAGGCGGCCGTGCCCAGCGCAAACAGCGGATCGATGGTTCTCAACATGAATAGAGGCACCATGAAGCACATCGCATACTCGCCTATTCGGCTGTTTCGATCTATCAAGTGGGGAACTGTCCTCACCCAGCGCCTCCCATAGCTTGAGCCGCATTGCGCATGGAGATAACGATTAGCGGAACGAAGAAGAGCAGGGCGCCTGCTGCCATCACGCCGAGCGCGTGCATGAAGCCGCGCTCTAGAAACATGTAGATGCCAATCCCGACTACAACCGCCGATCCAACCAGCCCCCAAGGCCCGTACAGGACCGCGCGAAACGCGCCCCAGAGCGCAGATCCAGCGTCCGCGCCGCTGGTCTGTGCGACCGCCATCACCGGCGTCACCAACGCGATCGCACTGATCAATGCAGCCGTTCGAAACGCCCCCGCGCGAAATTGCGAGAGTTCGGACGGCTGTCGGGCAAGGGCCGACAGAAAGAACTGTGCCATGAGTGCTCCGTGTGCGAATCAGAAGGGGTCCGACCGCGCGATGGGATGCATTGCAGCGATTGGTGACGCACATGATGAGGTGCGCGGCCAGCGCGCGCACTACCGGGTTCGGTATCCAGCGTCGGCCGCTACCGCCCAGGCTCTACCTGCTGTCGTTTGCGACAGATGGGGTACAGGTTGACGCGCTCGTCCCACGACTCGTGCCGGCGCAGGAAGAACTCCAGGCGTGCCGCTGGATCGCCCGCGAACGTGGAATCTGCGGAAAGCCTCTCGTTGAATTCCTTCGCCAGCTCGCGATCCCTCCCGAGCATCTCGCGCGCAATCTGCTCTGCTACGTAAGGTTCCATGTGCTCCTTCTGTTCGAAGTGAGCGTTGAAGAAGCCCCACGCGGCGAACGAGTCCGGCGCCTGCGGTTCGAGCAGCGCAACGATCAGGCGTGCGAGCCGCTGGGCGGTTGGCACGATCAACGAGCCGCTCGGAATGTCGAACGCCTGAACGTTCCACGTTCCTTCCAGCTCGGCGCGAAAACGGCCCTCGAATGGGACCTTTGAGAAAGTAACCCTGGTTGCCCTGAAAGCCTCTACCGTCGAGTCCCGAATGACGCGCTCCACCCGCTCGAAGCGGATTCCGTGCGGATCGAGCTTGGCCGCCATGATCTCTGCGTGGGCCGGCGGAACGATGTAGGCGTGCGGTACGGTAGCCAGCACACTCGGCTCCACATGGTCGCGGAACGGAACGCGCCAGATCTGCGGAGTTTGGGGATCGTAGGTCGTCACCAATGCACCGGAGATGGGCGAGATGGTTCGCGTGTACGCGTAACCGCGGAAGTCGATCAGGTGGCCTTCATCGGTTGCCGGCTCGGCAGCGTCCTTGCCGACCTTGCCGGTCTCTCGCCAGCCCGACGAGTAGTCCAGGGGCGTCTCGGATCCGACCAGGCGGGCGGCATCGCTGTCAGCGCGCTTCGCCGTCCTTTGCCAGGCGGAGCCATGCTCGGCGACGAGTTCCGCAAGCCCCACGATCGCATTGCGTGTTACCCGCACCCGGGTCGCATAGTCCTTCCAGGAGTGCGTCTCCACCAGAACGGCGAAGCGATTGCGTGCCGGAAAATAGCCGGTCGAGAAGCGCGGCGAGTAGACGGACAGCAGAAAACCCGAGGTGGGATCGTCGA
>WNFO01004724.1_pt1 | contig 11792 bp, 10 predicted proteins | sample 5400251 | NCBI WGS metagenome assembly WNFO01 (sample SAMN13153354, study PRJNA577476) | soil metagenome | isolation source: 100 cm saprolite under Madrone tree | place: USA:California | collected 2016-06-14
CGATATCGCGAAGAACAGCACGGCGCTGCACGTCGCGGCCTGGAAGGCGTACCCCGCTACGATCAAAGTTCTGATCGAACGCGGAGCGCCAATAGATATATTGGACGGAAAAGGACGCACGCCGTTGACTCTTGCCGTACGTGCTTGCGTGGATTCGTACTGGACAAATAGAAGATCGCCCGACTCGGTTCAGATGTTGCTCGATGCGGGAGCGTCAGTGAATGGCGTCGAGTTTCCGTCGGGGTATCGGGAGGTTGATGAACTGCTGCAGCCTCACATCGCGAAGTTGTGAGCGTCCGAAGGATTCAACTGGAGGGTCGCATGGGCATTGAAATTCGAGGGATGGCGCTGCTATTGCAAGTGTTCGATATGCCTACGTCCATTGTATTCTACCGGGATGTGCTGGGGTTCGAGGTTGTCAGCACCTCGAAGCCTCACGAAGAACGCTTCGATTGGGCACTCCTCAAGATAGATGGCGTGGAGTTGATGCTGAACACGGCTTATGAGGATGACGCGCGGCCAACCGCTCCTGATCCTGCTCGGATTGCTGCGCACGACGATACCGCGATTTACTTCGGTTGCCCGGACGTGGATGCGGCCTATACTCAGCTCCGTGCGCGCGGCGTTGCTGCGAAGGAGCCGAAGGTGGCGCCCTACGGCATGAAGCAGTTATACGTTAGCGATCCAGACGGGTATAACCTGTGCTTTCAGTGGCCAGCTACGTAGCAAGTTATGTCGCCATCAGTTGTGAGACTACGTCGAGTGGTGCAATCTCTCTGAAGACTAACCAAAACACTGGCAGGCTTTCGCCGAGCGGGGCGGCCGCCTGCTTCGGCGATCACTCTCATCGCGGGCTCGCTTACGAACACCTTTTTCTCAAGCTTGGTTCGCTGTTCTTGACTGACCCGAACGCTGACCTGACCTCTCCATTCACCCGCGTTCCTTACCTCGGAATCGGTCTTATGTACTCGCGAATTAAGTTCAAGTCCCCGGACTTCCAATCGCTGAGGTCCACCCCCACAACGAAAATGTTCGAGGCATAGCGTATCGAAAAGTTCGTTTCGTCCATGAAGCGAACACTGACGTATAGAGTGCCGTCCGTGACGGTATGGCTGATGAAGTCCACGACCTTGCCGTGAACTTCTGGGGTACAAGTTCCGGGGCTTTTGGCGCTCTTTCTTGATCCGCTTGGCGATCTCTTTGCGTTCTTTAGTGCTGATGGGAGTGATGGGCTTGCCTCCGACGCACACGGCTTTCGTTTTCTTCGGCATGGTTCGTTCTCCCACGCCGCTACTTGCCACGCTTCTTGGGAGGTTCTTTCGTGCGCTCTTGCTCGGCTTCCCAGCGCTGCTCTTCCTCAGCCACCGCCGAAGGTGGGAGAACGCCAAGGCGCGGCGGCAAACCCTGGTTCGAACCTTTTTTCGGTCTGCTTCGAAAAGACGAAGGATTTGAACGGCTGCATCGGCTGCCTGACGCGCCGTAGCCACTGTGCCTGCCGGGCACGGGCGTTATATATGCTCCCTTTAATAAGCTGACTTCTTGTTAAAACATATAGCGCCTTCCTTTAATAGCACTTTTAGCGACAGTCTAAGTCTCCAGAGCACGTTTCATCACAAATCTCATGGATGATAAAGGATGTTATCTTCCTGATTGGCCCGGGGATGAGATTCCATCGGTCGCCCGTCTGTGGTCAACGGTCCGGGCCTGCCATTTTCTTCGCCTTTCGATAACAAGAAACACTTGCGGATACTCACTGCAGGCAGAAGTAGAACGTCATTCGATCACTGTTTCCACCGGCGAAGCCTCGCCGCCGATTTCTATTTCCAGGTCAATCGATTCCCGGCCCGTTTAGTGCGGTGCGAGCGTAGAAGAAAAGCTGTCTTTCACGGCGTTCTCGTACAGGTGAAGCAGTTGCGTGGCGCGCTTGAGCAAATCCGACGGCAGGTCGCCCGGTTGATAATCGACCCAGCCCGTCGTGTAGGCGAGGTCTACCTTCCGCCCCGAGCAAACCATCTCCAGAGAACCAAACCGGTTCAAGACTGTTTTGACTTCACCCAAGCCGCATTCCGGCAGCACCAGCAGAAAATCGTCATTTGACAGGCGCACTGCAAAATCCGAGCCACGGCACGCTTTCTTCAAGCGCCGGGCCAGCTCTTTAAGCGCCGCGTCTGCGGCCGATTGCCCGTAGCGTTTTGTGATCTGGGCAAATTCATCGAGATGAATCGTGGCCAAGCTCAGCGGACTGTTCTGCCGCTTAGCGCGGGCAATCTCATTGACAAGCTGCTGCTCGATGAACGCGCGCATGTGTAAGCCCGTCACCGCATCGATGCTGGATGATTCTGGGATTTGCCCAGTCAGCACTTGCTTCCCGGCATCATCCCGTGACAGTTCGCTCCGCCGTCGCCGGAAGATCCATTGCCTGTAAACCAGCCAGCCGTTGAAGAGAAGAACCAGACATAGGATTCCCCACCGCGCCTGATCTGAGCTAATTTCGTAAAAATGCTCGCGGTGCCGGAAATACGAGGGGATCGCGGTGAGCACAAAAGTCGTCGCCGAAAGCACGCTCACCAGGAGCGCGGAGACCCAAAGCCACCACTCGTTCCGCACGAGCTGACGCAGACTGGATTCCGCCTGATGAGCGCGGAACATCCCAGATCCCTCAAGAGGTGAGGCTTGGGCTTGGCTGGCACGAAGACCCAGTGTTGATCTCATGGTTCTTATGGCGAGACCCTCATAATGTCCACCTTAGGCCTCCACTGCAAAATGGGGCAACGAAAAAATGGTACAGGTTCCTCTTCTTCGAGAACCTGACCCAGTGGTCAGCGTCGATAGTATCGCTAAGTCGGCATGTGATTTTTGTATCTCAGTTCAAGCATCGGCCCTGAAAAGAAGGACGCGTAAAACACGCATCTAGGTAAGCGCAAGCCACAAAGATCAGTTCTCTATACAAGATGCCTTTGGAGCACCTTCTACCGTTTGAGGGGAAGGGTGCCATCCCATTCTGGGTGCGGAACAAACGCCGTTCTTTTTTGCCAGTCTCCTCGAGCTATTCCATTCAAGTCCCAGACGACAAGGCCGTTTCGCACCGTGAGCTCACATACCAGCTTTTGGCGCCCTTCGAGCCGGCCTCCCAAACTGTCCACAAAGCCGAACTTTCCCTTTTCTATTCTGATCACGGAAATGTCGGCTGAATCTCCGACCGAAATATGCCCAAGATCCTCATGCTTGATTTCCTTCGCTGGATTCTACGTAGAGCGAAGAACAATGTCCTGCACAGACATTCCAAAGTTCAAGAATTTCGACATGGACGACCTCGAACGTGACCGTCGGGCCAAAATCGGACTTCACGGGGATTCCACCTGGCGAGGACTTTATCGGCGCAGGCACGCGCGAAATCACAAACAGCCTGACGCTGGACGGCATCACCATCATGAACAACCTGATCACAGTCACGTCCGTGACTCCGAATCTAGACGCAGTGCAGGAAGTGCAGATTCAAAACGGGAATTACACAGCGCAGTACGGCAGTTACATGGGTGTCCACGTCAACCTGACCACGAAGTCTGGCACGAACAGCGTCCACGGCGCGCTCTATGAGTTCGTTCGGAACGATTTGTTTGATGCACACCCCTATTTTGATGCCCCGGGGTCCGCGAAGCAGCCACTGCGCATAAACCAGTTCGGTACGGAAGTCGATGGACCTGTCTACCTGCCCAGGATCTACGACGGGCGCAATAAGACATTCTTTACCGCGTCTTACGAGGGTTTGCGCCAGATTAAGAGCCTCACCCTGAACGGCACAACGCTGACAGACGCTATGCGCGGCGGAGATTTTTCGTCACTCCTGCCTGATACGCAGCTGATGAACCCGTACACCGGACAGCCGTTCGTGGGCAACATCATTCCGGTGCAATACATGAGTTCAGTGGCACAGAAACTTCTCCAGTACCTTCCCCTGCCGCAGTCGGGCAACACCTTCACCAGCAACTCGCCCTCGAACATCACGACGAACAAGACACTGGAACGCATCGATCAGACGATCGGAGACAAGGTGCGTCTATTTGTGCGCTACGACTGGGAAAACCTGACTTTTTTTGGCGGCGGTGATCCCAATCCTGTAAACCTGACATCAGGTCCTGCGAACAACAGAAACATCGCCTTTGGTTATACGCATATTTTCAGCCCCAGCCTTGTGAACGACTTCAGGCTTGGTCGAAATCACTTGGTCACAAACGCGTTGAATTACTTCGCCGTAAAAGGCTTGGCCACCGCCGGTACGGATTTAGGTATTCCTGGGTTTACGGGTGACACGACGTTCAGCAATCCCGGTATCCCCGACATAAACGTCGACAGCTATATCGGAGCCGGCAATGCCGGAACGAACTGGATCCAGGACGATACCACGTGGCATGGCTACGACCAGATCAGCTACACACACGGCAAACACAACATCATGGCCGGCCTGAATTTAGAAAGCTGACCACCGGGCGTGCTGCCGCAAATAGTCCCCGCGGCGTTTTTAACTTTACTGGCGAACTTACTGGTAACGCTGCGGCGGATTTTATCGTGGGCACACCCGCCAGCGATCAGACACCGCTACAGGAAATCAAAGGAATCGTCGCGGAGTGGCGCGATGGTTTCTTTGTGTTGGACAACTGGCAAGCGACACGAAAGCTCACTTTGAATATCGGACTGCGGTACGAGTTGCCAACCGTGCCGTACAGCGTCAACGGGCAAGCTCGGATTCTCAACGCGGACGAGACAGCATTGATACCCAACACGCTACCGTCTCCCGGGTTTCAGTTCATCAAGGCGAATCACGACAACTGGGCGCCGCGCCTGGGATTCGCCTATCGTCTTTCTGAGAAGACTGTCGTTCGTGGCGGCGGGGGTTTCTACTACAACCCGAACCAGACCAACAGCTTTACCTTGTCGACGACGAATCCGCCATTCGGGCTTTCCGCGACGTATTCCGCGGTCGCGCCGTACAACGCGTCCGGATGCTTGCTTTCCTTTGACGATCCGACTCCTTCTTCGTGCCTCGGCGGCGCTCCAGCCGTGTTTAACGTCTTCAGAGAAAACCCGTATCTGCCTACGCCCAGGATGTATCAATGGAATCTTGGGGCGGAGCGTGAGTTGTGGAGAAATGCTGGGTTTGAGTTGCAATATCTCGGTTCGCATTCCCTGCACCTCGATCGGAGCTACTATGACAATCAGCCGACGCTTGGTCCTGGATCGATTCAGTCGCGGCGCCCAAATCAGCTTTGGGGTCAAATTCGCACGATTCAGAACGACGAAATCGCCAACTACAACGGATTGACGGCAATTTTCCGTCAGCGCATGACCCGTGGCTTGCAAGTCCTGGCGAGCTATACGTGGTCTCATACACTCGACATCTCCTCCGATTCGAACGATGGAGGCTACCCCGTCAACGCATACGATTGGCATGCTGATTACGGAAATTCGAATTGGGACATCCGGCACAGGTTTGTAGCAAGTTTGGTCTACGACTTGCCAAAGTTTGCGGGACAAAACTGGCTGGTGCGCGGTGTATTTGGTCATTGGCAGTTCAACGACATCACAACGCTTCAGAGCGGCAAACCCATCAACGTCACGATGTCGGCAGACGTAGCCAGCATCAGCCGCGCCGGGAACCAGCGCCCGAATTTGGTCGGGAAGCCCAGCGCGGATTGCAATACCGGCCACATATCGGACTGCATCGACATCACCGCGTTCGCTACTCCGGGTGCTTTCACTCTAGGGAACGCGGGAAGGAATATCTTGACCGGACCAAGCTACCTGAACACGGACCTGTCCTTGTTTAAAGTCTTTCCGCTTCGCGAGCGTATGAAGCTTGAATTTCGCGCCGAGTTTTTCAATGCATTCAATCGGCCTCAGCTGGCCAATCCGAACGCGACCATTGGCGACTCATTCGGCCAGATTCAATCAACCGTCGCCGACGACCGGGACGTCCAGTTTGGACTGAAATTTGTTTTCTAGGTTCCCCAAAAAAACAAACAACCCCTAACTACCCCTGTTCGGAGAGGCGGACTATCAGCCGCCTCTTCGAACATTCTTGGGCGGTCCTCAGAATCGCACGGATCTTGACAAGCGCAGTTTGGTGAGGGCAATTAGTACAGTCTTGCGTAGGGGAGGGAAAACATATGGCCGCTCGAATTTCGAAGCGCCCGATCACACGGCGCGATTTGCTCAAGTCCAGCAGCTTGCTCGCTCTGTCCGGCGTAGTACCGGCTCGATCGATTTCGGACGAGGTGTTTTTGTCGGAAGCAGGCTCGCACAATCTTGATGTTGGTCCGAGTATCTACGAATCCATCGGCGTCCGCCCGATCATAAATTGCAAGGGCACCTTCACCATCATCTCCGGCTCGCAAAGCCTTCCGGAAGTGAAGAAGGCTATGGAAGAGGCTTCCAGGCACTACGTCCAAATGGACGAGTTGATGGAAGGTGTTGGCCAGCGCTTGGCGGAGATCACCAAAGCGGAATGGGGAATTGTCACCGCGGGGTGTTCCGCTGCAATTACCAACGCCACGGCTGCATGCATTGCTGGCTCGAATCCCGAACGGATGCAGCGCCTGCCCAACCTGCAAGGGCTCAAGAACGAAATTATCATGGCGAAATATTCCCGCAATGTTTACGACCATGCGGCGCGGATGCTGGGCACGACCATTGTAGAAGTGAATTCCGCCGAGGAGCTGGAGCGGGCGTTTAATGCTCGAACTGCAATGGTTCTTATTTTTTCTTCGCCACCGGCTGAGCAGGGGCCGCTAAGCATCGAGAATACTTGCAGGGTTGCAAAGGGCAAGGGAGTGCCGGTGCTCATTGATGCAGCCGCTGAGGTGCTGACCATTCCCAACCACCATTTGCGTCGCGGGGCTACGATGGTGGCTTATAGCGGCGGCAAGTGTCTGCGCGGGCCGCAATGCGCCGGGCTACTTTTGGGCCAAAACGATTATGTTCGCGCGGCCTGGGCGAACAGCGCCCCACATCACGCTTTTGGAAGGTCGCTAAAGGTTGCGAAGGAAGAGATCATGGGCATGCTCGCCGCTGTGGAAATGTGGGCAAAGCGCGATCAGGATGCCGAATGGAGGGCCTGGGAGGCGTGGCTCGCCTACATCAGCGATCGCGTAACAAAAATTCCGGGCGTCTCCACCGAATATGTGCAGCCCGTCGATCTGTCTAATCACGCGCCGCAGCTCCGCATCATATGGGATGCAGCATCTCTAAGGGTTACCGGCACGGAAGTTATGAACACGCTGTCCGAAGGGAATCCGCGAATCTTCCTGGCGGGCGCCAAAGGACGCAGGCCCGATGAGATGGCGAGTTCCGTGAGCATCATGCCTTACATGATGCAGCCGGAGGATCACAAGATTGTTGCGGAAGCTCTCTACCAGTTGCTTAGCAAGCCGCCAAAATTTGAAAACCCGGTCATTCCGACTGGCCAGCCGGAAAATGTTGCCGGCGTTTGGCATGTTCAGATCGAACACCTCCTCGGCACGGCGAGGCATTTGTTCTTCTTGGAGCAAATCGGTAACGTTCTGCAGGGTGTCCACGAGGGAGAAACCATACGAGGTGAATTGAAAGGAAGCGTTCACGCCGCTAAATTGCAAGTGGCGAGCGTTCATCCAATCGAAGGGACATCGATCGAGTATTCGTTCACAGGTATTTCGAAGGATGGAACGATGTCCGGAACCCTATCGATGGGAGAATACGGAACCGCGCGTTGGAAAGCGAGCCGCACCAACGAGGCCGCGCGGCTTTAACGATTGCGGTTTCCTTCTGACGACCTGCCTGCGGTGCGGAAACGTTGACCATTCGCTTTCGCCTCAAAATTGCAAAAGCGCCGGCGGCGAATATTCGGATGCGTTTAGTTGTTTACGGCGCTCGTCGGAATCAGTGCCGCATTCGGAGACGGTCCGCGCAGCGCCTTGACGTGTTTTGATCCACCAACACTTCCACAGGGGAACCTTTTGGCGGCGGAAGCGCCTTCACCAAAAGCGACGCCTTCTGCTCACAAAGCGAGCGGCTGTTCTACGGTAAGCAATTCGAACAATTCCGCGCGAGAACTTTCTCGACATCGAGACAAAGAATCTTTAGCATTCCGTCAGTCAAGAGCGCTGTTTTGCGATGAATTTTCAGAACGAGGAAGGGACCTAGTGGACTCGCACAATTCCAATCCCATGCAAGCGCCGGAGATGAACCGTGAGTCGCTAGAAGTTACAGTGCTGATTGGTATGGCCGCTCCCGGCGCCGTGGCCCTTGCGGCGCTGCCCAAGGGACGGAAACCCGCATGACCGCACTTCCAATTCTGCGGCTGGGGACCGTCAAGGACGTCGCTCGTTTTCAAGAGCATGTTCGATCGCTCGGCTTGACGATCCCCTGCGATCGCGAACTGCTTAGCGGACCCGATTCAGCGTTGCGATGGCCGCTCTCGCGTGGCGGAATCAAAATCGGCAACCGGATCGCAGTGCAACCGATGGAAGGATGGGACGGCACTACGGATGGAAATCCGACCGAGCATACGATCAACAGATGGAAGAAATTCGGCATGAGCGGAGCGAAACTGATCTGGGGATGCGAGGCCGTCGCGGTGTCGCATGAGGGGCGCGCGAATCCGAATCAGCTGGTGATTGCGCCGCACACGCAAGAGGGATTAGCGGGATTACGAGGGGTCCTTGTCGAAGAACACCGAAGGACGACGGGATCCGACCACGGGCTATGGATCGGGCTGCAATTAACGCACTCCGGACGCTACTGCCGTCCGAACAAGCACGACAGGCCCGAGCCGCGCATTCTTTACCATCATCCGATCCTTGACCGAAGACTGGGATTATCTCCCGATTATCCAACTCTCACGGATGGCGAGATCGGCGCAATCATTGAAGAATTTCATCGGGCGGCGAAAATCGCGCTTGAATTGGGCTTCGATTTTGTGGACATCAAGCATTGCCACGGATACCTGGGACATGAATTCCTGAGCGCGCACACCCGGGATGGGCAGTACGGCGGAAGCTTTGAGAATCGCACGCGATTTCTTCAAGAAGTTGTGCGCGAGATTCGCACGGGCGCGCCAGGGCTTTCGATCGGCGTGCGGCTCTCTGCTTTTGACACTGTGGCATACCATCCCGACCCGTCGCGATCGGCGAATGGCAAATTGGGCCCAGGAATTCCCGAAGCGCATGACCACTTGATTCCATATCGCTGGGGATTCGGCGTCAATCCGTTGCGTCCTACAGAGATTGATCTAACCGAGACGATTCGGTTTTTGACTTTGCTCGAGGAAATGGAGATACGGCTGGTGAATCTAACGGCGGGGAGTCCCTATTCCAATCCGCATATTCAGCGGCCAGCACTCTATCCCCCATCGGATGGATATCAGCCGCCAGAAGATCCACTCGTTGGTGTGGCACTGCAGATGAGCGTCACGCGACAATTGAAGCAACTCTTTCCCAACCTGATTGTGGTGGGAACTGCTTACAGCTACTTGCAGGATTTTCTGCCGCATGTGGCGCAGGCCGCGGTGCGGGAGGAATGGGTCGACGCCGTCGGTCTGGGAAGAATGATTTTGACTTATCCGGAGCTGCTCCGCGAGGCAAGCGAAGGAAGAATCGTCGAACACAAGCGGATTTGCAGAACGTTCAGCGATTGTACGACCGCGCCGCGGAACGGTTTGCCCTCGGGATGCTATCCGCTGGACAGCTATTACAAGAATTCCGAACTGGCGGATCGGTTGAAATCCGCGAAAGCGAAGCGATGAAAATCGATTCGATAGCCCAGCGGCAACACCTTAGCCGCAAGGTGCAGGGCATAGCCGCAGGACTCTTGCCGTTTGAAGTGGACGGGCGAATCGCCGTCGAGGCTTTTCAGAATCATCTGCGCGCCACGCATGACGCGGGATTGATGAACGCGGTGAACATGGACACCGGCTACGTGAACTATCTGAGCGATTCCGAAAAACAAGACGTGCTGCGATGGACCCGGGAGGCATTGGGGAAAGACGTGCCGTTTGTGGCCGGCGCCTACATCGAAGGGCAGACGGATGACGTTGTTGATCTCTATCGGAAGCAGATGGACGCTATTGTTACGCATGGCGGGATTCCAATCGTGTTCCAGACGAGCCGTTTGCATGGGAAGTCCGCGCGAGAGAAAGCAGCGATCTATCAAAAGGTGAGCCGAGGCTATCCACACGTGCTGGCCTTCGAGCTGGGCAGGATGTTCGCGTCGAACGGCGAGATTTTTGACGAAGAAATGGTGTGCCGTTTGATGGACATTCCGGAAATCAAAGGAATGAAACATTCCTCGCTCGACCGGCTGGTCGAACTCGAGCGGCTGGCGCTGCGAGATGCGCGCCGGCCGGATTTCCGCATCTACACGGGAAACGATTTGGGCATCAACATGATCGAATACGGTTCCGACTATTTGCTGGGGCTAGCAACGTTCGCTCCCCGAAAATTTGCGGAGCGCGACCGGCTCTGGGAAACGGCTGATCCCGCGTACTACGCCCTGTCGGATGCGCTCCAGCATCTGGGAAACGTGGCGTTTCGCAGGCCGGTTCCCGCTTACAAACATTCCGCTGCGGTGTTCCTGCACTCAACCGGGAGAATCCCTAGCGATCTGACGCACCCAAGGAATCCCAGACGCCCGGTGTGGGAGGCGGAAATTCTCCGAGATTGCGCCGAGCGTCTCGGTTATTGAGCAGCACGCGATCCCGGCACTCACAATTGCGCCGGGAACGGCCACGGCAAATTTCTTTAGCACTTCTGGATGTTCGAAATCCAACAACTCAAGCTAAGTCCAAGCCACTCGCATCAACTGATGTTTACCAAGTCGCAATAATGACCGCGCTGATCGAACGGTCACGCCCGAGCGGGATGACACCAAGTTCCGGCAGCATACCGACCTTCCTGCGGTTCGCCTTATAGCTCGCCGACAGCCATATTTATGTTCAAACCGGATGGGAACGAATCTTCAGTCACGTGAGATCTAGCAATCGCACTCTCGTCCAGAATGCTGACATCGATGTCAGATGGATGGCGCCAAACTCAGGACAACACTGGCAATGGCCGATTAGGAACATGTTATAGGCCTACGACTTGGCAAAGCAATTGCGCAACAGCTGTTCTGCTCCATCGCATTATTTTTTTGCAGGTTGCGGACGAGAGAAACTATCAAAGGAGTCGCGCGGATGAGTGAACTAAAAGAAACCCAGCGTGTCATTGAAACAGAAAATCGTACGAGAGGACAGCAAGAGAGCAAACCGGGAGACGGAAGGAGACTGACTCGGATTCCTGTTTCCCGAGTGAATTGCTGCAACTCCTGCTGGCGCGCCTCGCTGAAGGTCCTGTTCGACCACTCCTCCAGAAAGGTTAACGTAACCGGTTCCTGAACAGATGGCCTCGTACAGCCTTCGAGAAACAAAGAGAGCAACACAACCGAAACAGGGCGTACCAACTTGACAGAACTTGACCACCTAGCGTAAAGGCCACGAATTCCGTGTGCGAGCGCTGATGACTGTGCCTAACGAAAAAGCCGTTTGGCCCGGGACGAATCCTTTTTTAAGCAAACATGCGTCTGTGGTTTCCGGCATTTGCTGGGCTGATCGAGCGAGGAGGCGAGGGCGTGAGCGCGGTTTGGCACAAATATCAAAAAGTGAATTTGCGGCAGCGCGGTAGATATCCGGGCCTACCTTACTAAATGAGGCGCCGCAAGACTGACAAACTCCCGTGGGGTTACGACCTTTGTTTTCTTCCAGAATCTCGGAAAATGTTTTTGAT
>WNFO01004725.1_pt1 | contig 11792 bp, 6 predicted proteins | sample 5400251 | NCBI WGS metagenome assembly WNFO01 (sample SAMN13153354, study PRJNA577476) | soil metagenome | isolation source: 100 cm saprolite under Madrone tree | place: USA:California | collected 2016-06-14
TTCCTTTCCATCAACGGCACCGCAGGAGAAGTGTATCCAGGCCAAATCCCCACCGCCGCGTCCGAGATCGTCCAAGTGCTTATTGAGAAATCACTCGAAGCGAATAAGAGCCAAACGTATCAGAATTTCAAGAAATTGATGGACTGGTGCGCCAAGGTCACGCGGCTTAGTGTGCGCACCAACGCCGACACGCCGGAACAGACGGCCCACGCCATCGCTTTCGGTGCCGTTGGCATTGGCTTGTGCCGCACCGAGCACATGTTCTTTGAAGGCAATCGCATTGACGCCATGCGCGAAATGATTTTGGCGGACACGCAGGAACACAGAAGAGAGGCGCTGGCCAAAATCTTGCCCTACCAAAGGGAGGATTTCGTCGGAATGTTCAAGGAATTGAAGGGACATCCCGCGACGATCCGGTTTCTGGATCCCCCGCTGCACGAGTTCCTGCCACACGACGACGCAGCCCAGAGCGATCTGGCAAAGAAAATGGGCGTGCCCGTAGAGAAAGTCAAACAGCGAGTCAAAGAGCTACATGAGTTTAACCCGATGCTCGGATTCCGTGGCTGTCGACTGGGCATTGTCCATTCAGAGATTTCCGAGATGCAATCCCGCGCCATTTTCGAAGCTGCGGTCGAAGTACAAAAGTCGGGAATTAAAGTAAATCCTGAAGTCATGATTCCTCTTGTCGGTTTTAAGAAAGAGCTCGATCTGCAAGTCGAGGTCGTCCATCGCATCGCGGGCGAGGTCATGAAAGAAAAGGGTGTGAAACTGAATTACCTGGTTGGCACCATGATTGAGGTGCCCCGCGGCGCACTCACGGCGGATGAAATTGCACAGACGGCCGAGTTCTTTAGCTTTGGCACAAACGACTTGACCCAGACATGCCTCGGCATGAGCCGCGACGATTCTGGTTCCTTCCTTGGACCTTACGAGGAACTCGAAATCGTCAAGAAGAATCCATTCGCTACGATCGACCAATCGGGGGTAGGTCAACTGATCACCATGGCCGTGGAGAAGGGTAACAAGACTCGCCCCGGCATCAAGCTAGGCATCTGCGGTGAACACGGCGGCGATCCGGATAGCGTGAAGTTTTGCCACCGTGCTGGGTTGTCCTATGTGAGTTGTTCACCGTACCGCGTGCCCGTCGCGCGGCTTGCTGCAGCTCAAGCAATGGTTGAAGAAGAACAATCCAAAAAAAAGAAGAAAAAGTAGCGGAGAAATTCGTCTCGAATCAATCTAAAGTAATACTTGAAGCCGTCGGCGCGCAGACATTCAGTCCTTTTCCGGGCGTCGATGGCTTCGTTTTTTTTACGTCGGCATCTTGAAGAAAAAATACAAGCCAAGGAAAAAGAAAATGATGTCCGGCGACCATCCGGAAAGCTGCGGCGGCAACTGGCCCACGCTGCCCATGGCTTCGAGGAGCGCTGCCATGGCCCAATACGCAACGCCAATGCCAACGCCCAGGGCCACCCCACCCAGCGCACCGCGCGTTCCTACGAAGAAGGCGAAGGGAATCGCCAGGAGCATGCTGACTGGCGCCATGAGCGGATAGGCAATTTTCTTGTGCCATTGCACGGTCAGGTTGGTCACGTCAAATCCGGCCCGCCGGAGGCCATCAATGTAGGTGCCGAGTTCAAGCAAGTTCATCTGAAACGCCTGACGCACCTCGCGGTTGAAGTAGCTCGGCGGCTCAGTCAATTCTTGAGGAGCTGCGGCGGTAAAGCGCTCGTAGTGTGCAACTGAACCGTCGGCAAAATCCCGCATCCAGCCGCCTTCGAGCACCCAAACCTGTTGCGATTGAGACCAGCGGGCACGCGTTGCGAAAATACGGCGGCGCAGTTGGAAATTTGCCGGATCAATTTCCAGAACGCTCAGTCCGCCGAACAGGCGCTGCGCAGGGTCAAAGAGATCGTAATTGTAAATCTTATAGTTTTCTCCAAAAATCCAGCGCTGCGGATGAGTGTACGTTTGCGGCGGCCGTCCCTTGATCTGGTTATGCAGGGCATCCTGCCGCTGGTTCGCATACGGAAGATACGTGTAGTCCATCAAGATCATCGTGGCCGCCAGCGCCAGTCCAGCGAGAAAAAGCGGCACAGCCAGGCGATGAAGACTGGTACCGCCTGCTTTTATCGCCACGATTTCATTGTTCTTACTCATCACGCCGAGAGTGACGAGCACCGCCACCAACGCTCCCAGTGGGAAAAAATTGTAGAGCAGGAACGGCGTCAAATAGCGGAAGTAGTCCACCACGATAAGAAAAGGCACTTTGTGCCGGGCGATGTCGTCGAACAAATCGAACAACGTAAACGTCTCATAGAGGAAAACGAAAATCGCCATCAGGAGAGCGAAGTAATAAAAAAAACGCCGCAGGATGTATAGGTCCATCAACCGCGGAAAGCTGCCTCCTGCGGGTTCGGCGATCTCCGGAGTGTCTCCGTTTGCAGCGCGGGATGCCGCCGTGCGTGCGCGTGCTTGGGCCTGACGGCGGCGCTGCAAGCGAATCCATTTCTTGAGGTATCCGAACGGGCGCAGCCACCGGCTTTCACCGCGAAACTGTTCCATCCTCGGCAACAACGAAAGGCCCAGCGCCGCGAGGACGCCGTTGGCGATCCAGATTCCCTGCGCGGGCAACACCGTTCCCTGGCGCGCCAGTCCCGCGCCCATCACCAGCATCAGGTAGTACGCCGCGATCAGCACGACTGCCAGCAATGAACCCGCGGCCCGGCCACCGCGACGAGGTTGCGCGCCGAGCGGTACGGCTACCAGGGCGAACACCAGGCACGCCACTGGAAACGCAAAACGCCTGTGAAGCTCCACACGTGCTTCCCGCCATCCCGGCCCATTCTCGGAAAACAACTGGCGGACAGATCGTTCAGGATTGCTGAGTTGCCGTGGCTGTGCGGAAGACAGACCATTCACTTCGATGGGCCAGTCGCTTTGCCCGAAGGCGGTTACGGAGTAGTGGTCCGCATCTTCCCGCGCAAACTCGTGGGTCGTGCCGCCCTTCAGGTGCAGCTCCAGCTTGCCTTGTTTCGGTTCGGCAAATACACTCGCGTTCTCCGCCAGCGTGAGGTGTGAGCCGCCCTCTCCTCCTGTCTCCGCAAGAAATATGCCGTGCCATTGCGTCCCGCTAGCCGTCACATCGCTAACATAAAGAACCTTGTTCGGGAAGCGCTCGTCGAACACCCGCGGCTGCAATTGAAATGAAATTTGCGAGCTGATGAGCTCTGTCTCAATCGAGCGCAACGTGCGCAGAGCCAGCGGGCTGAGCCAGATGGTCATCGCCAGCGTGAGGAGACCGCTCGAGAGCGCGAGCACGCCGACAGGAAGGAGGATTCGCCGGCGCCCGATGCCCAGCGCCGTGAGCGCAATGATTTCGCTGTCCGCGGACATCCGGCCAAGCCCGAGCAGCACACCGATCAGCGTGGCTATCGGCAGCGTGAACACAAAGACGCCGGGCAAAATGCAAACAAAAAGTTTAAGAATCTGCCCGCCGGAGCCGGCGTGGCGCACAAAAAGCTCCATCAAGCGGACGAGTTGCGGAACGAAAAAGACGAAGGTGAAGACGGCAAGTCCGAGGAGTGCGTGGCGAAAAACTTCGCGGACGATATACCGGTCCAGGATGCGCATGACGCGAACGCTGAGTGTAGCACGGCGGCGTCAGCGTTCGCCTAGCCGCGGTTTTCGTTTGCTATTGAAAGTGCTCGAACTCTCGCTCCAAATTTACTCTCAGGGCTCAGGCCGACGCGGCCTGATCTCGAAATTCCCGGGCATTGGCCGTTAGGTATTGATCCAATGTCACGGGAGGACGTTCGATCAACGACTGCAGGAGGCCATCCGTTCTCGCGGCGCCACCTTGCCTGTAATACTGCTGAAGTTCGAGGAGTGCGGTCACCTGCCACTCCGGCATACCCAAGCCGAGCATTGATTCGCGTTGCGCCGATTCCGGTATGTCCACGTAATTTACCGTGCGCCCGGTGATCCTGGAAATTCGTTTCGCCAACTCCTGGTTCGAGATTGCTTCCGGCCCATTCAATTCGTAAGTCTTCCCGCCGTGAGCGCCTCCGTGAAGCGATTTGACGGCGACAACCGCGATATCCCCAATATCTAAATAGCTGACTTTCGCATCGCCCATGGCCGCGTAAAACGCTCCCTGCGTCCGAATGCTCGGAGCGTTAAAGGCCACGATGTTCTGCAAAAACCCATTGGGCCGCACGATCGTGTAACTCATACCTGCCGCCTTGAGCTTGTCTTCTACCTTGCGGTGCCAGCCCGGAAACGATTTTGGATAGTCTCCCGCCCCGAGTGCTGAATTCAGGACCACGTGCTTCACTCCGGCTTCCTTGCACGCGTCCACCATGTTGCTTTCTAGTTCCACCAGTTGCGGAATCGGAGAACACACCACGTACACGGAACTCACCCCATGCAGAGCTTTGAGAAGACTCTGCTTGTCCACATAATCCGCCAACACGGCTTCGCATTCGGAGGGCGCTTTCGCAGCATCCTCTTTCGAGCGGAACATTCCGCGGACCTTGGAGCCAGTTCGAATCGCTTCCTGCAAAACCGCCTTGCCAACACTTCCACTTGCACCTGTAATGAGAATCATTTTATTGCTCCCGTTCTTCCGGATTGTGCCGGCCAGCCTGATGCAAGCTGACTGGTAGGAACCGAACCGCCCGAGGCCATGGTATAACGGCAATATATCGCGGAGAAGTACGCACAATTTTGTAAGCCCGGAGCAAGCCATGAAGGCCCATCACAGCTGTCCCGTTCAGGCGACGATCAACGCCCTCAGCGGCAAATGGAAAGTTCAAGCAGTTTGGCGCCTCTCATTTGGCCCACTGCGTTTTGCTGAACTCCGCGATCTCTTGCGAGGCGTCAGTGAGAAAGTTCTCACTGCCCAACTCCGCGAATTGGAAAGAGATGGCGTCGTAAGCAGAGAGGCGGTGCGCTCCTCTCCGCCCAAGGTCACTTACTCGCTCAGCCCCTCCGGCCACGCTTTGATCCCGGTCCTCCAGGAGCTGTGCGATTGGGGCTCCAAACAGTTCGGCATCAAACCCAATTTGCCTCGCAATCCTCAACCTGCAAATCAGCTATAGGGGCGGGACGAGAACCCGTCCATTCCTGTCTTCAGCCAAACACCGCGTTCCCCCTAAATAACTTCTCAAAGATTCGTGAATGGCTTGTGAACCATTTGCCCGCCTTCGGACGCATGCCTCTAAATTGTTCCGTTCTGGCACCGCAGGCAACTTATTCCTTGGGACGCCGTCGAACTTAATTACGCGCTAATGCGTACCTTGAGAGACCGTGAGGAAACGCACATCGGCGCGCGTCCACACGGGGAACCGGGCGAGCCAAATCAGTGTCAAATGAACTGGGGGCGAACATGGGAACACTTGGACAGGATATCCGCTACGCACTGAGGAACTTGCGGAAGGCTCCAGGATTTGCAGCGGTGGCGGTCATCACGTTGGCGTTGGGGATCGGTGCGTCCACGGCCATCTTCAGCGTGATTGACAACATCCTGATGGAGCCCTTTCCATACCCTGATGCCCAGCGATTCATGTCCGTGCAGATTCATGACACAGACCGGAGTGGGCCCGGAGGACAGGCGTCCTTCATCGGACCGGAATTTTTGGATCTCGTCGAGCAGAACCACGTATTCGACGGCGTGATCGCCAATGATAATACGGATGTGTTGTACCGGGCGGGAGAAGGAACTCAGCGTTTCGACGGAAATTACGTAACGCCGGGAACGTTTGAATTTCTCGGAATGCCGGCACTCGTTGGTCGCGTCGCGCAGCCGGCGGACTACGAAGCCGGAGCGTCTCCGGTGTTTGTTCTGCGCTACAAGACCTGGGTCAAGAGTTTCGGTGCCGATCCCGCAATTGTGAATAAGACGTTTGTCCTTAATGGCGTATCGCGGACCCTGATTGGAATCATGCCTCCGCGATTTGGTTGGGGGGACGCGGACCTCTGGATTCCCATGAAGCCGAGCCGCGCGGCGAGCGGTAAGGTCATCGCAGGTGCGTTTCAGCAGCACTGGTTCTTCCTCGGGCACCTGAAGCCGGGAGTTTCGGTAAAGGAGGCGGAGGCGGACCTAACGGTGGTGGCCAAGCGTCTGGCAACGATCTACCCCACCGAATTCCCGAAGCGTTTTTCGGTGCATATTGAGTCGCTGACAAACCTGGTGGTGGGGCAATTCAAGGCCACTCTTTTCATAGTCTTGGGAGCGGTAGGGCTGTTACTGCTGATTGGCTGTGGAAATGTGGCGAATCTTCTTCTAGCCAGGGCGACCACGCGGGAAAAGGAATTTGCCATCCGCTCGGCGCTGGGCGCGAACCGCTGGAGATTGATACGCCAACTCCTGGTGGAGAGCCTGATTCTGGCTACCAGCGGGGCCGCGGTGGGGACGCTGCTGGCTTGGGGAGGACTCAAGTTCCTAGTGGCATTGATGCCGCAGAACATTATTCCGGCAGAAGCGGTGATCCGGCTGAATCTGCCGGTACTGGCGTTCACCCTTGGTGTAGCCGTGCTGACCGCACTGGTGTTTGGTCTTGTTCCGGCGCTCAAAGCGGCGCGCAAGGATTTGAATGAACCGCTGCGGGATAGCGGAAAGGGAATCAGCGGGGGGTTTCGTCACGGCAGGCTGCGAGACGCGGTGGTGGTGCTGGAAGTGGGGCTCTCTTTGACGTTGCTCGTTGCCGCGGGTTTGTTGATGAGAAGTTTTGTGGCTATTCGCGACGTAAAGCTCGGCTTACAACCGGATCATATCTTTGTGGCGAGGCTTCCGTTGCCCGTGGACCGGTACAAGACGGCGGATCAGGTGACGGGATTTTATCGTCCACTGCTGCAACGGCTGAAAGCTTTGCCGGGAGTGGTGGAAGCAACCGAAACCAGCACGCTGCCCCCTTATGGCGGAATTCCCAGCGACATCGAGATCCCGGGTAAAACCCACGCGGAAAAATGGAATGCGATGTTTCAGTTGGTCAGCGAAGGATATTTCGGAGTTCTGAAAATTCAGTTCATGGACGGCAGAGGATTCACCGAAGCCGAGGTGAACGGAGCGCGCAAGCTGGCGGTGGTGAACCAGACGTTCGTGAAAAAATATTTGGGGAATGAAAATCCCATTGGCAGGCAGGTGAAAATCGCGCAACTGGCGGAGTTTGACGACGCCGTGAAAGAGCCCGTGTTTGAAATCATCGGATTGGTGGCGGACGCCAAGAACCGCGGATTGCAAGATCCCCCGGAGCCGGAGATGTGGGTGCCGTACACCGTGACGGGTTCGGCATTCCGAGGGATTCTGGTGCGCACGGCGAATGAACCACTCTCGATGATGAACGCTGTGGAGCATGAAATCTGGGCTACCGATGCCAACGTCGCACTGACACTCACGGGAACCCTCGAAGGTTACATCAGCCAATTTTCGTTCGCTGGGCCGCGATTTGGATTCTTCCTAATGACTATTTTTGGTTCGATTGGCCTGGCGCTGGTTACCATTGGCGTTTATAGCGTGCTGGCCTACACCACAGCGAGGAGAACACACGAAATTGGCATTCGAATGGCGTTGGGGGCCGAGGGCTCGGATGTGCAGGGCATGGTCATTCGGATGGGATTGAAACTGGTGGGGCTAGGGGTGGGCATCGGCCTGATCGCAAGCCTTGCCATTGGAAAAGTAATTGCCACGCAACTCTGGGGCGTATCGGCCTACGATCCTTGGACATTGGTGTCCGTACCTCTACTGTTATTTATCGTCGGAATCGTAGCCTGTTGGATACCGGCGCGGCGTGCAGCCGGCGTGGATCCGCTCGTAGCGCTGCGTTACGAATAAATCATGGTTCTGCAAACCACAAGCGAACCATGAAAATAGCCGCAACGTGCCCTTTGAAAATAAAGAGGTTATGACTATTTTCAAGGAATAGCGTCCGCTGGCACTCGTTGACGGCTAGATCAGCTGTCCTTGAGACGCTGTAGGTTGTGCCAGCAACTCTGGTGGTGGTCCCTGCACTCAGCGAACCCCGAAGAAATCGCGCGGCTCAGCATGAGCCCGCTATTGATCGACACACTTCGTTTCTCTTACCAGCGATAACATGATAGTTTTTCTTACAGCGGTTCGATTGAGAGTTAAGCGTGGTGCGCGCAATTCCGTCGAGCTCTAGCCTGGAGCACCGCGCAACCTTAGACAGTCAACCTGACACCCTTCCGGTCAGGGAACTAGCACGGGGAGAGACGCAGGCAATGAAGCGGATTCATCTGGCCGTGTTGTGGCACATGCATCAGCCGCAGTACCGCGACCCGGAAAGCGGGCGCTACGTCCTGCCGTGGACGCGTTTGCACGCGCTGAAAGACTACTGGGGTATGGTCGAAGTGCTTCGCGAATTCCCCGATTTTCACGCCACTTTCAACGTCGTGCCCGCGCTGGGGATGCAGCTCGAAGAATACGCCAGTTGCAGTTTCAAAGAGCCCTGGTTTACCCTGGCGTTCAAAAATGCGGACGAATTGACGCGCGAGGACAAAGCCGAAATCATCGCGCGGGCCTTTCAGGTAAATCATGAGCGGCTGATGTCGCGCTGGCCGCGCTTCGTGGAGTTGTTCGAATGGTCGCGTCCCGCTGGCGGCGCGCAGGCGCTAGTCTCTTTCACGCCGCGCGACTGGCGCGATCTGCAACTACTCTCGCAATTGGCGTGGATGGAAGAGTCTTACTTCGAGACTGATGAAGTCGTCAGCGGTTTGGCCACAAAAGGGAAAGACTACACCGAGAAAGATAAAGCCGCTCTGCGCAAGAAACAGCTCGATTTCCTCGGACTGGTTCTTCCTGCGTACCGCGACGCCGCACAGCGCGGCCAGATTGAAATCAGCACGACGCCGTTTTATCACCCGATCCTTCCTTTGATTTGCGATTCGGATATCGCGCGCGTCGCGAATCCCGGTACGCCTCTCCCGCGCCGCGCCTACCGGCGCCCAGAAGATGCCCGCGAGCAATTGCAGCTGGCCCGCGAGTATCACGAAAGAGTTTTTGGCGTAAAGCCAGCCGGTGTGTGGCCTTCGGAGGGTTCCGTCTCCGATCAAGCACTGACCATTGCCGCCGAAGAAGGGTTCAAATGGTTTGGCACAGATGAAGGAGTCCTGGGCCGCACTCTAAACGTCGGATTCTTCCGCGATGGCAACGGCATACCCGCCAACGCCGATCGACTGTACAAGCCTTGGCACGTGCAGGTGGGTCCGAACGGCATTAACGGACTGTTTCGCGATCACCATCTCTCCGACCTCGTCGGTTTCGTTTACAGCCGAATGGATGCCAAAGCCGCCGCCGCCGATCTCCACAATCGCTTGCGCCACCTGGGAGAAAATGTGCGTAGCGATCAGCCGCTCACCATTTGTCTTTTCCTCGACGGAGAAAACGCGTGGGAATACTATCCCGGGAATGGACGCGCGTTTCTCCGCGAGTTTTACGGGCGCATCCAAGGCGATCAGGACTTCCGCGCGCTCACCGCGACCGAGTCTATTGCCGCCGCCGGCGAGCTACCCACCACCGCCGGAATTTTCCCCGCCTCCTGGATTAACGCCAATTTCGACGTGTGGATCGGCCACGCGGAAGATGTTGCCGCTTGGGAACTATTGTGGGACGCGCGAGAAGCTTACGCGCACGCAGTCGAAGCGCGCAAGCAGGGAAGGGCCGACGCCCCGACGGAAACCGCCCTCAAGGACGCTCGCGAATCGTTGCTCGTCGCGGAAGGCAGCGACTGGTGCTGGTGGTTTGGCCCGGAGCACAGTACGGCGAACGATGCGGAATTCGATGCTCTTTATCGCAAGCACCTCACGGCCGTTTATCTGATGCTGGGGCAACTGGCGCCGGAAGAACTGGCCAAGCCCATCAAGCGCAGGCCCGAGCATGCAGTGCAGTTGGCGCCGACGGGCAAGCTGAATATCACCATCGACGGCAGGGACACGTCGTACTTCGAATGGCTCGGAGCTGGCCTCTACTCGCCCGAAAGGCGAGGCGGATCGATGCATGGCCGGGTCTTCTATCTACACGAACTGCGTTACGGCTTCGAGGAAGATCGCCTGTGCGTGCGCATCGATCCTTTCGCCGAAGCTCTTGGTGAATTGGAAAATCCCGAGTTTCGCATCACCATCGGCGGCGTGGAAGAAATTACCATCGTCGTGAATCTCGAGCGCGGCCACGTGCACGGGTTCGCGGTCGAAAAAGACCGTTTGTGCTTGCTCAATCCCAAGCTTGTCGCGGAAGCAGCCTATGAGCGAGTCCTGGAAGTAGCCATCCACAAGGATCAAATCAACTTCAAAGGCCAGAGCAAGTTGCGGCTCGGCGTGGCACTCTGGCACGGTGGATTGCCCGTAGATGTATTGCCGGCCGAAGGATTCCTGGACGTAACTCTCGGTGAAGAACATTCCGCATGGACGCCGGAAGCGTAAGGCCGGCCTCGGAAGGCCGACACTCCAAACGTCATTTTTCCCTAATATAGTTTGACGGCAAGTTCCTGCGGCTGATTTCCTACGGGAATCATGGTCACCAAAAAATTGGTACGCACGCGGATAACCGCCAGGTCTCCGGAGCCCGCGCTTACCACGAGCAGCAGATTTTCCTCCGGATCGAACCGCAGCGCTCCCGGTGCATCACCCGCTGGAACCGGGAAGCCCTTTCCTGGATCGCGTACGATGCGGCGATTGAAAATCTCAACGGGGGTAACGCGCCCCGCCGCCGTGTCCGAAACATACAGCAAGCTCGCATCCGCGCTGAGCACGCCGCGCGTGGGCGCCGACCCGAGGACCATATAGTCGCCCACTTCATGCGTCTCGGTGTTGATGGCCTGGAGTCCGTGAGACTCCGGCGAAATCACGTAGAGTTCACCGCCATCGGGTTTCAGGAGCATGTCCGTGGGCGTGCCGGCCAATTCGAGATGGGTGACCAGAGCGCCGCGGTGCAGGTCCACGACGGAGATGCGCCGCTCCGAACGGCTTAGCACAAATGCCATGGAGCCGTCTGGCAGCACGGCGACGTCCTCTGGCTGCCCCACCACGGCAACGCTGGCGCGCAGCGCTAGTGTCATTGCGTCATGAATTCCTAGCGATCCGTCCCGGCGATTCACCACCAGCACAGTCTTGCCGTCTGGCGTGGCGTGCGCTAGAACGGGTCCGAGCCCCGTCGCAGCGCGCCCTACGACAGCGCGCGATCGAACGTCAATCGCGACGAGTGTGTTGTTCCCGGATGCCGTTGTGTAGAGGCGGTTTCCGTCTGGCGAAAAATCCAGTGCATAGGGAAGCGGCCCCACGGCGATTCGCGCCGCTACCTGCCCGGTGGAATAATTCGCACGCGGATCAATGATCCAAACGTAGCCTCCGGCCGAACTTACGCCGTAGACTTCCGGCCGTGTGGGATGCTCGCGCATCCCGGAGAGTCCGGGGCCGACCGTGATGCGTGCTACGGCCTTGAGCTTCACCAGATCGACGACCGTGACGTTGCCATCGGCGGTGGTCACGTAAGCCGACAGATGCAGATCCGGGCGAAGAAAGGAAGGCCGATGCTCGCGGAGAAGCAACACGATGCCGCCGATGCCCAGCGCGGCGGCTACGAAGTAGGCGCGAAAATTCTTGGGACGATTCATGTTGGAGGTGGAATTGTCCCATGGTTCGGGGGAAGGTCAAATGCGGAACGCTTAGAGCACAGCGTGCGTCGTTCAAGTGAAATTCGAAGAGAGCGGAATACGGCCTCCCGCGGACGAATGCAGCAGACGACAAAAGAGAATCTGCTGGTATACTCGCGCGGACTAAAT
>WNFO01008599.1_pt1 | contig 11792 bp, 6 predicted proteins | sample 5400251 | NCBI WGS metagenome assembly WNFO01 (sample SAMN13153354, study PRJNA577476) | soil metagenome | isolation source: 100 cm saprolite under Madrone tree | place: USA:California | collected 2016-06-14
TTACTGCGCAAAATTAGTTTGAGTATCGACGGGTCGAGATGCACGCCGTCCGCGATCACGTCGCAAGTGACCTGGTCCTCGACCAGACCCCAGCCCACCGGCCCGGGCGCGCGATGATGCAAAGGCGGCATGGCATTCATGAAGTGCGTCATGTGACACGCGCCCGCCTGCAGTGCTTGATCCAGCACCTCGACAGTGGCGCGGGTATGACCGATTGAGACGATCCATCCACGCCGTCCCAGCTCTTTGATTAAATCGATCCCACCCGCGATTTCAGGAGCAAGGGTCATGAGATGGACAGCGCCCGCCTCCTTGACGGTGGGCAGGGAATCAAGATCGGCGGCGTTGCGGAACGTCCTAAAGTGTTCGCGGTGGAGAGCGCCGCATTGTTCGCTGTTAACAAAAGGACCTTCGTAATGGACTCCGAGAACTCGTGCCTGTGGCACAGACTTCAGTCTGTGATCGTCCGTACCGTCCGGGGAATCACAGACTGAAGTCTGTGCCACTGCCTGCTCAATAGCGCGAATAGAGCGTTTGTATTGTTCATCAGAAGAAGGCACGAGCGTTGGCAGCCATGCCGTCACTCCTTTACTTGCCAGAAACTCCGAGACACGACCCAAGTCGTCCGCGCTGGCGGTCATCGTATCCACGCCCCTGGCGCCATGAATATGAACGTCGATAAATCCGGGGAAGAGCGTGAGGCCCTCAAGATCGATTACGGAATCAGCTGCCGGCAACTGATCGTTGGCAGAATCAAGGACCCTGACGATGCGACCGTCTTCAATGAGGAGACTGGAGTGTTCGGCGATTTGCTCGGGCAGGACCAGGCGGGCGTTGCGAACGAGCACGCACTTGCAGTTCGGATGTGTCACGGCTTTCCGTTGCGGCCTTCAGTGATTTGGCGTTCGACGACGTTAATCAGGGCGTTGAGACGACCGTCCGTCGCTCTGGTACTTTCGCCGATAGTCGCGATATCTCGGCTGAGAGAACTAACCTGATGGCTAAGAGTATTGATCTCCCGTTCGTGAATTTCGGCGATTGAGAGCAGGGCTCCGATGCCTTCTGTGTTGCGCGCCTGGGCTTCGGCAAGCGCATCAATTTTTGCACTTGACTGCGCTTGCTGTTCGACGATGAAATCCATCGCTCTCTGCATTTCTTCGTTAGTCATGCTCGATCACCTTATTCTGCAAGGGTAAGCAGTTTCGGAGCGATATTGTAGCATCATCGCTCCGATTCCATATCTATCCTGGACTTTAAAAATGCGAATGCCCGCAGCGCGCTCGCCGCGGGCATTCGTAAGGGGCCGATTTGTTCGGCCTAGAAAATGATCTTCGCGCCGAGTTGCATGGTACGCGGGTCGCGCGTGTTGTTGATCTGACCATACGTCCCGCTGGTAATGTTCGTGCTCGAGAAGGTAGTGAAGTTCGTGTGGTTGAAGATATTGAAAACTTCCCATCGCAACTGGAGCGACTTGGATTCGCTGAGGCGAATACTCTTTGCGAGCGTCGCGTCGAACCTGGTTGTCGGTGGACCGAGGATGGTGTTACGTCCCGCATTCCCGACGCGATTGACGCCTGCGGGCGGGTTCGCGAAGCAGGCAGTATTAAACCACTGTGTCACCAGGTGGGGAGCGTTAACGTTCGGATCGCAAAGAAAATCCGGCCTTGCACCCGCCGGCGACGATCCCAACAATCCGAGACCCGCGGGGTCGTTCGATGACGTTGCCGGGCTGAATCCAATTCCGGTGAAGTAAGAGGTAATACCCGAAATCTGCCAACCACCGAGCAGCTTGCCGACCGCGCCCGTTTGATTTTGATGGTACGGAAGCTCGTAGATATAGTTCACGCTCAACACATGCCGGCGATCGAAAACGGCGCGGGAGTATTCGCCCCTAAAATTGTTAGAGTCCTGAGGTACTGACAAGAATTCGTTCTGGCTATCAGTCATGTTTCTCGACCAAGTGTAAGCCAGATTGATTTGGCTGCCGCGCGCAAATCTTCGTTGCGCTTGGATCTGAAGGCTGTGGTAGTTCGAATCGAAAGCCGTCGCTAGATATCGAACTGCGCCGTAGCCTCTAAACGGCCTGATCTGGTTGAGAATTAATTCTTGCGTCGAACTGGTAAATACTTGGCCTGCCGTCTGGCACGGACCGAAGGTTGCGGGCGTGGTGCTATTCGTCCGGCACGTCTGCGTGAGCGCGAACCCGGGAGGCAAAAGATTTAAATCGAGCAGGCCTGTCAGGTGCGTACCCTTTGAACCGAAGTACCCCGCCGACACGAGTGTCTTGCTGCCGAATTTATGTTGCAAATCGAGTGACCAATGCTGGACGTACGGAGTCTTGAAATTCGTGTCGATTCCATAGAGGTCTTGAACAGCGAGGCTGACAACTGGATTTCCGGCAAGCGGATTATCGAGCGTAGTAGGATTGATAACCGCTCGCGCCTGGAATGGAGGATTGGTACTGACGATGCTCTCCCAAGGATTGAACGACACCTGATCAAAGTAGATGCCGTAACCGGCCCTAACCGAAGTCGTCCCTTTCTTAAATGGGTCCCAGGCAATTCCCACACGCGGCGCGAAATTATTGGGCGTTCGCGCAATGGCCTTGCCAAAAGGCGAAACCGTCATGCTAGCCACGGGATTCTGGCTGTTAACTATAAGCCCATCGAATGGATTACCAGTTCCTGCGATCCGCGTTCCAGCACTGCCGAGGATTTGAAAGGCCTGACTGGGATCGAAATGCTTCGGATCAAAATTCGTTAGCCGCCCGTTGACGTCATAGGGCTGTCCATAGCGCGAAAAGCGCATACCATAACTTACCGTAATGTTGGGCCGGAAGCGCCATTCGTCCTGGGCGAATGCCTCAATGCTGGTGGCTCTCAAGTCAGCCGTAATATCAAACTGGTTTTGGGTGAACTGCTGAAAATTGCCTAGCAGGAAATTCGCCCAAAGTTGATTGGTAGTGCTGGTCCCCGTGGGCCTAGTTGGGCTGGAAGAAACGGAGGTGTAGGTGCCCTCGTTGGTTCCAGCAATTGAGTTCTCATGCTTTGCAAGTTTAGAAAAATTGACACCAAATTTGGTGGTATGCGTGCCAAAGACTTTCGAGAGCGTCCCAAAAGCCGACTTGTTGTACGAGAAATCACTATACGGTCCAAAGGTGCCCAAAGCCGTGAAACCATTTCCGCTGATCGTTGGTACCCTTCCCCTGGTTACAGCAAATGGAAACGCTGGCGTTCTGTTGACGATGTCCGGCGAATTCGAGTAATTGAGAAGACCAGTCACGACACTAGGAACGTCACCGAAAGAGTAAGATGCTCCGAACTCCAACACCGTAGTCGGCGATGCGACCCACGTCACGCGTCCGATGTGTGTGCGTCCCGGAGAGCTTGTTTGGGTCGTGGCAACAAACGGCGCTACGGCTGTCCCGTTGAATAAGCCGCCTGGTTCAATCGTCGGGATCGTGTCGTTTTCAAATCTGTAATATGCCGATACCCTGTTGCTGAACTGATGATCTATCCTTATTAGCTCCTGTCTAAAATTGAAAATCCCACGAGTAGGAAAGAGTAGGTTGCCGACGGCGTCAGACGGTAGAGGTAGTTTGTTATAAATATCCTGGACGTAGGCGGCGGCCAGAGGACTGATCAGACTTGAAGGTAAAGCTGTTCCTGCTGCCAATGTCGTCCCGCAAGGGTTGGCAACCGGTCCGATGCATACGGGTTGGGCAAAGATTCCTTGCCGCATTGCCGCCGAGGGTACCGTCGAAGTTAGTGTCGGATAAGTTATCACTCGCCTTACTTCTTCCGAGAAGAAAAAGAAAGTTTTTCCCTTTACCAAAGATGGTCCGCCTTCGCCGAAACGCGGAAAGACCAGCGGGCCGCCAAGTGTTCCTCCGAAGTCGTGATATCTGAGTGGTGCCCGTATCGCCTTCCCATTTGAATCTACGCCCAACGGCTTATTTCGATTCGTGAAAAAAGTGTTCGCATTCAGCTTGTCGTTGCGCCAGAACTCGTAAAGATTACCGTGGAACTTGCTAGAGCCGCTTTTAGTGATCACGTTCACCTGGCCGCCAGAGCTTCTGCCTGATTCGGCCGGATACAGACCGCGAAGCAGCACGAACTCACGGATCGCGTCAACTGAAGGATAGGTCTGAACTGTGAGATTAGCGCCTCTGTCTGTTGTGTCCGCGCCATCCACGGTGTACGTATTTGAACTTTGCCTTACTCCGTTGACAGAGAAGTTCATTTGATTCGACTGTCCGCTCGCGTTCGTTGTGCCGACGTAAATCTGATCGGCTACATTGGAAGTAACTCCGGGCGAAAGAGTGATGAGTTGGGCCCAGTTCCGGTTATTGAGCGAAAGCTCCACGATCTGGGTGCCATTAATCACATTGCTCGCCGTGGCAGTTTGAGTATCCACCTGCAATTGCTCGGAAGTCACCGTAACTGTCTCGGTGACGTTGCCCGCTTCCAATGTCACATCGACCGTGCGGCGTTCGTTTACATTCAGTTTTACGCGGTCGGCGATATGCTTCTTAAAGTTGGTTGCTTCCACTGTAATGTCATAAAGAGCAACCGGCAGCAGAGGCGCAGAAAACTCCCCATCGTCGTTAGTGGTGAGACTGCGAGTAACAAGCTTTGTCTCGCTGTTAGTAATCGTGACACTCGCGCCTTTGACAACGGCACCGCCTGTATCTCTTACGGTGCCGACGATCGATCCGGTGATTTCTTGCGCGGGGGATATGACGGCCGCACCCAACATGAGCGCGAACGCTGGAAGCAGGATGCGCAGAAAACTGAAGTGCTTTTTCATCGAAGACTCCTCTTATTAGGTAAGATTCGAAACAAGTTGGAAAATTGCCGACGCCCACGCCGAAAGTCCTACGGGAAGGCCAGCGATTCTATTAGGGCGAGACGTGCAATTAAAACTAAAAGAATTTATCAGTCCGATAAACACCCTTGATGAACGGTGGACATCATACTCCCTGCAAGATCTCATGCTCGCCAAACTTTTTCAGAATAATGGATCGTTCTTCCATATTTTCGTATGCCCATGTTGCGCGGCGCACCGAACTTACCTGCGAGCTTGAAGGATTGACAGCTTGAAGTCTCGTTCTACTTGGGCTTAATCGCGCGCCATGTCCAGAGACAAGAAAACTTCTGACGACAAAAGGCTTGGCTAGTTAGTTGCCTGCAAATTTTGTGCAACGCGGTCTTGAACCTGGTCCGACTAAATATACACATCACTTTGACCGCTGGCACGCACAATCTAACAAGGCATTCATCAAGACAAGCTTTAAAGCGGTCGTTATCTTAAGGCTCTCAACCGAACGCTTGTTTGGATTACGAGAGTCCCTCGCCATTTTTTCAGATGATTCACTACACGGCAAATGTATCTTAGCGCTCATCTCACATTCTGGATTAACATGCAAAAAATTGAAAAAAATGCTTGACGCAGTGACTGAGGGCGATATACTGCCCCCCATATTTTTGGAATCATAAAGCTCTGTTTCAAGAGCGCTAGTCTAACTTTAGATTTCTTTCACGCCATATTTTGCGCAGCTAGTTATTACTCGCCAGTTTGTTTTTCTCGGAGAGCTGTGATGTCCGCCAAGCCCTGGCGAACGTCAGAGCTTGCTTCATACTTAGTTCGTTGCAGGAGGATCTCAACATGAAAAGACTCGCGCTCTTCGCAGGATTGGTTCTTTGCGTTGGCCTTGCGCTGCTTCTTAGTGCAACGCCGGCCCAAGCGCAAACTGCCTCGTCCGGAAGCGTCACTGGCCAGGTATCGGACCCGCAGGGGGCCTCGGTGCCGGGCGCTGACGTAACCCTCACCGACACCGGTACAAGCAGCAAGCAGTCAGTAACCACTAACGACTCAGGTCGGTATAACTTCCCCGTCGTTTCGCCGGGCAGCTATGACATCGTGGTCAGCAAGTCCGGCTTCAAAGTGGCGAAGTTCGCCGCACAGCATGTGAGCGTCGGAAATGTCATGACGCTTAACGTCGCGCTGGAAATTGGTTCTCTTGCCGAGACTGTCGTGGTGACGTCAGCCGCCGGTCAGGAGCTTCAGTCGGCGAACGCCACGATCGGAAACACCATTAACTTGAAGCAACTCGAGCTGCTTCCGAACCTCGGCCGTGATGCAACGTCGCTGTTGTCGCTGCAACCCGGTGTGACGCCGAGAGGCGATATAGCCGGCAGCTTCATGGATCAGAACACTTTCACAGTGGATGGTGGGAACAACACGGATGATATGGCCGGGAACACCATCGGCTACATCAATAACTTTACCGGTCTCGCGGGCAGCCAGACCAATGGCATGGCTTCCGGTGTCGTGGCCACCCCGATCGAGAGCGTCGAGGAATTCAAAGTCAGCACCTTCGGTCAAACGAATGACTTTAACGCATCGAGCGGCGCGCAGGTCCAGATGGTTACCAGGCGCGGCACCGATCAATGGCACGGCTCTGGGTACGGCTATTATTACGCCACCAATCACGGCGCCGCTAACTCCTGGGTAAATAATCATACCGTATTTACAAAGGGCGTTGCGCCCACCGGCACACTATGTGCCGCGGGAACGACCCTAAGTTCCGGGGACAACAACTGCGTAATGCCTTATACGCCAATCATCCCGAATCATCGGAGTCGCTTCGGCTTCACTGTCAGTGGTCCGGTCGTCCCCTGGAAGATAGCGGGCGGGAAGACCTACCTGTTCTTTAACTATGAGGGCTTTCGTTTTCCGGGTACCGGAATTTTCGAGAGAGCGTATCCCACCGCCGCGATGCGCGCCGGCGTGATTCAAGTTCCAGACAGCACAGGGGCTTACATACCATACAATCTGAATCCTTTTCCGGTTACCGTAGTCGTCGGGAATAGCGCGGTTAACGTCCCTAACTCTGGGACGCGCCTTTGCACCTTAGCGGCCTACGGCAGCACGTGTGGTGGCGCCGCCGGCGCGGCCCTGGATCCCCGAAACATCGGTATAAGTTCGACTATCAGCACGCTCTGGTCGAAGTTGCTGCCCCTGCCGAATGATCCCGGTCCCGCTACGGGCGACCAATTCAACACGCAGGGATACCTCTCGACCATTCGAACGCCGCTGACTTCCAACAGTTATGTTGGCCGTATCGACCACGACTTTAGCTCGAAGCACCGCTTCTTTACTTCGTTCCGAGCCTTTAAGTTGCTTAACGTCACCACGAACCAGGTGGACGTTGGCGGGTCTTTCGCCGGCGATACGTTGGGACAATATAAACCCACAGCTCCGCGGCCACAGTTGGGCGAACTTTGGGTGGTGGGACTTACCAGCACGCTCAGCCCCCGGCTCACTAACGACTTGCGTCTGAGCTATCTGTGGAACTGGTGGCAGTGGTCCACCCAGAATGATCCACCGCAGTTGCCAGGTTTGGGCGGCGCGCTGGAGATCGCGCCCGCTGGGACCAGCGGAAGCCCGGGAACCAGTGGCGCCGAAAGTACCGGGGCGCTGATCCCGTACAACGTCAATAATCAGAGTACGCGTCAGCGCGTGTGGGATGGCCAGGACAAGATGCTGCGCGATGACCTAACCTGGGTCAAGGGCAACCACTTGTTCCAGTTTGGCGGGCAAGTCCAGAAGAATTTCAATTACCACACCCGCACCGACAATGGCAGCTCGATCAATAATCAGGTCGTGTACACCATTGTCTATAACAATATCAACTATGGTAACGGCGCCGGTTGTAGCGCGGCTGTGAGTGGAACGGCCGGGAGTACCAGCTGCATACCGGCTGCGGTAAACACCGCGGGCCAGAACAGTTTGTATCAAAACCTCGCGGCATCGGTGCTCGGTTTAGTGGGCCAGACGCAGGTCATCTATACGCGCACCGGATCGAGTCTTGCGATACAGCCAATCGGCACCCAGGCGATCGAGGCAAGCACCATCAAGTACTACAGTGGTTACTTTTCCGATACCTGGCGTCTGAAGCCCAGCCTGACACTCAACTTCGGCTTGAGCTACATGTACGAAACGCCGCCGGTTGAGAAGAATGGCGCGCAGGTGGAACTCGTGGATGCGAGTGGCAACCTGGTCCATACGGATCAGTTCCTCGCCGCGCGAAAAGCAGCGGCCCTGGCTGGACAGGCATACGCTCCAATCCTCGGGTTTGAAACCACCGGGAACCTGCACATCAAGTACCCGTACACTCCGTTCAAAGGCGGATTTAGCCCACGAGTTGCCGTGGCCTGGAGTCCGAATTACCGTTCGGGTTTGCTCGGCAAGCTGGTCGGCGAAAACAAGACGGTCATTCGTGGGGGCTACGGACGAACCTGGGGCCGCATCAACGGTGTGAACCAGGTTCTGGTTCCGCTGCTGGGGCCGGGATTGCTGCAACCAGTCACGTGCGGCTTTACCCTTAGTAACGGAACGTGCGGGACAAGCAACAACCTGACCAACGCGTTTCGCATTGGCCCGGATGGCCTGGTTGCGCCGTTGCAATCTCCTAGCGCGAATCTGCCGCAACCCTTCTTCCCGGGTGTCGGCGGACAGGCTGTAGCCGGAGACTCGACCGTGCTGGATCCGGATTATAAGCCGGAGAAAGTGGATACCTGGGACTTTACCATCCAGCATCAGATATCACGGAAGATATCGTTCGAGGTTGGATACATGGGAAAGCGAAGCAGGAATATCTTCGAAGAGATTAACCTCGATGCGGTTCCCTACATGATGACTCTCGGAGGCCAATCGTTCGCTACGGCGTTTGCCAATGTTTGGAAGGGACTCTGCGCTCCAGGCGCGGGAGGGCGCTGCTCGCAGATCGATCTGGCAGGCAGCGGTGGGCTGGCGGCGTTGATCGCGTCAGTTCCAGCACAACCTTTCTTTGAGGCGGCGCTGGGTGGGCCTTCGTCAACCTACTGCACCGGTTTCACCAATTGCACCCAGGCGTTGCTCAATCAATCGGGCGTACGCACGAACATTGGCGCCACCCGGGTTTCTGACATTTGGAACTATCTGAATGCGACGGGAACGTCACGCTCGAACGGTACGCTGGGTTCCTGGGTGCTGGGCCGCACGATGCTCAGCTCGCAGGCGACGGCGATCAATACGACCACCAGCGCCGGCTACTCGAACTACAACGCGCTGTTCATGACCTTGAAGATGACTGACGTCGATCTCCAACTTTACCTGGGGTAAGGCGTTGGGCACTGCTCAGATTGCGCAGTACAACAGCTCGAATCAATGGCTTGACATCTGGAATCCGAGGGCCAGCTATGGGCCACAGGTTTTTGATATCAAGTACATCTTTACCAGCGGTTGGAGTTATCGGCCGACGTTCTTCAAGGGCGAGCACGGTTGGAAGGGCAAGCTGCTAGATGGCTGGTCTGTTTCGCCATTCCTGACTGCTCAGACCGGCTTCCCGATCGGGATCGGTTATTCCGAAGGCTGTACCGCCTGTCAGGGTTTTGGTGAGATGGGAAACACTGCGAGTTCCGGCAGTGCATTTGAGAGCGCCCTTCCGCTGACGCCGTTCACCGCAGGCCATTCCGCTCATACCGGGATTGTTGGGTCGGTTATTGCGATCAATGGCGCCAACGTGAGCGTAGGCACAAACAACTCGAGCCAGGTCAATATATTTGGCGACCCGGCTTCGGTTTTAGCTAACTTCCGCCGCTGCGTTCTGGGAATTGACACAAGCTGTGGCGGCGTTGGAAATCTACGAGGGCTGAATCGGTGGAACGTGGACGCGACAGTTGCCAAGGACATCAAGTTCACGGAACGCGTAGGCGCCACCTTCACCGTGCAGTTTACCAACGTCCTTAACCACTTCCAGCCATCGGATCCCAGTAGTCTGTCTCTTACGACTCCGCAGAACTTTGGCAGGATCACAAACTCGGTTTACGGCGGACGCCAGATGGAAATTGGCGCAAGGATTCACTTCTAATAACCTTAACCAACCTAACCAATGAAAAAGGGGCCGCGCAGTTCGGCCCCTTTTTCTATTGATGTCGTGGTCGAGGCTTGTGACTCTGGCCATAGCCTCAGGTCTGGGAATTGACCAATGTTAGAACTATGTTCCGAAGCGGAAGACTGCGGCCTTCGCTTCAGATTTGAACAGACCTAACGCCAACTGCAACCATAGATGGCGCCCTGCGACTTGGCGATCTCGGCGAAACGTTCTTCGTATGGTTTAGCGTACTCCTCGACGGTCCGTTTAATTCGATTAAAGAGCTTGCAGTGAAATCTTTCCCGGGCCACGCGGTCACGGAGAAAGAGCATTGCGTTTGCTTCTCCCCAGTATTCACGATCTTCCCAAATCTCTACCGGGTTACCTCCCATTTGCTTGGCCAAATCGATCGTAAGGTTGCAAGGCGTTCATTACCGGATAATAAACGGCGCTGGGAAAACCTTCATCGATACGATTTCCCAACATAATAGTCGCGGCAATGAGGTGCCCCGTTTCGTCCCATTTATACTTACCCGTCGCCGCCCCATTAACGTTGTTGCGGCCCACGCCTATGGTCAGCACGAAATGCGGGTTATTCGAAAACATCTCCCATTGCGTGCGGCCAATCTCAGTGGAGAGGAACTCGCTCTTCCATTCCTCGTACCGTGCCTTGTACTGTTTATCAATCACTTCACGAATGCCGCCGGTCTCCGCTGTGGCCGAATTAGCATTAAGTTCGACGACCGGCGGGCTAATTGAATCGCCGGCGTGACGGCTGGCGGGCGCCGCATTAAGAGGTTGCGAAAGAACGAGCAGGAAGAGAGAAGCTAGCAACAGATGCAAGCGAAGTGTTTGGACTACGTTCATGACTTACTCCTTTGAGTTTGAGCCGGGCCCCAAAGTTTCTGGTAACAGCGTCCAGGTTATGCGGCCTTCCGCTTTGTGAGAGCTTTGCTGTTCTTGAGCAGTTCGCACACCCCCGGACGCGCGAACGGATTTTGCCAGACTGTTTCATCCGCAAACAGTATGCATTGGACCAAAGCTCTTTCGGTAAATTTGGGATGGGGGTTCTTTTCTGATTCCCCGCCGCGGAGAATTCTAATCGGTGGCGACCGCAATTGCGCTTTCAGCGTCGCGATCCTTTGCGGTGAAACTTTCGCAAAGCTGAGGAACTGATGTTTACCCAGCTCAGCATTACTCTTCGAATCAATAAAGAGGTAGTCCCAGGCTATTGCCTGGATTAATTTGTCGCTCGTGTTTCTGATCTTGAGTGAGTAGGTGTACGAGATGGGGAGGCGTCCCGGAGTTGCGGGAAAAGCACTACCGGAGCTGGCGGCAGCCGCGGTTCGCGCAGTCGCCGAACGGGTTGCGTCCAGTGGATTCGTGGGACCAGCCGCAGAAGTCCTTGAGGTTGGGTCGGCAAAAGTGCCGTTCGTCGGAATAACGGCCGGATCAAAGTTGCGTGGAAGGGTAACCTGTCTTTCCCAGTGCAGTTTCAAAATCTCGATGTTTGCAGTCGGTTCCGCAACTTGCTGCGCGAAACCAGGGACAGGGGCGAGACACAGCAGAAGCATCCAGCTATGTTGTCGCGCGAAGCGGCCCTTTCCCTCCAAATGCATCGCCAAAACCTCCGAGCGTTGCGGGGTTGGTCGCGCTTTCTCTCAAATCAATTTCGCATCGGCGTCGAGAACAGCGTGACCGAGAATTGAACGTGTCGGGTAATATACTCCAGACAAGACAGAAGACGCCAGAAATTTGGAGTCCCCGGACTGGTTCACTTTGAATATGCGAGCTACCTGATAATAGAAATAATAGAAGCGCGACACTCTCGCCCGCTCGGTGCTGAAGATGCCAACCTTTTCGGGGGGACCCG
>WNFO01018516.1_pt1 | contig 11792 bp, 11 predicted proteins | sample 5400251 | NCBI WGS metagenome assembly WNFO01 (sample SAMN13153354, study PRJNA577476) | soil metagenome | isolation source: 100 cm saprolite under Madrone tree | place: USA:California | collected 2016-06-14
ACGTCGAAGCCGTCGGCCGGGCCGACGGCATCCCCGCGGTCTATCTGCACGGCGGGCCCGGCAGCGGCTGCCAGCCCGATCACCGGCGGCTGTTCGATCCCGAGCGTTTTCACGCGGTCCTGTTCGATCAGCGCGGCGCCGGTCGTAGCCGCCCAAACGGCCGCCGCGAGCACAATACGCTGCCGCAGCTAATCGCGGACATGGAGATCATCCGCGAGAAATTTGGCTTTGAGCGCTGGATGATCGTCGGCGGCTCCTGGGGCGCGACGCTGGCTTTGGCCTATGCGCAGGCCCATCCCGACCGGGTCACCGGCATCGTGCTGCGCGCGACCTTCCTCGGCACCCGCGCCGAGCTGGAGGGTGCATTTCTCGACGCGCTGCCGCGCTTCTATCCCGATCTCAACGAAGATTTTCTCGAATTGTTGCCACCGGAGGAACGCGCGCAGCCGCTCGATGCCTACTGGCGCCGCATTCTCGATTCCGATCCCGCGGTGCACGGTCCGGCCGCCCACGCGTGGGGCGATACCGAACGAATACTTTCCGGACATGTTTCGGGGCGTGTCAGGCTCGCTTCTCATTCGCCAAGCTCGACGCGCGCGCTGCCCGCCACGCCGTTCATGGAAGCGCATTACTTTCAGAACAACTGCTTCATGCGGCCGGGGCAGCTGCTGGCGGAAGCAAGCAAGCTGGCGGGCAGCCCCGCGATCATCGTGCAAGGCCGCTACGATCTGTTGTGTCCGCCGTCCATGTCGCATGCGCTGGCGGCGGTGTGGGCCGGTTCCGAAGTCCGCGCCGTCGAGGGCGCCGGCCATCAGCTGTACGATCCCGGCGTCCGGGATGCCGTGATGAAGGCGATCGCGGATCTCGCTTCCAAAATCACCAGATAGGGACATTTGCAAAATGCCATTGGCCGGTAAAGGAATGCTGCTGACATCGATGGACATCGATCCATCGGACGAAGCCGAGTTCAATCGATGGTACGACCGCGAGCATCTGCTCGAGCGCGTCGCGATCGACGGCTTTCTTGAAGCCCGGCGCTACATCGCGCATCAGGGCTCCCCGAAATATCTCTGCCTCTATTCCACCGCGACTTTCGAGGTGCTCGACAGTCCCACCTATCGCACCGTTCTGATGAACCCCACCGATTGGTCGAAGGCAACTCTCGCGCGTTTCAAGAACATGATTCGCGCGATCGCACGCATCACGGTCAGCCGCGGTCAGGGCCGCGGCGCGGCGCTCGGCATCGTCCGCCTGCGTCCCCGTGCCGGCGACAAGGACGAATTGCGCACCGCACTGCGGGATCGGCTCGACCCCGAAAAGCTGGACGGCATCATCTCCATGCACCTGATCGAGAGCGATCCGGCACTTTCCAGGCCGATCACCGACGATCCCCCGGTTTCCGATCCGGGTTCCGGCGACTGGTTCGTGCTGATCGATGCGACGGATGTGCGTGCGGTATCGGCGGCCATCACCGACCGCCTCGGGGATGTGCCAGGGCAGATGGCCGCCGAAACGATCTCGACCGGCGTCTACAAACTGATGTGGGACCTGGCGAAGAGCGACATCAGGTCGTCCTAGATCAAGGCATGAACCTCAGAACATGATATTTGCTGCAGTGCCATATTTGTCCGGTCGGCATTATGCCATATTTATCCGGTCGGCATTAAAGCTGGGGTCCCAGACTAATAGCGAATGGCGATTAAGCAAAAATGGCTTTTCAGTGGATCGTCGATCATATTGAATGGCAGGATTCATTAAGTCCATGATATGGCAGCACATCCATAACAACGCCGTGATGGGCGTTTACAACAGAAATCAAAAGGCCCGCGCACGCTCGCACTCACGCGGACATGGTAGGAATGAAACGCTGGAATGAAACCGACTGATATTTCGGCTCCCGACTACTTTCATAAAGTTGTCGATTGCCAATGGGCCTGTCCCGCGCATACGCCAGTTCCCGAATACATCCGGTTGATTGCTGAAGGCCGCTACAGCGACGCCTACATGAGAATTCTCGGACGCACCTGCGATCGACCGTGCGAGCCCGCCTGCCGCCGCGGCCGCGTTGAGGAGACGCCGGTCGCCATCTGCCGGCTGAAGCGCGTCGCCGCCGATTTCAAGGACGACGTCAAACACCGCATGCCGCGGCCCTCGCCGAAAAACGGCAAGCGTATCGCGATCGTCGGCGGCGGCCCCGCCTCACTGACCGTGGCCCGCGATCTCGCGCCGCTCGGCTACCACTGCACGGTGTTCGATTCCGACCCGAAGGCCGGCGGCATGATGCGGACGCAGATTCCGAAATTCCGGCTGCCGGATTCGGTGATCGACGAGGAAACCGATTACATCCTCAATCTCGGCATCGAGTTCAAGGGCGGCACGCGCATCGACAGCCTGAAGAAGCTGCTTGGCGAAAAGTTTGATGCGATCTTTGTCGGTTCCGGCGCGCCGCGCGGCCGCGAGCTCGAGATTCCCGGCCGCAAGGAAGCAGCCAGCCACATCCATATCGGCATCGACTGGCTCTCCAGCGTGTCGTTTGGCCATGTCGAAAAGATCGGCAAGCGCGTGATCGTGCTCGGCGGCGGCAACACCGCGATGGACTGCTGCCGCACCGCGCGCCGTCTCGGCGGCGAGGACGTCAAGGTGATCGTGCGTTCCGGTTTCGAGGAGATGAAGGCGAGCCCCTGGGAAAAGGAGGACGCCCTGCACGAGGACATTCCGATCCTCAATTTCATGGTGCCGAAGGCGTTCACCCACAACAATGGCAAGCTCACCGGCGTCACCTTCCAGAAGGTGAAGGCCGAATATGACGACAAGGGGCGGCGCAATCTGGTGCCCGCGGGCGACCCGGACCAGACCATCGCCTGCGACGACGTGCTGGTGGCGGTCGGCCAGGAAAACGCCTTTCCCTGGATCGAGCGCGACTGCGGTGTCGAATTCGACAAGTGGAACATGCCCAAGGTCGACGCCAAGACCATGGGCTCGACCAATCCAAAAGTGTTCTTTGGCGGCGACGCCGCGTTCGGCCCCAAAAACATCATCTGGGCCGTGGCGCATGGCCACGATGCCGCGCTTTCGATCCACAAGCTGCTGTCCGGCGAGGACATTGCCGAGCGCCCGCTTCCGGACGTGAAGATCTCATCGCAGAAGATGGGCATCCACGAATGGAGCTACGACAACGACGTCTCCGCCGACAAGCGCTTCAAGGTGCCGCATCGCGACAAGATCATCGCGCTCAAGGACATCCGGTCGGAAGTCGAACTCGGCTACGACGTCAAGCTCGCGCTCGGTGAGGCACAGCGCTGCCTGAATTGCGACATCCAAACCGTGTTCGCGGCCCCACTGTGCATCGAGTGCGATGCCTGCGTCGATATCTGCCCGATGGACTGCATCTCCTTTACGGAGAATGGCGAGGAGGCCGATCTGCGCACGCGGCTGAAAGCGCCGTCGCCGCATCTCGACCAGGACCTTTATGTCGCCGACGGCCTCAAGACCGGCCGGGTGATGGTGAAGGACGAAGACGTCTGCTTGCATTGCGGCCTGTGCGCCGAACGCTGTCCCACCGGCGCCTGGGACATGCAGAAATATCTCATCGACATGACTCACGCGGGTTCATCATGCCAGTCAAAGAGCCGATCAGCAGCGTAAACGACTTCGTCGTTCGCTTCGCCAACGTCAACGGTTCGGGATCGGCAAGCGCCAACGAACTGTTCGCCCGCTCGATCCTGCGCCACGGCGTGCCGGTTTCGCCGCGCAACGTCTTTCCCTCCAACATCCAGGGACTGCCGACCTGGTACGAGGTGCGGGTCACCGAGGCCGGGCACCTCGGCGCCCGCGGCGGCGGCGTCGACATGATGGTGGCGATGAACCCGCAGACCTGGGACAAGGACCTCGCCTCGATCGAGCCCGGCGGCTATCTGTTCTACGATTCGACCAAGCCGATGCCGACGTCGAAATTCCGCACCGACGTCACGGTGATCGGCGTGCCGCTGACGGCCATCACCAATTCGACCTATACCGACCCGCGCCAGCGCCAGCTGTTCAAGAACATCATCTATCTCGGCGCGATGTGCGCCCTGCTCGACATGGATCCGAAGCTCGTCGAGCAACTGATCGGCGAACAATACAAGGGCAAGGAAAAGCTCTTGTCCTCGAACATCCACGCGCTGCATCTCGGTCGCGACTGGGCGCTGCAAAATCTGAAATGTCCAATCGGCCTGCGCGTCAAAAAGTCCGACAAGGTCGGCGACCGCATTTTCATCGAGGGCAATAGTGCGGCCGCGCTCGGCGCGGTATATGGCGGCGCCACCGTGTGCGCATGGTACCCGATCACACCTTCATCGTCGCTCGCCGACGCCTTCGGCAGTCACTGCAAGAAGCTGCGGCACGATCCTAAGACCGGCAAGGCGAAATATGCCATCGTTCAGGGCGAGGACGAACTGGCTTCGATCGGCATCGTGATCGGCGCGTCATGGAATGGCGCGCGCGCCTTCACTGCCACCTCCGGTCCCGGCATCTCGCTGATGCAGGAGTTCATCGGCCTGTCGTACTTCGCCGAAATTCCGGCCGTGATCATGAACGTGCAGCGCGCCGGTCCCTCGACCGGCATGCCGACGCGCACCCAGCAATGCGACATCCTGGCCTGCGCCTATGCCTCGCACGGCGACACCAAGCATGTGCTGCTGTTTCCGGAAGATCCGGCTGAGGCGTTTGAATTTGCCGCGCAAGCCTTCGATCTCGCCGAACGCCTGCAGACCACGATCTTCGTGATGCTCGATCTCGACATCGGCATGAACCACAGGCTTAGCCGTCCGCTCAAGTGGGACGACGCCAGGCAATACGACCGCGGCAAGGTGATGACGGCCGAGATGCTGGACGATGGCCGCGACTTCGGGCGCTATCTCGACATCGACGGCGATGGCATCGCCTACCGCACCTATCCCGGCACCCATCCGACCAAGGGCTCGTTCTTCACCCGCGGCACCTCGCGCGACCGTTACGCGCGCTATTCCGAAGAGGGTGCGGTTTACGCCGACAACATGCAGCGCCTGGTGCGCAAATTCGAGGGCGCGCAGGATATGGTGCCGCGGCCGCTGCAGGCCAACGCCGCCAAGCTCACCAAATACGGCGTGATCTATTTCGGCTCGACTGCGCCGGCCATGGACGAGGCGATCGGGCTATTGGAGGCGCGCGGGCATCTGCTCGACAGGCTTCGGATCCGCGCCTTCCCGTTCCATTCCAGCGTCGCAAGCTTCATCGCCGACCACGACTTCGTCTACGTGGTTGAGCAGAACCGTGATGCGCAGCTTCGTTCGCTGATCGTTAACGAGAACGGCATAGATCCGGTTCGGCTGATCCCGATCGTGCATTATGACGGCACACCGATTACCGCGCGCTTCATCGCCGGCGCCATCGGCGGCCATCAGGACCAGCTCAAACTAACCCCGCTCCGCAAGGTGAAGTCATGACCTATATCGTCAAGCCGAAGTTCCAGCATCCCGGCCTTCCGAAGAACGATCTCGGCTTTACCCACCGCGATTACGAGGGCAAGATTTCCACGCTGTGCGCCGGCTGCGGCCACGACTCGATTACCGCATCGATCATCGAGGCCTGCTTTGAGCTCTCGATCGAACCGCATCGCGTCGCCAAGATTTCCGGCATCGGCTGCTCCTCGAAGACGCCGGACTATTTCCTCGGCAGCTCGCACGGCTTCAACTCAGTGCATGGCCGCATGCCGTCGGTGCTGACCGGCGCCAGTCTCGCCAACCGCGATCTGATCTATCTCGGCGTTTCCGGCGACGGCGACTCGGCCTCGATCGGCTTCGGCCAGTTCGCGCATTCGATCCGGCGCGCCGTCAACATGACCTATATCGTCGAGAACAACGGCGTCTACGGCCTCACCAAGGGCCAGTTCTCGGCCACCGCCGACCGAGGCTCGAAGAACAAGCGCGGCGTGATGAATACCGACAACGCCATCGACCTGGTGGCGATCGCGCTGCAGCTTGGCGCGAGCTTCGTGGCGCGGAGCTTTTCCGGCGACAAGACCCAGCTGGTGCCGCTGATCGCGGCCGCCATCGAGCACAAGGGCGCGGCCTTCATCGACGTGATCAGCCCCTGCGTGGCCTTCAACAACCATGCCGGCTCGACCAAGAGCTTTGATTATGTGCGCGAGCACAATGATGCGGTAAATCGGCTGGACGTCATCACCGGGCGCGCGCCGATTATGATCGATTACGCGCCGGGTACGGTGCAGGTAGTCGAGCAGCACGACGGCACCAGAATAGCGCTGCGCAAGATCGATGCGGACTATGACCCGCATGATCGGGTCGGCGCGATGTCATTCCTGCAAAAGCACGCCGCCAAGGGCCAGATCGTCACCGGCCTGCTTTACGTCGATCCTGAATCGGAAGACCTGCACAGCCACCTCGACACGGTGGATACGCCGCTTAACCAGCTTGGCGAGGCCGCGTTGTGCCCGGGCGCCGCCGCGCTGGACAAGATCAACGCCAGCCTGCGCTAATACTTCCTGCCGGCTGCGGTCCCGAAAAACTCCGCCCACTCCTTGTCGAGCCGCGCGAGCGCGTCGGCAAGCGGCGATACCGAAAAGCGGCCGTCGGTTTCGCCGAGCAGGTCGAGGCGCCTCAAGCGCGCCAGGGCGTCGTCGATCTCGAAGCTGGTCGAGACGCCGAACACGCGCGCCAGCAGCTCCGCGATGCGCGCGCCGAGCGCCTCGCGTGTCAGCGGCGCTGCCGCCGTCAGCAGGCCGTAATACGCCAGCAGCGCTTCCTTCCAATCCTGCTCCTCCGCCTCGCCGATGAGGTAATTGAAGATGCCCGAATTGTTGTTGACGTTGCGATAGTAGATATTGTCGGTGAGCTGCTTCTGATGGATCAACGACTGGCGGTGGAAATTTCCCCATTGCCTCAGCATGAAGGCGCCGAGCGCGAACAGGCCGCTGAGCGCGGCGAGCGCCCGCTCCGTGTCGTTATCGCCGATCGTGCCGGTGAGACCTAGATAGAAGCCGGCGACGAGAAACAACACGGTGACGGTCGAGGCGAGCTTGATCAGGATCGGTATGCCGCCGACAATCGCCGGCACGCCCAGCGTAAGGTGGTCGGACAGGCTCATCATCACCCGCACATTGGGAAACAGCGCCTTGAGATCGGCGCGGGCGATGTGGCGGAAATACTTGAACAGCACCGCGCCGGCGCGGATTTTCTGTTTACCCCGCCTCGCGCTTGCGGGCGTCTTGTGCGCATCGGCTGGCTTGATGCCGTCCGGCCTGGTCGCGACCATCAAGATGACGTCGTCGTAAACCCCGACCTCGAGGGGACGCTGGCGCCAGCCGAACCAGGAGGGAACGTCGATGGTCTCGGTGTGGTGCCCGCGGCGGAACATGCGGACGTCGCGATAGTCCTCGACCGGCGCCTTGATCTTCACCCGCACCAGAGCGCGCTCGGCAAAGGCACGCGTGATCTCGTCGTGCGTGATCTCGATGAAATTGGCGTCCGTCATGACACGGACGAACTCCTCGCTCAGGCTGCGGTAGGCCGCTTCGAGATCGTTCGCGGGACCGCAAGTTTTCGGATCGACCTCCGGATCGAAGTAGAAATACGCCTCGCGCAGCCGGTCCAGTTCTTCGAAATACTGGTAGTGAAAAATGGCGCCCAGCATGCGGGCAAATTGCCGGAGTCTCGCCTGCTCGGCGTCGTCAAGGCGGCCCTCGGCGACAAGCCCGCCGACAATATCCGACTTCCGCAGCGGAATGAAACGATCCTGCTGCTCCGGCGCGACCGCTTCGCTATGGGCTTCATTCACGAAACTGTCGCCAACGCCAGAGCCTTTTCCGTTTCGATCGAATCGAAACGGGGCTCTGGATTCTTGATTTGACGCGTTTTCTTGACGCGAACCGGTCTCCACCCCGGATCAAGTCCGGGGCATGCTTTCGCTTGAAAACGCTCTAGCACAACCATCGCCAGGGTTTTTCCTGCAAACCTGATCAGGGGCTAACCAATAATCTTCAGCTATTCCGCACGCCGACCTGCTCGAACGGCATGAGCCGTGTGATGAACGGTCTGTGCCGCGACGATACCGCAAAAACATAACTTCATTGCGACCGTTACGCCACCGACCAGGCAGCGAAGTCGCCTCATCTTGCCGCGAGCTTCGTGGCGCTTTTCCGGCGACAAATCCCGGCCGGCGCCGCCGAGCGTGGTTGTGCCGCAAGCTTCCCTCGCCCAGCATGCGATGATAGTATTTTCCGATTGGTCCATTCCGCTGGAGGTTCCGATGGTTTCGAGCGTCGAGAGTGAAGTTGCGCGCGACCAGCCGCCGCTTCGGCGACCTCGACCTGGCCCCGATTCAGGAAACCGGACGGCGCTTCGTCGAGGGGCTCCCTGAAATCTACATCGTTTCAAACGTGACCGTGAACGGCCAGCCGATCGGCAGCCTCGGTGCCGGCGAAGCCGCATGGCACACCGACATGTCGTATCTCGATGTCCCGCCGATGGCGAGTATGCTTTACGCTCTCGAAGTGCCGCCTGCCGGTGGCAACACCTCCTTTTGCAGCATGTACGCTGTCTACGACGCACTGCCGGATCCGTTGAAGCGCCGGATCGCGGACCTCGAGATCAAGCACGACGGCACCTACAACAGCGGCGGCTATCTGCGCCAGGGCGTTACCGCGACCGACGATCCGCGGAAGTCACCGGGCGCGGTGCACCCCTTGGTCTGCACCCACCCCGACACCGGGCGGCGCATGCTTTATCTCGGCCGCCGACGCAATGCGTATCTCGCGGGGCTCGAACTTGCGGACTCCGAGGCCTTGCTCGACGAGCTCTGGGATTTCGTCGCGCGGCCGGAGTTCGCCTGGGAGCACGTCTGGCAGGTCGGCGACCTCGTGCTGTGGGATAACCGCTGTACCATGCACCGGCGCGATCCGTTCGACGCCGCGGCACGCCGCATCATGCACCGCACGCAGATCAAGGGGAGCGCGGCGCCGGCCTGATGCGCAGACTGAGCGTTTCCAACACGGTCCTGCTGATCATCTGCCTCATGTACCTGATCCTCTACGTGGATACGGTTGAGGGATTCCCGCTCCAGAAACCCTAGATAATCAAATGGTTTACAGCATCTCGTGGAACGGCGCTGGGGCTAGGGAAGCGCGGGGGAAGCGGTCATCATAGCCGGATCGCGAATCGTGGCGAGGGTTGATGAAATGAGTGATGACAGTGCACCATATGAAAAGGCGATTGAGGAGACGGCAAAGGCAACCGGTAAGGCGCTCGACGTTGTCCAATCGATGAGTCCGGCCATCGCGAGCGCCTACGGTTTACTTATAGGTGATCGGATCGCAGCCTCGCGAGAACGAAACCTCGATGCGATCACAAGGAAAACGCGAAAAATACTTGAGGATCGCAAGATCAAAGACAGCAAGCCGATCCCCGAACAGATTGGCGTCCGGTTGCTTGAGGAAGCCAAAGGCGAAACGCGGGAATCCATTCAGGATTTATATGCCACCCTTTTGGCGCACGCGATGGACGAACGGTTTTCCGAGGATGTCAGGCCGGAGTTTATCCTGACAATCAAGCAACTCCAGCCATCCGACATGATGGTGCTTAAATTCGCGCTGGAGCTATATCAGGGCCCCAGCAAGATTTTTGGTTCCAATCACGTGGCGGAACGCCTGACCATGGTTCGCCCGACAGCAATAGAGTTAAGCCTTGAGCATCTAACAAAGATAGGCTGCCTGCGCGAGCATCCTCAGGGATTAATGTTGTCGAACTTTGGCGCCGAGTTCATGGCGGCGTGCGATCCGCATGCCAATGTCGTGTCGGAATGAACCGCATCGGCCGCCGCACCATCATGGCCCTGCCCAAGTCGAAACAGCAGGCCCCGGAATGGCAGGCGGCGACTGAAGGATGGCGGCGGAAGATCGCGGGCCGTTGATGCATGCCCATGTCGGAATGATGCTGGCGCTGTCAGGTGAATTCACCGGGGGTGAAATCACCAGAGGGGCCAAGCCGATCCCGGAATATGATTCATCGAGGGAACGGCGTTGGGGATGGCGGAAGCTGGCAAAGAATCGTTGAGGATTTTCCCAAATCCATTGATGCGAATAAGCTTTGGGGCTTTGAATACCCGATGCAATACGTCGTCAAGTTCTGGGGCTGCGCTCATGGTGACCCCTGCCCTTAAGGCGTTTTGAGACGGATAGCCTCATTCGATGCAGCGATGGCGTCCTTTATGGCTTGATCCATGTTTATTCTCCCGTGCTCTCCGATTTGTCGTCGAGCCGCTTGATCTGGCCATCAAGGTCCAGATACTGCTGGATCAGCGGCTGCAAGGTGCCCCATTTTTTTATCAGGTCATCAAGGCTCAAGCCTTGCTGGGGGATAGATTTACCCCTTCGGCATTCCCTGTCCGCTGCTGCGTATACATCGTTCCTTTCGGCGTAGAGCCGCTTGCGAGTTTCATATTCCTCCGTCGTGAAACTCCGCAGAGTGTCGGCGTCGTAGTGCTTAGCGAGGTCAATTGTTGGCTTAGTGTCGACAGGCATGATTTCTCCTTAATACTGGGAACAACTACTGCACTCTCCCGAAGGAAGAGAGAGCGCAGTAGTGTTCTCTGCTGCTGGCTTAAGCGCCGTCATATGGTGGGGCGATCGCTGCACCCGCAACACCGTGGGGCGGACCTTTAAATCAGCGCCCCGGTGTTGTTCAAGTTGAGGGATAAACGGTGCTGGCAGCGTTATCGATGAACGTGCCGCCACCTTCACCATCGTCGTACTCGATGACGACTTCACCCCTGTCGGTGACATCGATGATGGTGCCGAACGTCGGGGTCAGTCTGGTGCCGAGTGATCGCCAGACAACCCGTTTACCGACCACGGCGTCTTCTTTACGCAACATGGTTACCTCCCTTAGCGGCAGCCACAAACTTGCTTGCCGATCATTGGGTCGTAGTAACAGCCATAAGCCGTTCCCGGCGGGCAGTGGGCCGAGGCTGGCAAGGTCGTTACCGACAGGAACGAGAGGGCTGCAATCATGGCGATTATTAGTCTGGTCATGAGTGTCTCCCGTAATGCCAAAGCCAACGACGATCAGCCCCTTCTAAGGGGTGAATGCCGATGGCGATGTTGAGAGGGAAAAGCCGGACGGAAATCCGCCGACCCATGACAGTGTGCCACACCGGATTGTCGAAATTATGGACCCCCGTTGGGGGCCATCGCCTCGCCGCCGCCGGCGGACTAGTCGACGTGGTCGATCGCGGTGTTAAATGCGGCCTCACCTTTCATCGACATCAACTTATGGAGACGCCGATCCGACATTATCAGCCGGGCAATTTGAATTCGAAAGCCGCGACTATGCGGTTACGCGCTCAATGCTGAGACCGAGGCCGTGTTTCTTCGTACCCGCACGAAAGGCACTTGTAGCCCACCGATGTAACTTCATTGACCGCGAAATATAGCCGCTGGAGCGCCATCTGCCTTGCACAGCGTTCGCACGGGACTTCAACAGACGCGATCTCCTGGAGAATATCACTCGGTTCCACAGTCAGCTCCAGGGGCCAGCTTTGCTTAAGCGAGGTTGGAATATTGGGTGGTTGCCGACCCAGCGACAACGGCTGGTCCGTTGCCAACGATGCCAGGCCGACCTTATCAAACTACCACACGATTGCAGCGATTGTATGACCTGCGGTCATCGCCTCTTGCGTGTGTGTGGGATCAGGCGCGTTTCTTCATCCGCTCGTTCGGTATGAAGGTGTTCATAACTGGTGTGTCCACGAAATAGCGG
>WNFO01004728.1_pt1 | contig 11790 bp, 9 predicted proteins | sample 5400251 | NCBI WGS metagenome assembly WNFO01 (sample SAMN13153354, study PRJNA577476) | soil metagenome | isolation source: 100 cm saprolite under Madrone tree | place: USA:California | collected 2016-06-14
TCGTCGCGGGCGCGCCACAATTCCCAGCGGCCGGTCCGCTCATTCTTGCGGATGCGCGCGTAGTGGCCGGTGGCGAGGCGCTCGGCGCCAATCTGGCGAGCCGTGCGCAGCAGCGGCTCAAACTTTACATCGGTGTTGCAGTTGGTGCAGGCGATGGGTGTGCGGCCGGCAAGATACTGATCGACGAAAGGGCGTACCACGCGCTCTTCAAATTGCCGCTCAAAATTTACGACGTAATGAGGAAAATTCAGATGCTGCGCGACGCGCTTGGCGTCATAGACGTCGTCGAGGGAACAGCAGCGATGCTGCGCGGGGCCGTCGCCCTGGAGCTCCGGCAGGCGGCGCTGATTCCATAGCTGCATGGTCAGGCCGATGACGGAACGGCCTTGCTGCTGGAGCAAAGCGGCGACCGTGGAGGAATCGACACCACCGCTCATGGCCACTGCTACCAGGCCGGACTGGACCTCAGCGCATTCCGGCAGGCTGTCGAATTGCGTGCTGGTGCTCATGCACGTTCTATGTTACGGGAAAACGGGCGAGCTTGCTCGGTAGGTTCGTGCGACAGCTTACGGCCGCGCAGCAGCCTCGTTACGGTAGGTTGGAGATAGCTCGCGGAGTTGTTCTACGCAGGCGGGGACCACCTGCAACGCGAAATCGATTTCCGCGGAGGTGGTGTGGCGGCCCAGGCTGAAGCGCAAGCTCGCGCGCGCCTCCTCAGGGGGAAGCGCGATGGCAGTGAGAACGTGCGAGGGCTCCACAGCACCTGAGGAACAGGCCGCCCCGGTGGAGCAGGCCAGGCCCTTGAGATCCAGCGCGATGACCAGGGCCTCGCCCTCCAAGCCGGGAAACGTAATGTTGGTAGTGTTCGGAGTGCGCCGGGCGCGAGCTCCGTTGGCGCGGGAAAGCGGCACGCGTGCGAGCAAGCCGAGCTCCAGTCGATCACGCAGGGCGGAGATTCGCGCGCCGTCTTCCATCAGCGAACGCTTGGCAATCTCCGCTGCTTTGCCGAGGCCGATGATGCCGGGCACGTTTTCAGTTCCAGGGCGGAATCCGCGTTGATGATGGCCGCCATAGAGAAGTTGCTGCAAGCGCGTACCGCCCCGAATGTAAAGAGCGCCGATGCCTTTGGGAGCGTAGAACTTATGGCCGGATAGCGAAAGGAGATCGAGCGCAAGCGAGTTCACGTCAATCGGGAGCTTTCCCGCGGATTGCACGGCATCGGTGTGGAAATACACTTCGGCGTCGGCGGCGATGCGGCCGATTTCTTCAAGTGGTTGCACCGTCCCGAGCTCATTGTTGGCGTGCATGATGGTGATAAGCGCGGTCTTCTTGCGCAGGGACTGCCGAACGTCATCGGGGGAGACGCAGCCTTCCGGGTCAACCGGAAGATAGGTGACGGGGACGCCCTGCTTTTCGAGCGCTTGACACGTGTTGAAGACCGCTTCGTGCTCGACGCTGGAAGTGATGACGTGAAGCTCGGCCGCCGCAGAGCGGGCCAAGGAGGAAGAAACAATGCCGAAAATGGCGTGGTTGTCAGCTTCAGTGCCGCCGCTGGTGAAGACGATTTCCTGCGGCCGGGCGCCTATGAGTGCGGCGACCTGCTCGCGCGCGGTTTCCACGGCAGCCCGGGCCTTTTGCCCGAAGGTATGGATCGAGGCGGCGTTTCCATACTCCCCTGAGAGATACGGGAGCATGGCGTCGAGCACCTCGGGCTCAACGGCAGTAGTGGCGTTATGGTCCAGGTAAACGCGATGCATAGGCTGCTCTCAGGATAGAACTGAGCGGCGCTGAAGAGCAAGCAGGGCCGGTTCGGTTTGTTGTTGCTTGCCTCGTGCCTCCCGGCATGTCAGCGCTTACTTGAAACCGAATCTGCGCCTGGCGTTTTGCACTGGTACAGCGAGCGGAGAGCCTCGAAGAGCGGTTTGACGCTCGGGTCGATCAGCAAATCTCCCGAGAACCTAACGCCTGCCGCGTCGTCCAGGTAAACATCTGCGCCATGGTCCTCACTTTTGAAATGCAAAGGTTGCTGCGCGGGCGTCTTTCGGTCAGCTAGCGAGAGCAGCCGGCCGTCCTGGCAGGCGAACGACTTGCTCCAGAGCGAATCGAACATACCTCGCGCGCTGGCATTGGGCGAAAGGTCCCCGGAATAAGAGATTCTTTGCGTATCCCACTGGAGGACGCCGGTGCGGCCCTCTTTGTCGTGGAACTTGATGACATGCGGAGCGGCGGGAGGGGTCGAAGGCTTGGTTTCCGCAATCGACGGCGAGGAAAGCGGAGGCTCTGCAGGGCTGTCAGATTTGGCTTCCGCTTGGACGACGGGAGCAGAGCTCGTTTCCGAAGAGTAGGGAACGTCGACGGACCCGACCATGCCGGTCGCGGTGTCGCACACCAGCAGACGGACCCGAGCAGTTTCCGGTTTGGGCACGAGCGAGAAGGTATGCGTGATGCCAGTGGAGATGGTGGTTTGATACTCCGCTTCACTGAACTTCTGATCCACGCCTTGTCGAAAATACTGCAGAGGCGCGCCGTGCGCGTTGAACATGCAGGCGCCTAGCTCGAGACGCAATGTGCGGCTTCCGCCTTCCGGGGAGCTGAACGACAGCGCGTTGGGGTCCACGGCTATGAAGTACTTGGCTTGGCCCGGCTGATCGGCGGGCACCGCTTTCGCGGACATGAGGATGGAAGTGGCGCTCAGGAAGTCACTGCAAGCGGCTTGCATCACGCGGTTATCGGTGTCTTTGGCCTCGCCGGCGGAGATAGTGGCGTCTGATGACCGCGCAAAATAGCCCTCGCGATGGGAGAGTTGCACACCTGAGCGGCGAGTCTTCACGGACAGGCGGCGAAACTCGCCCCGCCAATTCTTGTCCGTCGGGTAATACGTCAACTCGTAGTAGGACGAGCCGTCGTCGATCGCTCGCCGGATGCACTTCGACAAATCATTGTTGTTAAGGCAAACCTGACCGCCGGTCTGCTCGGCAAGATCGTGCATCGATTGCTGATCCGAAAAACGAAGCCCGCTCTCGCGATTTAGCGTGGCACCCTCGGAAAAAGGGTTGCTGACTCGTCCCGCCGACGTGGCCGCGAATTGCTGTTCCGTTTCGATTCCGCGGGGATCGACCGGGTAGACCGCGATTTGCGCATCCGTGAGCGCGCTGGCCACGGCAGATATTTCGCTGGCGTAGTTGCGCGTGCCGGTGAACTTGGCGGCAAGCGTGGCGCTTTGGTCGGGCATAATGGCCAGAGGAAAGGCCGAGGAAATCCAGATGAGATTCTTCCGGCCAGGATAGCCGCTGACGTGTCGCGCGATTGTGCGCAGGGCGTCGAGGGTCATTTTAACGCGGATGTCCACGGACTCCGCGTATTGTTCCTTTTCCCAGCGCTGCATCAGTGCAGCTTTCATGGCCATCAACGCGGAGGCAGCCCCACCGGGGGTGCCGCCGCCGCTGCCTGCGCCTCCAGAAGGGCTGGGTCCAGGCGCTCCGCCGGGAATGTCGTTTTGGCCTGGGCTTCCGCCCATTTCGTCCATTAAGGACGTATTGCTAAAGGTATCGTCCCGGGGGTCTTTCACTAGCAGGTTCGTGGCTTCCGAAGACATGGCGCGCTGCGCAGCCTCGCGAAGCAGATTGGCATCCGTGGTGAAGCTCTGCAAAAGATAAAGACGCCGGCCCATCAGGAACACGGCCATGGGGACATCGCTGGGGGCGGAGCCCAGGAGCTGAATCATTTTTTGCCGGGATTGGAGCTGTGTGGACGCGTCGGTGTTGAGGCCATCCACGAGCAAGATGGTCGGAGGCGCGGAAAGCCTGCTAGTGGTAACCAGGTTGGTGAACACGCCGGCGGGTACTCGCAGCGCCCGGTCGACGTCGGGGGTCTTGGCCAGGGAGCGATCCACCAGTCGGAAGGAGGCGATTTGCTGCTCGGCTTTGCGGGAAGTGCCTTGCTCGAAGACCTGGAAATCGTCGGCACTTAGATCGCGCACGGCGTTTCCGTGGCGGTCTCGCGCTACCACATCGACGGTGACCAGCCGCGTGGTCACTTTCAAAACCACGGAAGGCTCCTGCTGAGGGGCCGCAGGTTGCGCCGGCTTTTGCTGCTGCGCGAAGGCCAAGCCGCTCAACGCCGAGAGCACCAGGAGTGACCTGGTGACGAGATTTCGCTTACTGGAGGGCCGAAGTGTTTTCATAAGAGACGCTTTCGCTCATGCAAGGTTTCTGCCTGCAGACCGCCTCTATAGTACCGAAATTGCGGCGCGGCGGAGCCAAATATCCAATACAAATTCGATATTCCTAAGCGGACACGAGCGTGGGTGATGGTCTGCGGCGAGGCGATATCTGGAAGGAGGCTATTGGGCGAGGGTCAGGAGGCGGGCGTTCAGCTCCATTAGATCGGCGTCGACGCGATAAAAACCGCAGCGCCATTGCGCGTCCGCTTCTTCCGCGGTGACTTTCAAGACCGCGAAATCGCGGGAGCCGCGGGGCGCCTGCGCGAGATCGGGGAATTGGTCGCCGAGGTAGGTGACCGCGCCTGGTTCTGCCAGATGCTTGCAATCGTCACGATCGAGGACCGCGCGAAGCATGCCTTGGTTCTGGGCGTGAGGCTGGCAAAAATACAGGCTCGCCATACATGGGGATAATCGGCAAATCGGGGGAAAACTTAAATGGTACGCGAGTCCCAGGTTGTAGCGGAGTAGTGACCCCCAGGGCAGATGCGCATGTCCCGTTTTTTCTATAAGTTACAGAAAAATTACTCATATTACTTCTCCGCTGCGCCGGCATCTCACCTAGTGAGTCAAAAAAATCCTTCATGGAAGGCTGGGAGAAGATTCCCCCTTTTGCGAGGAAAATTAAAGGGAGCTGAGAAATGAAAGTCTCGAGGAGTCTGTTTGGAGTCACCCTAGCGTCGTTGTTGCTGGTAAGTGGTGCCTTTGCGGCGCCAGCGACCAAGGGAACGTTGAAGCTGATTGAACCGCTGAGCGTGCAGGGACAGCAATTGGCGCCCGGAACGTACACGGTAGAGTGGAATGGAGAAGGCCCGAATGTTGAACTGAGCATTGCCAATCGTGGGCAGGCGGTAGCCTCGATCCCTGCGCGGGTAGTGCCGGTCAGCGGAAAGAATCGAAACACCGGGTATTCGTCCAAGAAGGACCAAGACGGCCGCAGCGCCCTGACAAGCATATTCTTCCAGGGAAAGGCCTACGAGCTGCGGATTGGCCAGCAATCGGCCACGGAAGGGTCGCAGCCGACCACCAGCGGCAGCAATCAGTGACCAGCGGCAGCGATTTGTGCCGTTAGCGAAAACGGGCCGCCCAGTAGCGGCCCTCTTTGTTCGAGGGTCAGACTTTCGATAGAACGCGGAAAATAGCGGTTTGTTCCACGCTACGCGGCGGAGTTGGTTGCCGCAGGTTTCGAGGAACGTTCGGCGTCTTGCGCGTGGAATTGCGCGGCTTCCGTTGAACCTGCCAGCGCGGTCGTGGAAGAGTGGCCGCCGGAGATTACCTGGGCAATTTCGTCGAAGTACCCGGTGCCGACAAAGCGCTGGTGCGTCACCGCGCGATAGCCGAGCTCCTGCGCCGCAAACTCTTCTTGCTGCAGCTTGGAATAAGCGGTCATGCCGGCTTGCGAGTAGCCGCGCGCAAGGTGGAACATGCTCATGTTGAGAGCATGGAAGCCGGCGAGGGTAACGAATTGAAACTTGTAACCCATTTTGCCTAGTTCCTGCTGAAAGTTGGCAATGGTGACGTCGTCGAGCTTCTTTTTCCAATTAAAGGAAGGCGAGCAGTTATAAGCCAGAAGCTTCCCGGGGAAGTGCGCGTGGATGGCGTCGGCGAATTTTCTGGCTTCCGCCAAGTCCGGGGTCGAGGTTTCGCACCACAGCATATCCGCGTAAGGAGCGTAGGCCAGTCCACGAGCGATCGCGGCGTCGATGCCGCCGCGGAACTGGAAGAAGCCCTCTGCGGTGCGTTCGCCGTGGATGAATTCGCGGTCGCGCGGATCGGCATCCGAAAGCAGCAGGCCCGCGGAGTTGGCATCGGTACGCGCAACGAGGATTGTGGGCACACCGCATACGTCAGCGGCAAGCCGTGCAGCGGTCAGTTTTTCGATGAATTCGCGGATGGGCACGACGACTTTGCCGCCCAGATGACCGCATTTTTTCGCGGAGGATAGCTGGTCTTCAAAGTGAACACCAGCCGCACCGGCCTCGATCATCGCTTTCATCAATTCATACGCATTCAGCGAGCCGCCGAAACCGGCTTCCGCATCCGCAACAATCGGCGCGAACCAATAGGTCCCGCTGGGCTTGCGCTCGGAAGATTCAATCTGGTCGGCGCGCAGCAACGCGCGGTTGAGGCGCTTGACGAGCGCCGGCGCGCTGTCGCACGGATACAAACTCTGGTCCGGATACACATCCCCGGCGGTGTTGGCGTCCGCTGCTACTTGCCAGCCGCTGCCGTAGATCGCTTTGAGGCCGGCTTGCACCATTTCGATGGCCTGATTGCCGGTGACCGCACCCAGCGCGGGCACATACGGGTCGGTGTGCATCAAGTTCCACAGGCGCTCTGCTCCCAGGCGAGCCAGGGTGTACTCGATCTGAATGGTGCCGCGCAGGCGCAGCACGTCGGCGTAGGAGTAGGAGCGGGTAATTCCGGACCAACGCGGATTGGTGGCCCAATCCGAGTGGTCGCTGTCGGTGTGGCGTCTGTCGTGGCCGTTGGTTGCCATTTCGATCTCCTTCAATATAGGGCCTAAGAAAACGAAAACATTAAATCCGAGCACGAGCCGCCATCAGGCCGGATCAAACTCGCCTCGCAAAATCATCTCTTCGCTCAGCCGGCGCGCCTCGCGCAACGTACTTGCTTGTGCGTTGGCTGTTGTCGCGTCTCCGGATTGTTGGGCGCTTTCCTGCAGCAACCGATCGAGTTCCTGATCGAAAATTTGGCGAATCAGTTCCGCGGTATGGGGAACACCTCGCGCGTCATCGCCGAATATTTCCACGGTATTCGCGTGCTTAATCCGCTGCGCGATCATCAAGCGGTATATGCGGTCGGTCGCGAGATCTTCCATGTAGCCGTCCAGCAAGCTTGCGCCACGCCCGTTCAGCACTCCGTTGCGGTAGCGAATCACGGTACGGACAGCGGCGCGCGTCCCGGCGAGCGTTCGTTTGCCAACCCCGACCGGAAGAGGGCGGAGGTCCGGATGCGGGTTCGCGTTTTCCGGGCGTGCCTGCAGTTGATTGGGAGCAGGGAATTGTGTGACGGCGACTTCGTTTTGGTCCGGATGGCCAGTCCAGGCGCCGTCCATGAGGCAAGAAGCTTCGTTCTTCTTGTCCTCGGCGAGCACGGCGAGAGCCCGCGCATTCAGCTCTGGGTTTTCGCGGCTAGGATACAGCGCGGTCATGCCGCCGATGGCCAGCATGCCGTGTTTGTGACAAATCTCGGGCATCAGCGTGCGGAGATTCTGAAAAAAGGCCACGTTGTGAGGGATGGTGTTGCGGTCCGGCAAAACCCATTCGCGATTTTCCAGATTGAAATGGATCAGGCTGGCCATGTAATCCCAGCGGCCCAAATTGAGCCCCAGGAGGTGATCGCGAAGATTCCACGCGAACTCTTCCATCTGAAAGGCCAGCGGGTGCGATTCCACCAGCGCCATGCACTTGATGGTGTTCGACGGAAAGCCCTTGGCGCGGGCAATCATCTGGAAGAGATCGCGCCACCAGAGCGCTTCGTCGGCGGACTCCGATTTAGGGATGTAAAAGCAGAGCGGGTGCTTCAGCGTGCCGAGATCGACCTGGTACGCAACCATGGCCACGTCAAAAAGCGAGGCCGGCAACAGATCGCCCTCGATGACGCCGGCTTGATGGAGATGCAGACCGCGTGGGCGCGTAAGGATGACGGTCTTGCTCGGCTGAATCTGGACGCTGCGATTGCGCTTGCGGTCGAAGTACGTGAGCCGGCCAGCCAGGGCCTCCAGAACGTTGTGGATGCCGGAAGAGAGATGCTCCCAGGTGTTGGCCTGGGAATCCTCGAGGTCGAGCATGACGCCGGGAGCGCCGGAATTGAGCATTTTCACGACGAGTTCGGCATCGTCGGCCGGGCCAGTCATCTGATTACGCTGATCGAAGCACCAATCGGGCAGCTCCACCTGCCACGGCTGCATGGTAGCAACCGAGGGGGGCAGGTACTTGGGAAGCTTGCCCGCGTGGGCTTCGCGGAGCGCGGCCTCACGGCGGGCGACCAGGGCGCGCTGGCGTTGCGTCAGCGCGGCGTGCAAGGGTCCCAGGAACTCCAGGAAGCCTGCGGGAAAGTCGCGGGCAGCATTGAATCCCGGCGGCGTGGAGTTCACGGGCGCCAGGCGACCGGAAAGAGATGGCGCTGTCATGGAGAGGCCTGCTTTGGTGATCGTGGTTGCTATCCTTTCCTCTCAGGGCCGGTATCCGGCGGGAAAGGCCCAAGGGTTCGTGCCGGATGGTAGAGGCAATTGAGAGGCCATTGCAGGGCTGTGCACTGTGGCTAAGCCACTGTAAGGCATGGAGTTACGGCGGGCTGGGACAAGTGACGCCGCAGAAACGGGCCGGGTCGGTCCTAGAGAGGGGAAATTACTCTCCCGGGACGAAGAATTTCCCGTGACATACCCGATGCTCAACCTGAGGCACATATGCTTAGAACCTGACTCTCTGTTGTTTGCTCACTTGGTTGGACCAAGGAGGGCAACATACTGTTCAACAGAAAGCACTCTGATTTCTATACGTTGGATTGTGTACGAAGCCTGCCAAGGACAAGTATTTTGGGAGTTTGGGGTTGATCAAAAGCCGAGCCCGAAGAGCGAGACTGCAGCAAAAAAAGATGGGGCTGCGCCCGTGCGCGGCCCCATGACACCGCAAGGGAAACTTGCAGGCGGGATTAGTGGTTGGCGCTAACCACCAGGTTGTTCTTGACGGAGAAAACATTGGGAACGCTGTTGGCACGAATGCCCGCGAGATTCTTGTCTGTTTCGTTGTCCACCACGCCTTCCAAAGTGACGTTTCCACTTTTCACGATGATGTGAATGGACGCTACGGAGGACCAGGAGTATTTGTTGAGGCTGGGATCGCCGTAGATCGCACGATAGAGGGCGCGGCGTAGCTGATCGTCCATGGGCGAAGGGGGAAGGACGTCGATGTTGTTGTTGACTCCGGAGACGCCCTCGATGCTCTTCACGGCGGCCTCGGCGTCGGACTTCAGCGTCGGGCGCACCACCTGCCCCTCCAGCGTGACGTGATCGCCGTCCACCTTGAAAGCCAGATTATCGAAGACGGAATAGTATGGCAGCAGAAGGAGTTGATGGCGGACTTCACGCACCAGGTTTTGGTTTGCTTTCGTTTCTTTCTGGCCAACAGCGCCTTGTGCGATGCTCGTGGAAGTTAGACCAGCAGTGGTAAGCAGAAAAAGGACGGCCAAGACCAAGCCTCGGTTCTTCGACATCAATGCCTCCCTATGCGGAATTTGCGGCGGTGCTCTTAGGTTAGACTCAGGACCCCGGGGAGAAGGCTGCAAAGTAGCGCCTTGCAGCGGGTGCTAGCATAATCGAAAGGGGCCATTCCGTGCAACTCGGCGAAAGAACGGGCGGGTGAGGGTATTGTGCTGGTGATCGCGCATCGCGGAGCGTCGGGGCACGCGCCGGAAAATACGTTCGCGGCGTTTCGCAAAGCGGTGGCGCAGGGGGCCGCGTTCATCGAAACAGACCTGCAGCTTTCTCGCGATGCCCACTTTGTGGCCATTCACGACGCGACCGTGGACAGAACCACCGGCGGCCGCGGCCCGGTCCATGATATGACCCTTGCCCAACTGCGTCGGCTGGATGCCGGGTCCTGGTTCGGGAGCGAGTTTACCGGGGAGCGGATTCCGACGTTGGAAGAAATTCTGGAGTTCTCCAAGAAACATGACGTTGTTTTTTACCTGGAGTTGAAGCCCAGCGGCTCTTGGGGCGGCGAGCATGCGCTAATCAGTTCGCTGCGCGAGTCGGGAGAGATCCCGCGCTGCGTGGTAATTTCGTTCGACGCCGGGATCTTAAGCTCGGTGCGCAAAATCGAGCCCACGCTGATGACCGGGCTGCTTTACGACGGTCAGATCGAGAAGCCCGTGGAGAAGGCCGTGGAGATCGGAGCGCGGCAGTTGGCGGTAAAAGGAGACTTGATCACTCCAGCTTTGCTCGCGCAGGCGCGGAAGAAAGACCTGCAGGTGGTGTGCTGGACGGTGAATCATCCCGCGCACATGCGCCTGCTGATCGAAGCCGGCGTTGACGGCATCATGAGCGACTATCCGGATCGCTTGGTGGCGGCGCAGAAGAACGATAGAGAAGAGAATTAGTTCGGCGCGGCTTCAGTTCCTGGAACACTGCAGCGAAATCCGCTACGGATAGCTGTTCGGCCCGCGCGTCAGCGCGCAGCTTCAATTTCGCAAGCGTCTGGCGGACCTTCTCAGGGTTGGCGTGGGACTTCAGGTTGTTCAGCAGCGTTTTACGTTTCTGAGAAAAGCACAGTTTCACAAAATCCAAAAACTGCGTTTCGTTGATGTGCGGGAGCTTGGCGCGTTCGCCGGGCAAACGCAGAGTGAGCAGCGCGGAGTTCACTTCCGGCGGAGGGCGGAACGCGCTGCGGGGAATGTCCAGCACGAATTCGGGCCGCGAGAAGTATTGTGTCAGGACGGAAAGATAGCCGTAGTCGCGGGTGCTGGGTTGGGCGGCTAGGCGCAACGCGACCTCGTGCTGGATGACAATGTGAATCTCGTCAATGAGCTGCGCGTTGGCGAACAGGTGATGCAGGATCGGCGAAGTGATGTAATAGGGCAGGTTGCCGTAAATCCGGACGCGCCGCCCCTCGCTGAGCGCAGCGACATCCGTATCGAGAATATCGGCGGAAACAACCTTGAGATTTGGGAAGCGTTTTTCGAGGCGGCGCACGCCGGCGGCCAGTTGCGCGTCGAGTTCGATAGCGAAAACACGCACGCCGCTGGCCGCGAGATGCTCGGTCATTTCGCCGTGGCCGGCGCCGATTTCGATCCAGCAGAAATCGTTGTTTTCAGCCGAAGATGCGGGCGCGATGGATTGCGGGAAAACGCGAATGGCGCGCGCGATTTCCTCGCGCCAACCGGCATCGGCGAGGAAGTGCTGTCCTAATCGTTGGCGAGCCATGGCCGCGACAGTGTAGCAAGCGCGCGAGAAAAACAGATGCTCTTAGGGAGCAGAGCAGAAACAGGCTCAGGGGCTCTTCAGCCCGCATTCCTGCGCTATTCGGAGCGCCGCGGCTCTTGAGTCCAGCTTTCCCGTGTCGACCGTGAGAAGCGGGGCCGGCAGTTTCGGCTCGGAAAATGCGCCGGCAGCTTTGAGTTGCTGGTACTTGGCCCACGACGTGAGCTTGGTGTACTTCCGTCGCTCCGGGGTGTTCATGCGGCGCTCCAATTCCTGTTCGTCGCAAATCAATTCGACAAAACAAACGGTGCCGCCGCTCGCTGCAACGGTTTCCTGGGTCTTGGTAACGAAAGATTGGCGCACGGTGTTTTCCGCGTTGAACGTGAAGATCAACCCCGGCAGATTGGCGCGGCAGGCCTGCTCGAAAACAGCGAGCCAAATGGATTCGCGCAGCTCGACAAATTCCGCGCTGCCAAATTCAAACACCGGCTGCAACAAATCGACGGTGAGATGGTTGTGAAAGAGCTTGCAGCCGCTAATCGCGGACAGCTCCTTCGCGACAGTGAGTTTGCCCACGCCGGGCAGGCCCGAAAGGAAAATCAGTTTCATGAAATTGCGCCAATCCTGG
>WNFO01009436.1_pt1 | contig 11790 bp, 10 predicted proteins | sample 5400251 | NCBI WGS metagenome assembly WNFO01 (sample SAMN13153354, study PRJNA577476) | soil metagenome | isolation source: 100 cm saprolite under Madrone tree | place: USA:California | collected 2016-06-14
TGGTACGCCCTCGCGTCCTTGGCGAGCTGCGTGACCGTCCAGTTCTCGTCCGCCGCGTCCCCGAACACGATCGCGCGCGATGGGCACGATGCGGCGCACGCTGTCGTGAACTCGTCGGGCTTGAGCGCGCGTTTCTCCGCGGCAGCCCGATTCTCGGCTTCGCGAATTCGCTGTACGCAGAAGGTGCACTTCTCCATAACACCCTTGCCCCGCACGGTGACGTCGGGATTCAGCTGCCAGTTCAGCGGTTCCGGAAACGCGTACTGCGGTCGCGCGGGCTCGCCGTAACCGAACCAGTTGAAGTACCGGACCTTATAGGGACAGTTGTTGGAGCAGTAGCGGGTGCCGACACAGCGATTGTACACCTGCACGTTCAATCCATCGGGTGAGTGATAGGTCGCGTACACGGGACAAACGGGCTCGCACGGCGCGTTGCCGCAATGCTGGCACATCATCGGGATGAAGCGGGTGTCGAAATCGGCACCACCGTCTTCCCCGCCCTCGTAGTAACGCTCGATGCGGATCCACGCCATCTCGCGACTGCGCAGCAGGTTCGCGCCGAAGCCGGTACGATCGGGAAGAACTTTTCCAACTTGCCAGTCGGCGCCAACAGTCGGGATGTTGTTCTCGGCGTAGCAGGCGCTGACGCAGGCCGCGCATCCGGTGCAGCGCGCGAGATCGACCGTCATCGCCCAGCGGCGCCTGGTCATTCCGCTCCAGTGATTCGGATCGTACATGCCCTTGTCTTTCGAGCGGGGATCGCCCTGTTCGCCTTGAGCATCATTCGCCACCGGTGACCGAAGACCGGGAAGGAATTCGTGCGACGCATCTCCGGGCATCTCTTCGCCCTGCTCCGCAGAGGTACCGCTGTCATGGCCGGGTCTCCCGGCCTGTAGATCCGCTATCGCGATCGCCTGACCGATTCCGCGTCCGTGCTGACGCGCTGATCCTTCGGTGGTGACGATATGCGCGTAGCCGCCCGCCTTCGAGACGTTGGCTTTGGTCGAGACGAAAGCCACTCCGCCGGCGCGGTCTTCGGCCAGCGGAAGGATCTCGAGAGGATTCGATCCTGCCTTCGCGTATCTACCGGCATGCGCCTGGCCTCTGCCAGTCGCTATGGCGACGGTGTCGCGCTGCGTGCCAGGATACCGGAGCACCGGAAGCGTGAGACTGCCCGCCGATGTCTGGACCGTGACGAGATCACCATTCGCAAATCCCATTTTCTCAGCGGTTGCGGGATTCATCTCGGCGACCGTCTGCCAGCAGATCTTCGTGACGGGATCGGGAATTTCCTGGAGCCATGGCTTGTTCGCGCCGCGCCCGTCGCCGAGGAACGGGTGCTGGTACACGACCAGATACATGTTGCCGCTCGACTGTTCGATCGGCGCCGCGGCACGCACCGCCGGAATGGTTCGTGCGGTGGTCGGCTCGCCCAACGAGCCGGATGTGATTCCGCGCGGAAGCGCAGCTGCAAGTCCTGCGGCGCCGCCCGGGAACCGGCTAATCAACCAGCTTCGATAATCGGCCATTTGGTAGCGCGCGGCACTTCCCGGGTCTCTCTTCCCGACGGCGATCAGAACATCGGAAGTTGCGCGAGTATCGAACACTGGATCCATCGTGGGCTGCTGCAACGAGATCGTGCCGCGAACTGGCTCGGCGTCTCCCCACTGCTCGAGGGAGTGATTATCGGGAAGAATGAGATCGGCGAGCTCCGACGTTTCATCCGGATAGATCGAGAAGCTGACCTTGAACGGAACCTTCACCATCGCGGCGGCAAATCCCACGGATTTCGGAAGCGTGAATGCCGGATTTGCTCCCCGCACCATCAACAGGGAGACCCCGCCCGCATTCATTCGCTCGGCCAGAGCACGCACCTCCGCGGGCGATGCCATCCGATCGAAGCCCAGGTATCCCTCGTTAGGTTTGATCGTGATGCCGACGTTGCCGCGTGACTGGTTGAGAGCGTTCGCCGCGAGAGCGACCTCTAGTCCGTCAGCACCTCCACCGCCGGCAATCACCATGCTCGGTGTCGTCGCGGCGAATTCGCGGCCGAACGCGTCGAGCACCGAGGCGCTGACGCCGGTCGCTTGTGAAACCGCTTCGATCGGCGTCTGTCCCTGGAGCATGCGTACGACGGCGATCTCGCTGCCGGGGCGGCAATCGATCCACTGATCGGCGTTGAGACCGGTGAGCGAGCGGCGGGGCCCCACGTAAATAAGTCTCGGAGCTTTATCGTGGTCGGCGCGTGCATCGGCGAAGTCGAGCTGCTGCGGTACCATAGCACCCCAGCTGTCGAGGAAATCCGCTCCGATCGACACGACCAGACGAGCGGCGCCGAAGTCGAGCCTGGGCCAGGCAACACCGTAGGCCTGTCGATTAGCCGCGATCACCGCGTGGTCCGCGCCCGCATCGTAGCTCAGATGAGCGGGCATTCCGAAACCGGCTAGCCATGTGTCGAGGAATCCGGGGAAACTTCCCGACTCATGCTGATTGATGAAGACGGCGGTCCCCGCGCCGCCACGGCTCCGCGTCTCTCCGAGTTTCTGCGCGAAAAGCTGAAGCGCGTCCTCCCAGCTCACACTCTGAAGCTGTCCATTCCGCCGCACCATCGGCCCGCGATAGCGATCAGGATTGTAAAGACCCTGCAGCGCCGCCTGTCCACGCGCGCACAGCGCGCCGCGATTTACCGGATGATCGGGATTTCCCTCGAGCTTGATGGTCCGTCCATCACGGGTCTCTCCAACGACGCCGCATGCCGCCGAGCATTCGCGACAGGTGGTCGCGTAATAGGTCGATACGCCGGGCACTGTTTGATCCGGCGAAACCAGATATGGAATGAGCTTCTCCACTTTTTCGGAAGCGCATCCCAGCATCGTAGTAGCGGCGGCGCCGACTCCCAGCACCTTGAGGAATTCGCGTCGCTTCACGCCAGCGGGCGCGGGGGCGACTGCGGTCTCGGTTGGTTTTTGCTCGGTGCTCATTCGGCTAGTAGTGACACGAGCTGCAGTCGTATCTCGCTTTGAAGGGAGGATTCGACTGTCCGATGTGACAGTTGATGCACCACCCCATGTTGAGCGACGACGCCTGATAGACCTGCTTCATGTCCTGGATCTGGCCGTGGCACGTCTGACACGTTACTCCGGCGTTCACGTGGCGCATATGCGGAAAGTGAACGTACTCCGGGAGCTTGTGGATGCGCACCCACGGCACCGGCTCTTTCTTATTCCAGTAGCCGGCGAGCTTCTGTGTCGACGTGAATCGTGTGGCGGAACGCGACCGGTTGAACGGGGCTGTTCCCTTCCGATGAAGAGGCACCGCTATATGCAGAGAGCATGGTGGCGAGCGCCGCGATGCATACGAACCCCGGCACTGCTAGCCATCTGCTTCGCAAATTCATCCGCGAATATTCGTGAAAGGCGAGTTAATCGGTCGGCTTTGTGAAGAATTTCACAAGCCACCGACAGGCGGAAAAATGTTCCGACACAAAGTGTGGCGCAAGGTGCTCTCTCACTCTTGCAAGCCTCCTGCCTTTCCCTTAGTGATGCGGTCGATTGTCCGGATGATTTCGATAAAGATCGCCCGCAGAAGCGCGAGCTCGCGCGAATCGGGAGCGGCGCGATAGAGAAGAGTGCGCACCGACCGCATGATGTGTTCGTGAAAGCGTGTCTTGAAGAAGTCGATCGCGTAGAGCGCGCGCTCGGCGTCAGCGAAAAGCTGCTCGTATTCCTCGGCGGTCGCCGGAGGGGCATCCTTGCGCGGCGGTGCGAGCGTCCGAGTGGAATCCGCCGCCGAGAGATGCAGCTCGTAGAGGGCAATCAGAACAGCCTGCGCGAGATTGAGTGAGGCGTGCTCCGTCGTCGGGATGGTGACAACGATGTGAGCGCGATCGAGGATCTCGTTGGGAAGTCCCTTGTCCTCTCTTCCGAACAGGACTGCGACGGGACCGTTGCGCGCGAAATCGAGAAGCTCAATGCTGGCCGCCTTCGGATTTGTCAGATCACGCTTGGCTGCCCGGCGTCTCGCTGTGAAACCCGCGACACGTATGACTCCATCGAGCGCTTCCTCGATAGTGTCGCAATCCCGGATGCGTTTGATGATGTCGCCGGTGTCGTGCGCGATCCCCTCGAGCCTCCAGGGATCGTATTCCACCGAGCGAACAAGATAGAGGTCGGAACATCCCATGTTCTTCATCGCGCGAATCGTCGCCGCGATGTTGACGGGATCCTGCGGCTCGTACAACACGACTCGCACACCTGAGAGAATCGACTCGGGAATCGTCGACCAGCCTTTGGGCGCGCCGTCTTTCTCGTCGTTCACGAGGTGGGATGCAAAATGCTGCCTCCACGTTCCATTTCAGCACGGATAGCGGAGGGCAGCATTACGGCGAAGCGACCGGAGTCGCCGCGGCCAGGTGAATCGTTTCTAGACGACCGGCCTGCCAGTGACGAGGCGATAGATGATCACGATCACCGCAATCACGAGCAGGATATGAATCAACCCGCCCCCGACGTGCACTACGAAGAATCCGAGAATCCATAGAATGAAGAGTATTACCGCGATCGTCCAAAGCATGATGGCGTCCTCGCAAGAAGTGAGTTACACCTGGCGCGACAGAATTTGTCCCCCGCTTTGCACTCTGCCGGCAATCGGCCGGCGTCATGCCAGGGCACAACATGCCAAATGGCAACCAGCATGCCTGAGCACCCGTAACGACCTTGCTCCTCTACTGCGAGTCTACTCCGAACAGCTCGCTTTGATTAGCGACATCGTACCGGACGCGTCCCTCGCCGTCGATTCGTCCGAACGACGTCAAGTGGTGTGGCTCCGTGCTCACGTCCATGATATGATTCACGGAGATTCCCCGGGCGACGGCGGCGTCCGAAATCAGAAGCCGGTGGCAACGCCAGGGAACTGCTTCGGCGCACATGATTACGGTCGGCTCCAGCCCCGCAAGAATCAGAAGATCTTCAAGGGCCTCGTTGAACTCCCGCGTCTCCATGTAGTCGGCGTAGGCCCTGAAACTGGCATTGCGCCATTGCGTGTTGTGCGAGTCGCGACGCCCGCGCCGTCGGCCACCAAGCGATGGCAGGTGGGAGTAACGCAGGCCGGCATCGATCAGCGTCCGCTCGAGGTTCGATCGGGAGAAGTGCGGGTATCTCGCCGATGTGGGAAAGGCGCGAACATCGACAAGATGTGTCGCGCCTTCTCTCGCCAGCAGCCCGAGAAATTCCTCGAGCGTTCTGGTCGAGTGGCCAATCGTGAACAGCCTAGCGGGGTCCACGCTCCACGAAGCTTCCCCCCTCAACTCGCGGCGTGCCCGAGGGCGGGGTGATTCCCGTCGATCCCGTTTGATGAAGCGCCTGTCGGCCGAGGAGGATTCTTGTCGCTCTGACGTCGTGTCCCATGTCGATGAGCAGCAGCGCGAGGTCGCCACTTCCCCACAGCAATCCGGCCAGCACCACAAGCCGGCTCATCTCACCCAGAAGCGTCGGGATCGAGGTGGTACCCTGCGTCACGAGTCCGGTTATGATCTCCGAGACAAGTAGCAACAGCAGAATGATCGCCATGAGCTTGAACAACTTCGACAGGTAGCCCAGCCCCACATACGGCTCGAGATCGGCCAGGCGCACCGGCATGGCCGGGTCACGCTTCGGGTTGGCTGGCGAGTGCCTGTGATCCTCCGCTGGGTTCGCGGGGCTGGCCGTAGATGTCTTGTCCATTAACTGTCTCCTGTTCCGATCCAGCGAGCGGGGTAGCCTCGCGTGTCAATATGGGTGAACGGCCCGTGCGCTGACGTGCCAGAATATATCCCGCACCCTCCTATCAGCGAAGGGTGTGCCCGCTCGACGCGGTTGACGGCATCCTGGATCACCTTGGCATCTGCAATATTCACGCGCCCGTCGTGATTCAGGTCGTCCATCTGTCCGTCGCCGTCGTTATCGATGAAGATGTCATTGGCGTCGCCATACATATGGCGGCTCAGGGCCGCGCGCCCTCTCGGGTCGCCGCCCCCGGCGTTGTATTGCGGGGTTCTGAATCCGCTCAACACCCGAACACCATTGGGGTTGATCCCGTGCTCCTTCAGGTCCTCCAGCGCGAGCTCGTCCTTGTCGATCATCTTCATGTCGACCACTATGTATTTCGGCCAGACGTTCGGCTGATCGTGCGGCAGAAAATCCCTGAGCTTGAAGTGCTCTGACAGCTGGGTATTCTGATTCTGCTGTGTCACTTCGATGAATCCGTTGGGCGGATCGTAGCTCACGCCGGGCCGACCCTTTCGCGCGGCTGGCCAGTTTCCGATGAAGTACAGCCCGAGGCGCCCCCCTTTCTTTTCTGTCGCGGGACGCAGGGTGATCACACTGAAATCAGCAAGCGGTTTGATGGCGTTTCCGATTCGGAGCGCCAGGTTCCAGATCCCCGGGCGTTGCGGAGCGGCAAACGTAGACGTGGATTCGGCGGCCGAGCCATAGGAAAAGGTCGTCACGGCTCCGGGTGGAAGCGTGTCGCCCAGAATCGGCGTAATCGGTGTTCCCCCCTGCTGAATTCGGACGCGAAGCTTGCCACTTTCTCCCCGCGCCGGCGCGGCGAGAGCGGTGAGAGCGGCGTTCGTGAGATAGGCGACTGACGGCGCTGCTCTGTCGGTAAGCGCGGTCGCGATGTTGGCGCTCGCCGGAGTAACCGGACCGCCGTCGCCAGTTGCCCGCGCGCGCGCGATCGACCACGACCAACCCATAGCGAAGAGAATGAGGAGCAGGATCGAGACGACATTGAACGCCCGTTCAGCTCTGCCGGGCGGACGCCGGAACCCTAGTGGGCGTTTTTCCGGGAACGTCAGCAGCCACTCGCCTGTGGTTGCTTTGGGCCGCGGGGGCAGTGAACTTGAGCGTCTCTCTTCCATACTACCTCTCTAAATCGGCCCGATGCAGGTAATCCTCGACCTTTTCCACCGACTTCATAACCTTACGGAACTGGTGCAGTGGGCCGGAATCTTTGGTCTTGCCGCAATAATTTTTTCCGAGACAGGGCTGCTGGTGGGAGTCTTTCTACCCGGCGACTCTTTGCTGGTTACGGCCGGACTCCTCGCAGCGAGGGGATACCTCAACGTATACGCGTTAGCGCCCCTCCTCACGGTGGCGGCGATCTGCGGCAACTCAGTTGGGTATTTCATCGGTCGTGCCACCGGACCCCGGATCTTCAATAGAGAAAACAGCCTCTTCTTCAACAAGAAGCATGCTATTCGCGCCCACGAGTTCTACGCGAAATACGGACGCAAGACAATCGTCCTAGCCCAATTCATGCCGATCATCCGGACATTCGCGCCCGTGGTGGCGGGTGTCGGCGGCATGAAATTCACGCAGTTCATAACGTTCAACATAATTGGCGCAGTTATCTGGATCTGGAGCATGGTGGGGATTGGCTATTTCCTGGGCAGCTATATTCCCGGAATAGACCAGCACATTGAGATAGTGATTGCGATCGTCATCTTCATCTCGCTCCTTCCGGGTCTCATCAGCGGATACAGGGCGAGGCGCGCGAAACGGTACGAAAATTCGGCCGCCGTCGAAACCGGCGAGCTCTGAGATCCCGACAGAAAGCAGGCAGCACGTTGTTCGGCAAAGATCAAACAGGAGAAAGACAATGGCATTCACACTTCCCGCGCTCCCCTACGACTTCACCGCTCTCGAGCCGCACATAGATGCGAAGACAATGGAGATCCACCACGGAAAACATCATCAGACTTATGTGAACAATCTCAACGCCGCCATCGAGAAAGCACCGGAGCTGGCGAGCAAATCGCTCGATGACCTGATGCGCAGCGTGAACAAACTCCCCGAAGCCGTTCGCACCGCGATCCGGAACAATGGCGGCGGACACTGGAATCATTCCATGTTCTGGCAGATCATGGCGCCGAAGGCCGGGGGAGAGCCGGGTGGAAATGTCGGCAGCGCGATCAAGAGCGCGTTTGGGGACTTCGCGAAGTTTCGCGAGCAGTTCGGCGCAGCTGGTGTCGGACGATTCGGATCGGGGTGGGCGTGGCTCATCAACACCGGCGGCAAACTCTCGATCACCAGTACACCGAACCAGGACAATCCGTTGATGGAAGGCCAGAAGGCAATCATGGGTCTCGATGTGTGGGAGCATGCGTACTACCTGAAGTACCAGAATCGGAGACCGGACTACATCCAGGCGTGGTGGAACGTCGTCAACTGGAAAGAGGTCGAGAAGAGATTTCAGGGGTGATCCTGCGGGTGGCGTTGCAACTTAGAACTCAGGCAGTTGTTTGTGCCCGGACCCCCGCCGGTAACGTCTCGACGTAGTAAAGCGCTAGGCGATTAGCTGCCGGCGGGCAGCGGGCGGCAGCGCAGTCTCGGTTGTCGTTGCAGTTGCAGTCCCTACCGCGCCGCCTCGCCTTCCAGGTAGGTATACCCTTCGAGCCCCGCGACATAGTCAGCTATGAACATGTTCGCCTCCTGGCGCTCGATGCCCGTCGCGTTCGCCACCTTGCGCCGGAAAGTCGCCAGCAGATCGGATGCGCGGAACTGCACGTAGTCGAGTACTTCAGTCACGGTGTCGCCGTGCACGAGGTCCGTGACCTCGTACCCCTTTGACTCCGGCAACCGGATGTGCACCGCGTTCGTATCGCCGAACAGATTGTGGAGATCGCCCAGAATCTCCTGGTAAGCGCCCGTTAGAAAAATCCCGATGATATACGGATCGCCGTCGTTGAAGGGGTGCAGTTCCAGGCTTTTGTGGGGGGTCCGATCGCCGATGAAAGTCTCGATCTTCCCGTCGGAATCGCACGTCACATCCTGAATTGTCCCGCGGCGAGTCGGCTCCTCGTTCAGCCGGTGGATCGGCATGATTGGAAAGATCTGATCGATCGCCCAACTATCCGGCAGGGATTGGAAAAGCGAGAAGTTGCAGAAATACCGATCGACCATCGTCGCCTCGACATCGTCAATGATGTCCGAATACTCGTCGCGATCTTTTTGGGCAATTCGGGCAACCGCCGCGATCGTAGACAGGTAGATCTGTTCCGTGATGGCCCGGTCGCGCAGCGTCAGCACTCCGCTGTTGAATAGATCCTGAGCACGTTCCTTGTCGAATGTCGCGTCATGGAAAACCTCTCGCACACGCTTCTTCGACACGCGCTTGGAGACGGACGCATAGTCGGCGGCCATCTCGTGGAGGAGCCCGTGATGATCTTCGGTGAGCTCGGGCACGGCATTGTCCGCCTGCGACTCGACGTCTATCACGCTCAACAAGAGCAGCGCGTGATGGGCCGTCAGCGCGCGCCCTGATTCACTGATGATATGCGGCATTGGAAGCTCGTGCTGGCGGCACGCTTCGGAGATCGTATAGACGACATCGTCCGCGTATTCCTGGAGGGTGTAGTTCACGCTCGCCTGTGACGTCGAGCTCGACCCGTCGTAGTCAACGCCCAGTCCGCCCCCGACATCGACGTGCGTGATGTTGACGCCCAGACCGCGCATCTCCGCGTAGTAGCGGGTAATCTCCTGCAGACCCGCCTTGATGTACCGGATATCGGTGATCTGCGAGCCGAGATGGAAGTGAATGAGCTTGAGAATGTCCAGGCGTCCGAGGCCCCTAAGCTTGTCCACGAGCCTGACGAGCTGGGCGGTGCTGAGTCCGAACTTGGACTTTTCGCCGCCGCTCTTTGCCCACCTGCCAGAGCCCTCCGAGTAGAGCTTGATGCGCACGCCCGCGGTCGGGTTCACGCCAAGCTCGTCGGCCACCTTGAGCAGCACGTCCACCTCGCTCAGCTGCTCGAGCACGATGAAGACCTGGTGTCCAAGCTTCTGGCCCATGAGGGCGAGCCGCATAAACTCCTCGTCCTTGTAACCGTTGCACACGATGAGGTGGTCCGTGTGCTCGGCCAGCCCGAGGACGGCCTGGAGCTCCGGCTTGCTGCCGCATTCCAACCCCACGCCCGCGCTTTTTCCGAATTCGACGATCTCTTCGACGACGTGCCGCTGCTGGTTCACCTTGATCGGATAAACCGTCGTGTAGCCGCCTTCGTAGCCGTATTCCTGGCGCGCGCTGGCGAATTTCTCGTTCAACGACTCGATCCTCGATCGAAGGATGTCGGAGAAGCGAAGTAGCAGCGGCAGGCCGACTCCCTGCTCCTCGAGATCGTTCGCGAGATCGAAAAGGTCGAGCTCCCGGTCGTCCTTCGCCCTATCGGGTCGGACGACGACGTGACCGGCTTCGTTGATGTCGAAGAAGCCAATCCCCCATCCTTCGATGTTGTAGAGAGCTCGCGCGGAGGCGATCGTCCACGGCTCAGCGGGCGGCGGCGGCGGCGAAGCCGGCGCAGTCTTTGGCGGTGTGGTAATGCGAGTGCTCGTCATCTCAACATTTTATGGTGTGTGGCGCTCCAGTGGTACCGGCTGAGTGTCACGGATAAAGAGTCTCAATCAGCCAGCCTTCGCCATCTCTCGTGTAGAGATGTCTCTCATGGAGACGATTGGGTTTCCCCTTCCAGAACTCGATTCTCTCCGGCCAGACCCGGAATCCCGACCAGTATGCGGGTCGCGGGATGGTCTGGCCCTCGAATTCCTTTTCGTATTTGGCAACCCGTTCGTCGAGAGCCGTCGGGGTCTCCAGGGGCTCACTCTGCCGCGAGGCCCACGCTCCAATCTGGCTGCCGCGTTCACGAGTGGCGAAGTAGGCATCGGCCTCTTCATCTGAAACTTTCGTAACTCTTCCCTCGATTCGAATCTGGATGGAGAGCGGAGCCCAATAAAAGCAGAGTGCGGCTCTGGGGTGCGCAAGAAGCTGTCGCCCCTTTTTCCCATCGTAGCTCGTGTAGAAAACGAAACCCCGTTCGTCGAGCGCCTTGAGCAAAACGATTCTTACAGACGGCTGATCGCGATTTCCGATTGTCCCGAGCGACATCGCGTTCGGTTCGGGGATGACCGAACGGTCGAGCTTTTCGGCTAGCGCGTAGACGCTGCGAAACCGCTCGATTGGATCCGGTGGGATCAACTAATACCTCGTCATCGTCGGATCGACTTCGTCGATCCAGCGCAAAATCCCACCCGCCAGATTGCGGACTTCGGAGATTCCGGCGTCGGCGAGCTGCCGAGCCGCATACATGCTCCGCACGCCGACCTTGCAGTAGAGAATCGTCTCCTTTCGCTTGTCCAGCCGCGGAATTTCCGCCGCAATCCGGTCGAGGGGAACGAGGCGTGCGCCAGGGATATGGCCGATCTGCCATTCGTACGGTTCCCGCACGTCGATGATCTCGAGCTTCTCTCCATCCTGGAGACGCTCTGCCAGCCGGGACGGCTGGATTTCCCTGACGGAGCTTTCGGCGAGCTCGCTGGTCCTTGCTCCCCCGCAGAACTCGTCGTAGTCGATTAACTCCGTTATTTCTCGCGTTCCGCACGCCGGGCACTCTGGATCGCGGCGAATCTCGATCGTGCGGAACGCCATCGTCATCACATCAATGGTGAGCAGCTTGCCGACCAGGGTATCGCCCAGGCCGAGCAGCTGCTTGATCGCTTCAGTGGCCTGGATGGTTCCAACGAGTCCGGGCACTACTCCCAGCACCCCGGCTTCCGCGCAACTCGGGATCAGGTGGGGCGGAGGAGGCTCCCGAAAGAGACATCTATAACAGGGGCCGTTGGAAGCGCCGAATACGGACGCCTGCCCCTCGAAGCGGTACACGCTGCCGTACACGTTCGGAATCCCGAGTAAAACTGACACGTCGTTGACGAGATAGCGTGTGGCAAAGTTGTCGGTACCATCGACGATCAGATCGTA
>WNFO01004729.1_pt1 | contig 11789 bp, 10 predicted proteins | sample 5400251 | NCBI WGS metagenome assembly WNFO01 (sample SAMN13153354, study PRJNA577476) | soil metagenome | isolation source: 100 cm saprolite under Madrone tree | place: USA:California | collected 2016-06-14
TTCTACCTATGAAAAATGGTTCAAATAGACAAACGGGAATGGTGCAACACGCCTCGGACTTGTTGCATCTTGCCGCGGACCGGTTTCCCCTCTGAAAACGTTCCGTTTGTTGCGTCTTTTGAGCTGATTTGCTTCGCTCGGTGCGGGTTCGGGGAGGAATCTGCTTGCTTGACCATGCGCAACGCGGCTCGGACAGTCCTCGCCGTGGCCAACCGGAGCCGGTTGACCTTCATGATAGTTCTAATATGTAGATTGGAGTGTCTACGTGGCGACTTATTTGTGCACGGTAACCAGCCGATTTCCTGAAAATTATGAATTAGGCCTACGCTCAGGGACTTGGGGGGTCGAAGAGAAGTACCAGAATAAGATCGCGCCAGTGCGCCGCGGCGACAAACTTGTTTTCGTGATGGGGGGAATCGTGCGGTCAGTGCATACAATTGACAGCGATCCGTTCTTCGACGCGACTCCACTTTGGCCAGCAAAAGACGGCAGCATATTTCCTCACAGGATTCGCATTAGACCGGCTGAATGGGTGGGCGCCGTACCGCTTAAGACAATAGCCGATCGGATTAGTTTTATGCGGCGCAAGGTCTGGGGAGGAACCATTCAAGGACCGAACGGCGTGTTCAATCCGAACCTTACGAAAGAAGATTTGAATCTAATCGTCGGAGAGTTGAGTCGTCCCGTTCGATCGAAGGGTCCTCTGCCTCTGGCGCAAAATCTGGTCGTTGCTGAACGGCAGAAAGCACTTTTCAAATTTTATGAAAGGGACGTCGAAGATCGTCTGATCAATCTTTTACCTTCTTTGGGGCTGTCTCTTTACCACGATGAGGAAAGCGGACGCTCAGGTCGACAGTTTATGTGTGAGGTAGGTCGAATCGATCTGCTGTGTAATTCCGTAACCAGTGGCGATTTTGTAATTGTGGAGTTAAAGAAGGGCCAAGCTCCAAATGAAACTCTCCTTCAAATATTGCGTTACATGAGTTGGGTACGGCAGCACTTAAGCGGCAAGAATGATGTTAAAGGGATAATTCTAACTGAGTCTGCAGATTCGGAATTGGAGCAAATCTTGGGAGAGGTGCCGAATGTATCAATACGATATTATTCGATCTCGGTTACCCTTCTTCCAGAATCCAGCTAGTGCCCGCGGTTATTCAAAACGGTAGGACGCGCCAAACTCTGTGTCCGTGCAATTGAATTGCTCTTTGAAAAGTTTCCGAGCTTGCTCAAGAGCTTCAGCCCTGCTCCCATTCCAATTAGTCGGCATCGATACCCTCAATAGAGGGCTATCATAAAAGCCATGTTGAAGATCATCTGGAATTGCTTTGATATAAAAGGCGATAGTCATTTTCTCAGCTTAATTGCAATCGCCACTTTGAATTCGTAGAGACCCTTGCCCCCGCATTCATTTACGACGGCACTCCATTGGCTGGCCTCGCGTGATCAGAGCGGAATGATATTGCACGGGATTCGGTCGGCTCAAAATAATCAGCAAGTACGCCTCAGAGCTGGGGAATCTTGGTGAATTGATAAATCGCTCCGCTACTTCGAATAAGAATTTAATACTGTGTTCCCACCAAGATGTGTGATCGATGATTCCGATGATTCCACCTTCAGGGAGGCAAAGCATTTTTTCTCTGAGCGTCTCGGCAAGCGCTTTCTCGATGACGTTCCACTCATCTGACACATTGGTCCAAGGAGCATCAAGAACGCTGGTCATAGTTTGAAGCAGTTCTTCACGATTTTTCGGTGGATTTGAGAGAGCGGGAACTGCTGTAAAGCTGTCCGACAGCTCGCTGTGTTTAACGGCATCTGCCCAACCCAACGGACACGGTTGCAGTCGCGTGTGTTCCAATGCGACGGTGCGATTCGCAAAGACAAGATCGAAGTCGGGAGGATCGTCTCCATTTGAGCGATGTCGCCACGATTGTAACGCTCCGAATCTTTCCTCTATGCAGTCGCGCCAAATCTGAATCATATCCCACCCTTCGCAGACCTCGCGACTGCGCTTCGAGTCCAAGCCCAAGGCTTTTGCGTAGTGAAAAACCTTGTCGAGGTCGCTGCTGCAGCGATCAGGATCGAGGTTAACGATCCTGTTGAAGAGAAATTATTTGAACGTTACCGAGAAGGAACAATCTGTCGATCCTTCGCCTGCCCCCGGGTGCTCTCAAGAACCAGAAAAGCACCGACGGCCCACCGTGCGGGAATAGCCTCCACATCGCAAACGACATTTTGAAAACATCTCGCTTTCGTTTGGAGCGGGGGCTGTCGCACAATGAGTGAAATCGCCACACTTTTGGCCGTGCAACCGGTTGCACGAGAACCAGGGGACGTGGCGCGGGCCGGAAACGGAACAAACTGACGTAAGAACTGCTCAAGGGCTCCGACTCATTCCACGCTACTCGCTTGCCATTCGGGGAACGCTCGGCCAAAGGAAGGTGCAGTTACCAGCTGCGCTATTAGCCCACCTCTAAATGCCCGAGTCCCAGCGCGAAATCTGCCGCGCTGCCGCGCAAGAAGCGACACCTTCTCGCAGATCAACCCCCCAAGTTGCGTCCCCGTAGCGCAACGTAAAACAAAGCTGAAACACGCGACGTTGATCTAACTAAGCAGTCGTAATTTCACAACCAGCCGTCACGCTTCAGCGCGTGGCGGCTTTTTGTTTTGCTGTCCAAGAGTTTCGATACGGTCGGATTTCGATCACGGTCACGGAGCCGTTTGCTTTGTCCCACAAAGGAGCGTAAGTGTTCATTTGAACACAATGCAAACCCGAAACTACCTGTCGTTCTCAGACGGGGATCGTCCTAAGAGTCAGGGCAATTACACCGGCGAACGCTTGAAGCTGCTGCGCCCGGAAACCTATCGCCGCGTCGTGGAGTTATTAGCCGAGCCGCGCCAGCACGTTTCCTATCGGGAAATCTGTCGCCGTTGCCACGTGACCGATGACACGGTCAAAGCCGTTGAGCAGCGTGAGGCCGTTCCAATAGCCGCACGAAAACAAGAGCTGATGGTGCAGGCGGCGCGTATTGCCAAGCGAGCTGCCGACCGCGTCGAAGACGAAATCGACAACGCACCACTACCGTAGGCAGTCGTCACGTTTGGCGTTATGACGGATAAGGTTGTGGCACTGTCCAACGACCCGAGCAAGATCGATGTGCAAATCAGCCACACCGGACCGCCCGCCGCTACCTTGCACCAACAACTGATCGAGCTGGCTAGAATGCTAAACGCCAAGGCGGCCAAAGCCAAGGCGGCCAAAGCCAAGGCAGCCAACGCTATCACCCTTCCCTCTTCACCAGTAGAACCTGCACAACCCCAAGACAACGTAAACACCCTCGCATTCCAAGACACTGCCGGACAAGATAGTGTAGCAGGTGTCGCCGAAGGTACAGACGTAGGTTGATGGACTCTGCCTATAGGCACGCGACAAGCACACTGGTGTCCTGTCCCAGTCGAACCTCCCGGCGCTCAACGAGCATTGCCAGGCGGTGAGACGACTGGTGATGCTGGCGCTGAGAACGGTTTGTAGCGGAAAACAAAAGTCCGAAAAAGGCGGTCTTAGGGCTCGGTCTGTTGACGAATGGTTGACAAATAGAGTTCGCTTTTTGGTGCTTCGATGCGTTTCGGTGCGCAAACGGATTTTTACTGGGCTAACTCGATTTTACCTCGTAAAACAACGCTTTAGAGGGCTTGCCGGCGGAGGGACTTGAACCCACACGATCTTGCGATCACTGGATTTTGAGTCCAGCGCGTCTGCCATTCCGCCACGCCGGCGTGTTGGAAGGAGCGAAGAATACGAACTTCGCATCGAAGCTCAAATGCTTCCGACCAAATCGAGCGGCTGCAAACTGCGAGGTGGCCCAAAAATTTCGCGCAAAATAATCGCGTCCCGCAAACCGGATGTCGATCCTAGCAACGCAGCGATGTCGATTCTTGTTTCCGGCGACTTAGTGATTGGTTGGGTAGCAAACGCGTAAGCTTCTGCCGCCGTTTTAATCACTGGAAGCGGTTCGAGCGGCGGCTGGCCTTGCTGAACTTCGAAGGCGGACGCCTCGACAACTTTCGGCGGAAAAGTTTTCGCCTTTCGCGTGGGCGGAATCTGACCTGGTAATCGGATTTTGCGCTGCAACTCCGCAAACGGCGCAATCGGTGGTCGGACAGGAGCAACTGGCCGAGGTGGAATGTCGGTGCGTGGCCGAACTGGCGCCGGCGGTTTTGATGTGGTCGGTTGCCCCAGCGCTTCCAGGAATTTACGGATCCGTTCTTCATCTGTTTCGTCGGCATCGTCCGAAAGCGGGCGAGACATTTGCGATGGAGATGCCGATCTTCGCCCTGTAGCACCTCGGCGCCTGCGGCTTTTGGTCGCGGCCCTGGTCAGGATCTGAAAGAAAATCGCGAGCACGACGAACAAAAGGAAAAGCAAATTATCGAGATGCAGCGCCGCCATTTTTCCTACTTTCTAATTCCTACTTTCATCAGTTTGCTTCGGTTCGCGGTTTGTCCGTTCCCGCAATCGATTCGCGCATGGACGTATCGGCCTGCACGTTTTTCATCCGGTAATAATCCATGATGCCGAGGTGACCGGCTCGAAACGCTTCCGCCATCGCCAGGGGTACTTGCGCTTCGGCTTCAACAACCTTCGCGCGCATCTCCTGCGTCTTGGCCTTCATTTCCTGCTCCACCGCGACGGCCGCTGCGCGACGCACTTCCGCTTTTGCTTGTGCGACTCGCTTGTCCGCATCGGCCTGCTCGCTCTGCAACTTTGCACCGATATTGTCACCCACATCGACGTCGGCGATGTCGATGGAAAGAATTTCAAACGCGGTGTTGCTGTCGAGTCCTTTCGCCAGCACCGCTTTTGAAATGCGGTCCGGATTTTCCAAAACGTCTTTGTAGGAATCAGCCGAGCCGATCGCGCTCACGATGCCTTCGCCTACGCGCGCAATAATCGTTTCTTCGGTGGCGCCTCCAACAAATCGATCGAGATGCGACCGCACAGTCACACGCGCTTTCACTTTTGCGCCGATCCCGTCTTTGGCGACGCCGTCGATGGTCACTCGTCCCATTGCCGGATTCGGCGCGTCGATCACTTTAGGATTGATGCTTGTGCGCACCGCTTCGAGCACCGTCTTGCCTGTGCCTTTCGTGGCCAAATCGATTGCGCAGGCGCGATTGAAATCGAGCGAGATGCCAGCCTTGTCCGCTGCGATCAACGCCAAAATGACCTGAGTCACATCGCCGCCCGCGAGGTAATGCGCTTCCAAAGGATCGCTCGGCACTTCGATGCCCGCCTTCACCGCGGTGATTCGATTATCGACAATTAATCCGACCGGCACGCGTCGCAGGCGCATCCCGATCATTTTGCCCATGCCGACCGGCGCATTGGCGATGCGCGCCCGGAGCCAGATCCCGAAAAAGTTGAAAAGAATGATCGCGAAGACGAAACCGAAAACAGCGAGCACCGCGATCCCGACAAGATAAAGAGCGTCCATAGGTAGAGAAAGCTAGACAGGATTAACAAGATTCACACGATTTTTGTTCCTTAGAAATCCCATTTAATCCGGGTAATGCTGTCTTCTCGTCTGGTGCAGCTTTTCGTTGCAATCCGCGCGAGAAGGAATACGCATTGCGCGTTATGACGAGAACGAAGGTCGCAGTGGTCGGCGCTTCCGGTTACACCGGTGAAGAGCTGGTGCGTCTCTTGCTCGCGCATCCGCATGTCGATCTTGTCGCGGCGACGTCGCGACAATTATCCGGCAAATCGCTCGCGGACGTGTTCCCACGCTTCGCGCATCAGAAAACTGCGAACACGCTCAAATTTTCCGATCCCGACCCAAAAGAAATCGCGCGCGAGGCGAATCTTATCTTTCTCGCACTCCCGCACGGACTGGCTGTCGAATTTGCCAAGCCACTTTTGTCGGCTGGTGCGCGCGTTGTCGATCTTAGCGCGGATTTTCGGGTAAAGGACACCGCTGTTTACCAGGAATTTTACGGTGACGATCATCCCGCGCCGGATTTGTTGGGCCAATCGGTTTACGGTTTGCCGGAGATTTACCGGGAAAAAATCCGGGGCGCGAAGCTGGTCGCCTGTCCAGGTTGTTATCCGACCAGCATTCTCATTCCGTTGCGACCGTTGATTCGCCGGAGAGCGATCGATCGCAAAACAATTTTGGCAGCAAGCATGAGTGGCGTCAGCGGCGCCGGTCGAAAAGTCGAACCGGATTATCTTTTTTCCGAATGCAACGAAAGCGTGCGGCCCTACGGCGTTCCGAAACATCGACATCTCTCCGAGATCGAACAGGAATTGTCGATTTTGGCCGGCGAAAAAATTGTGATTCAATTCACGCCGCATCTCGTTCCGGTAAATCGCGGAATCGTGACCACGATTTATTCCGATATCGCTGGGAATGTTGTGAAGATGGATCCGGCAGTGCTTTTTAATGGCGCCTACGGCGAGGAGCCGTTTGTTCGTTTGCTTGGCGAGGAGCGTCTGCCCGATACCAAAAACGTTGTCGGCACAAATTTCATCGACATCGCCTGGAAGATCGACAAGCGCACGCGTCGTCTCGTGGTCATGAGCGCGATCGATAACATCGTCAAAGGCGCGAGCGGCCAGGCTGTTCAATGCATGAATCTGATGCTCGGTTTCCCCGAGACCGCTGGGCTGATTTGAAAAATCCTTTTCGACAAATTTCCGGTTCGATCTGCGCGCCGCGCGGTTTCAAATGCGCCTCGGTTTTCTGCGACATCAAGAAGCTGGGAACGGGTAAAGGTTCAGAGAAGGGACAAAAGCGCGATCTCGCTTTGATCGTTTCCGATGTCCCGGCCGCCGTGGCGGGAGTGTTTACAACGAACCAGATCTGCGCCGCGCCGGTGAAAGTGAGCCGAAGAGCTGCGGCAAAAGATTTCGCGCGCGGAATCGTCGTGAATTCCGGGAATGCAAATGCGGCAACCGGCCCGCGAGGAATGAGAGACGCGCGCAGCATGATCCAGTTCGCGGCAAAAGCCTTATCTATTAATGAGAACGACGTTCTTGTCTGCTCGACTGGCCGGATCGGCGTCGCGATGCCGATGAAAAACATTGAACGCGGCATCCGCGCGTGCGCGTCGCGCATCGCAAGATCTACATCGAACGCGCGACAGGTTGCCGAAGCAATCATGACGACCGACACGCGGCGCAAAGAAATCGCGGTCGAATTTAGGATCGGAAGATCGACAATCCGGATCGGCGGGGTTTGCAAAGGCGCCGGGATGATTCAACCAGGAATGGCAACGATGCTTGGGTTCATTGCCAGCGACGCGGCGATTGAACCTGCGGCGCTGAAGCGCGCACTCAAGATCGCGGTTGAGCAAAGTTTCAATCGAATTACGGTCGACGGCGACATGAGCACGAATGATTCAGTCATCGCGCTCGCGAATGGACTCGCCGGGAATTCGAGATCCCAAATTCGGCGTTCGCAATTTCAGAATGCGCTGAATCATGTCTGTCTCGAGCTGGCGAAAATGATCGTGCGCGACGGCGAAGGGACCTCGCGATTTGTCGCGCTCTATCTTCGCGGTGCGCGCACTGATCGCGAAGCGGGATCTGCTGCGCGGGCGATTGCCAACAGTTCGCTCGTGCGGACGAGCTGGTGCGGCGGCGATCCGAACTGGGGCCGTATTCTCTGCGCGCTCGGATATTCCAAGGCAGGCGTCGACGAAAGGATTGTCGATGTTGGTTACGCCCAACCCGGCAGCCACAAAATTGTTTTTGCATTTCGGCGTGGTCGTCCGACAAATGTCGCCTTGAAAACGCTGGCGAGAATTACTTCAGCACCTGAGTTCGATTTGCACGTCAATCTCCACCGCGGCCGCGGTGAGTTCCTGCTTTACGCGGCGGACCTCACTGAAAATTACGTCGCGTTCAACAAAGGCGACGTTACTGATCCCGCGACGCTAGGCGGCTGAAATGGCAAAAATTAATGTAACCTGTTTCAACCCTCGCCTGCCGCTTCGCGACTTCCTCTCGCTGGCTAAGGAGAGGATTGAGGTGAGGGCCGAGTAATTTCGACTGGAAATGGAAGAATTTATTTCGAAGGCAGCGACTTTGGTCGAAGCGCTGCCTTACATCCAGCGTTTCCGCAGCGAGATCTTCGTCGTGAAGTACGGCGGCAGTTTTATGGACTCGCCCGATCCGGAAGAGCGGCATCGCGTCGCGCGGGATCTGGTTTTTCTTGAAGCGGTCGGAATCAATCCAGTCGTGGTGCACGGTGGTGGCAAAGCGATCACGCGGGCGTTGGAGGAAGCGGGCGTGAAATCTGAATTCGTGCACGGCTATCGCGTGACCGACGCCGCGAGCGCGGAAATCGTCGATCGTGTTTTATCACGCGAAATTAATCCCGACATTGTGAAGGCGATCCAGGATTTCGGCGGGAAGGCACGTGGTTTCGCCGGCCCGGATATTTTTCGGTGTCGAAAATTTTCGGCAAAAGATGAAAAGAATGGAGATGTCGATCTTGGATTCGTCGGCCAAGTTTGTGACGTCAACGTGGAGCCGCTGCGGGAGTGCATTCGACGAAATGTGACGCCAGTGATTAGTCCCACCGCGCTCGGCGACAGCGGCAAAATTTACAACTGCAACGCCGACATCGCGGCGGCGAAAACCGCGATTGCGTTAAAGGCGCGCCGTTTGGTGTTCATGAGCGATGTGCCCGGGTTGCTCCGCAATCCACAAAATGACGCGAGTTTGTTAACTCACTTGGCAGTGGGTGAAGTGCCGCAATTGCGAAAGGCCGGCGTGATCGGTGAAGGAATGATTCCAAAAGTGGACAGCGCGCTGGCTGCGATTGAAAGCGGCGTTGAAAAAGTGCAGTTCGTCGACGGAAGAATTCCGCATTCAGTGTTGCTCGAAATTTTCACCGACGCGGGAGTCGGGACCGAAGTCGTGTTATGAGGATTGAAGAAAACGTTCAACGGTCCGAGCCGGACGGGCATTTAACGGCCGACGTCCAACGCTCAAATGCAGAGCATGTGCGTGAAGCGTTTGAGAAGTTTGTTGTTCCATCATATTCGCGATTCGATTTGGTCTTGGAGCGCGGCGAGGGGAGTTACGTTTGGGACGTCGACGGAAAGCGCTACCTCGACCTCGCTGCTGGAATCGCAGTCTGCTCGTTAGGCCATGCCCATCCCGAGATGACCAAAGCCCTGACCGAGCAATCGCAAAAGCTGATCCATGTCTCCAATCTCTATTATAATGAGTTCCAGGGGTGGCTGGCGAAACGGATTGTCGACCTTGTCGCACCGGGGCGAGTCTTTTTCTGCAACAGCGGCGCGGAAGCGAATGAAGGCCTGTTCAAGCTGGCCCGGAAATTCGGACACGATGATGTCCGCTACGAAATCATTACTACGGTCGACTCGTTTCATGGACGGACGCTGGCTGGGATCGCAGCGACCGGACAGGAAAAAGTGAAAAAAGGTTTCGGTCCGGCAGTTCAGGGATTCAAGCAGGTGCCGTTTAACAACCTCGAAGCGATGCGCGACGCGATCACACCACAAACCGCTGCGATTTTGGTTGAACCGGTGCAGGGCGAAAGCGGAATCATTATTGCGCCGTCGGAATATTTGGTTGGATTGAGAAAACTTTGCGACGAGCGCGAGTTGCTCTTGTTGTTCGACGAAGTTCAGGCCGGCCATTTTCGCACTGGAAAATTCCAAAGCTGGCAGCGCATTCTCGAAAACGAACATGTCGACCTTGTCCCGGACGCGGTTTCGATGGCGAAGTCTTTGGGAGGCGGATTTCCGATGGGCGCATTTTGGGTGCGGGAGAAATTCGCCAACATTCTTTCGCCCGGCACACATGCGAGTACGTTTGGCGGCACACCGCTGGCCTGCGCGGTTGCTTTAAAGATTTTCGAAGTAATTGAGCGGGAGAATCTGGCCGAAAGCGCCCGCGAGATCGGGGATTTCCTTTTGCGCGAATTACAAGGACTTCAGCAACGATTTCCGAAAGTGGTGAAGGTCGCGCGCGGGCTTGGTTTAATGATCGGGATTGAATTTCATCCGGAGTTCAAGGCCACTGATGTTGTGAAGGAACTGCACGAGCGAAATGTCCTCACCGTGCCGGCGGGTAATTCGGTGATTCGATTATTGCCGGCTCTGAATTTGCGAAAGAGCGAAGCGGAGGAAGGTTTGCGCGCGATCGAGGAGGTCATTCTCGATCTTGCGAAAAAATCCTAGCCACAGATGAACACAGATGTTCACAGATTCAGATCGAGTTTGTTTATGCTGCCATCTGTGTTTCATCCGTGTGAATCTGTAGCGAGAAAATGAAACATTTGCTTAGCATCGAGCAGCTTTCGCGGGGGGAGATCGAGCGGATTTTGCGACAGACGGCTGAGCTCAAAACAAATCGCGGCAAAATTTCGGCGCAGCCACTAGCCGGACAAACCTGGGCCCTGATTTTCTCCAAACCTTCTACCCGAACGCGTGTTTCTTTTGATGTCGGAATTCGCGAGCTCGGCGGCGAGACGATTTACTTGAACGCGGCGGACGCGCAGCTTGGTCGGGGCGAATTGATCAAGGACACCGCGCGCGTGCTGGCGCGAATGATTCACGGCGCAGTCATTCGGACCTACGCGCAGAGCGACATCGAGGAGTTCGCCGAGTTTTCAGGTGTGCCGACGATCAACGCGCTGACCGACGATGAGCACCCGTGCCAAATCCTGGGCGACATTTTCACGATCATCGAAAAACGCGGTAAGATCGACAAAACGGTGATCGCATATGTCGGCGACGGCATTTCAAATACCGCGCGGTCGTGGCTTTTCGCGGCGGGAACGCTGGATTTTGAATTGCGGATCGCGTCGCACAAAAAATATCAGCCGAAAAAGAAATTGCTCGAACGCGCGGGCGGCCGGGTGACGTGCACGGATGATGTTTCGGCTGCGGCGCGGGACGCAGACGTGCTTTACACCGACATTTGGGTGTCGATGGGGAAAGAAGCGGAAGAAGCGCGACGCGAAGCTGAGCTTGGCCCGTACTGGATCAACGATTCAGTTGTGAAGCTGGCGAAACCGGGCGCGCTCGTGATGCATTGTTTACCGGCGCACCGCGGCCAGGAAATCGATGAGAAGACTTTTGAAAACCATGCCCAGACGATTTTTGATCAAGCGGAGAATCGATTGCATGTGCAGAAAGCGATCCTAGTAGAGCTAGCAAAATGACGCGGTTGATCCGGGATTGGGGTGCGGCATCCGCTTGCACGCCGCACAAACACTGTAGATGACCGGTTCATCGCCGGTAGCGTTGCCCGCTTTAATGACCCGCCCGCATAAAGCGCAGACGGTGCCGCCGCCCGCGCTTTTCACGGCGCTCCCATTTGCCAGACGATGTCTCCCTTTTTGCTGGCGTGCCATCGAGTCGGGATCGTCCATCGGCGACCGAACGGATGGGAAAATTCTAGGACTTTTTGAGCACTTCGGATAAACCGTTCGCGGCCAAAATTTTTGGCGGCAGGAAAACTTTCTAAGCGGTTAAGATTTTAGGCATGTCGCTCGGCAGGGTAATTGTCTGAAATCGCAGCGGCCAAGCGGCGAATCGTCACACAAGTGCGCATTTGCAATCGCGCTGCAACGCCATTGCAAGGGGCGTTGCAAGTTCGGACTTGTGTAACGATTTTGCCGCGGTCAACCGGTGAAATTGTCGTGTTCATTGACAGAAACATAGTGGAGCGAATCATCTTCCAGAGCCAAGTTGGTCGCGTTTCTCACTCGTTTCACAGGTGGTTCCAATAAAGAGAAGGAATCCCGAGG
>WNFO01004730.1_pt1 | contig 11789 bp, 8 predicted proteins | sample 5400251 | NCBI WGS metagenome assembly WNFO01 (sample SAMN13153354, study PRJNA577476) | soil metagenome | isolation source: 100 cm saprolite under Madrone tree | place: USA:California | collected 2016-06-14
GAGTCCCATTCCCTTCACCCCCCCTGTGGCTTGGTCAGTCGGCAGAACCCGCCACCTATGACCGCAGCCTCTCCGTCTCGAGGTCCCGTTGGCGTACAGGACGCATTGGGGCCGAACACGTAGGTGTACTTTACTTTTGCTATTCTCGCGCCAGCCTCATACGAAGACAGTAGGTCTGATCATACCATGGTCACAAAGAAGCGGAAGGCGCTTATGGTACGTGACCGTCAAACCGAGTACCACATGCTGTTTTTTATGGGCATTTAAGGTTGGGCTCAATTACTCTCGGCACCCAGACCCCCGCTTTAAGTTGAAGCGGGGCATCGCGGACGCATATGCCATGAAAGACTTCCTTCGCGGTACTGTAGCTTTGCTTCTTTCATCGATGTAACATTTTCTCTGATAGTCCTTCTAGCCGACCTCCACTTTGCAGCCAACAACATCCGTGTCATGACTGACGAAACTGGGACTCCATCATGGAATTATCCCACTAAAGAAAATATTGTGAGTCACCGGTGTCAGATGTCGCTCCTTCCCCTTAGCCTTGGATTTCGTCCAGCTGGGAGCGATGAGGGAATTAGTTCGTGATGCTCAACCTCACGACTCCTTCGTTTTTTATTGTGCGTGTTTATGCTTAGAAGATCCGACGTAGACCGACGGTATTCGACTCGTTTTAGTTTCCGGGCACGGTGTCCAGATCGATGACATGAACGGAGACGAACCAGATGGACTAGACGAATGTTCATTCCCAGGTATTCTTAGTGGAATGGCTGTAACTAACAGAATATCGCTAGGCATTTGCGCTGTGGATTACCTCGGCAATCCATACTTGAGTGCAGACACACCTGGGCTCATTGTCGATGACGTAAGCCCTATTATCCATCAGCCGCAGCGCGTTTGTTTGCTTACCAATCATCACTCAGCTCATGCATGAAATCTTGGTGAAATATCTTCCTCCGAACTGTCGCTTGACTGCTATTTTCGACGTGAGACCAATCAACAATATGACGCAGTCATATGATGGCACTAACGATATCTCTGCACTGGCAGTCCTGCCATTCTGGGACTGTTCTGGGTTCGTATTTCTTCAATACTTGTGGTTTCCTTAGCTTTGCTGATCATGACTTCAAGATCTTCCCCATATTGTATGTCAGCTCCTCTTTCGGTCCGCCTCAAGTCGCTTGACATATGCCGCACAGTATCGCTCAGATGGAGTAGTCAAACAATTCAGACACCCATACAGATTAGAGGTTTTGCGCCAGAAGGAAAGCAAGGCAGTTGCTGTGAGTACTATCTTCACAAATGGGGGTCTGTCCCTTATGATCTCTATAGATTTCTTTGAGTGCCAGCAAGGATAACCAGAAGGCTGGAGAGACCCACTTAGGCGGTGTACTAAGACAGGTATGCCCCATCCAGCCGCTTTTTCCCATCAGTGATATGAACCACGCCGTCAATCTTTCAGGCCTTTATACATTCCATGAGGGCGTCCAATAATATCTTAACGTACAAGGCGCTGGTTCAGAGTGTCCGGTATGTATGCCTTATTGTCTCTGACTAGAACTTAGACCATTGTTATTAGCGACTTTATGAAGAGAAACAGGTTCCGGCAGAGACCTCAGGTGGGGCATCTTTCAGGGACAACGCTACTTTTTCTGACCTATCCTATAATTTTAGTTATCAAGTTCTCATGAAATAGTCAGTACTCGACCATTGACGCACACCCCAATGACTGATGAGCTTTTCTGCTCTAGGATACCAATCTCCAGTTCATCGTGTGAAAAGGCAATGGATGGCCTAGCCATACGTTACGGATGGGCGCATGTTATTATTGGTACATTATTATGGGAGGCAGGTTCAAGAAATTGGGATGGAAACGGGTCAGATGGGGAAGCCTATGTTCCATCTCGCATCTCGCTCTTGACCGACACAGTTCTTAGCTTATGATTTCGAGTCTGCTGCATGCTGATGCACACGTCTGCCAGACGTGGTGATGGCAGAGTCAGCCGTCCTGACATGCGTAGGCCGCGCAAGACAGAAAGGCTGGTGGACTGGCAGTGGCAAGCGGGCAAGAATTAGAATATCTTGTATTACTTTTCTGTGTTACACAGTCATAGACCACCTTTTCACGTCTAATTCGTAAAGGTAGTCCACAAGCGTGGCATTCTGGTGCAATGTGACAACTTTCTCTCAAGAACGGCGTGGCCTACCGCTGGCCAAGACGTGCAAACAGACCACGCGAGTGATCATGATGCCGCAACGAGCGTTATATTTAGCCTCCTCGTGCTTGCCGAACCGACACTGAAAGGCCACGCTTGCCTGGCGCTGTCACTGAAAGGAAGTGTCACTGGGCTTGATTAACACAGTTCCCCGTCAGCGTTCATCACTGTTGTGGAGATTATCGCCTTCGTCGGCGCCAGATATTGCGGTCCCTTGTGTCGGTACGTATTGTCCAAAATGGGTGCCCCAAACCTGCTACCGTGAACCCGGACGACATCATTATAAATGAGATAAAGGATGGTCGGTGTAGGACTAGGACCATGAAAAAAAATCTGTACCCAGGTCGAAAACCCGGCCCGGCGGTCGGTAACAAGTAGTGCCGCCAGCCGGCTGGCTTGGCCGGGGGACATTGCGCCATCCTTACACGCCCGCCTATATTTCACCCTCGCTTGTCTTCCTCTAACGCTTCTGGGTTAGCAGGCCAGAGGGGACAGCGAGCTGTTAGAAGGTCTGTGTGAGGAGGGAAAAATTGTGTCACCCAAGCCCACCGCTGGAACCGCGTACAGCTCGCAGAGTGAGAGTCAGGTCGACCGTCGGCGACCATCGAAGAGAATGTACCTCCTCTCCGTCTCTCTGACCACAGCAAGTTACTCCTTGCCAAGCCCCGTCCGCTTTACGCGGGGACCGAAAATGCCGGGTCAGAAACGCCACCCGAACTGCAGGGTCCAGTCAATAACGCGCCGGCGTCGGCATAACGCCGGTGTCCCGATACACAGGTCCAGAGAGTAGGTTTTGCTGTGCTCTGTGACGGCGATGACTCGAACCGTATAACGTATAAAGCAATGGTTGGTCCATGCCATTGCCCTTTTTCACCCCTCGACTCGTCCTTACCAAGTGGCGTCCCGCACCTGTAACATGCAAGACCAATATCCATATCGTTACAACGTCCCTGGGCACTTTGGGTACGTTACGTTATCATGACCTTCAATGATAATGACGCCCAATAACTCGACTATATTTGTAGACCCCCGCCGAGATTTCCAAAGCCGTACGTAGGATGCAGTATTACATTAATGCCAATCCGTGCTGAGCATGTCATTACCTAGGAATGAGCCCGGGTGTTTCAGATCACTCCATGCTCTTCCTGGTGGAACTCCTCATCCGACGTATAAGGGCACATATCCACAAGCTCCCGTGTCGCCTCCCTTGGGTCCAAGTCCCCGTTCCGAATACGTTCAGTTGTATTCGGTCCAGTCAAATGGGCCACACCCTCCTGGCTTCATACCCCAACGAAGCCCGGGACTTATCACTGAAGCCTGGCCTCCCTCTCAGGGTCCACAGAACGCACCGAAGGAATCGTGCTTGCAAGTGTTCCCCAATTGTACCTTTCTGCGCTAGTCTCTGACCGAAGACAACAGGACTGGTTGTACGATGCCCGCGTCACCCTCAGGCCCGTTTACGCGTACTACTTTCTCTCATTTGTTACCTTGTCGCATTCTTAACTGACTATTGTACCTCAGTCAAGTGGCCGGCCGCGCCGCAAGAATTTGATTTGAGTGGTCAACACAACTGGCATCCACAGATGCCAGACCCGCAGCCCTTTTTCAGGGACACGGGGAAGCGGAGGGCGCTTATTGTATGTGACTGTCGAACAATTTACCATTCGCCGATCCTCACTGGCTTTCAAGATTGGGATAAATTATTCTCTGCATCGGGTACCCCGCTTTAAGTTAAAGGGGTGCATCGAGGACGCATATGGCATTGCCAACTTCCTTCGCGGTACCGCTTTGCGTCCACGATCGACGTGAGAACTCCTCTGATCGTCCTTCTAGAAAATCTCGGCTTTGAGCGCGATGATGTCCGTGTCATAACCGACGAGAATCCATGGGATCTTCCCACTGCGGAGAATATTGTGCGTCGCCCGTGTGAGATGTCATTCGTACCCTTTAATTTGGTTTAGCTGGAAGCGATGGCAGCATTGGTTTATGATGCTCAACCTAACGACTCCCTAGTTCTCTACTGTACGTGACCCGACTTGAACAGTCTGTACATTGGGAGTGTCTCTTATTGACTCATTGTTGCAGTTTCTGGCCACGCTCTCCAAGTCAAGGATATGAGTGGGCTGGAGCCCAATGGATTTGCAGAGTGTTCGTTCGTTTCTGTGCCTTTTCGATGGAATGCCTGTGATTAATGTAATATCACTAGGCATTTGCGCTATGGATTACCACGGCGTTCCATACCTGCATTCTGACACGCCTGGGCTGATCTCCGGCAACGTAAGCCCCCGTAAAGAGTCGTGTATTCGCTTGCCAATTCGTTCCTTTAATCCTTTAGACCATGCATCAAGTCATGGTGAAACATCTTCCTCTGAAATGTCGATTGACGGCCATCTTTGACGTGAGCTCGATCAATAATATGATTTGGCACACTAGTACGCTGATGACGTCTGTAGTCTTGCCATAGTGGTGGCCTTCTTGGTTCGTCGTCCGATGTCTGTGGTTTCGTGATCATGACTTACCATATTCCAGGTCTTCCTTATCTTGTACGCAAAACTCCCCCTCCAGGCCGCTTTGAGTCATCTTAATACACTTCACAGTATTGCTCGAATGGGTTGGCCAAGCCGTTAAGACACCCAGAAAGATTAAGAATCTTGCGCCAGAGATTAAGTTATGCGGATGTTGTAAGTACGACCTTCTCGGGTGGGAGTCTGTACCCTGTAATGTCCCTGTAGGTCTCTTTGAGTGCTAGCAAGAATGAACAGGAGGCTTTTGAGACTGACCGAGGTGGTGCCTTGCGATGGGTAAGACTCTTAAGCTAGGTTTTCCTCGTATATGATCTGAGCCGTGCCATCAATTCGACAGGCGTTTATTGAAAGCGTGAGGAGATTAGGTGACGCTTTAACGTACAAGGAGCTGCTTCGGAGTATCCGGTATGTGGGTTCATCGTCTCACTGGGTGTAATTAAAAGCATTTTCTATTAGCGACTACATGAGAAGACATAGGTTCCCGCAACAACCACAGGTAAGGATGTATTTCAATGGTCTCGCTGCTTTTTTGCTTACTGAGTTTTAACAGCTATCAAGCTCTTACGAGATAGTTCGTCTTCGAACTCCCGGTGCACAACCTAGTGACTAATGTTTGTTTTCTGCTCAAGGATACCCAGATCCGGTTCACCACGTAAAAAGGCGATGGATGAGCCACCAAACATATAATCGACATCACTGGAAGCGGGTTATCAGGAAATTGGGATCAGGTGGGCAAACCCCTCGTCCCATCCCCGCCCTTGATCGGCGCGGGGCTGGGCTTACGACTTCCACTTTCGTGCATGTGGGCATACACGTCGCTCAGACGTGGTGATGGCAGGGCCAGTCGTCCTGACATGCGCTGGTACGCACACGGGACAGGGGAGCCCGATGGACTGTGGCAACCTGAGGGGGGAAATAATCGATTTCATACGTTGAGTGGGCAATTTGGATGCAACTGAACCGTGTTCGTGTTTCATGTACCTTCGAGTTCTCGTACTTTTCTGCACTAGTACCAAGTGTACAGTGGATATCCTATCGAATAGTCTTGTCGGACAGGTAGTCTACAACCCCGATGCAATGTTATAAATTTTTATTTATCAAAAAATAAGCCAGGCGCCGTCTTTCAGAGAAGTGCAACGCACTGTCAGACTGTCGGTTGAGGTGGTTGTGTTCTACGCAGGTCGATCACCAAAACCAAAAAAGGAAAGGGGTGGCCTCAGGCACTTATCATCCCATGGGAAAAAAAACTTCTTTTTCAAGAGTCAGTTAACTGTCATTAAAATAGTTATGTATTTGTAATCCCCTAAGACACGGGCGCAGGGCCGGAAATTTGAAGGGCATGCAGGGGCATTTGGGTATTCCCAAATGCGAGTGCCCTCGGGGCTTTACAAGACCAGCATTCGCATTGGACATGGTTCACACCGAGGTACTTCAGTTGGCGAAATGCGGCGGCACGCTTAGTACTCGGAATAGTGACTAACCGACCGACCTTGGACCAAGTCTCTCTCAAGTCTCAATGGCTTCAAGTCACCATCCTTAGTCTGTACTACATCCACGACGAATGTAGACCAGGCTCCTTCCGCCTCACTCTTCCAGGCGTTACCGTTCCGGACTGCACCTCGCCGAACTTATAAGACCGCAGGAGGGTACGCCGGATGGATGCTTTATTTGAAAAGTACTAGACCGTGACAAGGACGGTGCCGTGGGCAAATATGGTAATGATGTAGACCATTTTGCTGATTGTTTAGGGTTCACACTCAGGCCTCAGCCCTGGGCCCTCAATCATTGCAATAGACTCCCAAAAATGTGTATTAATGTAAATGCCACAACGCGGATAAATATAATAGTGGTATATTGTACATATTCATATGGAGAAGGGTGACGATTCTCTCTTACAGAACAGTATGCTCTACCGAAAACGGATGCGGAAATGGACAAAGCGGAATGGCGCTTCTATGCCTTGTGTTTGTGGCACTTGACACTAAAAAGCCTCGCTTGGCCATTGTCACCGAAAGGAATGCTCTTGGGTTTTTTGCTTGACCCAACGTCATTATCATCATCATCATAAGCGCCAATGGAAACGACCTCTTGGTGTGAATGGGCATTATCAAAAACGAGTGCCGTAAGCCTCCGACCTTTTACCTGGGACGAGATCATGAGATCATAAGAAACGAGATAAGGGAATGGGGGAGGTGCAACATACGCATCCGGTATCTATTCCCATGGACCATCGATGGACGTCCAGTCCACGGGAGGCTATGTGACCATAGACTACCGTAGATGGATAGCAAGGGAGGGGGCTTTCCGCGCCTTGTGCGCCTCGTTCAAAGCCAGCACAACGAGAGATGACTTCATCCCAGACGTCTGCCCATGCTTTACCCTTGTTGGTCTTCCTGTTTTGCACACTTCCGGTTCAGAAGGGACGAGGGACGTCCGGAATCGGACAATTAACCCACTAACCTTGACACCGTGTTATCCTTCCGTAGGTTTCGCATATTCAATAACGCCCAAGGATTAGTATTCTGTTTGATGTCTTCTAAGATGGCGAGTTCTTGTGCATTTCGGAGAGCTGGGACAGAACCCTTGAGAATTTGTGAAGGGATTCTCGGCCAGTGGGAAAGTGGCTGCTTCTTTGAGGTGATGGGAAGCGTCGGGTCATAGGGAAGTAGGCCGGCGTGTACGAGGAAGGTGTGCTCGGATGGTAAGTGAAGCACGAGCGGCAGAGACAGAAGATATTCGTAGTCTGACTTCGACATCGCACTTTCCGGTTCGTTAGAAATATTCCCGAGTACCAAACAATAGAGGAAACAAACCTGGCAATTCGATAATGATCAGAAAATAGTTTCCATCCCTTGGGGATCAGTGACCACCACTTGCGGTGCTTTCGCCCCTTGCGCATTTCCATTTTCACCCACGCTTTCCTTTCCGACTCGTCCTCCAACGCTCCACTACCCTGATGGTCCTTTTCCCACTTCTCTTCGAGTTCTTCGAGCCACCGCGAACCAGCGCGAGCCTCCAAACCGTGAATCCAGTCTAACCAAGCTCGCCACTCAATAACCTCTTGGTCATGGTTTCCACGTACACCAGAGATATTATGTTTGCTCATAAAGGACAGTACTGAGAGAGAACCCTCATGTGGGCCCTTTGTTGTGATGTCGCCAAGATGGATGAATGTATCTTTCCTTTTGTTATACGATACCTGATCCAGTAAGTCACTAGTAAGTAAGGATTCAGTGAACATATGAGGCCGAGGAGCTGGACGACGTACTCTAACGCCAACTTCATTCCATGAATATCCCCGACTATGATAACTCGTCTATTTGGGTCGTCTGTGGGATAACGGCTGTCAGCTATCTCGTCACGGAGAAAGGGGCCTCAATAACCTAATGAGAGCTGTTCGTCAGACAGGGTGCCTATGTGTCTGTACTGTGCAAAGTCTGGATATCCTGTATGGCACGAACAGAGTAGAATTGAGCCTTCAGAACATGATATTTGAATAATGAGACAGAGCAGTGACTGACCGGGACCCTTTGCAGGGATACTTGGGACGTCATTCGACAGCTCATACTGCAAGCCGGAAAAGAAGAAGTACAAAATGAAGAAAGATACGACGAAGAATGGGACTGCATATCCCAGGCTCTGTGTCTGTGCCATGATGGTAACAGGGAAAGGGTGGTTATGTGAAATTCGTGGAGCATCGCCTGCCTGTCAGCCTGAGGCAGCGCTCTGGAAACCGGACTCAACAAATTCCGATTTCCGACACGGCTGGATATGGGGCATATCTAATCTTATCGCTCACAATAGGCGCTGCTTTCTCTCCATCATCGTTACGTCGTAAGTTACTATAGCGCGGTCACCGCGTCACAAATTTGCGATATCACAACATGACCATGCCCACCATTCCCCCGCCACCATTTGGCCATCAACTACGACAATACTTCGGCTTCGAGGCAGATTATATAAATATGAACAGTGGTCAGGCTCCAGTCTCCAGTCTCCATGCACCAAAGGCCGTGTTTCACTGATGTTTTTTTTGTTCAGGTGCCTACGGCATCGTGCCGAACCCAGTTTTAGCCGCCACTGAGGCTAGTTTCAGGTCCATAGAGGGGAACATCGACAGATTTATCAAGTTACGTCTCTCCGAATACCTCGATCCTTCCAGACATCAGATGGCCAAGTTTCTTGGCGCTGGCCCGGAGGAAATTGTTTTTGTCCCGAGCTGCTCCCACGGACTCAACACTGTTCTCAGAAATCTTCTGTGGAATGAAGGGGATATCATCATCGAGGGTAGGTGACAGCCTTTCTATCTACCAGTTTACACCTCAACCTCTCACTTGGCCCGCAGCAACGACAACCTACAGCTCCGTAGAACGCACGTTGCAATACATCGCTGATTTGCCATCTCACCCTTCTGTCTCTGTATTTGAACTGAAGTTTCCAACAACGCGTGCATCTGCATTGCAAGCTTTCCGTGTACATATCGATGCATTGAATGCCAAATTGCAGATAGCTCAGCGCAAAATTGGCAACCGAACCAAGTTGAAGATTGTCGCTGTCATCAATAGTATCGCCTCCATCCCGGGCGTTTATCTTCCATGGAAAGAAATGGTCGCTCTGTGTCGTGAGAGGGGCATTTTGACAGTCATAGACGCTGCACACAGTATTGGGCAGGAGCCCAATATTAACCTGAGCGAAGCTAATCCAGACTTCTGGGCATCTGTGGGCTCATATTATTCCGAACGCTCCACGAACGCCTCGAATTGAGCCCTTTCCAGAACTGTTACAAGTGGTTTTATGCCTGTCGCCCATGTGGTATCCTTTACGTGCCGAGACGGTATGCTCTGCATGCCGGAACATTAATCACAGTTCGACTCAAGATGATCTAGAAATCTGCACCTCATCCGATCCTCTTTCCCGACCTCCGATGCTTATGTATCTCCGAAGGAGCAAGAAGGCCTTGGGGAATCTCATTTTGTGACAATGTTCGAATGTGAGCGCCCACACATATACACACACATAAAAGCGACTGGTCGTAACGGCTTTTCCAGGGACAGCACTCACTGACTATTCAAAATATCTGAGTATCCAGCCTGGTATGGTTTTCAGTTACGCATTGCGTTGTTGTGTATACACTCTTGACATTGGCAGCCCTGGACTTCCGCCAGTGGCTCGGCGGCGAGAAGAAGATCCATGATTATTGCCACTCGCTCGCACTTGCTGGTGGTAAACTGCTCTCTCGGCGGCTCGGAACATCGTTACTGGACCCGACGGGGGAGTTTACACTCAATATGACTAACATTGAGCTCCCATTGGCGCCGAGTACCCCTAGTAACGGCACAACGCTCAAAATTGTGCGTAACCTACTTGAAAGGTGGCAGGTGTCCGCGACTATTTTTCAACACAACGAGAAATGGTGGGTGAGGGTGTGTGCACAGGTTTGGAACGAGGTAAGTTACTGTAAATGCTAGGACACGCGTCGTGACCGGACTTGTACTTATCGAGTCTTAGATCTCTGACTTCGAGTACCTCGCAAAGGCGCTAAAAGACTCCTGTGAGAAAGTCGACCGGAAGAATCACAGAAAGGTTACGGGGAAGTTATAGATCGGATCAAGGCATTTTGCCAGACTACTGTATGTTTATTTGATGATAAAGCCCTATTTGGGCGGCTTCTAGAATCTGTGAAGAACCTATAGCGCAACAACGCACCTTTGACGGATGTCAGGAAAACGTATCGCTCCCATGGCCACAGAAAAGTTCAGGGCACGGATGAAAGGTCTCAGGCCTGGCACATCGTGGACGAGGACGCAATGAGGTGCTGCGTAGACACAGTATGACTGCTCCCCACCCCTGAAGACTTATTGAAAGTTTATTTCGAGCAGCCCCTCGCTCGCGTCGGTACCTCGGTGCAGTGCTGGTCGCCTGGGTGACAACGGGCGGCTTGGAAAGCAGCGATACTGTAGAGAAGTCTTTCGAGGAACATCTTGGTGTTGCATCCTCGGTTGCTAGCGGCACTTGCAATCAGAGTTGCTACAGTAGTGTCAACGACGCTTGACAACTCGGCGTTTTTCTCGGGGAGGTTAGCCGCCCTGTAGTCATGGTATGGCATATGCCTGATAGCCTGAGATGTCCGGGCTCTTTGCGCGCAATCTTCCTCCTTGGGACCCAGCGTACGATAAGATCATGGCTGAATCGGTTCAAACGGGAGCGAACTTGCGGCTTGCGCGGGGATCGCACGGGGAATGGTATATATGGCTCATCCACGCATCAGCGCATTCAGTTTCACATGTTCGGGAGAAAACGCCGAATCAACATTTATTCAGGGGTATACAGATCCGGAGCTAACAACGGTATAATTGATACTACAGTACCACGATTACATCGCGGACCGAGAAGATCTATTCGCCTTTTTCTGTCTACTAACAGGATGTCCTCATTCAATCACCGGAGGGCCAATGACGATGATCTCGTGGGTCGGTGAGGGTGATGGCGTCGAATCGCGTGCCAGGATGTCTTCAATGACCGGAGGTAAAATGAAGCTGATTGTGGGTGTCGGTGCTGGTGACGGCGCCGATTGGCGTGCCATCAGGATGGCCGCTAAGGGTGACAATCTTGTTGACGGCGCCGACTCGCGCGCCATTAGGATAGGGCCAAGGACCTCGGGGCTAGCGATTTTGATCGCGACGGCCTGCGCCTTGAACGTCGTAGAGTCGACTGGGCAACCCTGTCCCGTCCCATTGAGATTCTCCAGCGTCACGATCGCCGCATTGATGCGGGCGAGTTGGGATGCCGTGGAGTTATCTTGGGGGAAGGAGAAAGGGATGGACGAATTATTCAGGACTTGGCCCGCTGCGACATTCGCGTTCAGAATCTGGATATGTTCGTGTTTGGGTGAGAATTATGCTGAGACAGATGCGAAGGATGGGGTGTTGCATGTTTGTCCTTACCTGGATGAAGGTCACACGGTCTGGAGGGCAGGAGCAAGGGACCTTGACGGGTTGACCGTCGGTCCCGTTCACGGCGCCATCACAATCACCGGTGCCTGTATAGA
>WNFO01017428.1_pt1 | contig 11789 bp, 8 predicted proteins | sample 5400251 | NCBI WGS metagenome assembly WNFO01 (sample SAMN13153354, study PRJNA577476) | soil metagenome | isolation source: 100 cm saprolite under Madrone tree | place: USA:California | collected 2016-06-14
CTCGCGGCGGACGTTGGCGTCCGGATGAGAGAGCGGCTTGGCCCAGTGGGTGTTGCAGCAGACGCTGGCCGCCTTGAGCCCAGTCTCTTCGAGCGCTTTGAGCACCTCGTCTTGCTTCATATGGCTCATCGGCTCGACGCCTTCGAAGCCGGCCGCCTTGACCGCTTTCAATTTATCCATGACCAAGCCGGGGTAGCCGATGGTTGCGTACATGATCGCTTTCTTGATCGGACGTTTTTTGTCGGGCGGATCGGCGGCCAATGAGCCTGCCGTTCCTAAACCGGCCAATGCCGCCGCCGTGCCGCCGATCTTCAAGAAATCCCGCCGACGCATGGAGAGTGTCATGGGAGTATCCTCATGGGATTGAATCCTCGGTAAGTCACAAGCATTATGACCTTCCCCAAGGAGTGATTGCAAGAGCCAAGATGGTATAATAGCAATTGAAAGGCAAGCCAATGAGCACGTTCAAAGTGGAAGTCGAAATTCCGGAAGCTTTTCGGGAAGCCGGCATTAGCGACGATTATATCGTGCGTGAGGTGCCTGTTCTTTTGGTGTTGAAGCGGTTTCGACAAGGTCATGTGTCGTCGGGAAAGGCCGCTCAATTGCTGGGGTTGTCTCGGCGCGATTTCTTGGATCTCCTGGCTAAGGAACGCGTGCCAATTTACGATCCTGGCGATCAAGAGTTGGCCGACGAGTTGAAAACCGTGCTTGAATCGGACACCCAGGTTCCCCCCGGCATCCAACGTTCGAAGGATGCTTTTTTGCGTGACCTGCCGGAGTTGTTGGCCAATCGTAAACTCGACCGCTGGTGGGCGGGTTACCATCTCGACCAGCGGGTGGGCATTGCCCGCACGAAAACTGAGCTGGTTCTAGAAATCGAGCGACGGGGGATTGGGCCTGAAGAATGGTACGTGGGCATTATCCGTGAACATATCCCGGAGCCCGAGGAAATTGAATCTCCGGATGGACGTCAATTCGATTGAGATTAAGCATCTATCGTGAAGATTCTCGATCGCCTGCCTTATTCGAAAAAGCACTCGACTCTGATCGTCCGCCAGGAATTAGTCACCGTTAAGCCTTATCAGATCATCATCTGGGTAAGCTTGTCGCCTTCAAATCTTCGGGAGTGGAATCCAGCGACACCCGCTTTCCCGGCGATCCTTGATGTCGGCAACAATCATAATTTCCTTATTAGCCAAAGCCAGGTGATTCGCTGGGCCGGTATTCAACCCGAATTCCTGAGAGTTTTGGGCGCCACGCGCCTTGAGGGCAAGCGGTTGAAAACACATGAGGCCGATGTCTGGTTGCATTCGAATTGGAAGGGCCGACACGTGATGCGCACGGACCGGACTCCCTTCCGTCTCAATCTGGATGAGGGCATTATCATCCGGCCCGATGAAGACCTCAGCAGAACTCATCTTCCTCTCCTGGGTTTGCGCGCTCTCACCGATAATGAACTGGTAACGACCATCGATGGCGCTCACCTGGAAGCCACTATCCAAACCGCAAGGAAAAAGTGGTGGCCATGGTGATGTGAATTGTTGGTCCACCCAATGAGATCTCACTCTTGCCCATTGCTTTGAGCTAGTGCCGGCGCCGCGCTCGCGGCGGAGGCCTGCCCGTCTTCGGGCCAGTCCTCGAAGCGGACGGAAACGCGCTTGGAAACGCCGGACTCCTGCATGGTGATGCCATAGAGAACATCGGCGGCGGCCATGGTCTTCTTCGAATGCGTGATGAGGATGAATTGCGAGCGATCGAGGAATTCGCGCAAGACGGCGGTGAATCGGCCGATATTGGCCTCGTCCAGAGCCGCGTCCACCTCGTCGAGGATGCAGAACGGACTCGGTTTGCTGCGAAAAATGGCCAGCAAGAGGGCGACGGCCGTCAGAGTCTTCTCACCACCGCTCATCAATGAGATGCTTCGCAGTTCTTTTCCCGGCGGCCGGGCGATGATCTCGATGCCGCTTTCCAAAACATCGGCCTCGTCTTCCAAGAGGATATCGGCCATGCCGCCGCCGAAGAGTTTGCGAAACAACTCCTGAAAATGCGTGCGAATCGATTCGAAGGTCTCGGTGAACAGCCGCCGGCTATCCTGGTTGATCGTTTGGATGATTTCTTCCAGCGATTTTTTGGCGGCGGTCAGGTCATCGGACTGCGTTTGCAAATGAGCAGCTCGACCTTCCAGTTCACTCAATTCCTGCAGCGATTCCAAATTGACGTTGCCCAGCCGAGCCAACTTCCGACGAAGCTCGGCAATCTCCTCATTGACGACTAACGGGTCGAGGTGAGTGGTGAGTGGCGAGGGGTGAGTGGCCCCGTTATTGGAACGATCGACAGAAGTTTCGAGGACTGCTTCACTAGCCACTGGCCACTGGCCACTGGCCACTCCCTGCTGATACAGCTCCGTCAGCTCGATCTGATAATCCTCACGCAACCGGTCGGCAAGCGAATCGCGATTGTGTTTCATATCGTTGACGACCAGTTCGCGAGCGTGGGCTTGTTCTTGTTGGGCTTGCCACTCGGAGCGGGCGGTTTGCGATCGCTCCGTGAGCTGATGCCGTTCCTGGCGTTTGATTTCACGCTCGCGGGTCAATTCGGCCACGCGGCGCTCGGCCGATTCCTTTTTCAAATACCACTGGGCCAAATCGGCGGAGGCTCGCAGCATCGTCTGTTGGCTCTCTTGTAACCGATTTCGAACGCCGGCGAGCCGCTCTTTGCCCTCTAATGTTTCTTGCTGTCGCTGGTTCAAGTCGGTTTCGAGCTGGTGTTGTCGAGAGCGCAAGGCCGACAGACGTTCTTCGATCTGGGCCAGCGCCACTTTGGCGGCCGTCAGCGATTGTTGTTGTTCTTGCCGAGCCGAATCGCTCTGACGGATCTCGCGCTCGGCGCCTTCGAGGCGGGCTTGCAGCGCCTGGACCCGTTGATCCGCTTCATCGGCCTGGGTCTTGGCTTGACGCCATGTTTGATCCATCTTGGAAATGTCATGCTCCAGAGCCCCGATCTCGGAGCGACTCAATGTCACTTCCTCGGTCAGTCCCTCATGCCGCTGGCGATGCTGGCCGAGGCGCGTTCTCGAATCGGCCTCTTGCTCCGTCAAAACCTGAATTTCCTCCTGCAAGCGGGTGGTCTGGGATTCCAGATTGCTCATCTTGTCTCGAATGCTCGCCAGCTCGGTCTCGGCCTCTTCAATTTGTCGGTCCAGCTCGACGGTTTTCTCGCGCAGCTCCCGCAGCTCGCTCTTGCGCGATAGAATCCCGGTTTCCGCGTGATGGACGCCGACCGTGAGCGTGCCGTCGGCTTCCAGCACCTCGCCTTGCAGAGTCACAAACCGACATTCTGGCGCTTGCATGGCCAGGGATCGAGCTGCCGCCAAGTCCCGAACAATGATCGTCTGGCCCAAGAGCTGTCGCGGTAAATCCGCCATTTCGGCTCGCTCACAAGTCGCGACCTGATCCGCGCGAGCCACGAACCCCGGACGGCTGTCCATGTCATAATGGTTGCTGGACGCGACCGCCGGTGAGCTTCTGGCTTCCAAGGTAAGGAAGCTCACGCGGCCGGAGAAGGACTGCCCTAACGCCGTCAACGACTCGACTAGTTTTTCCCGATCGCGCACCAAGAATCGCTGAGCCTTTTCCCCCAATGCCAAATCAATGAGCGCCGCATATTCCCGCCGCACCGTCAAGAAATCCGCCACCATGCCCTGGACGTTCTGGCGAAGCTCCAGCGCGACTGTTGCCGGCAACTGAGCCACAGATTTCACCGAGATCACAGAGCCCTTCTCTTTCTCCGTGCCCTCTGTGATCTCTGTGGCTGATTGTTCTTGTCTTTCCGGCCCCATGATCAGCGACAACACTTCCCGCACCCCGACGCCCAGACCCTCATGACTGCGTTCCAGGCCGTCCAGCACTTCGATGCGGCTGGCGAGACCGCTGCGCTGGGCGCGAAGATCCGCGATCTGCTGATTGGCTGCGTCGCGGAGTTGACTGAGTCGGTCGCGCTCCTGATTTTGCGCGACGAGACGGCGGCGCGCGTCGCTCAGCCGCGTTTGTAGCGCTTCATCCGCTTGCATCAATTGCCCCAGCTCCGCTTGCAGAGAAACCAGGTGCGCCGACGCTTGCTCGGTCTTGTGTTGTAGCCGTTCGCGCTCCCGGTCCAGGTTGTCCAAGTGGGCCTTTGAGCTGACGGCGTCGTTATGCAGCCGAGCCGCCCGCCGCATCTGTTCCAAGTGCTCCGCCTGGTCGGCTTGAACTTGGGTTTGCAAATCCGTCAGCCGCCGGACCGCTTCTTCGAGAAGCGTCTCCAAGGACTCGACCCGACGCCGCTGCTCCTCGCCCTGAGTTTCGACTTGCCGGAGCTCCACGGCTGCTAGCCCGGCCTTTTCCGAGAGCGCCGCCACCCGCGCCGTCAACTCCGTCAGGCGACCCCGCGTCGCGGCCAAGTCCGTTTCCAGATCGTTCGACAGGGTCCGCTCATGCCCGAGCGTCGCCTCCGATGCCGCGATCTCTTCTTTCGCATGAGCCAGGGCCGATTCTTGTTGGTGCACCATCTCTTCCAGACCGGCCAGCGTCTCCTCCAGGCCCCGCATCTCGTTTTCCCAGCCTTGCACCTGAGCCGTCCGCTGTTCCAGGCCGACGCGCAGTTTTTCCAGCACCGTCTTTTCTTCTTCGAGCCGCTCCGTCATCTGCCGATATTCTTCCAGCCCCAAAGCGACCCGCAGCTCCTTGAGCCGGTCGCTGTACTCCTGATAGCGCTTCGCCTTGGACGCTTGCAGCTTGACGCTGCGGAGTTGTTTCTCCACTTCCTCGATGATGTCCTTGAGTCGCTCCAGGTTTTGATCGACATGCTCGAGCTTGCGCAGGGCTTCGATTTTCTTGGCCTTGAATCGGCTAATGCCGGCAGCTTCTTCAAAAATCGTCCGGCGTTCTTTGGTCGAGGCTTGCAGGAGCACATCGACTCGGCCTTGCTCGATGATGCAATAGGCGTCGCTGCCGGCCCCCGTGCCGAGAAAGAGATTCTTGATGTCCTTGAGTCGGCTCGGTTGCTGATTGATGAGATATTCGCCTTCGCCGCTGCGATAGACGCGGCGGGTGATCTGCACTTCGCTGGCATCGGTGGCCAGGCTGCCGCGGCCGTTGTCGAAGGTCATGGTGACTTCGGCCAGTCCGAGACCGCGCCGCGACGTCGAGCCGTTGAAGATGACGTCGGCCATCTCGCCGCCGCGCAGACTCTTGGCGCTCTGCTCGCCCAGAATCCAGCGCACGGCGTCGACGATGTTGCTCTTGCCGCTGCCGTTCGGGCCCACGATGCCGGTGATCCCGGCCGTGAAATCGAAAGGCGTCTTGTCGGCGAAGCTCTTGAACCCCACCAATTCCAAGCGCTTAAGCATGCCGTCCCCGGAAAAACAGGGATTATAAAGAGATTGGCCAAAATTGAAAATCGCAAATTCAGCGGGAATTATTGGTTGTTTCTTGACTTCGCTCGGGACAACGACTGGGGTGCATGATGGCGGCGGCCGGCAGAAATTTCTAAGAGTATTTGACTCGCAGCCGATTCTTAAGGTATCCTTGGCGCTTAACAGACTCGCGCCCTTGCCCATACTTATGAAGTAGGTCTCCCGTCACATCGAAGTGGGGGCGTACCTGGGGTTCATTGATCAGGCCGGGATAATCTTTGCTATTTGACGAAGCTTTCTGTGGGAAAATCCTTGGCGCCGGCCGCCCAACGCCATCACTAGAATTTCCTCGATTTGACCCTTGCGGAATTTCTTTTGGCGCATAAGATTGTCCCACGGTACCAATGCTCCTGTGGAAAATTCCCGTCTCACTCCACGAGAGCCAGATTCTCTCCATCTTTGACCCGGTAGCATTGCCCTCCGGGTTCCCTTGGAAGCCGCGCCCTTTCGGTCTATCAGAAACCGCGCCCTTGTGGTCAATCAACTGGAGGATTCATCATGAGATCGCATTCTCGTGTTGCGGCACACCACCGCCGGGCGTTTACGCTGATTGAGCTGCTGGTAGTCATCGCCATCATTGGCATACTGATAGGTCTGCTGCTGCCGGCCGTGCAGAAGGTGCGCGAGGCAGCCAACCGGATGAGCTGCCAAAATCGCCTGCGTCAAATCGGCTTGGCTTTCCACAACCATCACGACACCCTTCGCTATTTCCCAACTGGCGGCTGGTTTCCGTATTCGCCGCCAACCTATTTGAACGGCACTCCGGCCGTCGGACCGCAGCAGCAGGCGGGCTGGGCCTTCCAGATTCTCCCCTACCTTGAAGGCGACAACGTTTGGCGAGGCGGATCGGGTCAGACGGATGTTCAACGGGCGGCCATCGCCATCGGCTCACCGAACCCGGTTTTCTTTTGCCCCTCCCGGCGATCTCCCCAAATCGTCACTTACAAAGACAACTACCAGCCACCACTGACTGGGGGACCCATTGACCATGCCCTCTGCGATTACGCCGCCAGCAATAAGGAAGGGACCGGGGTCATTCGGCAATTCAAGCCCAACCGCATGGCCGATATTACCGACGGTACATCCAACACCCTTATGGTCGGCGAAAAGCGATTGAACCTGGCCTTTTTGGGCACCAAGCAGACGGACGACAATCAAGGCTACACGGTCGGCTTTAACCTCGACACGGTCCGGAAGACCAGCCGACCCCCTGCACAGCGCGCCCATGGGAGATGGAGGAGGTTTGTTCGGCTCCTCGCATCCGGGGCGATTCAACGCGGTGTTCGCCGACGGGTCGGTGCGACCCATCTCCTATGACATCGACAAAAATCTCTTCATCCTTCTCGGGGACAAGAGCGACGGACAGCCCGTTTCAGGCGACGACTTCTAAAGAGACGTTTTGCAGCCCGTTCGCTGGTACACACCATCAAGGACCTTCCAAGGAGCGGAGGCAAAAGAGATGTTTATGGTGGATGAATTCACAAATCCCGGCGGCCATCTCCAGGAACGAAAACGGAAACATGGATCGCCCAACGGCCATCGGCGAGTCGCCCTCTATTCCCATGACACCATGGGCATTGGTCATATGCGCCGGAATCTATTGATCGCCCAGGCTCTGGTCCACGGACCCCAGCCCGTCTCCATTTTGTTAGTTGCCGGCGCCCGCGAGGTCGGCGCCTTCGGACTGCCTCCGGGAGTCGATTGCTTAACGCTGCCTTCCCTATTCAAAGATGACAAGGGACAGTATCAATCGCGGCACCTGGATATTTCGTTGAGTGAGCTGATCAGTCTGCGGGGGAAGTCGATCCGAGCGGCACTGGAAGCCTTCGCGCCCGACTTGCTCATCGTTGATAAGGTGCCGCAGGGCGCCCTAGGAGAGCTGGGACCTGCGCTGGAGTACCTTCGCAAAGACGGGCTGAGCCGCTGCGTGCTCGGCTTGCGAGACATATTGGACGACCCGCAATCTGTAAGCCGCGAGTGGATCGAGGCGGATAACGAGGTGGCCATCCGCCGTTACTATGATGCGATTTGGATTTATGGGGACGCTTCGGTTTTTGACCCGGCGAGCGAATACGCTTTCTCTTCGGACGTGGCCGCCAAAGTCCGCTTCACGGGTTATCTTCATCAACCGGAGCGGACTCATGTCGCCGAGATCAATGGGGCCACCAGGACTGCATGCCTGGAAGGCGTTGAGCGGCTCGTTCTTTGTCTGGTGGGAGGAGGTCAGGACGGCGCACTTTTGGCCGAAACTTTCGCCCGGGCGAAATTCCCTTTGGGAACAACCGGAGTGATCTTGACTGGGCCGTTCATGCCGGCGGAGGCGCAGGCGCGTCTTCGCCAGCGGGCTTTGGAAAATCCCCAATTGCGCGTGGTGGGCTTTGTCACCGACGCGGACCTGCTCTTAAGCCGAGCGGAGCGCGTCGTAGCCATGGGTGGATATAACACGGTTTGTGAGATTCTGAACTCAGGCAAGCCGGCGCTCATCGTGCCCCGGGTCAAGCCTCGGCTCGAACAATGGATTCGCGCTCAGCGACTGCAAGCCCTCGGTTTTCTGGATGTAACACACCCGGATGCCCTGAATCCGCAGCTTCTCACACAATGGCTGCTGCGCGAGCCGCGATATCCCCCACCCCTTCGTGGCCGGATTGCCATGAACGGCGTGGCCAACCTACCTCCCCTCATGCGGGAAGTTTTATCGGCCTCACCAAAACCTCGCCGGTTCCAGCCCCATGAGGGCGGCGTGCGGAACCGGACCGCCAAGGTCGTCAAATCTTCAGAAAGGATATCCCATCATGGCGCTCGCTGAGCCTTACCGGATTGGTTATGTGGTCAAGCGCTATCCGCGCTACTCAGAGACTTTCATCGTCCGCGAGATACTCGCCCACGAGAGGGCCGGGGTGGCGATTGAAATCTTCTCGCTGCGGCCTCCGGACGACGGCCATTTTCAAGACTTGATCGCCCGAGTCCAGGGGCGAGTGAATTATTTGTACATGCCCGCGGAAGGCCTGCTTCCCGAGCCGCTGGCGGGCGCGACCTTGACGGCGGCGCACCTTTGGAAGGCTCTCGTCGAAGCCAGTGCTTCGATGCCGGACCTCTGGAGCGCCTTGGACGAAATGAGGGACGAGGAAGCCCGGGACGTCTACCAGGCCTTGCAGTTGGCCCGCCAACTGCGCATGAAACCATTCCACCATTTGCACGCCCCGTTTGCTAGCGACGCCACCACGGTGGCCCGGCTGGCATCCCGGTTCACCGGCGTCCCATATAGCTTCACAGCACGCGCCAAAGACATCTTTCATCAGAACGTTGAATCCGACGACCTCCGGCGGAAATTGCGCGACGCCGCCGCGGTGGTCACCATTAGCGACATGCATCTCGATTATCTCCGCGAGACCTTTGGCCCCTTGGCAGACAAGGTCCGGAGTATTTACAACGGCCTGGATTTGGAAGAATTTCCTTATCGCGCGCCCCGCGATCGAGCGCCGGTGATTGTGGCCGTTGGCCGGCTCATCGAGAAGAAAGGGTTCGGCGATTTGATCGAGGCGTGCGCGCTTTTGGCGGAGCGCGGCCGGTCTTTTCGTTGCAGGATCATTGGCGCCGGCATCCTGCGGGCGGAGCTGGCGGCTCAAATTGAGCGCCTGGGGTTGATCGGGTCCGTCGAGCTGGTCGGCCCCGTTTGCCAAAGCGAAGTCCGGCGGGAGATCCAGAATGCCGCGGTCTTGGCGGCTCCCTGCGTGATTGCCCGGGACGGTGACCGCGACGGCTTGCCCAATGTTATCCAGGAAGCCTTGGCCCTGGGCACACCAGTGATCTCGACGGACATTGCGGGCATTCCAGAAGTCGTGCGGGACGAGGAAACCGGGCTTCAGGCGCCGAAACACGATCCACCGGCACTGGCGGCGGCTCTGGAAAGGTTGCTGGGCGACTCGGCCTTACGATGCCGGCTGGCATCAGCCGGCCGCCAATTGATCGAGGAGGAGTTTGATATCCACAAGACAACGGCTGTCCGTCGGGGTCTTTTCGGCGTTCCCAACCGAGAAAATGCTGCCATTCTTCAGGAGGTTGGCTAATGGGCGTGGCCTATGTTTGCGCGGATCTGGGCGTGCCGGTTTTTGGCCGAAAGGGCTGCTCGATCCATGTCCAGGAGGTCCTCCGGGCCTTAGTGGGCTTGGGCGCTGAGGTCGATCTTTTTGCCAGCCGCATCGAGGACTCCGCGCCGGCCGACCTGAATTCCATTCGCGTCCATGAAATTCCGGTGCGCGCTCTGGGTGGAGCCGCCAGTCGCGAGCAGGCCGCCCTGGGAGCCAATCGACATTTGCGGGCCGCCTTGGAATATGAAGAACCTTTCGATTTGGTCTATGAACGATATTCCCTCTGGAGTTATGCCGGCATGGAATACGCTCAAGAGGCCGGCGTTCCTAGACTTCTGGAAGTGAACGCGCCGTTGATCGAAGAACAAGTGCGATACCGGCAGCTGGTGGATCGCTCCGGGGCCAAGCACGTGGCCGAGCGTGCCTTTGCGGCCGCCTCCGGCCTCGTTGCCGTGAGTGACGAGGTTGCGGCTTACTTAAATACGTACCCCGAGGCCAGGGGTCGAATCCACGTAATTCCCAACGGCGTCAATCCCAGTCGCTTTCGCCCCGGTCTTCCGCCCTCTCATCCTGCATCTCCGGGAACCTTCACGGTTGGCTTCCTAGGCTCCCTGAAACCCTGGCACGGCTTGGACATTCTGGTGGAAGCCTTCGATATCTTGTTCCGCGTGGCACCTCTCTCTCGGTTGCTCATCGTGGGCGATGGACCCGAGCGGTCTCGTATCGAAGGCGAAATATCCAGGCACGGCTTGCAACACCTGGTCCATTTCACCGGATCGGTTGAGCCCGAGGCGGTTCCCGGCTTACTGTCATCCATAAGTGTTGGGGTCGCGCCTTATCCTGAGATGGCGGGTTTTTATTTTTCGCCCTTGAAGGTGTTTGAGTACCTCGCCGCCGGGCTTCCGGTGGTCGCCAGTCGAATCGGCCAATTGGCGGGCGTGATTCAGGATGGTGTCAACGGTCTTCTATGTCCCGCAGGAGATCCAAAGTCTCTAGCGGCTGCACTCCACCGCTTGCAAATAGATCCCGACCTTCGCCATCGCATGGGACAGGCCGCACGGGCCACGGCCATGGATCATACCTGGGAGGCGTCGGTTCGGCGCATATTCCAAGTGGCCGGATTGGTTCCGGAAGCCCTCGCGGTTTAGAGAGGAGCAAAAGTCTTCATGAGACGTCGGCGGACCCTAAAGGAAAGCTTGCCGGGACTGCGGCGGATTTTGGCTCGTTTTGGGCCATACATTCGCCCGCACAAGTCTCTAGTCATCGGGTCCATGTTGGCTTTAATTGCCGAGGTCGTACTGCGGGTTCTGGAACCCATTCCCCTTAAATTTGTTATCGACCTTGTGAGCGGGACCAGACATTCGCATGGGCGATTTTTCCTCTCTTGGGTTCAAAACCTTGATTCCTCCACGGTCCTGGCCTTGTCGGCCTTGGCCATTGTGGTGTTGACCGGACTGCGGACGTTGGCCGACTACGCCAATACCATTGGTTTTGCCTTGGTTGGCAATCGGGTTCTGACCCAGGTACGCAATGAGTTATACCGCCATCTGCAGGGCTTATCGCTTTCCTTCCATACCAAGGCGCGAAGCGGAGACTTGATCCTCCGCGTCATGAGCGACGTGAATATGGTGAAAGACGTGGCCGTGACCGCAGCGTTGCCTTTGCTGGCCAGCGGATTGATTTTCGTGGGCATGGTGGGGGTGATGTTTTGGCTCCAGTGGAAACTGGCGTTGGTGGCATTAGCGTTTTTGCCCTTGTTGTGGTTCTGGACATTCCGCTTGGGGCGGCGCATTCAGGAAGCCGCCCGCAAGCAACGCAAACGCGAGTCGGCGATGGCTGCCTCCGCCGCCGAAGCGATCGGGGCCATTAAGATTGTTCAGGCCTTGTGTCTGGAAGGCGTCTTCGCCGACAGCTTCTTGCGGCGAAACAAGAAAAGCCTGAAGGAAGACGTCAAAGGCGCCCGGTTGTCTGCCGCTTTGGGGCGAACCGCGGGTTTCCTGATCGCGACCTCTACGGCCCTGGTTCTGTGGTACGGAGCCCACCTGGTGATCAGCGGAGAACTCAGCCCCGGCGATCTGGTCGTTTTCCTGGCATATCTGAAGATGGCCTATCGGCCGATCCAGGAGTTTGCCAAATACACCGCCCGGCTGGCGAAGGCGTCCGCGGCGGGTGAGCGCGTCCTCGATCTTTTGGACCGGACGCCGGAAGTCCGCGATTTGCCGGGAGCCGTGCCGGCCCCTCCTTTAACG
>WNFO01004731.1_pt1 | contig 11788 bp, 10 predicted proteins | sample 5400251 | NCBI WGS metagenome assembly WNFO01 (sample SAMN13153354, study PRJNA577476) | soil metagenome | isolation source: 100 cm saprolite under Madrone tree | place: USA:California | collected 2016-06-14
GGATCGGCGACAAGCTGCAGGAATCGGCCGAGAAGGCCGGCAAATCGCTTAGCGACCTGGCGAGCCGGCTGGCGGTCATCGACCGCGCCCAGGCCAATATCATGGAGTTGTCGGGCCAGGTGGTGGGCCTGCAGAACATTCTGTCGAACAAGCAGGCCCGAGGCGCCTTCGGCGAAATCCAGCTTCAGGATCTGGTGAGCGAGATCCTGGCCCCCGACAGCTATGAGTTCCAAGCCAAGGTCGGCAGCGGCCGGGCGGACTGCCTGCTGAAGCTGCCCCTTCCGCCGGGGCCGATCGCCATCGATGCCAAATTTCCGCTGGAGAGCTATCGGGCCTTGCGCGCGGCGGTGAGCGACGTGGAGGGCGTTACGGCGCGGCGTGCCTTCGATCAGGCCCTGCGCAAGCATGTGAAGGACATCCGCGAGCGCTATATCATCGCCGGCGAAACGGCGGAATCGGCGCTCATGTTTTTGCCTAGCGAAGCCGTCTATGCCGAGCTCTATGCCAATTTCCCCAATGTGGTGGAGGAGAGCTTTCGCGCTCGGGTCTGGATCGTCTCGCCCACTACCATGATGGCACTCCTCAACACCGTGCGTGCCGTGCTGCGCGACGTGCAGATGCGCAAGGAAGCGGGCCTGATCAAGGTCGAGGTCGACAGGATGATGGACGACGTGCGCCGCCTGGGCGACCGGGTGAGGAATCTCGGCCGGCATTTCGACCAGGCGCGCGAAGACGTCGACGAAATCCGCAGATCCACCGAGGGCATCGCCCGCCACGGCGAGAAGATTCGCGCCGTCGACCTGGGCGAGGCCAAGGTCAGCCTACTAGAACGTGTAGAGCAGGGGTCTTCACAACCGACGGCCGATTGACCATATACATTGACCATATACAAGGTGGCGTTCGGCCAAACAGGAGGAAACAAGGGATGGACGGGGGGAGCATTTTCGCCATCGCGCTGGTCGTGGTGGCCTTCATTGCGATCGCCATGAGCGTGCGCTCCGTGCCGCAAGGCATGGAATACACGGTGGAGCGCTTCGGGCGCTACACCCATACGATGCGGCCGGGCCTCAATCTGATCCTGCCTTTCGTCGACCGCGTCGGCGCCAAGATGAACATGATGGAGCAGGTGCTTGATGTGCCCCGCCAGGAGGTCATCACCAAGGACAACGCCATGGTCTCGGTGGACGGCGTGGTCTTCTATCAGGTGCTCGATGCGGCCAAGGCCACATACGAGGTGAGCCGCCTGCAATACGCCATCGGCAATCTGGTCATGACCAACGTGCGTACGGTCATGGGCTCGATGGATCTGGACCAGCTGCTCTCGCAACGCGACCAGATCAACCACCAGCTTCTGAAGGTGGTCGACGACGCGACATCGCCCTGGGGCCTCAAGGTCACCCGCATAGAGATCAAGGACATCGCCCCGCCCAAGGATCTAATCGAATCCATGGGCCGGCAGATGAAGGCCGAACGCGACAAGCGCGCCGCAATTCTCGAGGCCGAAGGCTTGCGCCAATCGGCCATTTTGAAGGCCGAGGGCGAGAAGCAGGCCGCAATTCTGCAGGCCGAGGGCCAGCGCGAGGCGGCGTTCCGCAACGCCGAAGCCCGCGAGCGCGCCGCCGAAGCGGAAGCCAAAGCGACGACATCCGTCTCCGATGCCATCGCCAAGGGCAGCGTGCAGGCGATCAACTATTTCGTCGCCCAGAAATATATCGATGCCCTGCAGCGCATCGCCTCGGCCCCGAACCAGAAGCTGATTTTCATGCCGCTGGAGGCGGCAAGCGTCATCGGCGCCATCGGGGGCATCGCCGAACTCGCCAAACAGGCGATGGGCCCCCAGGCGGGCGGGACCAAGGCCGGACCCTGGGAACAGAAGAGCTGAGGAGCATCCGATGGAAGGATTTCTCGGCAATCTGCAGTTCTGGCACTGGTTGATTCTGGCCGCGGTGCTGGCGGCCGTCGAGGCCCTGGCGCCAGGCATGTTCTTCATCTGGTTCGGACTGGCCGCGGGCTTGGTCGGCTTGATCGTCCTGGTGGTTCCAGGCTTGAGCTGGGAATGGGAGGCAGGTCTGTTTGTCGTGCTTGCGGTGGTTTCCGTCTTCCTCGGCCGCAGCTTCGTTCATCGCAATCCGAAGGAGAGCGCCGATCCGTCCCTCAATCGACGGGGCGAGCGCTATCTGGGGCGCAAGTTCACGGTGGAATCGCCTATCGTCAACGGCCGGGGCGCGATCAAGGTCGACGACGGCGTCTGGCGCGCGTCGGGTCCGGATATGCCGGCGGGCCGTCATGTGAAGGTGGTCGGCGTCGACGGCTCGATCCTGAAGGTCGAAGCCGCCGACTAGGTGTTTCCGTTGCGGAGAAAATTCCTAGGCCGTGACCCCGACCGGCGATTTCCGCTGCTGGGGCGAGAGCGGAGTCAGCGCGGAGGTGCTGCAGTGGCCGAGTTCGACCCAGCGCGGACCCCACTTGAATTTTGAAAATATGGGGTTCAGGGCGAGCTAGCAGACGACCGCGTCGGCTCGAGCCGCCATGAGTCCTTAATCGTATTATCGTATTCCAGATTGGCGCGGGAAATCTGAATAGCTACTCTGACGCGCAGAACCGGGGATCATATGGGGAATGTCGGATTAATCGGGAGAATAAAATCGCAAATGGGAGTTGTGTTCGCGCGCAGCTGGTTTGATTTGCCATGCAGCTAGAAAGGGCAACCGGCGTGGCGCAGGCGAAGTATCTGGTGATTCTGAGCGCGGCGTTTGCGCTGGCGATCGATGGCTGGCCGAATGCATCCACAGCCCAAACCGTCCCTACGCCCACGCCGGCTGGGCAGGCCCGCTATGTCATAGGCAAACCCTATCAATTCGACGGCGTCTGGTATCGACCGGCGGTAGACTATGGCTATGACGAGCCTGGGGTCGCCTCCGTATATCCTTCGAGTCGCGCCGGCCTCGTCACCACGAGTGGCGAGCCATACGACGAGAACACCATCGCCGCGGCGCATAAGACCTTGCCGCTGCCCTCCGTGGCGAGCGTCACCAATCTCGACAACGGAAAATCCATCGAGCTTCGGATCAACGACCGCGGGCCCTTCGTCAACGATCGGATTATCGAGTTGACCCCTGCGGCGGCCCGATTGCTGGGCATATCTAATCAAGCCACGGCTCGCGTTCGGGTTCAGATCGTGGCGGCGAAAAGCAAGGCGCTTGCCGCAGCGTTAGGCGGAGGTCCGGGCGCCGGCATCGTCTCCCCCGCGCCGGCACCCGCAGCCACAGTTACAAGCCTGCCATTGCTGAGCGGCCCAGCCGTGCAGCCGCTGAAGCCCGTGATGCCCCCCGCACCCGCCGCGCCGCCTTTGGTATCTGCCTCCGTGACGCCGGCGCAGATGCCGGTGGCATCGCTGATTCCGGTGCAGACTCCCACGAACTCCGCACCGGTGAACCGGGCGCGCGACGACCCGCAGGCGCCGCCGCCGACCAACCCGCCAAGGACCCAGACCGCGGCGATTGCCGAGAACTTCCATATTCAGTTGGCGGCCCTGAGGAGCGAGGCCGACGCGTACAAAACCTGGGATCGAATATTGGCCAATCACAATGACCTTCTGCGGCTCCTGCGGGTGCATATTGTGCGCGCCGATCTGGGTAGCCAGGGCATCTACTACCGCGTGGAGGCGGGACCCTTTGACGACAAAACTTCCGCCAAGGCCATCTGCGACAAGCTGAAATCGGTGGGCCAGCAGTGTCTTGTAAAGCCGTGGCCGGGCGATCGCCGCTCGTTCGCGCCGAACTCCTAAGCAGACCCTGCGCCCGATGCAGCAGAGCCCGGCGAGGCCGGGCACAGCATGATGGCCGCCGGCATAGCGCTAGGCAAGCCGCCGACGCAATGCCCAGCACCCATACTTTCCGTCGCGATCGATTGCCTGCGGCAAAACGGAATAATGACAATGAGACACTCATCGCGACTTCGCTGGCGGAACTCGGGCGAAAACGCGAGCAGCGTTATCATTCTGGCGACGGCGGGCCGACTGGCGCAGAGCGAGAACTGACTACCCGTCTGCGGACTGGAATATCGGCCATCTCGTCCTTTCAGTTTGAGGGAAATGGCGCCGACTTGCTGCCTGTCCCGATTACATTGCCGTTCGCGTCTAAGGCGTTCACAGTGAATCGATAAGTATGCGACCCGGATGGTGGGCAGGGCCCGTTATAGTCGTTCAATGCACCTGCTGGTATATCGCCACCCGCATTAGCCGGCACTGTGCCGCCACCATGACGATAGGTGGGCACGTCCAAGTCCTGTAAAGCAACCTCAAATTTCTTGGTTCCCTCTGGCACGCTGCTAACGTGAATCTCGGGGGATACCGTCGTGCACCTCTCGGTCTGCGCCCATGAGAAATTGATCTGAAGCTTGGCCTGTTCTGCGAGCACAGTACCCCCGATGCTCCACACCAGCAGCCCGCATCCGACCGGCAACGCAAATGTTATGGGTTTCATAGCGACACGCTCCAGGTTTCAATTCTACGCTTTCCAAGCGTAGTGGGAAGATGGGGCCACAAGCATCGGCCGTCCGGTTTGGCCCAGTCGCGGAATGTTGGCGCGTGTTAGCGGTCCCAATTTATGAGTTACCGCCGGGTAATCCGACTTTCAACAACCCAGAACAGCATGCCCCGATTGGCGCGCCAGCCAACGCGTGGGGTCGTCGACATAACCCTTTGTGATTGCTCTTGGGCGGGTGTTCTCACCCCAGACTAGCGCGCGTATGATGCCGAACTGGGACGCGAACTCTGCCAACGAAACCATGGCCAATCTGCCGGGAGGGTTCCAATGCCTACGCACGTGATCGATGCCGGGAAGCCCGGGAGCTTGGCGAGAGTGGGGCGCGTCCTGCTGCATGAGTTTCGACAGGTGCTGCCGCCGACCATCTTCTTTTTCGTCGGTTTCAACCTCATCCTGTTTACCAAGCGGCTGATCCTCGCCGACTATCTGATCCAATTCACCGGCTTCTTCATTGCAACAGTGTCGGCGTTGGTAGTCGGCAAGGTGGTGCTGGTCGCAGATAAGATGCCGTTCCTGCGACGCTTCGATCACGCCCCACTGGCACAGCCCATCCTTTTCAAGACGGTGGTCTACACGCTCTTCGTATTTCTGGCGCGCCTCATCGAAGCCTTTATCCACTATGTGATTGGCGGTGGGACCGTGGGCGGCGGCGCCTTCATCGAACACCAACTAGGCAGCTTCAGCTGGCATCGCTTCATCGCCACTCAGATGTGGATTTTCGTGCTGTTTCTCGTCTACGTCACGGCGAGTGAGGTCAATCATCTTTTCGGCGACGGTGAGCTATTCAAAATCCTCTTTACCCGTCGCTCGTCGGAGTTCAAATCGACGCGGCGGGAGCGCATCCGCCTGCTGGTCCGACTGAGTCGGCTGACCGAGGCTCATTCCATCGAGGCGCTAAGCGATACCAGGACCGCACCGCACACGGAACTGGTCAGCATTCTGCGCAGCATGGCGACGAAGGGGCAAAGCGAATGAGTGCAGTGCCCACGGTCGGCCAACGGCAGACGGCGATTCTTGTTGATTGCCAGGTGACACGCCAGAGGTGAAACGATCAACTATCATGGGCCTCCGTCCGGTCTCCGTCGGCAAGCGGAAGCTCGGACTAAGAGGGCCAGAGGGCCGCCTTTGACCCCGAGCGGGCGTTTGCCGCCCCTAAACCGACTGTGTTTCAGGGGAGCAACTCATTTCTTCCCTGTGAGCGTGTCGTCAGGGCGTCAATGATCAAGGCGACGCAGGTCTCCGGTGGCGATTCGGCGGTGTCGACCGTTACGTCGTAGGTGCAGAACGCATGGACGACGTTGGCGAGGCCACGAGCCCGGCCCAGCACGCGGTCGCCGCGGGCCCGCTCACGGTTCTCAAGCACATCGAGGGGGCATGTGACGCCCACCGTGAAGACATCGAGCCCGGCGGTGGCCCGGCAGAAGCTCTGATACATCTCACGGTCGTGGAGCACGTGATCAAAGATGACAGCACTGCCACCGTCAACCAGGGTACGCACCGCGGGCGCCATCGCGTTGAGGAGGCGCCGGAACACGGGTCCGAACTTAGCGGCCACGCTCAAGGGAGTGCCGGGCGGTGACGTGATAAGCATTTCAACGCCAAGAGCGGTGAAGGAATCCGTCTCGCTCTGTCGCCCACCGTCCGCGCCGCGATAGTAGCGGGATGCCGCCATGAAGATGAAATCGTCGAATCCCACGACGAGATAGGGATCGAGGATAGCCTCCTGCAGCGCCCGGCAGAGAGTGGTCTTGCCTGCGCTCGACGGGCCGTTTACCAGAATGAGCTGCGGCCAGGGAGTCGTCTTAGCCACTGGATTCCTTCCACTTCATCAAATGAATAATTGCCATTGCGTAACGTCGGCTGGGCAGCCAACCCACTCGGTGGCACCAGTCAAGTGTCCGCCGTCTTACAGGGCGCTGGGGTCCGCGCAAGCCGCTAGGGCTGTCGCGGCCAATTACCTCGCCTTCATCGAGCTTGCTTCAATCCCGCCCTTGGGTGCGTGTTTATGAGTCCACGCCCTCGGAAGGGCTAACCGTTCGGCCCGACATGCCCCACGCTCGCCAGATACCGTAAATTGGCTGCCGCCACTGTTGGCCGTTTGACTCGGAAATCCACCGTAATTGATTCCAGGGCGGTTTTCTGCTTCATGCAAGCGAATTGGGCCGTTGGGCTAGGGTTGTGGGTAGCGGGCGAGGCTTAAGCGCGCATCCTGAGTCAAATGGCGAGTCCCTGGCGGCTGGCTAATCAGCGCTGCTAGGTCATGACGACCTGCCGAGTTCGCTATCGGGATGACACCTGACATTAGCTACATGACCTACCGGATTTCGATTTTGCGCCTTACAGGGCCAGCCTAGTAGCGCTCCGGCACCCACCGCTGGCTCGATTTCTTCGGCCGCTTGTAGCCTGTATCGGGCTGGCGTTGAGGCAACTCCAAAGCAATCGGCGTCAGATCCTTATAGGGAATTTGCTTCAGCAGGTGGGCGATGCAATTGAGTCGAGCCCGCTTCTTGTCGTCCGCATTGACGATGAACCACGGCGCGATTTTGCGATCCGTGTATTTCAGCATCACGTCCTTGGCCCGCGAATACTCGACCCAATGCTTGCGGGACTCGAGATCCATCGGACTGAGCTTCCACCGTTTGATCGGGTTGCTCATGCGCTCCGTGAAGCGCTTCTCCTGCTCCTCATCATTCACCGAGAACCAGTATTTGAGGAGGTGAGTGCCTGAACGCACCAGCATTTCCTCGAAGAGCGGACAAGCGCGCAGAAACTCGGTGTACTCCTTGTCGGTGCAGAAGCCCATGACGCGCTCGACCCCAGCGCGGTTGTACCAGCTTCGGTCGAACAGGACCATCTCACCGCGCGCCGGCAGATGCGCGATGTAGCGCTGGAAATACCATTGCCCACGCTCTTTCTCGGTGGGCGTGCCGAGGGCGACAATTCGGCAAATACGCGGGTTGAGGCTCTGCGTGATCCGCTTGATGACGCCGCCCTTGCCGGCGGCATCGCGGCCTTCAAAGATCACCACGACCTTGAGGCCGTCCAGCCGCACCCACTCTTGCAGCTTGATGAGCTCGAACTGGAGGCGGACGAGCTCATCGACGTACTTGTACTTGGCCGATGGCTTCTTCGGCGGCTTGCCATCGCCGACGATGTGCCAGCGTTCCTCGATGGACGCACCCTCCTTGGCGTTGCGCAGCACCTCACCCCCGAGGCGCTTTGGGCCATGATTTCGGCGTGACTTGGTCGCCATGGTCTGCTCCTTTCCCGCCACTCGTCCTACCGCCGCGCTTCGTAGCAACGATGGCGACGACGGCCCGTACTTGGCGGCCGCTACTCGGACTCGACTTCCCGCTCCAGCCCTTGGGCATTGTCAGGTAACATTTGAGAATCGTCCACGGCTATGGGACCAAGGTCCAATAGAGTGGATGAGCCCATTAGGCCCCGCCAGCAAGTCTGACCGGTTTGCGAGCCTTTTGGTCCCACAGGGCGACGGCAGCGCCTGCGGCGGCCTCATTCGGGCCTCGTTTGTCGGACGACGCTTGACGCGTTTTTCTTGCTCCCCCCCAATCAAACTACAATAACATCGCCGTCGCGCTCCTCGGGGATCGCCGTTTCAGGCATCGCGGCAACGCTCGGACCGCGGAAGCGGCGCGATTTCGGAGCAATCGAGACCAGGCCAACAGGCAGGAAACATGATCCGGAACATCACGAAGCGATCGCTTGCATTGCCGGTTGGCATGATCATGGCCGGGCTGATTTTGCTCTTTGCCTGCCGGCCCGCCGCGGCTGAACCGGCGCTGTGGGTCGCCAAGGGGCCGAAGGCCACGATCTACCTCTTCGGCACGATCCATGTGCTCAAGAAAAACGCCGCTTGGGATTCGCCCGAGATCGCGAACGCGCTGGCCCAGAGCCAGGAGCTGTGGCTCGAGATACCTGATCCCGGCAATACGAACGACGCGCAGGCGCTGACGCAGCAACTCGGTTTCGATCCGAAGCACCCGCTCTCATCGAAGATGTCACCGCCGGTGCTCGCGCATCTCGACGCGGTTGCCAAAGCGGTCGGCATGAGAGAGGGCGAAAAGACACTCGAGCCGATGCGTCCATGGTTGGCCTCGCTGGCGCTCGAAGTCGCGCTGCTGATTCATGCCGGATACGATCCCGGCAGCGGCGTCGAACCGCTGTTGCTGCGCCAGGCCGTGGCCGCCGGCAAACCCGTTCGCGGCTTCGAAACCATGGCGCAGCAGCTGCATTTTCTTGCCGATCTGGCTCCCGCGCTCGAGCTTCAGTTGCTGCAGAGCACGCTTCAGGATTTCGATCAGGGCACCCAAGAGATGGATGCGCTCGTCGATGCCTGGATGAGCGGCGATGATGCCGGAATCGCGCGGATTTTCGTCGATGAGATGCGGAAGCTTTTCCCCGCGCTTTATCGCGTGATCTTGGTCGAGCGCAATGAAGCCTGGGCCAAAGCCATCGCGCCGATGGTCAACGGCTCGGGCGTCAAATTCATCGCCGTCGGCGCCGCTCATCTGGTCGGGCCGGACAGCGTGCAAATTGCGCTCAAGCGGCTCGGCGTCGAGGTCGAGCGCGTTAAGACCGCGAACTGACGAAAGGCCGGTTGAGGCATGCCGATTATCGCCGCGCTTTAGGGAGGCAACCTTCGCCTCCACCATCTGCAGCTGGCTTTTATTCAGGCACTGGCGTCCAAATTTGTCCCTCCTTCCGCTGCTGGCATGCCGCGATGTGCGGTCGTTGACGGCCTGCGGACATAGCGCTCGGCGTCGGGATCTTTTTTGTCGGCGAACTCGTACTCTCGCGCTGTCTTTACAAAGCCCTCCTGCGGGATGAACCATATTTGCTCGCTATCAGCCGCGCCGCAGGTGGTGCAGGGTGATTTCCGGCGGGCAGTTTAGGCGTGCTGCAATGATGGACGATCCGGCTCCCACAGAGGTGTAGCCAATCATGTTGTGGTACTGCCAAGCTCCCGCCCCCATGCGTCGCGGCAATACCGAATCGAGTGTGATCGGAATTGATCCTGGCAGACAGATCTGTCCACCATGGGTATGCCCGCTCAGCAATAAATTGAAATTGGCATGGGCCGCCTGGCGATAGATTTCCGGTGTATGCGACAATAGGATCGACAATTCCTCCTCCGGAATCTGCGATGCCGCCTTTTCAATGTTGTCGACCCTGAAGTAGTGCGCGTCATCGATTCCGGCTAGATGGATCCGCTGATCCCCGCGCACGATCGCCTCGCATTCATTGAGCAGCATCCGTATTGCCATAGCCTCCAGCCCGGGAACCATCTGAATGGTATCGTGATTGCCAAGCACGCCATAAATCGGCTCCCGTAGATGAGCTCGCACTCGTGCGATGCCATCCAGGGTTGCCTCGAACGGCCCAAAAGTCTTGCCGCGATAGTCGCCGGTCAGAACACATAGGTCGTAAGCCAGGTCACCGACCAACTCCGTCAGGTGCCGCATGGCGCCCTCATTCAGGTCCACATGCATGTCGCTTATGTGCAGTATGGTGAAATTCTCAAAAGGCGCCGGCAACTGTTTAAGCCTGACGTCATTGTGCCTGACGAGAATGCGCTCTGCATTTCGGCGCGCGCGCCAATAGAGACCGGTCAGTTTCAGCGCGACACGAATGACCGTATGCGCCGAGTCCCAGTTCTCGATGTGAAAGAAGTTGAGGCCTTGGCCGAAGAGTTGCGCTTCATGGTCCGTCTCGATCCCCAATCGCTGCCTCGCGTACAGCCGCCCGAGACGTTCCTCCAATTTCAGCAGGATTTCTTCATCCATAAGGTAATCGTCTGATCATGGTCCGATCTTGGGCGCAGGCTTTCGAGCCGGTTCGCAAGCATGGGGTGCGCCCTGGTCGGGGGTCAAGTCCGCCCCGTTGTCGTTCAATCAGCCCGCTCGGTCGTCTGCCAAGGGTGCCGATCTGCCAAATAGCAGCCAAACATGCAACTCATTGGTTCCGCAGCGGCTGAACCGCGTGCCGGGGCAATTCAACGACGGCATGGCCGAGGCCGATGCCATCGCAGTCCTGGGGCCAGATTGTCGGTGGCGCCTGCCGGCAATGCATGGGCGGCGCAGCGAATGAGGGCGCCCTCTGGTTCGATAGGGGTGTGCGCTCCTGATGCGATTTTCCAATACCCGCAATCAAATCAACTCGTTTCCGGTGGGATCTGGCGAACGGCACGTAATGCAGTGCCGGTCGATCCGGCGATCAGGACACCCTACACGTGCCAGCGCATTCTCGAATGCGGGCTTTGACCGGGACCTGATCCGCGGAGGGCATTATGGCCAGCGGTCATGTGAACCGCGCGAACAGGCTGAACACATGGTGCACCGAGCCAGCTGCAAACATTAAGAAAGCCCTTGCCAACAGCGATCCGTCCACACACGGCACAAGGCAACCCTTACAGCAAACACCGCATAAGTTCTGTTTAGCATCGCAAAGCCGACCTCGCGGCCTTGCGCCGCTGCTTCTGGGCGCAACGAGCAAGGCTTTGTTCGAACCGGCGGGCGCTACCGGGTGGAGACGAGGCGACGAATGACATGGTACCCGGCGCCGGGGTTCGTTATCGTTGCAAATTGGGCGACCGTCGTCAGACTGGTCGCCGGGGCTGAAACCCGAATACAGCGGCAACTTCCTCGGAGGAGTTTATCAATGTCTACGGACAGATATCTGCTTCTCGGCCTTGCCATCGCGACCGCCGGGCTCTTCTTCTTCGCCGGATCCGTTTCGGCCGGCGGCCGGCTGATTGTCGTGGAGCGGGCCACGTCGGACACGGTGACCGATATCGGCGCCAAGGGCGACAGCGCCGGCGACGTGTTGACCTTTGCCAACGAAGTTTACGACGAAACCAACAAGACGTTGGTCGGCCACGACAATGGCTGGTGCGTGCGCACCGTTGCGGGGCAAAGCTGGGAATGTTTCTGGACCACGCTTCTCGACAAGGGCCAGATCACCGTCGAAGGGCCATTCTATGACAGCAAGGATTCCGTCCTGGCGATCACCGGGGGCACCGGCCTCTATGCCTCGGTGCGAGGCGAGATGAAATTGCATGCGCGCAACGCCAAGGGCACGGAGTACAACTTCGTCTTCGACATGCTCGACGCGCAGTAGGATGCGGCGGGCGCACCCTCCGGCTTCCAGCCGCGGGGACGAGGCGAGCGGCCGACCCCCTATGAAGCTGCTGCGGCGGGCGGCTTGGGCGGCGCCAAGACGAG
>WNFO01019621.1_pt1 | contig 11788 bp, 10 predicted proteins | sample 5400251 | NCBI WGS metagenome assembly WNFO01 (sample SAMN13153354, study PRJNA577476) | soil metagenome | isolation source: 100 cm saprolite under Madrone tree | place: USA:California | collected 2016-06-14
CGGCAATGACGGGAGCGATCATGACCATGGGGGTCGCCACCGCCAACAGCATTTTGATCGTTTCATTCGCGCGCCAGCGGATGGGCGACGGATTGGACCCGATTGAGGCGGCGCGAGACGCCGGCGCAACCCGCATCCGGCCGGTGCTGATGACGGCGCTCGCGATGATGATCGGCATGATTCCGATGGCCTTGGGGTTGGGCGAAGGCGCGGAACAGAACGCGCCGCTCGGCCGTGCCGTGATCGGCGGATTGATGTTCGCAACCGTCTCCACGCTGTTGTTCGTACCTACGATCTTTGCCGGTGTTCATCGCCGTCTCGCGCAGCGCAGGCAAGCGAAGGCGGGCGGACGGCCGCCCCGCGGACCGGCGCCCGGTGCCTCACCGATTCCACATGGGAATACTTGACATGTCCGATATCCCCGACGCAGCGACGTCGACCCTGCTGAAGCGCGCCAAGTTCGTGGTCGCAGTATTCATCGCGTTGCTTCTTTTGGGCGGTGCGATCGTGCTCGTGAATCGATCGATGCAGGCGCGCGCCCTGGCGGATTCCACGGCGATTCACGCAATGCAGTACGTGACGACGACGCAACCGACGAGCGGCGGCGATGGCGCGGCCGTCACGCTGCCCGGAACCTTGCAGGGTGTGATCGAATCGACCGTGTATGCGCGAAGCAGCGGCTACCTCAAGAGATGGACGAAGGATATCGGGGCATCGGTCAAGAAAGGCGAGCTGCTGGCCGAGATAAGCGCGCCGGAAATCGACCAACAGCTCCATCAAGCGGAAGCGGCACAGGCGCAATCCGCCTCGAGCGAGGCACTGGCGAAGAGCAGCGCGGAGCGCTGGCAAAGCTTGCGCCAGAAAGATGCCGTGACCCAGCAGGAGCTGGACGAACGGTTGAGCGCATACAAACAGGCGCAGGCCGATCTTGCGGCCGCCGAGGCCAATGTTTCGCGGCTGCGCAGCTTGCAAGGATTCAACAAGGTTGCTGCGCCCTTCGACGGCGTATTGACCCGCCGCAATGTCGACGTGGGAGATTTGATCAATGCCGGCAATGGCGGCGCCGGTCAGGCGCTCTTTTCGTTGGCACAGGTCGATCCTCTGCGGTTGTACATCTACGTGCCGCAGGTGTTCGCGAATCAAGTGAAGATCGGCGATACCGTGACCGTCAGCCTCGCGGAGCGCGCGGGTGAGCACTTTCAAGGCAGCATCGCGCGCACCGCCGGAGCCATCGACCCCGCGACTCGCACCTTGCAGGTCGAGATCCGCGTCCCCAACGCCGGCCGCGAACTCTTTTCGGGCGCCTATGTTCAGGTCGAGTTGCCGATCAAAGGCGATCGAGCAGCCACTGTCGTACCGACCAATGTGCTGCTGTTCCGGCCCGACGGTCCCCGGGTTGCCGTCGTGGACCAGAGCGGCCGCGTCCGCCTGGCTCCGGTGAAGCTCGGCAGGGATTACGGCACGACCGTAGAGGTGCTCGCCGGCCTCGATGCCACCGATCGAATCATCGTGAATCCCGCGGATTCGCTCGCTGATGGGGATGTCGTGACACTGGTGCGTGCGCCGCAGAGCGCGGGCTGACCCCGATGCCCGGGAGGCAGGCTCCTTGTGTTGCGATTTCCGCATGGCGCTTCCTCCGCCGGTTTGCGCTTTTCTCGGCCGCCGCGTGGGCGGCGGGATGCGCCGTCGGCCCGGATTATCATCGGCCGACGGCCGATGTGCCCCCGGCGTGGCAGCCTGAGGCGCCGTGGCATGAAGCGGCGCCGAGCGACGCGACACTGAAAGGTCAGTGGTGGGGGGTATTCCAAGACTCCGCGCTCGATCCGTTGGTGGAACAGGCGCTGCTGAACAACCAGAACCTGCGTGTGGCGGCCGCGCGGCTCGAGCAGGCACGCAGTCAGGTGACCGTGGCCAGGTCCTATCTGTATCCCGGCGTTGGGCTGCAGGCGTCCGCAGCGCGCAGCAAGACTTCCGCAAACCGCCCGCCGGCGTCCTATTCGATTCCCAATGAGTCGACCGTGGAAAACAATTTCACCTTGGGGCCGTTCGTCGATTACGAGTTCGATCTCTTCGGCCGCGTGCGCCGCGAAGCGGAGGGCTTTCATGCCGCAGCGGAACAGGCCGCGGCGGATTTTGAGAACACCCGCTTGATGCTCACTGCGCAGCTGGTCAGCGACTACTTCACGCTGCGTGAACTCGATGCAGAGATCGACGTGGTCAACCATAGCTTGACCCTCGAGAGAGATGCCCTGGGGTTCGTCGCATCACGACATGATCTCGGATATGCCACGGGATTGGACCTGGCGCAGCAGCAAGCCTTGGTGCAGAGCAGCTCTGCGCAGCTGGAACTGCTGCGCGTGCAGCGAGCCCAGAACGAGCACGCCATTGCGACGCTCGTGGGGACGCCGGCGCCCGGATTCAGCATCCCGCCTGTGGCGACCGCGGGTAGGCTGCCGGCGCTGCCGGTGGGACTGCCTTCCGATTTATTGCAACGCCGGCCGGATGTGGCCGCCGCCGAACGCTCGATGGCCGCGGCCAATGCGCGCATCGGCGCTGCGCGCGCAGCGTACTTTCCCACGATCCAGTTGATGCCCTTGGTGCCTGCCGTCGGATGGCAGAGCTCCGCGGTGTCTTCGCTGTTCACTGCGCCGAGCGAGCTTTGGGCGGCCGGCCTTTCCGCGACACAGACATTGTTCGATGCCGGGAGAACCCGCGCCAACGTGCACATCGCGGAGCAGGACTACACGGCCGCGGTGGCCAGCTACCGGCAGACCGTGCTCACGGCGATGGAAGAGGTGGAGAACGGGATTACCGGTCTTACATCCCTGGATCAAGCCGCCCGGGACGCGGACGCCAGCGTGGAGAGTTCGCAGCGGGCCTTCGATATTGCCAACGAACGCTACAAAGGGGGCCTGGCCGTATACCTCGACGTGCTTACTGCGCAGCAGGCGCTGCTCGGCAATCAGCGGCAAGCGGTGCAGATCCACGGCCAGCAATTTTTGACCACGGTCTATTTGGTCAAGGCGTTGGGCGGCGGCTTTTGAAGCGTCGATAACGAGTCGATCGGGACCGGCGGCGACAAGGCGTTCGATTGAATGAAGTCGACGCCGAGAGCGGTGAGCCACTCCTGTTCGGCAGCGGTTTCGGTGCGCTTCGCGACGGTATGCATGCCGAGTACACGGGCCATTTGCACGACGGCGGTGATGGCCGCTTGCGAGAGCTTGTCCGAGCGCATTTTCGCCGTGATCTCCGAGGCGATTTTGACATAGCGCACGGCCGGCAGCCGCAGCAGGTCGAAACATTCGGTGCGCATCCCGAAATCATCGAGCACCATGGGGCAGCCCAATCGATGCAGGGCGGCGGCCACGTCGGCGATTTTGTCGCCTAGTAGAATCGCGGTGGGTACGTCGACTTCAAATGCGATCATCGCTTTCGGCAGCGATGACTTCATGAGGCACAATTCCACGAATTTCATGAAGTGTTCGTCGTGCAGAGCAGTGCTCGTGAGATTCACCGAAAACAGGACCGCCCGTTTCTGCCACACGTCCGGGTGATGCACCAACCAGCCGATCAGCTCGGTGACGACGCGCCGGTCAATCATGGAGCCGAGGCCGTTTTCCACCGCGGCCTTCAGCATCGCATGAGGCGCACTATTCGGCGCATCCTCGGATTTGGAACGGAGCAGCACTTCGTAGCGGCGGAGCTGGCTCCCCTTCGCCAACGGCACGAGCCGCTGTACATGCAGCGCGATCGGGCTGCGGCGCAATGCCGCGTGAAGCCGATCGATCTCCGGAGTGACCGGCTGCGGCTGGCGTTTGTCAAGTGCGGCTGCGGCCGGGGGTCGAGGGGCGGCCCGTGCCGCGGCGGGCGGTGCGGGTGCGGGCGGTGCTGCTGCCGGTGCGACCCGTGCTGCGGCGGCCGAGGCCGGAGCGACCCTTGCTGCAGGCGGGACGGCGGGAGCCATCTGGGGGGTACGGGCGGTTGGCGGCGCCTTGGGCGCGGGGACGCGCGCGGCGGCCGGCCCAGAGGGGGCGGTTGTCGGCGCAGCGGTGGTCAGCGCAGCGGCTTCGGGCCGCATGCCGGCGAACTCCGACAACGCATTTTGCAGCTTGGGGTTCATCAGCCGGGCCGCGCCCTTGTCGATCTGCCTGATGCCCCGCGAATCCATGACGATCATGATTGCGCCGACCAGGGAGCGACGCGAGTTCACGGCGCGGAACAGGACGGCGGAGCGCGAATCGCCGAGGTCGTAATCCAAAACCTGGGGACCGTTGACTTTCGAGAAGGCTTCGACGGCTTCGCGTACCGCGTTGTGTTCATCCGGCCCCATGGAACTCTCGGTCAGCCAGAGCACGTCGCCCTTGATGTCGTGAAGGGAGACCGCGTGAACGCGCGCGGGCTCGACGGCCTCACGCACTTTTTGGCAAACGGCGTCGAAGTCAACGAGCGGGCTCATCGCGCTTGATTGCTTGCCCTGATCCATAGGTCCAACACTGTTGGGGTGAGGCTACATATCTACCGTACCGAGGCTCATCCTGGTGTGATGGTCTTCGCCAAACCGCGACACGGGGGCCTTGCGCGTGGCCGGTATGACATATCATGGGTATCCTTGAGCCCATGAACCGACCTGAGAACATGAACCGACCGCCGCACACACGTGAATACCGCTATTACGATTTCGTGATGGCGGCCTATGTCTGCATCCTGCTCTGCTCGAATCTGATCGGTCCCGCAAAGGAAACCTCCATTCAGGTGCCGTTGCTTGGGACCTGGACCTTCCTGGCCGGCGTGTTGTTCTTTCCCATCTCCTATATCTTCGGCGACATCCTGACCGAGGTGTACGGGTACGGCCGGGATCGCCGCGTGGTGTGGGCCGGTTTTGGGGCCCTTGCATTTGCCTCCATCATGGCGGCGGTGGTGGTGCATTTGCCGGCGTCGAAAAGCTCGCTCGCCAGCCAGGCGGCGATCGAGACGGTATTCGGCAATACCCCTCGTATCGTATTGGCGTCCATCACCGCTTTTCTGTGCGGCACGTTCGTCAACAGCTACGTGCTGGCGAAGATGAAAATCCGGACTCAGGGCCGCTGGTTGTGGACGCGCATCGTCGGCTCGACGCTGTGCGGCGAACTGGTGGATTCGATGATCTTCTACTTCGTGGCGTTCTACGGGCGCATGCCGGGGGCTCATTTGGTGGCCATTATGTTTACTCAATATGCGCTGAAAAGCGGATGGGAAATCATCGCGACCCCCCTCACCTACCGCATAGTGGCGTTCCTGAAGAAAGCCGAGAACGAGGACTATTACGATATCGGCACCAATTTCACCCCCTTCTCGTTGGAGGCGTGAGGCCAACCGCCGGCGCATGGGCAAGCCCCTCAATTGGGCGGCGACTTGCCACAATTTGCCATCCCGGCTGCGGTGACGCGCCCTGATCCTGGTCTGAAATAGCTCTCACAAGGCGGCGAGCGTCGTCGCCTGAAGTGGCGAAAACTTCGGTGAGGAGCTGTTATGAAGACTGCATATTCCAGGGTCGTTTGGACGATGGGCTTGATGGGCGTCAGCGCGGCGGTTTTGGCGGCGGAGCCCAAGCCGGCGCCGCCGCAGGAGCCGGCCGGATTCATCACGGGCGGCGTGATCGGTGGATTTGCCGCAGGGCCGGTTGGCGCGGTCATTGGCGCGGGCATCGGAACCTGGCTCGGAAACCGTGTGCATCGCGCGGGGGAAGCTGCCAAGGCCGAAGCACAGGTCGCAGCGCTGCAGAAGGACGAGCAGCAGCTGCGGACCGAAAAGTTGCAGCTGAAGACCGAGAATGCCTCGTTGCTGACGGAAAAGGGCGATCTGGCGGAAACCAGCCGGGCGCTCACGGCGCGGCTCGATCAGTTGTCGCACAGCGTCGAGGCGGCGCAGTCCGCCAAGGATGAAGTTGCGCATGGTGAGGCGGCCAAGGTGCTCGACGGTCTGCAGGGCGATGTGCTGTTTCGCACCGGCAGCGCCGAGATCGCGCCGGAGATGGCGAACGGCATTCATGTGCTCGCCGAGGCCGTCGCCAAATCTCCGGCTCTCAAGGTACGCGTCGACGGATACGCCGATCCGCGCGGTACCGTGGATGCCAACCTCAAACTGTCCGAGGCGCGCGCCAATGCGGTTCGGGATCTGTTTCTCGCCGCGGGAGTGGACGAAGAGGCGCTCGAAATCAACGCCTACGGCAAGAGTCAGAGTGTTGCGGCGGACAGCGACGGCTATGCACTCGAGCGTCGCGTGCGGCTGACCTTGCAGGCGCAAGGGCCGGCGGCGGTCGCGCAGTCCGGGCCTACGATATGGCATGCCGCAACAGCCGAAGATCGTCGTGCTCGACCGCCTCCAAACGGGCGAATCCGCAAATCCGTCACCCGAGAAAATCCTCTCCGGCATACCGCGGACGCGGGTGTCGAATCAATACGCCGACGGCAGCCAGCAGTTCTGCTGCGGTGTGTGGAGCAGCACCAGCGGCAAGTGGCGGATCCGCTATACCGAGCACGAGTTGTGCGTGCTGTTCGAGGGCCGCGTGCGCATCGAATCGATCGGTGGGGACAGGCACGAGTTCCGCGCCGGCGACGCGTTCGTCATGCCCGCCGGCTTCGAAGGGACGTGGGAAGTCGTCGAACCCTGCAAGAAGTGGTATGCGGTTTTCGAGGCGGCGTCTTCCGACGATACTTAAGTGCCCCGCGGTCAATCCGTGTCGCGAATCACCTGAGTCAGGGTTTCGACGATGCGGGTGATCTGCTTCTCTTCGATGATGAGAGGCGGCGACAGCGCGATCACATCGCCCGTCTGGCGCACCATGACCCCGCGCTCGAAACACTCCAGAAACACGTCGAATGCCCGAGCCCCGGGTTTCCCGGTTCGTGATTCCAATTCGACGGCTCCGATCAGGCCGTAATTGCGCACGTCGGTCACATGCTTCGTGCCGCGCAGGGAATGCACCGCATCCTCCCACTGGGGAGCGAGGGTTGCGGCACGCGTCAGCAATCCTTCCTTTTCATAGATGTCGAGCGCAGCCAACGCGGCCGCGCAGGCGACCGGGTGCGCCGAGTAGGTATATCCGTGGAACAACTCGATGGCATTCTCCGGGCCCTGCATGAAGGCATCGTAAATCTTGCGCTGCGCGAACACGGCGCCCATGGGCACGGCGCCGTTGGTGAGACCTTTGGCGGTGGTCATGAGGTCCGCCGTCACGTCGAAGGACTGCGCGGCGAACGGTTTCCCGGTGCGGCCGAAGCCGGTGATCACCTCGTCGAATATCAGCAGAATGTCATTCTTGTCGCAGATCTCCCGTAACCGCTTGAGGTAGCCCACGGGGGGGAGAATCACGCCCGCGGAGCCCGAAATGGGCTCGACGATCACGGCCGCGATGGTGGATGCGTCGTGCAGCGCGATCAGGCGTTCCAGTTCATTCGCAAGGTGCGCGCCCCAGTGCGGCAGTCCGCGCGAGAAGGCGTTGTGGCCGAGATCCAGGGTATGGGGCAAATGATCGACGCCGGGCACCATCGACGAGCCGAAGACCTTGCGATTGTTGACCATGCCGCCCACCGACATGCCGCCGAATCCCACGCCGTGATAGCCCTTCTCGCGGCCGATGAAGCGCGTTCGCTGGCCGGCGCCGCGGGCGCGATGATAGGCGATGGCGATTTTGAGTGCCGTGTCCACGGACTCCGACCCGGAATTCGTGAAGAACACGCGGTCCATGCCCGGCGGAGCGATCGCCGCGAGCCGATTCGCCAGTTCAAAGGCAATCGGATGGCCCATTTGAAACGTGGGCGCAAATTCCATGGTATTGAGCTGCTGCGTCACCGCCTCGGTGATTTCGCGGCGGCCATGGCCGGCATTCACGCACCACAGACCGGCAACGGCATCGAGCACTTCGCGCCCATCGGCCGTCCAATAACGCATGCCGTCGGCCCGCGCGAGCAAGCGGGGATTCGCCTTGAACTGTCGGTTGGCCGTAAACGGCATCCAGAATGCGTCGAGTTCGGCTGGCGACAAAGCGGGCTTAGGCTGAGCGTTCATGGAATGAATCCTTGATGTTGGAGGTTCACCCGGCAAATGTACGGCCTGTCGCAGCGCGAGCTGGCGAAGCGCGCCGGTGTCACCAACGGCTTGATTTCGTTGATCGAACAGAACCGGGTGAGCCCGTCCGTCAGTTCGCTCAAAAAAGTCCTGGACGGCATCCCGATGTCGCTTGCGGACTTTTTCACCCTGGATCTTGCGGGCAAGCCCCAGGTGTTCTTCCCGAAGGACGAACTCGCGGACATCGGCTCGGGCGCGGTACAGTTGCGGCTGGTCGGCGGACGTTTGGGCAAACGCAGCATGACGATTTTGCACGAGCGTTTTGCGGCCAATGCCGATACCGGCGATGAAATGCTCTCGCATGCGGGTGAAGAGGGCGGCGTCATCGTCAAGGGTAGGATCGAATTGTCGGTGGGCGGGGATTCCCGGGTGCTCGCCGCGGGCGATGCCTACTACTTCAAGAGTACCATTCCGCACCGATTTCGAAATCCCGGACGCGAAGAGTGCGAGCTCGTGAGCGCGAGTTCTCCACCCACGTTTTGAGCGAGTAAAGGAAGCCGGATTCCATGAGCACTGTAACGGTAGCGGCCACCCAAATGGCATGCAGTTGGGATCGCGACGCCAATATGGCGCGCGCCGAGAAATTGATCCGCGAGGCGGCGGGCCGCGGCGCGAACGTCGTATTGATTCAAGAGTTGATCGAGACGCCGTATTTCTGCAAGGACCACTCGGCGCCGCATTTCGAACTGGCGAAGCCGCTGGAGGGACACCCGGCGGTGGAGCATTTCCGCAGGCTGGCGCGTGAACTCTCCGTGGTGCTGCCGGTGAGCGTGTTCGAGCACGCGAACAACGCATTCTATAACTCCCTGGTGATGGTCGACGCGGACGGCGGGGTACTGGGGCATTACCGCAAGTCGCACATTCCCGAAGGACCCGGATATCACGAAAAGTATTATTTCTCGCCCGGAGATACCGGCTTCAAGGTGTTCGACACCAAATTCGCGAAGCTCGGCGTCGCGATCTGCTGGGACCAGTGGTTTCCGGAAGCCGCGCGCTGTATGGCGCTGATGGGGGCGGAGGTTTTGCTGTATCCGACGGCCATCGGTTCCGAGCCGCAGGATGCGAGTTTGGATTCGAGCGGGCATTGGCAGCGCACCATGCAAGGTCATGCGGCCGCGAACATCGTGCCGCTGGTTGCGTCCAACCGCATCGGGATGGAGAAGGGCGAGAAGTACACGATGACGTTCTATGGCTCCTCGTTCATCGCGTCGCCGACCGGCGAGAAAGTGGCCGAGGCCGACCGTACCAGCGAGACGGTGCTCACCGCGGCGTTCGACCTGGGCGCGGTGCGGCGCTACCGGCAGGCCTGGGGAGTATTCCGCGACCGACGGCCCGAACTCTATTATCCGATCCTGTCGCTCGATGGCCGCGGCTGAGGAAGGCGCCGGGGCGCTTTTCATCCTGCCCCGCGACCTGGTATTCGTCGACCTGGAAACCACCGGCGGCAATGCGGCGTTTCACCGCATCACCGAGGTGGGCATCGTGCGGATGAAGGACGATCGGGTGATTGAGGAGTGGAGTTCACTCGTCAACCCCGAATGCCGTATTCCCGCCTACATCGAGGCGTTCACCGGCATCACCAACGAGATGGTCGCCGGCGCGCCGCGCTTCTCGGACTTAGCCGCGCTGGTGCTTACGAAGCTGCGGTCGACCACCCCGGAATCGCCGATATTCGTGGCGCACAACGCGCGCTTCGACTATTCGTTCCTGAGGACGGAATTTCGCCGCCTGGATGTGCATTTCTCGGCCAGGGTCTTGTGCACCGTCAAGCTCTCCCGCCGGCTGTTTCCCGAGCACCCCAGGCACAGCCTGGATGCCGTAATGGAGCGGCATCGGTTGACGTGCTCTGCGCGGCATCGGGCGCTGGGCGACGCGCGCGTGCTCGGCGATTTCTGGTCCAAGTTGCGCAGTGAGATATCGGAGGAGAAGCTGGCGGGGGCGGCGCAGATCGTGATCGGCGCCAACCGCTTGCCGGCGCATCTGCCCGCCGGATTGGCCGACGAACTGCCGGAGGGCCCGGGTGTCTATCGGCTTTTCGGCGAGGGCGATGTGCTGCTGTACATCGGCCGGAGTCATTCCTTGCGGACGCGCATCCTGGGGCATTTTATCACCGAGAACTCCGACCCCAAGCAGCAGAAAAAAGCCCAGCAGACGCGGCGCATCGACTGGGTGGAAACCGCCGGCGACCTGGGCGCGCAGCTCAAGGAATCGGAGTGGATCAAGACGCAGAAGCCGCTCTTCAACAAGCGGCTCAAACCCAAGTCGGAGGGCTTTACATTGCAGGCCTCGGAGCGCGGACACGGCGTCCGACTCACCGCACTCGCGGATCTGGTCACCGCTGACCTCGCCGGCTGTTACGGCGTGTTTCAGTCGCAGAAGGACGGCCGCAAGGCGCTCACCGACATCGCGCGCGCCCATTCTCTGTGCCTGAAGGTCTTGGGTCTTGAGACTGCGGATGGTGCGGCAGCGATCGGTATTGAGTCAGCGGTGTGCTCACACGCCGAGGCCCAAATCGAGCGGCTCGCGGCCTCGTGCGTCGGTTACCAGACCGGCCGGTGCAAGGGGGCCTGCGTCGGCAAGGAACCGCTCATATTGCACGACATGCGCTTGAAGATGGCCCTGTCCGCGCTGAAATTGAAGCCTTGGCCGTTCCCAGGGCGCGTGGCGATCGCGGAGGGCCGCGCCGAATTCCACGTGCTCGATCATTGGGTGTACCTGGGCACCGCTCGTTCGGAGGATGAGCTGGACGAGCTCCGGACCAAGATGGCGCATGCCGCCTTTGACGTGGACGTCTATCGGATCCTGGTGCGGTACCTGGCGAAGAACCCGAGAATCGATTGGCACGATCTTCGCGGGCCGGCGCCGGCAAACTTTCGTCCGTGAGCGACAACGTCCGCTATTGGATTGCCACCGCCCCGGTGGGCGCGGCCTCGGTGCTCACCGAGGAACTGGCTGCATTCGGCGCCAGCGACATCCGCGAGCGCAGTCACGACGTGAAGTTCCAGGGCACGCTCGACGTCGGCTATCGTGCCTGTCTATGGTCGAGAGCGGCGACACGGGTGCTGTTGAGTTTAGGTTCGGTCGACGCCACCAGCTCGAAGACCCTGTTCGACGCGGTCAAGCGAATGGATTGGCGTGAGCATCTCGCCCCCGGAGCCACGCTGGCCTGCGAGTGCAGCGGCGGCAATGAATCGATCCGTCACACGATCTATGGCTCGCAGTTGCTCAAGGATGCCGTGTGCGACAGCCTGCGGGACGCCACCGGCGAGCGGCCGAACATCCGGCCCGAGCGACCCGATGTGCTGCTCCATCTGCATGTGGAAGGGCCTGCCGCGCTGGTGTCGGTGGATTTTTCGGGCGAGAGCCTGCATCGCCGCGGTTATCGCATCGCCGGCGGGCGCGCGCCGCTCAAGGAAAACGTCGCCGCCGCCGTGCTGCTGCGCGCGGGGTGGCCGGCTGTGAACGAGGCGGGCGGTCTGCTCGTGGATCCGCTATGCGGTTCCGGAACATTTCTCACCGAGGCGGCAATGATCGCGGCCGATGCGGCGACTGCGCTCAACCGCGAGTATTTCGGATTCAGCGGGTGGCGGGGTCACGATGCCGCGATGTGGGGCCGGATGCGCGAAGAGGCGCGCGAACGTCGCGCGGCGCGGACCCCGCGCCGCTGCATCCTGGGCTCCGA
>WNFO01011812.1_pt1 | contig 11787 bp, 20 predicted proteins | sample 5400251 | NCBI WGS metagenome assembly WNFO01 (sample SAMN13153354, study PRJNA577476) | soil metagenome | isolation source: 100 cm saprolite under Madrone tree | place: USA:California | collected 2016-06-14
GGCGTGAGCCGAGGATTCGGCGGAATGGGTATCGCGCGCGGCGGCATGGGCCACATCGGCGGCGTGAGCCGAGGATTCGGCGGAATGGGTATCGCGCGCGGCGGCGGATTCGCGGGTCGCTCTTTCAGCGGCGCCCACATCAGCCGTAGCGGCGGCATGGCAGTTCGCTCGTTCGGCGGCCGCGTCGCCGGGCGTTCGTTTACCGGTTCCCGCGTCGCCACTGCGCGGATCACTCATGGCGGCTCGATCCATGGCGCGGCCACCCATCGCCTCGCCGCAGCCGGGACCCGAACGGCCGCGGTGGGCGCCCTGCGAGCGGGCGGCCTTGCTCGCACTGGCAACATCGTCCGCGCCGGCAACGTCGCGCGCGCGCACGCGGTCTTCGGTCAACGTGCCATCAGCAACGCGGCGTGGCAGTCGCACTTCGGATGGGCCCGATTCCACGGCCGGTTCTGTTGCTCGCTCTGGCCCTGGTGGAGCAGCGGCATCGTGATCGGCTGGTTCGGGCCGCTGTTCTGGCCCTACGCCTATTACGACTTCTTCGACTACGTTTTCTGGCCATACGCCTACGACGACTTCTGGCCGTATGCGTACAACGACATCTACTACGGCATTTACGGACCTTACGCCTACTCCGGCTATGCCTCGGCCGATCCCGGCCCTGGCCCCGGCGTGAGGTCGGGCTCGCCCCGGCGCGTGGTGTCGCGAACGCCCGACGGAACGCAGCGCGCCGCCGCCGATGTTTGCACCAATCAAGCCTCGGAACTCACCGACTGGCCGATCGAGCGCATTACCGAGGTCGTGCAGCCGACCGACGCACAGCGCGCGTTGCTTGACGAGCTCAAGGTCGCCAACGCCAAGGCCATCGGCATTCTCCAGGGCGCGTGCCCGAATGATCTGCCGAGCATCCCGACCGGACGGCTGGCGGCGATGGAGAACCGGCTGCAAGTCATGCTTGCAGCCGTGCAGACCGTGCGTCCCGCGCTCGATCGCCTCTATCAATCGCTCAGCGACGAGCAGAAGGCTCGCTTCAACGCCGTCAGCCCGGCAAGCGATGCTGCAGCCGGACACGACCAGCGCAACCTCACGATGCTTTGTGAGCAGCGCACGCCGGGGGTGACCGATCTGCCGATCGATCGCATCGCCCAGGCGGTGCGGCCGACGTCGGCGCAGCAGGCTTCCCTCGATGAGTTGAAGGACGCTTCGCTGAAGGCGGCGGAGGGCCTCAAAGCCAATTGCCCGAGCTATCAGGCGCTCACTCCGACTGGTCGTGTCGAGGCGATGGAAAAGCGGCTCGATGCCATGCTGGCGGCGGCGAAGACCGTGCAGCCCGCGCTGACTAAGTTCTACGACGGGCTGAGCGACGAGCAGAAGGCGCGCTTCAACACCTTGCGGTCGGCGACCCGACCGGCGGCGTGAGGGTGCGCCGTCACGGCGAGCGGACAAGGCCGCGGTTGCGGAGCGGCACAAATTCAGCGCATTGCTGAAAATGCTCCGCGCTGGACGCGGACGAGATCGGCGGCCATCTCGGGAAGCCGATCGAGGTGATCGTCCCCCAACCGAGCCACAGCTTCCAATGGCGAGCCGCTGGGCTTTAGGAGCCTCGCATAACAACGTGGCTTTTGACTCTCCCGCGAAGCTTCGCCGATCAGTTTTAAGGGCCGTAGCCGTAGCCGTAGCCGTAACCGCTCCAATTGAAACGGTAGTTGATCCCCACCTTCACCATCTGGATGTCGCGGTTCCTCTCGATGAAAGGGTCTCCGGCAAGGAATCGGAACCCAACAGGAGCAATAAATGTCCGGTCGTCTAGCCCCAGAAAATTATACTCCACCTTTGCCGACCAATTGGGCAGGAAAGCCCACTCGATGCCCACGCCCACTAGCCAGCCGCTGTTGCTGTTGTTGGAGCCGCTGATTGATGCGCCGGTTGTCACATTGGTGATGGTGAAGTCGTCGCTGCCGACCCAACCGCCACCGGCCTTGCCATAAAAGAGCCAGGGGCCATTCGTCACGCCAAACCGCGCAGCCAGGGTCGTGATCCATCTATTGTTAGAGGTCACCTGGATGGTTCCGACCCTCGGAATGAATACGGTACCGGTGTTGTTGTTATTCGCAGCCCCATCGAAGTCCGCTTCAATTCCAAGAACGAAGTAGTTGATTTGCCAGTTGTACCCGAGCTGGCCTCCCCCGATGAATACGCCGTTGCTGTTTCCGTTGTTGAAGTTCACGCCCAAGAAGGGGTCGAGCACGTCACGATTGGCCCAGGCCCCGCCAATGTTGCCGCCAACATAAAATCCGGTCCAACTGAACGGCGGAGGCGCATAGACCGGAGGCGGAGGCGCATAACGCGGACGTGCATAAACGTCAGCGGCATTCGCGGCCATCGACGTTACCAGCAACGCCGACAGCGCTGCTGTAGTATGCAATAGCTTGCGCATGATGATCCCCCACGTTTCGCATTACACTGGTTCAAGCCTTTAACCGCTGGGCCGTCAGCGCGCCTCCGATGACGGAAGCGGCATGGGTTTGCGCGCGGGGGTAGGGGCTGGCCGCGGCGGAGGCGCTGAAATCTTGTGAAGGAGTTCCTGCTGGTCCGCCGCCAGCTTGGCGACGCCGTCCGCCATCTGCTGCTGGCTGGCGGCGAGTTGGTCCACGCTTTGCCGCATCGTGGCGAAAGCTAACGACAGCTGCTTCAGCTCGGGAGAAGGGGTGGCGGACGGGGCCGGCGCAGGCATGTCGGAAGCGGTCTGCGCAAGCGACGCGGCTTGTGGTGCCAGCCAGCTAAGCTGCGGGTACGAGTTCGCGATCATCTCTCTCGCAGCGTCGCCGTAGGACTGCCAAGCTATGGTAGCAGCGACACCGAAGCAAAATATGATCAGGAAGCGGGTGAGGCTGCGCGAGGCTCTCTTGCCGAGCGACGGCCGCTTGATCATCGCGTCGAGCGATGGCCTGCTGGACAGGTCTGCAGAGAACTCGGATGCTGTGGGGCTTACCGTGGAAGCCATCGGCTACCTCCCTCTCTTCCGACTGGTTTTACGCAACAGGCCATCATCGTGTGACTGGAGAAAGGCCGGAAGAGAGCAGCCGCGGGGCGGAGATTGGCAAGTCTGTGACCGGATACGTGCTTTGGCTCCCAGCAGTCCGGCAGCCTCCCGATGTTGACCTGTCGATCGACGCGGTCATACAAGCCAATCAGCGAACGATCCTGGAGCTTGCGGCCAAGCATCGGCTGCCGGCAATCTATTCCACCAAGGAGTTCGTCGAGAACGGCGGCTTGATGGCGTACGGCGTAAGCTACCCGGACCTCTACCGTCGGGCAGCGACCTACATCGACAAGATTTTCAAGGGAGCCAAACCGGCCGATCTTCCAATTGAGCAGCCGACCAAATTCGAGCTAGTCATCAACCTCAAGACCGCCAGGGCGCTCGGATTGACTGTCCCGCTCCCGCTCCTCGGCCGCACCGACGAGGTGATCGAGTAGGATGTTATTTGCTGCGGTGCATGAGCCCGTGCTTGATCGCGAGCCCAAGGAATCGATCCTGCGGCGTCTCCCATTATTTTCCCGAGTTCGAGTGCGAGCTGCCACGCTACCTCTCGCAATCTTGATTCAGCCGTCATATTGGCGGGGGTCCGCAAGGTGAAATAGGGCAAGGACCTTTGGGTTCACAGTGGATGACACGGCAGATACCGCTCAAGTCATCATTCGGCCGCCGCTTGCATGGGGGCTTGCCGTCATCGCCGGGCTTGCGCTCAACTGGCTCATCCCCTTGCCGTTCCTACCGGCCGACCTGCCTGCAGGCTGGCTCGGCACAATGGTGTTTGTCCTCGCGCTGGGGCTGATCGCCTGGGCCATCATTACTATCACTAGGGCCGCTTCGAACGTCCCCACCAACCTGCCGACCACCACCATCGTTGAGAGCGGACCGTACCGCTTCACGCGCAACCCCATCTACCTCGGCATGTTCCTGGGTCTGATCGGCTTGGCCATCGCGTTCGACAATCTCTGGCTGCTGATGATGCTGGTGCCCTTCGCGCTCGTCATCCGCTACGGCGTCCGCCACCGTGAGATGGCCGAAGCCGGCCTGCTGATGAGCTACGGCACAGACATGTTCCATCAGGTTGGCATTTATACCGGCAACATCCTCAAAGTGAGAAAACCAGCAATTCGACCGGCGTAACTGCCCGTGAGCCGATAGCCGTCGGCGAGGTCGGTTCCGTAACTCATCAGACTGCCGGTCGCGGCGAAGTCGCGGCCAATGCAAGCGCGCCCGCTCAAACGCTCCACACCAGTAGATGCGGCTCACGCTAACAGCCAGACGCACTCCCATTTAAATGAGCAGTGTCGCGGCCGCGATCACAATCCCGGTAACCAACGCGGTCAAGCAGGAGAACAGTAGTAGATCGTTCAGGACTACGCTCATGGCAGCCTCCCCGTGCGGGCCATGGTGTGGCTCCCCAGAGTTCAGCGCACTCCCGTACCGTGGCGGAAAAGTGGTGTAGTGGAACTTTGCGGAAGAGTTCTTGACGGTAGTGGGCTCCTTTGAATAAGGCAAAGCTCGGACCCGCTGGAAACAAGACGGCACGCGGCGCATACTCGCACCATGCCAGAACAGCGCCGTAAACGTCCCCGCGATCCCGCTCAACTCGCCAAGCTCATGATCGACATCGCCACCGGCCAGATCGAGGACCGGCCGCCGACGCCAGAGGAACAGGGTAAGGACTCGGCTGCAGCTGCGCTAGGTAGGAAGGGCGGGAAGGCGCGAGCCTCCCGTCTTAGTGCCAAACAACGCGCAAGAATTGCCAAGCAAGCTGCTCGCGCTAGATGGACAAAATCAAGTTAGGACGTGGTGACGGTGGTGACGGCTCCTGACGGCTCCCAAAGAATAATAATTGGCGCCGCGGAGCAGATTATTTCTCCCTTCTCGTGGATCACCTTGGCCTCAATCTGACCCCGCCTAAGTACGGGCGATCGATATAAAAATGGATACTTCATGAACCATCTTATTTGGTCGGTTGCGCCATCTTTAAAAGTATGTAGGGGCAACGCCATAGATTTAGGCGCTTCGCCCGGCAGTTTTACTTGCAATACCAATGTCTGAAACCGATCATTCGGGTCAGTTTCCACTAAAAAGACGAACACCAACTGAATGGCGGGGTAGGGCTCCATCGGAATATAAATATCGGTTCCATAGACGCCGGAGATTGAAATCTTGCCCCCGATCGATGTGGTCCAATCATCGGCAACAAACACGGACGCCTGTCGCATCTGTTAGGCCGCAAGCGGATATGGAGTTTTCTGCTGCTCTCGCAAAACTTCAAGCAGAACTTCGTTTTGGTCTGTTTGAGGCGGCGCCGTGTGTTTAGCTGGTGGCGGCGGCGCTACTGCTGGTGGCGGGGTGATTGCGGGTTCTTCCGCAAAATCGGGCTTCCCTAGGGGATACGTCACCTCGTATTTTGGCACAGCTCCAGCGATCGCAAACAACAGGCTACTAAACGTGTCGGACTCCCAATTCTGAGGGCGACTTAGCCATCTGCAGACGATGTCTGCAGACTTGCCCATACGCGATGCTAGAGTGGCTTGCGTAATTCCGCTCTGTTTGAACTCTTTGAGAACAACATCATAAGCGCGTTGCCGATTCCGCGCATTGATGTATCCAAAGGTGCCGAGAGAGATTTTTTCATCCGTAGTTGGCCTAGACAGCCCGGTAATAGTTTGTGAGGTACTCATCGAGGTCGTCTCCAGTGTGAGGCGTTTCCGCTGCAAACAAATCGGCCCATCTTTCTTGGGCCTCGTCTACCTCCGCATCAAAGTCCGCACCTATGTCTTCGCGCTTGGCCCACGTTAAGGCGACAAACTCATTCAATTTCCAGAACGCGCCTAATGAGCGAATGCCTGCTGTATCAAGTGGTTCATTGACCCGAATACTCCAGAACTCATCATCGACCGGATGCACTCTTGCAAGCATTGCGTAGGGCGGCTTTCTGTCGGGGTCTTCAGACACCGAAATCCGTGCACCGTCCACAAAGTCGTCCAGCCATGCTCGAAACATGCCTAGACGCTCTCCCTCTAGGGTGTCCGCAAACGGCGGCGTTACGGCAGCCAAAACGTCTGCGGAAACGTACATAGTGCGCGGCGTTTCCTCCTCTTGTTGGCTATAGATAGGTTTCAGCTCAAATAGACGAGGTCTCGGACCCTTTAAGAGCCCGTCTAAGTTGCCTTGACATATAAGTCAATATCCCCCACACGGTTGCCAGTGTACGGCTCTCAACTTGTGGTGAACAAGCAACAGATGGCGTGAAAATACCCATTTTGCTTGACGCTAAGCATAAAGGGCTATATAGTCGAGCCATGAACAAGCTCGACCGTGACGCCCGCGCCCGCATTCTCCACTTGCTTTGCGAGGGCAATTCGATCCGCGCCGTTACTCGGTTGACCGGCGCCAGCAAGAAGGCGGTCAGCAAATTGATGGTCGATGCTGGCCAAGCCGCCGCTTGGTATCAGGATCGCGTTTTCCGCAATCTCACCTGCAAGCGCATTCAGGTCGATGAAATCTGGGCATTCGTCTATGCGAAGCAAAAGAACGTCGCGGGCGCAAAGAAAGCACCGGCCGACGCTGGCGATGCGTGGACTTGGACCGCCATTGACGCTGATACGAAACTGATCCCGTCTTGGTTTGTCGGCGGTCGCGACAGTGACGCGGCGATCATCTTCATGGATGATCTTAAGTCACGGCTCGCAAACCGCGTCCAACTGACCAGCGATGGTCACAAGGCATATCTGGAAGCCGTCGAGGGCGCGTTCGGTGCCGACGTGGATTACGCGCAACTCGTGAAGCTCTACGGCGAGAGCCCTGACGCCGAAAAACGATATAGCCCTGCCGTATGCATCGGTGCCCATAAGACGCGGATCGAGGGCAACCCCGATCCCAAGCACGTCAGCACGTCCTATGCCGAACGGCAAAATTTGAATGTGCGGATGCACACTCGCCGGTTTACTCGGCTCACCAATGCGTTCTCAAAGAAGATTGAGAACCACGCGCATTCGGTCGCGCTGTTCGCGATGTACTACAATTTCGTCCGCATCCATCAGAAGCTACGGACAACGCCGGCGATGGCCGCAGGCGTGAGCAAGCGGCTGTGGGAAATAGGTGATATTGTGGACGTGCTGGAAGCTTGGGAGGCGCGAGAAACTAAGGAACGGGAGGCAGCATAGTGAGAGCGACGATCACGAGACAGGAAGCTAGAGCGCGCGGGCTGAAATGGTACTTTACAGGCCGCTCGTGCAAATACGGCCACAGGAAAGATCGACTTGTGAGCAATGGAAAATGCCGAGAATGCAGTCGCCAGGATTCCGAGCGCGCAAATCGGCGGGGACTGTATCGTTAGGGTCCGCCACAATCAAAGTAGCCCACTACCTTCTTGACGGCTCGCTTGTGTCGACCCGAACGATCAAGTAAAAAAGTACCTCTTCTTTTGTCGGTGGGGCTCGCTGTTCGAGTGGCGGCGAGCCTTTTGTTATGCGATGAGCGACAGCAAAAGTCAGTTGATCACGATCTGCATGCTGATCGGCGCCCTCGCTATCATCGGCTTAGCGCTTACCGGCACCTTGCAAATGAGAGTGTCCCGCTCGCCGGTGGCTCAGGTCGTCATAAAGTAATCGTTCCTTAGCGGTTTCCCGCCGCCACTTCTTGGGAAATGCCGCCATCGCGGTCTCGCGGGTCACGCTGCTCCTCTGGTAAGGCGGCGAATGTGCCGAAGCCCGCTAGTGTCGGCATAACTTCCTCCCATTCAGGATTGCCTTCGCAGGGTCTAAGCCTCCCCCACTATCGGCATCGCGGGCTGCTGCGCGCTCGCCGCGACCGGCCACGCCGCCGCGCCGCCGAGCAAGGCGATGAACTCACGCCGTATGCCGAACTGGCGCACGTTCATTTAACTTCATCGTGCTCCTCTTGAAGGAACTGCCCTGCCGGATTCTTGCCACGAACTGCGAAATGCTGGCCAGGTTTTCGCCACAAACCGCGAAACCAGAAAGCGTTGCGGCGAAATACGCCTGAAACAGGTGTGCGGTAGATGTTGATTGACAAGGCGGTTGCCAAAGGCGTTCGAATAGGGATGGACCAGATGGTTTACGATTATCGGCATTGGCTCGAATACGATTCCGTGGCGCTTGCGGTGCTGTTTGTCGGTGTCGGATTGGTTGAGTTGATCGTGCTGAGCATTTGAGGTGCCTCTTCAGGGGCAAAAGGACTCGGGCATACTGCCACGCCGCCGAGCAGGGTGATGAACTCGCGGCGCTTCATCGCTGCAATCACTCGATCACCTCGTTGGCTTGCGCGAGCAGGCTCGGAGGGACCGTGACACCGATCGCCCTCGCCGTCGGCAGGTTAATGACCAACTCGAACTGGGTTGGCTGCATGACCGGAAGGTCGGCTGGTTTCTCGCCCTTCAGAATGCGGCCCGTATAGATGCCGACCTCGCGATAGCGCCCGAAGTTGCTCGCGCCGTAACTCATGAGTCCACCGATCTCAGTAAATTCGCGGTTAAAGTGGACGGTCGGAAGCAAATGACGCGTCGCAAGCGTCACGATCTGCACGCGACGATCGATGAAGAATGGCTCGCCTCCAACAAGAAGTGCGTTCAGCCGGTTCTGCACGAGCGCAGCAAATGCTGTCTCAATCTCGGGACTACTCTCGGCTTTGAATACCTCGATTTGGCACCCAATTGCCTCGGCTGCCGCCTGCGTATCCCTGATGATGCTCTCCATAGCAACTGGATTTGCCGGATTGACAAGGAGCGCGATCCGCGCGGCGTTCGGCATCAGCTCGTGCAGAAGACCCAACCGTTTGGCGCTCAGTTCAGCAGCCATGTAGTTGACGCCGGTTACATTGCCACCCGGCCGGCGAAGGCTTGCCACGATGCCAGCTTTCACCGGATCGGTGCCGGCGGAAAAGACGATGGGAATGGAGGTAGTAGCCTTTTTCGCGGCAAGAGCCGTTGCCGTGCCGATCGGTGTGACAATCACAGCTACCCGACGCTGCACCAGATCGGCCGCCATTTCCACAAGCCGGCTATTTTCACCGTGCGCCCAGCGGAATTCGATCGCGACGTTCCTGCCCTCTGTGTAGCCTGCCTCAGCAAGGCCCTTCCGGAATGCTGCGAGCAGGTCGGCGTTCGGTTCCGCTGAGCCAGGATGGAGAAATCCAATCACTGGCATCGCCACCTGCTGCGCGCGCGCCGCAAGCGGCCAGGCAGCAGCGGCCCCGCCGAGCAGCGTGATGAACTCGCGCCTCTTCACTCGATCACCTCGTCGGCGCGCACTAAAAGCGACGCAGGCACTTCGAGGCCGAGCGACTTCGCGGTCTTGAGGTTGATAACCAGTTGGAATTTCGTGGATTGTATCACCGGTAAATCTGCCGACTTCTCGCCCTTGAGTGTCCGGCCGGCGTAGATGCCAACCTGGCGATAGCTCTCAGTCACGATCGGGCCGTAGCTCATCAGGCCGCCAACCGTGGCAAACTCGCGTAAGAAGAAAATGGCAGGCATCCTGTGACGAATTGCCAGCGCGGCGATTTGATCGCGGTGACCGAAAAAGAACGGGTCGGCACCGACAACAAGCATACCGGCGCGCAATTGTGTCATCGCCGCAAAGATCGGGTCGAAGTCGAGGTCGGTGCTGGCATGTAGGACATGCAGTTGCAGCCCGAGCTTGCGGGCCGTCGCCTGTAGGTCTCTCGATTGGCTCTCGGAACCGGGAAAGGTCGGGTTGAGGAGTGCGGCGGTGACGGTCGCCGTGGGCACCAACTCATGCAACATCTCCACCTGCTTCTGCACCAGCTCCACGCTCAAGTTGGTCACGCCCGTGACATTGCCGCCTGGCCGGTCAAGACTAGCAACAAGTCCAACTGCGACTGGATCGACCGCTGCGGAGAAGACGATCGGAAGGGTCGTGGTTTCGGCCTTTGCCGCGAGTGCCGAGGCAGACCCAGCCGCGACGATCAGGGCCACCTGACGGCGAACCAGCTCCGCCGCCAGGGCACGCAGTCGATCGCTTCGACCCTGAGCCCAGCGGTATTCGATCGCTACGTTCTGGCCCTCGGCGAAGCCGATTTCGCTCAGTCCCTGTTGAAACGCGGCCGCCATGGGGGGGTACACGCCGGGCGATTGGCTGTTAAGGAACCCGATCACCGGCATCGCCGGCTGCTGTCCTCGCGCGCGCTTCACCTTGGCCGCGAGCAGCAGGCCGCCGCCCCCGACCAGGGCAATGAACTCACGCCGCGTCGTGTCGAGCATGGGGACTTTCTCCCCGATGCGCTATCAGCGCTGCCGACTGGCCCGTGCTTAGTCTTCCGCACTCTCACCCTACTGCTGGGCGGCCGGCAAGTCCTTGGGGCAGACCTGAATTGTTCTGAATCGAGGGTAAGCGGGCGGCCGCTAGCGCGCCTTCAGATTCAGAACAATTCAGATCTAGCCCAAGGACCTGAAGGCCACTTTGGAGGATGATCTTCAGCAAGCTAGGGCAAGTCCGCGATCTGCGGAGGCCGGTGCCGACGCGGAGGGCAAAATACAAAATTGACGCCGCGCTCAACGCCAGGTTCTGGCAAAACTTGAGGATGGGGACCATGTCAACCAGCGAAGGGGTACAAAAGCGAAATGCCTTTACCGCTTTTGCCGCATTTCGCATCGAGGGCCTTGAAGTCTCTTTGAATCACGCCCGCGAGATTGCAGTCCGCGAAGAACTGAACGCCGTAAGGCAATACATTGAAGAGGCGCAAGGATACTTGGCGCAGATTCGGGTATTACATGAAGAAGCCCTGAATGAGTTCAGCAGGGCGCAAGGAGAATAAGCCTGTTGGACGCTCCGCAGATTACGCAGTTGCCGCGCCGCCGAGCAGAGTGATGAAGCGGCGGCGCTACGACGAGCATGTGGCCCTCACCGCCCCCGTCGGACGCCTTCTTGAAGACAATGAGCAGCGGGATCACGACGAGCGTCGCGATCATCAGTGGATGGATCGGTGCCGAGCTATCCGCCCTACAATATCGCGCGGACCGACGAGAACGCCTACCGCATTGCCCCCGCTGCGTGGCGGCGCGTGCGGATGGGCGCCCGCCGGGAGGGCTGCCCAGTCACGTATGGTTGAACGTTCCGTTCAGGTTTCCTTCATGTGCGAAATGGCACCCTGAAGCCACATCGTGGAGGACACGCTCATGCGTAAGATAGTTACGGCCATCGTCGCGACTGCCAGCATTGCCGGGGCGGCCCTCGCTACCCCGAGACCTGCGGAGGCGAGGTGTTTGGGTTGCTGGATCGGTGCCGGCATTGCCGCAGGCGTAATTGGTGGCGCGATCGCGTCGTCGGCCTACGGCTATGGTTATCCGGCGTATGGCTACGGTTACGGTTATCCGACGTACGGCTACTCGGGCTACGCCTCCGGTTATCCAGCGTATGGCTATGGTTATGGTTATCCGACGTACGGCTACTCGGGCTACGCCTCCGGTTATCCGGCGTACGGCTACTCCCCCTATGCCTACGCGCCTGCGTACGGATCCTACGGCGGCTATTACGCTCCGCGCCGTTACTACGCGCGCCGTTACTACCGCTACTGATTGACCGATAGCACGGCACGCAAAGAGAAGCCCCGGCCGACGAAAACGAAAGACAGCGTCGCTCCGGTGGCAGGCGCCGGCGGCATTATCGGCCAGTAGCCCGTTGACGGTCGAATTTTCCGAAACCACCTACCAGCAGCCCTCCGCGCGTCATCACGCACGCTCAGCGGTGGGCCTAAGTTTT
>WNFO01006531.1_pt1 | contig 11786 bp, 11 predicted proteins | sample 5400251 | NCBI WGS metagenome assembly WNFO01 (sample SAMN13153354, study PRJNA577476) | soil metagenome | isolation source: 100 cm saprolite under Madrone tree | place: USA:California | collected 2016-06-14
AACGTTAGGCGTCGGTCCGATGTTCGTGTCGGACACCGGCGACCTGCCGTCCGACGGAGGGTTGAAGACGGCGGAACTCGCGGATGTCACGGTGCCCGGCGCGCTGAGTGCCCAGCTCCTGATTGCCCGGACGAGCGGGGCGAACGGGGTGGCGGAAAGCTCTGACGCGCTGGCCGATGTGAACGTGCTCAACGGCCTGGTGACGGCCACGTTTATCCGGGCCGAGTCCGAGGCCACCTGTAACGGTGTGCGGGGGTCGACGGAAGTGGTGGGGCTCACGGTGGGGGGGAAGGCCGTGGGTGTCGACGCCTTCGCGCAGAGCCAGCCCGTGACCGTCGAGGTGCCGACTGTCGGCGTCACGGTGACGGTGATCGTCAACGAGCAAAAATCGAACACGAGCCCGGGGTCCCGGGACATCACCGTCAACGCGGTGCATGTGACGGTGACCGGCCTCCTGCAGGCCGAGGTGATCCTGTCCAGCGCTCACAGCGACATCAACGGGTGTCCGAGTAGCGTGGGAGGCGGGGGCGGGTGTCCGCCAGCGCCGGAGTGCCATGATTTCGTGACGGGCGGCGGGTTCATCGCGGTCGCCAGTGGCGGGCGGGCGAACTTCGGGTTCAACGCCGGGATCAAACCCAACGCGACCGGGGCGGACGGCCACCTGAATTACATCGACCACACGACCGGCATGCACGTGAAATCCACCAGCGTGACGGGTTACACAGACACGAGCGCGAACAGCCCGAACAGCCGCCACTTTGAGGGAACCGCCGAGATCAACGGCCAGGCGGGATTCACCTACATGGTGGATGTGGCCGACAACGGGGAACCCGGCCGACATACGGACACGTTCAGCATCAGCCTGAGCAGCGGCTATTCGGCGAGCGGCAAGTTGGAGGGAGGGAACATCCAGCTCCACAAACCGTGTCCCTGAGCTCCGGTCTCACATCGGTGAACGGTTCGCCCTGAGGACACCCCGATCTCCCGCGGCGGCTCCGAAACCACGGGGCCGCCGCGGTGATCTCCTTCGCCGGGATCAACGGCGACGAGCTCGGCCTCAGTTCTTCATCGACCCTGCGGTCAGCCCGAGGACGTAGTAGTCGACGAACAACGAGGAGATGATGGCCACCGGGATCGAGCCGAGCAGCGCGGCGGCCATGAGCTGGCCCCAGTAGAAGACATCGCGGCGGATCAGCTCGATGATCGCGCCGACGGGCACCGTGCGCACCTCGCTCCTGGTCAGGAAGATCAGCGCGTAGAGGAACTCGTTCTGGGCGAAAAGGCGAAAATACCGGCAGAGAACAGGCCGGGCGGTTCTCGGCCGTCGTGCCGGGCTGGATGGGCGGCGAGCTAGGCTCGCGGCCGGTGACGCGGAAGATCGGCTAGCGCCAGCTCGGGCGCTCCGTCGCCGACCAGACGCTGGCCCAGCGCGATGAGCGCCCGGCCGAGGCGGCTTCGCCAGCTCACGCGGGCGGGGCGTTCCCGCCGGACGGCGGCGGCGGTCCACTCGGCGCGAGCCTGCTGGAGTCGCTCCTGGACGATCGTGGCCACGAGGTATTCGTTGATGTCCATGGCTTCATCGTCGCCGGCCCGGCGCCATAAGCAAAATCAATTGTCGTTATGCTGACCATAAGCTAGATTTTGCGGCATGGACCTGCCCTTCGCGCTGACTCAGGCGCGGGCGCTCGACGCGGTGGTGCGCCACGGGAGCTTCTCGCGCGCCGCCGCCGAGCTCGGGCTCACGCAGCCGGCGGTCAGCATGCAAGTCCGCCAGCTCGAGACCGCGCTCGGGCTGCCCCTCGTCGAGCGCATGGGCAAGCGAGCGTTCGCGACGCGTGCCGGCGAGCTCCTCCTCGAGCACAGCGCGCGCGCCGTGCGGGAGCTCGAAACCGCCGTCCAGATGCTCCAGCGCCTGCGCGGGCGGGTGGCCGGACGTATCCGGATCGGCACCAGCGCCTCGCTCAGCATCTACGTGCTGCCGCCGGTGTTCCGCAGCTTCCGGGCCCGTCACCCCGACGTCGAGCTCATCGTCGTCACCGGTAACGCGCCGGAGATCGCGCACGCGATCGTCGCCAACCACCTCGACATCGGGATCACCAGCCTGCCCGTGCGCGAGCGGGAGCTGACCGTGCTGTCGTTCTGCGAGGACGAGCAGGTGGCCATCGCGCCCCGGCGGGCGCCATGGCGGCCGCGCCGGCGCATCACCGCCGCCGAGCTGGCCGAGCATCCGTTGATCCTCTTCGAGCGCGGCGGAACGGTGCATCGGGTGATCGAGGACTGGTTCCATCGCGCCGGTGTTGCGCCTCGGGCCGTGATGGAGCTCGGCAATACCGAGGCGATCAAGAAGCTGGTCGGGGCGGGGCTCGGCCTCTCGATCGTCTCGCACTTCACCGTCGACGGCGAGGCCCGGGCCGGCAGCGGCGGCGTGGTCGCCCTGTCGCTCGACCCGCCGCTCATCCATCAGCGCGGCATCATCCTCCGCCGCGACAAGCCGCGCACGCCGGCCCTCGACGCGCTGCTCGCCGCGCTGCGGGAGGTGCGGTTCGCTCGGCGTCGCCGATCGGCGCGCGCGCGGTGACGCGTCAGGGCGAGATCAGCGACGAATACGGCTCCTAGTTCTTCACCGACCCCGCCGTCAGCCCCGCGACGTAGTAGTCGACGAAGAACGAGTAGATGATGGCGACCGGGATCGAGCCGAGCAGGGCGGCCGCCATGAGCTGGCCCCAGTAGAAGACGTCGCCGCGAATCAGCTCGGTGATTGCCCCGACGGGCACCGTGCGCACCTCGCTCTTGGTGAGGAAGATCAGCGCGTAGAGGAACTCGTTCTGGGCGAGCGTGAACGCGAAGATGCCGGCGGACAGCAAGCCGGGCGTGCAGAGCGGCAGCACCACCCGCATCATCGCCTGGAAGCGGCTGGCGCCGTCGATCCGCGCCGCCTCTTCGAGCTCCCGCGGCACGCTCTTAAAGTAGCCCATGAGCAGCCACGCGCAGAATGGGATGAGGAGCGTCGGGTAGGTCAGCATCACCGCCGACAGCGTGTTGCCGAGGTCGAGCCTGTTGATGATGTCCGCCATCGGGATGAAGAGCAGTGGCTGGGGGACGAGATACGTGGCGGCCACGCCGATCGCGACGATGGCGGCGCCGGGGAAGTTCATCCGAGCCAGCGGATACCCGAGCATCACGCCGAGCACGAGCGAGATGACGGTGGTCACGACGGCCACGAGCATCGTGTTGTACGTCCACGTGAGGAAGTTCGTTCCGTCGAACAGCTCGATGTAGTGTGTGAGCGTCGGCTGATGGACGATCAGCGGCATGATCTTCTGGCTGTACAGCTCGCGGTTCGGCTTGATGGACGTGATCGCCATCCAGTAGAACGGGAACAACATCGCCACCAGGAAGAAGCCGAGTGGCAGATACAGCCGGAGTGTCCGCGCCCCGAGACCCTTGCCGCCGACCATTATTCGATGTCGGGGGGAGCGAGCGCAGAATGCGCGACCGAAGGGGCTGTCGCCCCCTCGGGCTCCCCGGCCCGACACCCCCCACCGCTCACGACCGTCATTCTCGCCTCAGGTAGAGCGTCAGGAAGACGATCAGAAGCCCGAGCGCCGGCAGCATGGCCAGGGCCACCGCGGCGCCCATCCCGAGCTGTCCCGCCGACATGCCGATGTCGAACGCGTAGGTGGCGAACAGGTGGGTCGCGTTGGCCGGCCCGCCATGGGTGAGGATGTAGGGGAGCTGGAAGTCCGAGAACGTGAAGATCACGGAGAACATCGTGACGATGATCAGCACGGGCTTGATCACCGGCATCGTGATGTGCCGGAAGCGCTGCGTCACGCTCGCGCCGTCGATGGCCGCCGCCTCGTAGAGGTCGGGCGAAATCGTCTGGAGCCCGGCCAGGAGCGTGATGCCGTAGAAGGGCAGGCCGCGCCACGTATTGACGATGATGATCGACACCATGGCGAGCGTGGCATTGCCCAGCCACGAGAAGTTCTCCGTCACGAGCCCCGTGTGCCGCAGTGTCCAGTTGATCACGCTGAACGTCGGGTCGAAGATCCACATCCAGGCGACGGTGGACAGCACGGTCGGGACGATGAACGGCAGCAGGAGGAGGGCGCGAGCGAGGTTCTTGCCGCGGAACTGCTGGTTGATGACGAGCGCCATGGCGAGGCCGCCCGTCATCTTGAGGAGCGTGGCCACGATCGTATAGATGAACGTGTTCCGTGTGACCTGCCAGAAGACGGCGTCGTGCGCCTGCGCGATGAAGTTGGCGAGGCCCACGAAGGTGCCAGGGCTGGCCACCCGGCGGTCCTGCAGGCTGATGAAGATGCCGTAGACGAACGGGTATGCGACGAACGCGAGCAGGAAGAGGACACCCGGCGCCAGCATCACCCAGCTGAAGACGCTCTCGCGCTCGAGCAGGCTCCGCCGCGAGGTCGCCCGACCGGCGAGTGACGCCCGGGCGACGGACGCTGGACCGACGGCCATCGGCTACTTCGCTTTGTAGATCTGCTTGAGCTGAGTGGCCGCGGTGGCGATGACGTCCTTCGTCGAATCGCCGCGACACGCCTTGGCGAACATGTCGACCAGCACGTACTTGGCCACACTCTCGGAGGCGGCCTGACCTTGCGGCCCCGGCCACGTGTGTGGCCGCGACGTCTTGAGCGACTCCTTGTAGGGCAGGTAGCGCGGCTCAACGTTCCACATCGGGTGATTGTCGTAGCCGTGGAGGAACGGCGCGTAGTAGGCGTTCGCGGAGGCGAGCCAGCGCGACATCTGCTTGTCGTCGTAGAGCCAGCGGAGGAACGCCTTGGCCGCCGCCTGGTCGGGCGCGTGGGTCAGCACCGCGTGCGACACGGCGTTCAGGACGTGGAAGCGGCCCTTCGGGCCCGACGGGTTCATCGCGTGGTCGGTGACCTTGGCGATGTCCGGGAACTGGCGCAAGCCCACCTCGAGGATCGACGACGCGTTGTTGGTGCAGGAGATCTGCTCACCGAAGAACGCCTTGTTGTTGTTCACGTCCGTCCAGCCGAGCACGTCCTCGAACATCGTCTCCTGGTAGAACTTCCGGCAGAAGTCGACGGCCTTCGCCGTCTCGGCCGAGTCGATGACGACGGTCTTGCCGTCGCGGTCGACTTCGCGCCCTCCGTACGACCAGAACAGCGGGTAGAGCCAGCCGTGGTTGTCCCCGAAGCCGTGGCCCAGCTCGAAGCCAAACGGATGTCCCTTCTTCTTGAGGAGCCGGCCGGCCGCCAGCAGGTCTTCCCAGGTCTCCGGGAATTTGTTCACGCCGACTTCCTTGAACCAGTCGGTGCGATACACCTCGAGCTGGCCGATGTTGCCCCAGGGCAGCGCCTTCCACTTCTTGTTCACGACGAGGACTTCGAGGACGTTCTCGTGCCATCCGCCGAGCTGCGTGCCGATCTCGCCGGCGATGTCGCTGACATCCACGAGGCTCTTGTCGAAGAGGTGAGGCCAGTTCAGCGCCGTCATCGCGATCTCAGGTCCCGCCTTGGTCTCGGCGATGGTCGTCAAGCGCGTGAGCATGCCGCCCACGCTCACCGCCTCGTAATTGATCTTGATCCCGGTGCTCTTCTCGTACTCCCCGGCCAGCGTCTTCGCGAAGTAGTCGTCGAACGGCTTGATGAACGAGCTCTCGCGAACGACGGTCATGCTCTTGGGGGCGCTCAGCGCGTGGCGTGGGTTGAGCGCGGCACCGGCCAGGGTGGAGACCGTGGCGGTCAGGAACTCGCGACGTGTGGCCATGACGACCTCCGCGGATCGGAAAGAGCCGAAATTCAGGGTAGCCGCGACGTTATGCGAGGGCGGGGATGGTGTCAAGACGGCGCGCTCGTGCGATACGTTTCTTGACTTCATCCGGCGCGGCTTCCTACAGTGACGACAGCGGTGGTGCGCCTCTGCCTGCTGTTCTTCCTGTCGGGTGCCAGCGGCCTGATCTACCAGGTCGTCTGGGTCCGCGAGTTCGGCAACGTCTTCGGCAACACCATCTACTCCGCATCGCTCGTCGTCGCCGTGTTCATGGCCGGCCTCGGCTTCGGCGGCTACGTCGCGGGCCGGTGGGCCGATCGTCGATACGCGGCCCGGCCCGAGTCACTGCTCACGACCTATGGATACTTCGAGCTCGGCATCGGCGTGCTGGGATTCCTGGTGTCGCTGCTGCTGCCGCGTCTCGGCGCCGTCGCCGCGGCCATCTCGTCGTACACGCAGGACGCCCGCGGTTGGTACGTGCTGTCTCCGGGGTCCTATCTGGCGCGATATGCGATCGCCGTCGCCGTGCTCGTGCCCATCACGCTGCTCATGGGCGGCACGCTCACGGTGCTGATCCGTCACGTCGTCCGCCGGGACGTCGAGAACGCCGGCCGGAGGATCGGCGCACTGTACGGCGCGAACACGGCCGGTGCTGCGTTGGGCTGTTTCCTGACCGATTACACGTTCATCCCGGCCGGCGGGCTCCAGGCCACGCAGATGATCGCGGTGTTGCTGAACCTCGTCGCCGCGGCGGGAGCGCTCCGCCTGGCGTCGCGCCAGTCGCGAGCGCCGGATCAGGCCGGGGCGACAGCCGAGCGATTCCAGCCGGCGCCGTCCGATTCGTCACGCGTGGTGGCACTGACCGGAGCCGCCATCGTGCTCTCCGGTTTTGCCGCAATGGGCATCGAGATCGTCTGGTTCCGACACGTGAACGTGCTCGCGGGAAGCCTCCGATCGGTGCTGTCGCTGATCCTCACCGTGATCCTCGGCGGCATCTGGATCGGCTCCATCGCTGGCGGGTTCCTGCACGCGCGGTTCGGGCACCCGGCGATGCTCTACATGCTCGCTCAGGGCGTCTTCGTGATCTCCACCCTGGCGGGCCTGGCCACGGCCGACTTCGGCCGAGACCTGGCCGAGCAGGCCGCCGCCTATCCCGCGTACCTGGCGGGCTCGGGGTGGCGGCGCGACGCGCTCGAGCTGTGGCTCGTCGTGCGCCCGCTGCTGCGTGAGCTCGGAATCCCGGCGCTCGCCATGGGCTTCGCCTATCCGCTGGCCAACGCCTGCATCCAGGACGCCGAGCGCGTGGTGGGGCGCCGTGCGGGATTCCTGTACCTCGCCAACACGGTGGGCGCACTGGCGGGAGCGCTGGCGGCGGGATTCGTCCTGCTCCCGCGCCTCGGCATGCAGGGGAGCGTGACGGTGCTGGCCGTCGTCGCTGCCCTCGCCATCGTGCCCCTCTATGTCGCGTTCGGCGTCGGCGCCGTTTCCACTCGCCATCGGCGGCCGGACGCCGCGGCGTTCGCGCTGACCCTGGCTGCGACGGCGACGGCGATCGGCTTGTGGGTCGCGCTGCCCTCACGCCATCTCCTCGATCACGCGCTCTGGCCGCCCGGCCCGAACGAGCGCCGGCTCCACGTGAGCGAAGGCATCACCGAGATCGTGACGGTCACCGACGTGCCGGGGCAGGGCCGGGCGCTCATGACCAACGGCCACCTGATGTCGGGGACGAACGCGGACAGCCAGCGGTACATGCGCGCCTTCGCTCATCTGCCGCTGCTCTCGATGGACGCGCCCGAGCGCGTCGTCGTCATCTGCTTCGGCGTCGGCAACACGCTCCACGCGGCGTCGCTGCACCCGTCGGTCCGCCGGCTCGAGGTCGTGGACATCTCCCGCCAGATCCTCGAGCACGCCCGCTGGTTCTCGGCGACCAACCACGACGTCATCGACGATCCCCGGCTGTCGGTCTACGTCAACGACGGCCGTCATCACCTCCGGATGCAACCGCCGGGAACGTACGATCTGATCACGCTCGAGCCGCCGCCGATCCTGTTCGCCGGCGTGGCCTCGCTCTACTCGCGGGACTTCTACGCGCTGGCGCGCAGCCGGCTCAAGCCCGGCGGCTACCTCACCCAGTGGCTCCCGCTCCCCCAGGCTCCCGCCGAGGCGACGCTCGAGATGGTGCGCGCGTTCGTCGAGGTGTTTCCGCAGGCGGTGCTGCTCTCGGGGACGATGACCGACTTCATCCTGATGGGCACCAACGGCCCGCGGCTCGAGCTTCAGCCCGCGAAGGTCCGCGCCAGGCTCGCAGGTGCGCCTGCCGTCCGGGATGACATGCGGTCGATCGGGCTCGGCTCGGTCGTCGAGATCGCGGGGACCTTCGCCGGATCCGCCGAGACGCTCGCGCGCGCCACCGACATCTATCCGCCGTTGACCGACGACTATCCGATCACCGAGTACGCGAAAGTGTCCCGGCTCAGGGCCGATCAGGTCCCCGTCACCCTCTTCGACGTCCGGACGGTGACCGCCTGGTGTCCGTCGTGCTTCGTCAACGGCGCGCCGGCGGCCGGCCTGGAGGGACTGCGCGACTACCTGGCCGTGCTCGGCGGCTTCTACCTCCAACCCGCGTTCGTCGAGGTGTACTGGCCATACCCGCCTCCTGGCCGGTCGTCGAGCTACGAGCTCGCGATCGGGCCGAAGACTCGCGCGGTGATCGCCGACAGTCCGTATCTCCGCCGGCTGATCAGTCCGGAAGGCCGCGGGGCGACTGACCCGTCGGCGGCACCGCGCGACGGCGCTCGGCGGTGACCCGGATCGGAATGATCGAGCGCGCCGACCTCGAGCGGTGTCTCGCCGACGTGCGCGCCCACGCCGTGTCGGGCTGACCGCGGCTCGGGTATCATCCGGTCCGGGCGCGCGCCGGGTGCGGCGAGCCCTTTGGGACCATGCTCGCCCTCCGCGACGTCACCAAGACGTTCGGCGCCCGCGTGGCGGTCGACCACGTGTCACTGACCGTCGCGCGCGGTACCACGCGCATCCTGCTCGGGTCGAGCGGCTCCGGCAAGTCCACCATCCTCCGGCTCATCCTCGGCCTGCTCCGTCCTGATCACGGCGAGATCTCGGTGGACGGCGGCATGGGCTACGTCGTTCAGGAAGGCGCGCTGTATCCGCACCTCACCGCGCGGCAGAACGCGACGCTGCCGGCGCGTGCCCAGGAGTGGAGCACGGCGCGCATGGCCGAGCGCCTCGACGTCCTGGCCAAGCTCGTCGCTCTCGATCCCGACCTGCTCGATCTCTATCCCGCGGAGCTGAGCGGTGGCCAGCGCCAGCGCGTGGGCCTGGCGCGCGCGCTGATGCTCGACCCGCCGGTCTTGCTGCTCGATGAGCCGCTCGGTGCGCTCGATCCGATCTCGCGCGCCGAGCTGCAGACGCATCTCGTCGCGATCTTCCGTGAGCTCGGAAAGACCGTGCTGTTCGTCACCCACGACGTGCGCGAGGCGTTCCTGTTCGGGTCGACGATCACGCTTCTCGACAACGGCCGCGTCGTGCAGGAAGGCACCTTCGAGGACCTCGCGCGGCGGCCGGCCGAGCGGTACGTCGCCGAGTTCCTGCGCGCCCAGGCGCCGCCCCCCGACATGACCGCGTACCTCTGACATGACGCCACGCCGCGCCGCCGCCTTCATCATCGCGCTCGCTGCGCTCGGCGCCGCTCTCGCCGCGCTCGGCCCGGCCGCAGCGCCGGCGGCGACGCCGGTCCGCGTCGGGTCGAAGTCGTTCACCGAAAGCTACGTCGTCGCCGAGATCGTGGCGCGAGTGGCCGAGCAGGCGGGCGAGGCGCCGGTGGAGCGCCGCTTTGGCCTCGGTGGAACCGGTATCGCCTTCGGCGCGCTGGCGAGCGGCGAGATCGACGTTTACCCGGAGTACACGGGGACTATCAGCCGCGCCATCCTGAAGGACGCGTCGGTGACCACGATAGACGCGCTGCGCTCGCGGCTCCGGCCGCTCGGCCTGACGATCAGCGACCCGCTGGGCTTCGCCAACACGTACGCGCTGGCCGTCGCCCGCGCCACCGCCACGCGGCTCGGGCTTCGCACGATCAGCGACCTCGCACGACACCCCGGGCTCACGGCGGCCTTCGACCCGGGCTTCATCGACCGTGACGATGGCTGGCGGGGATTGCGCCGGCACTACGGGCTCCCGCTCACGCGCGTGACCGGCATGGAGCACGCGCTGACCTATCAGGCGGTCGCCAGTGGCCACGTCGACGTCATCGACGTGTTCTCGACCGACGGGCAGCTGGCGCGGTACGACCTCGTCGTCCTGGAGGACGACCGCCACTTCTTTCCCGAGTACGCGGCCGTCCTCCTCGCTCGCGCGTCGCTGCCCGAGCGGTTGCCGCGCACGTGGAGCGCGCTGCGAGAGCGGCTGGCGGGACGGATCGACCGCCTGACGATGGTCCGACTCAACGCCGCCGTCGAGCTGGACCACCGGACCTTCGCCCAGACGGCCGCGACGTTTCTCGGCGATCGTGACGCCGGTCGTCGGCCAGGTCGAGCTGATGAGCGTCGGCGTGCTGCAGACGATCCCGGCGCTGGCGCTGCTCGCCTTCATGATCCCGCTCTTCGGCATCGGCAAGCTGCCGGCGCTGGTGGCGCTCAGCCTCTATGCGCTGCTGCCGATCGTCCGCAACACCTACGCCGGTGTGAGCAGCCTCGACCGCCAGCTCGTCGACATGGCGGCGGTCATGCAGCTCGGCCGCTGGCAGCGATTGGCCTGGATCGAGCTACCGCTGGCGTCGGTGACGATCATGGCGGGGATCAAGACCGCCGCCGTGCTCACGGTCGGCACGGCGACGCTCGCCGCGTTCATCGGCGGCGGCGGCTACGGGACGCTGATCGTCACCGGCCTGGCGCTGAACGACGTGAGGATGATCCTGGCCGGCGCGATCCCGGCCGCGCTGATGGCGCTGGCGATCCACGTCGCGTTCGAGGCGCTCGATCGGCTCGTGGTGCCTCGACCGCTTCGTGGAGCTCGCGACACAGCTTGACGATGGCCTCGGTGTAGCCGGGAAACCACGCCTCCATCCACTCGGGGCGCTCGAAGAACGCCAGCGACGCCTGCCCGGCGCGGCGGATGGCTCCACGGCGGACGAGGCCGCTGGCATTGATGAAGCTCACGTCCTCGAGAATCCGACCCGCGGCGGCGACGCCAGTCGACACCGGCGCCAGCGCGGCCACTCCGGGCAGGCTCTCGGCGACGGCGCGCAAGCAGAAGGCGTGGACACGGCGGCCCGGTCGGGGCGGCAGGGCCTCGAGCACCGTGCGCATGGTCAGGCCGGAGAAGATCGTGTCGTCGACGACGGCGATCGAGTCCGCATCGGCGATGCGGGCGAGCTGCGACGCGAGCGTCGCGGAGCCGGCCAGCGCATAGCTGCCGGCGTCGTCCTCCTCGCGCCACAGGTCCACCGCGTGGATGACGGGGAACCAGCCCGTCCGGGCGTGGACCTGCGCCGCCACCCGGGCGCCGGCCCGGCCGATGCCGACCGCCGCGGCGAACGGGACGTGCTGGCCGCGCGCGACCAGCGCGTCGAGCTGCTCCTCGAGCGTCAGGACGACGATGCGCTCGTCGGCACGCAGGCGCTCGAAGAGCGCCTCACCGAGCTGTTGCGCGTGCGCGCCATGAGCCTTCAATTCGGCGGAGAGATCGTCGTGGACGTAGAGCGTACGGGGGACCGGCGTCGTCATGCCGACTCGGCCGGCCGTGCCAGGACGAGGCCGAACCTGCACCCGGCGTCGGTGTACCACTCCTCGAGCGCGAGGCCCGCCTCGGCCAGCATCGCCTCGGTCGACTCGCGCGTGAACTTGTAGGAGTTCTCGGTCCAGATCCCCTCGCCGCGGTCGAAGTCGAGCTTGACGCCGAGCTTCTTCAGAATAACGCGCTGAGGCTCGTCGGCGAGCAGGTGCATCTCGATCCGGCTGGCCGTGGCGTTGTAGAAGGCGTGATGACGCCACTTCTCGGGAATG
>WNFO01016886.1_pt1 | contig 11782 bp, 15 predicted proteins | sample 5400251 | NCBI WGS metagenome assembly WNFO01 (sample SAMN13153354, study PRJNA577476) | soil metagenome | isolation source: 100 cm saprolite under Madrone tree | place: USA:California | collected 2016-06-14
TACAGCTTTTTCGACCAGCAATAATCGCCTACCGTCCACCATGACCAACGTTTTTGTTTTGTAAGCCGGATTATTTTGAATCTTCAGGTCCAACCACATCGGATAATGGAAATTCTGAGACGTGCGTCTTGGCCGATATTTCATTTCAGCTAAAACCAGAAAACGATCATGTTGGCTAAGAAAATCCGAGAGCTGAACAACATGATCTCCAAAGATCTCGGGGTAGTCGCGCTTGAGCGCGTCCATGGTTTTGTACTCCTGCGGCCCAAAAAGGCCGCTCCTGACGTCCAATGCAGCCTCCCAGTCCAAAACGAAAAAATATCGGCCACGTTCAGGCGAATAATGAAAGCGCTTGATGAAATCGTGCGAATGCGACGTGACAATCGGCAAATCCTCATATCCATACGCCGCATCGTGGATCCCAGGAAACGACTCGTTTAGAAGATTCCGTGCATATGTAAACGGGTGAACAAGAAGAATTACAGCGATCGCGCACAGCGCCACTGATGCTAGTTTACGTCCTAAGGCTTCGGCCAATTGCGATTTTCCACGCTCGACGAGTTGCGAAGCGAGGTGGGACAGTAGGATAGCCCAAACCAGGGTAACTGGTATCATATACCTGTCGACAAACAGAGGTTTTACCGTACGCGACACAATCCACACGCACACGGGAACGGCTAAAAAAAGAAAAGCCAATATCCGCAGAGATACCTCTGTCTCCGACGACGTCTCCTGAGCGAGCTGTTTATTTCGAGAATTAATTGCCGTAGACACAAATTGGATCGCCGAAATCATGAGCACCGGCATGATAACAAGCGAAAAAAATGGGGACGCCGAAGGTACAATCAGCAAAGTCAACTGAGTCAGATCAGGCACCGGGATCCACGCGCGAGGATTTCCACCATCGGCCTGGTTAAGGAACGTAGGTATATACGGAATGAGCGACAGCCACGCGACGACGATCGAGAGGTAAACCCGTGGCCGGAACACCTTAAAAAATCTGTCCCGGATGATGAACGCGCAAAGAATGGCGCCGCTATAAATTATGCCGAAGAGATGTGTCTGAACAATTGCGGCATGAATGAGCGCATTGACCAGAAGCGTGGCCGTGGAGCAGTATTGTTTCCGGTTGATGACGTCAAACTCCAGAACACCCAGGGAGCAGACAGCTAGAAAAAGTCCATACATCCGCGCCTCGGCATTTTGGGCCAACACGAGGTCTGCTACGCAAAAGGCGCCTAAGGTTCCGATGACGGTGGGCCAAAACCGATAATTACGCCGCAGCGTGATCCACGTAACGACGCATGCGACAGACATCCCAAGCGCAGTGAATAAGCGAAGCGATAGTTCTGTAACACCGAATGCCCGCGCCCATAGCCATCCCAAAACAAAATACAGAGGCGGGACATTCGTAAACTTGTCGCCGAAGGCGATCATCATATGCCGGAACGAATGATCCCCAAGCAGGAGATACGTCTGGAGCTCGTCCATCCAAAAATACCTCTTGGAGGAAACGATGATGCAGGAGGCAATCAATGACCCGACTGCGAGCGCAGGAACTGCGTATTCCCATTTCGTCGATCTTGTCAGCTTGTGCCCCGAGCTAATTTCAGCGGCTTGCAAAATCTGGCCAGGGACAGGATTCATGAGTTAGTTCGGAGTCCCGCCTTTGGGCGGCTTGTCCCTGGGGCCGCGTAAACGCGGAACTCCAAACGTAGAGAAAATTTCATTTTTTCACCGTAGCTCAAGGCAGGCGGCCCAAGAATTGAACTGGAACGTTGAAACGCCAATTATTGAGCCTCGCGTAATACAGTGACGCTGACGCAATGAAAGCGATGCGAAGACGCCTCGCACTCCCAAAGCACTTCGTGCGACAATCCACGAGAACGCTGTTCCTGTTTCGCGAAGCTTTTGGAGTGCGCACGCGTCCTCGCGTCGCTTTAACACACTGTCACTGCATTGTACGATTATCGATAGCACGATTCTTGAAGAATTTGCTGCTCAGGCCGAAGCACACCCGAAATAATACCAAGTCGGGAACGTAAAAATCAATGGATAAGAAGCCACTAGCGCTGTTAACCGTAGTGATCCCTGCGCGTGACGAAGAAGGTTGTATCGCCTCAACCGTTGAGCACCTCCATGTGGAGCTGCGGTTACACAACGTTCCGCACGAGATCATCGTAGTGGATGATGGAAGCACCGATCGCACGTGGGAAATCATCAACGACGTCAAAGGCCGCATCCCGGTTATTAATGGAGTGCAGAGCCCTCCTCCGCACGGATTTGGCCGCGCGATTGTCGCCGGTTTGGACAAAATGCAGGGCGACGCGGTGGTTCTAATGATGGCCGATGAGTCCGACGACTGCCGGGATGTGGTGCGTTACTGGGAAACATTGCAACAGGGCTATGATTGCGTCTTCGGAAGCCGATTCATCAAAGGTGGCCGGGCGCTTGCTTATCCAAAGTTGAAACTTGTCTTGAACCGATGCGCCAATTTCTTTCTCCAAGTAATGTTCAACATTCCCTTCAACGATACTACGAACGCATTCAAGGCGTACCGCCGTGAAGTCATCGCCGGTTGCCGCCCTTTGATCTCCCCTCATTTCAACATCACGGTCGAGCTGCCTTTAAAAGCTATCGTGCGTGGTTACTCTTGGACTTCGATTCCCGTCACGTGGCGCAGCCGGCGGACCGGGAAACCGAAACTGAAGATTAAGGAAATGGGCAGCCGTTACCTGTTTAGCTGGTTACATGTCTGGCTGGAGAAACACCTGACTCGTGGCGATTATCGCCGCAGATGATTCCTGGATTCGACTGTTGTCATGTCGAGCGGAGTCGCCTGCCAAGCCGTAGCTTTACGCGAAGGTCTGGAGACATCTCTGATTTGGTGATTCGAGAGATTCTTCGACTCCGCTGCGCTGCGCTCAGAATGACAATTGAAAATACACCAGCAGGGCTCTTTAAGAACACGGCCGACCTCACTATTAGCCGGTTGCGTACTGCGAGGGGGGTTCATACGCAGGAGGTTTGCGGTCACTGCGGCGACACGGATATTGTTCAGTCGAGATCCAACTCCGCTTTTACCTGCTCCCATGGCACACCGGGCTTGCCCGCATTACGCTCCATTGCACTTCGGAGTTCAATCAGGTCTTCCATGTCTTCAATGCGTTCCTGAAGCCGACGCATGTCGGCTGCGAGCGACTCCAACGTTGGTTTCTTCGGACTAGCGATGCTATCCATATGCTTTCTTACGATCCCTCACAGCATAAATGCTGATTAGCTACGTCGGTTCGATTTGTGGAACTCCCCTCGCCGCGTGCCAGAAGCGAAGGACGAATACTGCATCTGGATCGTGAAGCAGTTCGTAAATGATCCGATACGATCCGTGAATGATTTCTCGCACAGATTTCAGCTGGAGTTCTGGCACAATCCGGCCTCTTTCCGAAAAGTCCCGATGGAAAGCGCCTTATCGATAAGAGCGTTGCCGAATTCCAGTGCTTTACTTCGATTATCACGCGCGATGAAGCAAACGATCTCTCGTAAATCATCCTGCGACTGCGGCGTCAGGATTACAGGGACACCCATTTACGTACAAGTTTTCGTCCCTCCTCCGCCGCGATGCCTTCGCGGCGGCTTGCCTGCTCCCGAGCCCTTTGAATGCCGGCAAGCAGTTCGATTTCGCGGGCGATCTCTTCAAACGGTGTATCCGGTGGAAGTTTACCGAGAAGATCGATTACCATTTCGCGGTTACTCATAATGCCCAATCTCTCATATTAAAGACCGCGGGCGAACCTTTTTCCATAAGCTTTTCAAAAGTCACGGTCACCGATTTTCGGCGAGGGCGCCGAAACCGGCTCGCCACGGGACGAGCCCGTCCGACTGGCCAGCAGCCGAGGCCGAGTGCGCTCGCCAAAAACAAACCCAGCACTTTGACTAGCAAAGTGCTGGGTTGAATTACTTAAACTAAAGGAGCCAGCTTCGCTTCTTAGAACGTCAATACAGTTCCGGGTTCCGTGCCGATAGTGCCTACGGTGTTACCGGGCATCATCCCGACGCCGTTCTGGAATTGAATGTTGCCGGGCCAACCGGAAGCCAGGGCCTGGCCTTCCTTGAGGACAATTGCATCGCCGCCTTTACGAACGACGACGAAGCCTTTCGTCCCGTACGGAGTAACCCCGTTAGTCAATGATGTATTATAGACATAGTTATGGGTTACACCGAAGATTGTGTTGCTTGGATCGGCATCCGTAACCAAATAAAATTTCAGAGCTGATCTCCCGCCAAGGTTGCCTAGCTTCTCGGGAGTGCTCGAGGTCGCAGGGGTGACGTCACCGGTCAAAGACGCGCCGGGAGCGCTGCACAGTTTGAGGACATCGGCACCCTTTAAGTAGCCTTTTGCCAGCAATTGGTTGCAGTAAGTCAGGAAATCTGCCGGGAGGGTATCACCGGGCCAACCTGAAGTTGAGTCGCCTGTTGCCGCGCCGTCATTGGACATCTGGAATTGAGCCAGATAAAATTGGCGGTCGTTGTTCATGGTGCCGCTCATCTGAGCTTTGGCGAGCGCCGAGGTTAACGCGGGCACTGCCAGCGCGGCCAGAATTGCGATAATCGCAATCACGACCAGCAACTCAATAAGCGTAAATGCTGAGGAGGGTTTATTTATTTTTAGTTTCATATTGGGGTTTTTATTTCTGCGTTGTTCTGAGGGTTTTTTGGCTCAGAGGGTTTTGTTTGGGGGATCCACCTTCGCGCAAGGCTTCGGCGGACAAGTTTTCTGCGGTTTTGTTTTGGTTGTTTGTTGGTTTGTTTGGGATCCGCCTTCGCACAAGGCTTCGGCGGACAAGTGTTCTGGGGTTTTGATCTGAGTTGAAGTGCGGCTTATCGCAGTCCTAGCAGATAAAGTCAATAGTTATTTTTTATTTTCTTTAGGCGGCAGACGACCACCCGCCTTCGTCCGGCAGCTGCCGGACTACGGCGTGGCAGGCGGATGACACGGATGTGAGGGGAATGACGAATGTCAAAAGCCGTGTGGCCCGGGTGGATCGGCTTGTCCTCAAGCCGATGGCGGCGGGCATGGTCAACGCGTTGGGGACAACGCGTTCCACCTTTTGTTTATCACTGTCCATTCGTGGTTGCTTCTTGCTTTCTCTATTCTATCCGGAAATTGCGGGGCGAAGTTCTCAAAAATCTTTCCGAACTTCATTTTTAACCACGAATCCGGCAGCTGCCGGACTAATGGACAGGAATTTTGGGGACAGAGACGACCACCCGCCTTCGCACAAGGCTACGGCGTGGCAGGCGGATGGCACGGATGATCGGAGGATGGTGAAGCACGAATGGGTCCCCGCTCCTTACGCACGCGCCATTGCGGCAGTGATGGTGAGAAGCGGCACTATAGCGAAATGTTCTGCGCCATTGTCTTCGTAGGAGACAAACAGGGCCGTTTTTCTGGTTGAAAAACTCACAAAATCCCGATGTGGAACTTCGAATACACGTCCAGAAGCCGTTTCGATTTTGAACGGCTTGTTTGAGGCAATCAACTCTTCTAGCAGCGAAGCATCCATACGGTTCACCAAATTCAACCACCAATGAACACGAATCAACACTAATTGGGAGAGAGCAAACAACCACGGATGTCACGGATGACACTGATGATCAGTAACGACGAAGGAATAGGCTGCCCGCGAATCACCCGCCACGGCCGGCAGGCGCGAATAGACGCGAAAAATTTCCGGAATAAGAAAATCATTCGCGTTAATTGGCGTCATTCGCGGGCAGATCCGTTTCCCTCTTATCCGTGCTATCCGTGCAATTGAGCTGATGGGATTAGCGAGATAGAAGGTAAAGCCGCGAGGGTAGCGGCGACCGAGTTGGGAAAAGAGCGAGTTTCAACTCCGTGGTTCTCCCCTCTTTTATTCGTGTCGATTCGTGTGCATTCGTGGTTTAACCCGGACGAACTTGCCACGCGTCAGGGCTGTCGGTATGATCTTGCCATGAGCATCCAGGAGCTCGAAGCAGAGGTAAAGCGCTTGTCACCCTCGGAACTGGCCACTTTCAGCAAATGGTTCGAAAAGTTTGCTGTCCGTTGTGCACAGAACAAGGAGCATTCCGAATGGAGTAATTTCTCCGCCGAGGGACTTGCTCGTGCCTACTCAGACTCCGAGCCCGAGTACACGCTGGCTGATGTTAAGCGGCAATGAAGGCGGGCGACGTTGTCCTGACGCCTCTGCCACAAGCCGATGCAATGATCAAAAACAAGCCGGCTGTTGCTCTCTGCCAAATGCCGCCGTTTGGGGATTGGCTGGTTTGCGGGATCAGCACGCAATTGCATCAGCAAGTGCCCCAATTCGATGAACTAGTCGCTGCTTCCGACGGCGACTTTGCTGCGAGCGGCTTGAAAGCAGCTTCAATTATCCGGCTTGGTTTTCTCGCTGTAATGCCGGCGAGCAGATTTCTCGGTCTCATTGGCTCGATCTCAAGCGAACGCAGGCTGCGGCTACTCAATAGACTTTCGGACCACCTGCGAGCGCAGTAGTCCCCACAATCGATCAGCCGCAGATTACACAGATTCACATTTCGGGCTTCGTCATTCCTTCGGCATTCGTCATTCGGATTTCGTCATTCTTCATCCGTGTAATCCGTGACATCCGTGGTTCTCCCCTCCTTTATCTCGTGTTCATTGGCCTGCCCGCCGTAGTCCGGCAGCTGCCGGACGAAGGCGGGTGTCCACCTGCTCGCGAAAACTTTCGGAGTTCGTGGTTAAAACTTTTCGTCGCGCCAAGAGTGCGGCAGCGCATGAAGGAGTAACGCTGAAACAACTCTTGACCGAAGCGCTGGAGTCGCGGCTGGATGCCGGAACTAACTTGCGCAATGGGAAGGCTGCTCGTCCAAAATGGATGCGTGCCTATGGGGCACTGCGACATTTGCGGCATGAGCGCAAAGCTATTGAGCGGGCTATCGAAGCTGAATTCGAAAAAATCGAGCCCGAGGACCGATTGTGATTCTCGATACGAACGCACTTTCCGCTTTGCTGGACAAGGATTCGGCTTTGCTAGAAGTGATTCGAGAATCGCGCGAGCTGGCTTTGCCGGTAATCGTGCTTGGCGAATTCCGGTTTGGAATCGCGATTTCGAAGCGGCGCGATCAGTATGAAACCTGGCTCGCACGAGATCTGTCTTTGTTTCGTGTGCTCCCCGTAATCGAGCAGACATCGGTGCATTACGCTGCGATTCGGTTGGAATTGAAGGCGAGCGGCTCTCCAATTCCCGCGAACGACGCGTGGATTGCCGCGCTCGCTCGACAGCATCGGATGCCGATCGTCAGCCGCGATATTCATTTTGATCGAGTCAAGAGCGTCGAGCGCCTCGATTGGGCACCGGTCTGACGTCGAAGCTCGACGTCATCAAGCATTCAGCAGAGGACCAACCACGAATCGACACGAGCGGAGCGAGCGGGTCGAGCGACACAGAAGGTAAAGCCGCGACGGGTAGCGGCGAGGAAGCTGGGAAGCGACCGAGTTTCAATGAACACTAATCTTAGGGAAGCAGAGGACCACCCGCCTTCGCACAAGGCTACGGCGTGGCAGGCGGATGACACGGATGTTCGGAAAATGACCCGCCTTCGCACGAGGCTACGGCGGGCAAGCTGCGAATAGACGCGAAAGAAATCAAGGGCGGAAATCATCAAACCCTTCGTGTCTTTGGTGTGTTTCGTGGGCGTGATCTGCTTTCCCCTGCAGTTCTTCAAATCCGTTGTTCTTCCGCTTTTGGCACGCTGTCAGGCCAACGGAGATTGCCACGATCAACTATCAATTCCGAACTAACGATCTGATCGGCTGCGCGAAGTCCTTCAATGTGAAACTCGATTGCATCGCGCATTTCACGTTCCACTTCGGAGCGTGTAAAGGCTGCGGCAACGCAACCGGGAACATCCGGAGAGTATGCTGAGTACCCGGACGGAGTTTCCTCAACAATGATAAGATACCGGTTCACTTGACCACGTCCGCCGTCGGACGGATTCGTCCTGCGGCGAAAATGGACACTAATGAACACTAAATCGGAAGGAGCAGGCGACCACGGATTACACGGATGTTCGGAGAATGACGAAATCTGAATCCTTGATTCTACAGATCGCGAAATTCTTCTTCGCTCAATTTTGCCTGTTTGAGGATACCGCGAAAGGTTCCTTTCGGAACGTCTTCAGTATGCATCGCAACATAAGTCTGTCGTCCATCGGGATGGCGCAACACGACATGCGATCCTGACTGTCGTTTCACTACAAAACCAGCTCTCTTCAGCCTGGCGAGGACCTCACGCGCTTTGTAAGGCACTTTCTGAAATATCCACCGTCGAGAAGAAAAATTCTGAGGGAACCTCAATCGTTTCGCCCGCTGCTTTTTTTTCTGCGAGCCAGAGTTTGATTAAGTCTTCTGCTGCGGCACGCGCTCCTTCAATGCCGCGCCCATGTGTTGTCAGGTCCAGGGCTGGCACATGCGCGTAGTAAAATCCAGGGGGCAGCTCTCCTTTCGGCGCTTTTTCCACGAGAATACCGTATGTCATTGGATTTCTCGCAGAATAGGCTTTTAGCGGGCAAGTTCAAGGATTCGTATTTGCTGAACGGCCACGAATGAATACGAGAACAGCGGGCGAGCACGGATCGCGCGGATGATATGGATGTTCAGAAAATTGGAATCGGCGTGATCGATGATTCTCACCTCATTCCTGTTCGTTCGTGGTTAAAACGAAGATTGTTTCGGCGAGGGCGCCGAAACCAGCCCAGCACAATCGGAAGATTCGAGCTCTTCGATGAATTTCGGACTCGTTTGAATGTGCTGGGCGCTCCCCGATCCGTGATATCCGTGTAATCCGCTTGCCACGCCGTAGCCTCGGCGTAGGCGGGTGGTTACTCCTATTTCTTATACGCCGGCACTTCGGGTAACGCTTGGCAGGGGCGATTGACCTCAACTCGCGAAAGCTTTCGGAGTTCGGGTGAACCGCCCCTACCTTATTTTTTGTAGGCCGGCACTTCGGGTAACGCCGGCGGCAGCAAGCCTTCCTCTTCTTCCTCAGCCACGAGCAACTTTGCGGTGGCGAGCCGCGCAGTGACGAAGGCGACCAGCGTTAGTAGAGCTGGTGCCGACAATCGGCGAAAAAAGGACATCAATGCTTGATGATTGTCTTCAAATCGCTGACGCTGCCATCAGTGAAAAATAATCAGATTGCCGAATCAGCGAGGGTATCGCCCCCGAGAAAAATTTCGAAGATTTTCAAAAAAGTCTTGACGCAATTTCGCGTTTCGCGGCAAAAGGGTGTTGTCTGATGATGTGTGCATGCGTACACGCGACGTGAAAAAACAAATCCATCCTTCCGTTAACGCGCACCTTCTCCGATGCGCGCTCGTTCTGCTTTCACTAGTGACTTTCAACCGGGACATCTGCGGTCAGACTCCGACTCCAACGGCAACCCCGACTCCAACGCCAACCCCGATTTCAACGGCAACCCCGACTCCAACGCCAACCCCGATTTCAACGGCATGCTCGATCCCGCCGCCGGGAGCGTGTACATCGTATGAAGCGGAGTCGGACAACAACACCCTCGGCGGAAGCGCCTTTGTTCTCAGCTGCCCGACGTGCTCCGGTGGACTGAAGGTAGGCTACGTGGGCAGCAACTCTGGTACCCTCCAGTTCAATGGTGTTGGTGTTGTCGCACCGGGCAATCACACCGTGACGATCTGCTACCTCAACGGAGACGCGGTGCGCTACGCCCTTCTGAGCGTGAACGGCGGTCCAGGAATGCCTGTGAGCTTTCCGTCCACTGGCTCGTTTGAGACTGTGGGGTCAATCCAGATAACGGTCACTTTGAACACAGGCTGCAACACGCTCGAATTCTATAATCCGATCGTTGGTAGCTGGGCCCCGGATTTCGATCGGATTCAATTCAACTGCCCGACCTGCACGGTGGCTGCGCCAGCCCCCACGCCTACGCCGACGCCAAGACCGACCGTCACGCCGACAGTTACCCCTACGGGAAGTCCAATAGCGACAGACTTTAATAGAGATGGGTTCCCAGATTACCTGCTGTTCAACCCCAGCAGCCTCGCCACTGTTATTTGGAACCTGCACAACAATATTCACGTTGCAAGCAACCACGGTCCGGCTCTTCCGGCTGGTTGGAACGTAGCAGGGGTTGCAGATTTTAACGGTGACGGTTTCCCAGACCTCGTGCTGTTCAACCCGAAAACGGGCGCAACACGCATTTGGTACCTGCGCAATAACGACCGCATTGGCACAGCAGTTGGACCGACTCTTCCCGGAGGTTGGAGTCTGGTGGGAGTTGCAGATTTCAATCTGGACGGGCGCCCTGACTACCTGCTCTTCAACATCAACAGCCTCGCCACAGTCGTATGGTACTTGAACAACAATGTTCATATTGCAAGCGACCATGGTCCGGTTCTTCCTATTGGGTGGAATGTCGCAGGACTCGCCGATTTTAATGGCGACGGTTTCCCAGACCTTGTGCTGTTCAACCCGAACACAGGCGGAACACGCATTTGGTACCTGCGCAATAATGATCGCATTGGCACAGCAGCTGGACCGAGTGTTCCCGGTGGCTGGATTCTGGCGGGAGTCGCGGACTTTAACAGGAACGGTCACCCTGACTACCTGCTGTTCAGAACGACAGTGAACCACCAATAACTCCCATCGGCGATCTATGAAGAGAACCACTCCCGTGTCCGCCAAGTCGGACGCCGCCGCCAGAAGCATTCGGGACTGGCACCCGTAACGGATGCAAAGCAACGGCCGGGCTTTCAAACGCCCTACAAGATCTGCGCTATCCGCGTCATCCGCAGTTGTCGGCAGCCAACGTGTTGAGGACAACACGTTCCACCAATCACTCATCACCGATCACTGATCACTGTTCCCGCCCTACTTCTTGTAGGCGGGAACCTCCGGTAACGCCGGCGGCAGCAAGCCTTCCTCTTCCTCCTCGTTCAACGGCACACCTGCGGGTGTGATGATGCGCGCGGTGACGAAGATGACGAGGTTCTTTTTGATGTGCTGATCGACGTTGGTGCGAAAGGCGCGGCCAACGAGCGGGATGTCGCCAAGTATAGGAGTTTTATCCTCGGTTTTCTGCACGTCTTCCCGCATTAACCCGCCGAGCACTACCGTTTGTCCGTCATAGACGCTCACACTCGTCGTGACCTTGCGCGTGCTGAAGACCGGCTGGTTAATCACATTCTCCGTGAGCAGGACGGGTACAGATGTTGAAATGACGCCACCAACGGTATTGACACCGACCGCATTGATCGGGCTGCCGTAATTGATGAAGCCCTCGAATTCGACGACCTGCGGAACCAGGTTCAAGTCTATCGTTGTCGCATCTCCTCCTACGACAGGCTCAACTTCCAGCGTGACGCCGGTGTTGCGGGTCTCCCAATCCTGAGGCGTTGTCGGTGTGACCACGACCGGCACGACAGCGTTCGTGGTTGTGGTACTGCCAATCGATGGAACCTGCGGTGCCGAGTATGTTCTCGGATAGCGAAATTCTCTGATGACTTCAACGATGGCGCGCTGTCCGCTCTTGGTCGTTACCCTCGGCGCAGACAGAAGATCGATTCCTTTTTTCTGGTTTAACGCGCGAATCACAACTTGGAATTGCGGATTGGTGAACACCCCGGCCAACCCAAAGATTCCTGGGGCGGCGCTAGCCGCTGCGCCCGCACCCGGCATTAAAAGCGCATCGAGCGCGTTCGCGCTGATTGCAAAATCGCCGCTGCGGTT
>WNFO01019159.1_pt1 | contig 11782 bp, 8 predicted proteins | sample 5400251 | NCBI WGS metagenome assembly WNFO01 (sample SAMN13153354, study PRJNA577476) | soil metagenome | isolation source: 100 cm saprolite under Madrone tree | place: USA:California | collected 2016-06-14
CTGATACTATCTAGATAGCCTATATTCCCAGTGTACACGAATGCTTCATAGGGCTATTATAAGGAGATACTATGCCATCTCAGGGATATGTGCGCTTTCCCACCATCCATCAGGATCGCATCATTTTCGTTTCAGAAGATGATCTCTGGCTTGTATCGAGTGAGGGTGGTCGGGCAGAACGATTGACAGCGGGGGTAGGAGAAGTACTCTACCCCCATTTTTCGCCAGATGGCGAACTACTAGCATTTGTGGGCCGCGAAGAAGGCCCAAGCGAAATTTACATCATGCCTGCGCTCGGCGGCGTCGCCCAACGCCTGACCTTTGAATCCGCCTCGTGCCGCCTAGCCTGCTGGTCTCCCGCTGGTGATGCCATTTTATATGCCAGTAATACAGGCCAACCCAATTATAGCAACTATGTTATTTATGCAATCAGCCCGCAAGGAGGTCAACCCCGCCAGATTCCCGTGGGTATGGCAAATGCTATCTCCTACGGGCCACATGGAGGGGTCGTGATAGGCCGCAACATTAATGAACCAGCACGTTGGAAACGCTACCGGGGCGGCACAGTAGGACATTTATGGTGCGACATTGATGGCAGTGGCATATTCCAACGTTTACTCCAACTCGATGGAAATATTGCCAATCCCTGCTGGGTGGGCGAGCGCATCTACTTCATCTCCGACCACGAGGGGGTGGGGAATATCTATTCCTGCACACCTCTTGGCGAGGATATTCGCCGCCATACAGATCACAAAGACTTCTACGCGCGCAATCTGTCGAGTGATGGACAGCGCCTGACCTATCATGCAGGCGCTGACCTGTACTTGTTCGATCCCTCTCTTGAAAAAGTGCGCCGCCTCGATGTAACGTTGCCAAGCATCCGTACACAGCGCAACCGTAAATTTGTTTTCGCCGGTGGCTACCTCGATAGCTACGCTCTACATCCCCAGGGCTATGCTGCAGCGCTCACAACACGCGGCAAGGCTTTTACGCTGGGCAACTGGGAGGGACCCGTGCTGCAACACGGTGAACCCGACGGTGTGCGCTATCGCCTCCTGCAATGGCTCAACGACGGCAAACGTTTAGTAGCGGTCAATGACGCAACCGGGCAGGAAAGACTGGCCGTCTTCAACGACGCCGGTACGCCCAGAACATTTGATGACATCGAATTCGGCAGAGCCGTCGAAATGGCTGTCTCGCCCACCGATCACGTGGTTGCAATTACAAACCATCGCAACGAACTGATTGTGGTTGACCTTGAGGCCGGTTCCTCTCGTATTATTGACCGTAGCGACTACGAACGGATAGACGGAATGGCCTGGTCACCTGATGGAAACTGGCTAGCATATGGATTCCCCTCAACGGCACAGAAAACCGCGATCAAGTTGTGCTACCTGGAGAGTGGCGAAACTCACTTCGTCACTGAGCCTGTACTACGTGATTTCTCGCCCTCATTCGATCCAGAAGGAAAGTACCTCTACTTCCTGGGAACTCGTATTTTTAATCCCGTGTATGACAACCTGCAATTCGACCTGAGTTTCCCGCGCGGCGTGAAACCCTACGCCATCATGCTAAGGCGTGATTTACGCTCTCCTTTCATCCCCGAGCCTAAGGCTCCCGAAGAGAAGGGAAAAGAAAATGAGAAAGAGGAAACCGGTGGCGAGAAGCAGGAGCAAGATACTGAGGATGCGGCTCAGAAAGAGGACGAGAACAATCAGGAAGTCACGAAAAAACCGGCACCTCTGGTCATCGACCTGGAGGGAATTACAACACGGGCCTTGCCGTTCCCGGTCGCAGAAGGTAAGTATACGGCGGTGCGTGGAATTAAGGGGAAAGCGCTATTTTTATCATTTCCGATCGAGGGTTCGATTGGGGAGAATCACGAACCGAAAGGCCACATCGACAGCTATGACTTCGAAGCGTACAAATACGAGTATCTCATCGATAGTGTAAATAACTTCGATCTCTCGCGCGACAACAAGACCTTGATTTATCGCTCGCGCCAGCGCCTGCGTGTACTGAAAGCAGGAGACAAGCCGCCCAAGGGAGACAACGGCGATCGCACAAATCGCGAAACGGGCTGGCTCGATCTGCAGCGCGTGAAAGTATCGGTTCAGCCCGCCGCAGAATGGAAGCAGATGTTTGCCGAAGCCTGGCGCCTGCAGCGCGAGCAGTTCTGGGTAGAAGATATGTCAGGCATCGATTGGGATGCTATCTATGCGCAGTACGCCCCCCTGGTCGAACGAGTCAGCTCACGTTCAGAACTTTCTGACCTCCTTTGGGAACTGCAAGGAGAACTCGGCACGTCTCACGCCTACGAAGGAGGAGGCGATTATCGCTATAGGCCGCATTATCAACAGGGGTTCCTGGGGATAGATTGGAGCTACGATGCTGAAAATGATCGCTATCGTATTGCTCACATCGTACAGGGCGATACAGGGGACAGCAAGGTTACCTCACCACTCACCAGCCCCGGGTTAAATGTGAGTGTAGGAGACGCCGTGCTCGCCATCAATGGGCAAAGGGTAGGACCAGCTCGCAGCCCACAAGAACTGTTGGTGAACCAGGCAGATAACGAGGTGCAGCTCACTATCGAGGATGCTGCTACGAAAGAGACGCGCGTGATTACTGTCAAAGCGCTCTCGGAAGAACAGCCCGCCCGCTATCGAGAATGGGTTGAGAATAATCGCAGCATCGTCCACGAAAAATCCCAAGGCCGTGTAGGCTACATTCATATTCCCGACATGGGCGGTAGAGGTTTTGCGGAATTTCATCGCGGCTACCTGGCCGAGTTTGACTATCCGGGGCTGTTAATTGATGTACGTTTTAATAGTGGGGGACATGTCTCCAATTTATTGCTGGAGAAACTGGCAAGACGGCGCATCGGCTACGATTTTCCCCGTTGGGGCCAGCCTGTGCCATATCCAGAGGAATCGCCTCGTGGGCCAATGGTAACCTTGACCGATGAACATGCAGGATCGGATGGAGACATGTTCAGCCATGCCTTCAAACTGATGAGGTTAGGACCATTAATTGGCAAGCGTACCTGGGGAGGTGTGATTGGTATCAACCCCCGTTACAGGCTCGTTGATGGCACAATGACAACACAACCCGAAGCCGCGATCTGGTTTAAGGATGTAGGCTGGAACGTTGAGAACTATGGTACCGATCCTGACATCGAGATCGACATTGCACCGCAGGACTATGTCAACAAGGCCGACCCACAACTGGACCGGGCCATTGCGGAAACAGTGCGTTTGATAGAAGAGGTTCCTGCGCTGGAACCGAAGCCAGGGGAGAGGCCAAGAAGAGGGAGATAGAGTCTCCCTCTTACTTAAAACGCCTTCTTCCCTTGTACCCACGTCCCCACCACGACTTCTGAAGACGTTCCAAAGAAGAACACATCCAGAAAATCTGCTGCAGTCCAACCTACCAGCGATGGATGATGCATATCCACCGCGACAAAATCGGCATGCATTCCTGGAGCAATCACACCTGTCTCTATGCCGAGAGCAGCTGCGCCACGACGGGTGCCATAATCCAGCAATAGCGGGCCAGGAGATGCCAGCTCATCAGCGACCAGCACACGCCGCCGCTGGTAGCGCATGCGAGCAGAATATTCCGCCCAGCGCAGTTCTTCGATAGGGTCCAGACGCGTATTGCTGTCCGAACCGATAGCCAGCGGAATGTGCGCGGCCAGGAGTTCTGCGTAGGGAGCAATGCCATCTCCGAGATCGCCCTCCGTGGTGGGACAGACACAGACGGTACAACCGCGCTGCGCGAGTAATGCAACCTCAGTGGCATCGGCATGGGTAGCATGGACAATTGTCGTCAATGCTCCCAATACGCCGAAACGCTCAAGCAGCTCGATTGGTGTACAGCCGTACACAGCATGGCATTGCTCGATCTCTGCCATCTGTTCGTCAGCATGGACATGCAGCGGGAGACGGTGGTCCTTGCTATATCCGGCAATTGTGCGGAACCAATCTTCCGGTACTGCACGCACAGAATGAGGAGCTACTCCGATAGGCACACCCGTGACGCGCAACGCCTCGACACGATCGAGGTAAGCATCGACCGAGGAATCGCAGAAGCGGAGTTGACTTTCCTCCGGCGGTTGATTAAAACCGCTCTGCGCATAGGCCGTCATGAGCAGGACAACCCGAATGCCCGCATCACGCCCCGCCTGTAGTATCGCTTCAGACATGGCATTTGGATCAGCATAAGGCCGCCCGCCAGGTTGATGATGTACATAGTGAAACTCACCTACGCTGGTATAGCCAGCCGCCAGCATCTCACGATAGGTAGCCAGGGCTCTCTCATAGAGCAAGTCGGGGTGTAATCGCTGCGCCTCGGCATACATTGCGCTTCTCCACGTCCAGAAGGTATCCTGTTTCGAGAGAGGACGATGGGTATGCCCACGCAATGCGCGCTGAAAGACGTGGCTGTGGGTGTTGACAAAGCCTGGGAGGAGAGCTACACCTGGGAGAACAGAAACATCAGAGGGTGATAGATCGGTTTCCCGCTGTGGCTTGATCGAGGCAATACGCCCGTCGTCAGAGATGGAGATCATCATATTGGCCTGCAAGCCCTGTGGGGTATAAATATAGTCCGGGACAAGATGCTTCATAGCGGCTTCTCCTGAGCAGTAAGATTAACCATTCTCACTCCAGCCTGTGTGTAACACTTGATTACTGGCGGCACGCGCAGGCGCATATCGCTCTCAAACAGTCTCGCATATGCTCGCGGGTCGGTTATGTCGCTCTGACTGGCATAGTATGCTAAAGGGTTGGCAATGGCCTTATGCATGATCTATGAGCTTCTTTCTCAAAGCAGAAACTTCTTACAGGCCGGGTACTAGAGTGGCCCCGGATCGCCGATCAAATGGAAACCGGCCCAGAAGTAAGGATGCACCCGATAAGGGCGAATGGAAGTACGTGCCCGTGCCAGAAATGCACGCTGTGCACCTGCCAGGGCAGCAGCTTTGTCATAGTCGCTCAACAACGCCTGGTAGAACATTTCCATCAATTCCGCGCTACTGGCGTCATCGACTTTCCATAATGTTGGCAACAGCGAAGCAGCCCCTGCATAAAGGAAACCGCGTCCCAGGCCGATAACTTCGTCAACACCCCCTACGGTGGCACGGCCCGTCTCACAGGCACTCAAGGTCACAAGAGAACAGGAGGAGAGATCAAGATTAAAGACCTCGATGGTACTCAACTGATGATCGGCAAGCCTGATATATGAGAAGTTAGGAGCGTCGAGCCGGGATAGTCCGTGAGCGGCGATATGCACAATCGGGCTGCCGGGACCCGCCTGTCGCAAAAGTGTGGTGGTGGCAGCCTCATTAAGCATGCAGGGAGCACCTAATTGTTTTGCTACTGCCTGAGCTTCCTGCACGGCGAAAGCGAGCCGACCACTATCAGAAAGAGCCATTACCAGTGATCTCTTCAGAGGCACCCTGTTAGCCTCGATACGCCGTCCACGCTGTTGGCAAATGTCCATCAGCGCTGCTGCAGGCAGATAGGACACGTCCAGGCGCTCAACGAGAAACTGCACTCCATCAAAAAGACAATGGAACGGCAGGTAATGCAGCATGCCATAGGGAACGATCGTCAAGCGCTCACAGGTACTCAATTTGCTGGCTATAGGCCTTAAGAGCAAATCATACAGGCGCTGCAGCAGCCCAAGGCTATTTTCCTGTAAGCCTGCAAAGGCCTGAGCACGATCCTTAGCCCCACTCGCTTGCGCAGCTAAGTCCAGGTTGACGCGCCAGAGTGAGAGCAGGCGTTCCAGCCTGGGAACTGCATCTCTTTCGACATGTACATCTATGCTTTCGCACGTGACCTGGAAAATATACAGGTCTTGCCCGGTAAGATAGTATTCCAGTATCAATGTCGTGTGGTCTAGTTTCGACCGGAGCGATGTCACAATGCTGTCCGTCCACTGAGAACGCGAGCGGGATACCAGGTCACCAGCCAGGCGTAGCTGCAATTGCTCGAGCAAGTGTTCGATTCTGCGCTCCCGCTGCTGCATCTCCCGCCGTGCCTGGCCGGGCTGCATGGCACGAATGCGCATGATGGCTGTATCACTCAGGTTTGCTTCGTTCTCCGCCTCGTACACGATGTTGCTGAACCAGGTCTGCTCCTCGCGCAGTCGTTCCAGGTCCTCCAGGATGGCTTCTCCTGCCTGATCTCCGGCCCGCAAACGAATATCGATATTGTTCCGCAGGTAATCGCCCAGTACGCGTGACTTGGCTTTTTCCACATAGACCAGCGCCTGGTCGGTATTGCCACGCCTGAGCGCCAGGATCACGGCTCGCTGGTAGATAGCGCCTTTGTCTTCCAGGAAACTGCTGCGTTCATCCATGACAAGATGACGCTTCCAGGTCTCCGTGATGCTCGGCAATCTGACCGAGCAGGTAATCACAGCGATATTTGAGGTCGAGCAAGTCCTGACCCTGCGCAATATCGAGCGCCTGCTGGCAGAGATAGTGCGCGCTCGCCGTATCTCCAAGATTTGCATGAATACGCGCCTGCAGCAGCGCTGCTTGCGCCAGTCGCGGCAGCGCTTCCTGTTCAGCAAAGGCATCGGCGACATGACGAGCTTCGCGCAAGCTGGCACCTAAGTCCCCATCTGCGAAGTACAGCTCAGCTTGTTGCAGCCGCACAAGGGCTGCAAGGCCCATGAAACCAATCTCTTCCAGAAGAATACTGGCCTCCTGCAGCTTCTCGTCGGCATCGCGATACTCTCCCTCGAGCATGGCAGCTTCGGCCTGGTACATGAGCGAATGTGCCAGGCTATCCCGATGTCCCGGCGATTGACGGAAATAGATGATGGTCTCACCAGCAAGCTCATAGGCTTCACGTGTACGATTGAGACGCAGCAGGCAAAGACACGTCTGCTGGGCAACCTCTGCCGCTTGATAGTGCAGGCCGTGACTTTGAAAGATGGCACGACTGCGATTGAAGAGCAGCAGGGCCTGGCTGAAGTGCCCCTGTGCTGCGTAAATCGCAGCGATGTTCAATTCCTCTCGCGCTACGGCGACCTCCTGCCCCTGTTGGCCGGCAAAGGTGGCGCGGGCCTGTTCGTGTAAAGCTACTGCCTCGCGGAACTTGCCCATAGCTGCCAGCGTAATGGCCTTATTGGCCCTGGCACGGGCGATATGGAGGTCAACGTCTTCGTCATGCAACGCATAGGTCTCAATAGCACGGTCGAAGAGCCGCAGCGCCTGGTCATACTGGCCCAGTTCGTAGTTGATCATTGCGGCATTGACATCAATCTGCCCTGCACGTAGGTAATTTTCATAGCGCATGAAGATTTCACGAGCAGCAGCAGCATCGCGCAGCGCCTCGGAAGTACGGTTCAACTGCAAGCAGGCGCTGACACGCCCGATTCGTGTACGTGCCCAGCCAACCTCGTCGCCAATCTCCAGAAATTCCTCACCGGCAGCATCGAAAAACGGCAGCGCTTCCTGGTAACGGTCCATACGGCGTAATGCATCTCCACGCGTCATCAAACCCAGCGCATGTGCATACTTGCTCTTGATGGTCTCACCAATAAAGAGCAGGTGTCCAGCCAGGATAAACGACATCCTCGATTCTCCGGCCCATTGGTTGTCGGCTTCGCGCTTCATCAGTTTGACCAGCAGGTTAATGGAGGCATCATCGAACGCGGGAAGGTATGTTTGTAGCAATCGCTGCCCCTGCTTCTCATCCATCTCTAAAAGGGTAGCTACCAGTTGTTGAGGCGTCATGCGAATACTGTTTCCGACCTGAAAGAAAGCACAGGATACTGCACAAGCGTAAGATCTACGCGTAGGATCTACGATTTTAGACGTTTTGAACATTCTATGGTTCACAGTGATTGTAACGCAGAATCGCGCATATTGGAAGTATCCTGAGTAGCGCTTGCAAAGAGCTATGGAAAGTTGATTTTTAGCATCCTATCGAAACGAAACAACCTGGGTCCCATATCCATGACCCAGGTTGTTTCCATCTACCAGCTTCAATCGAAAGCCCCGCCTGGTGCATTCCTGAAACATCTTGATACACAAAGAGTTACTCTGACATACCCTGTACGTTCTACAGGATAGAACCACAGGATCAATCCTGTAGAGCAACCGGCAGTTGTTCAATCACAATTGTACTTTCAGGGAGCTGTAACTCCAGCGTATAGGTCGCAGGAGAAATCGATGAGAAGACGAAGTTACCAAGTTCATCGATACTCTGTGTATACGCAGCGCTTGCCGGTGACGAAAGGACCACCGGTATCCCCTGAAGCGCTTCTAAGGATGATCCCTTGCGGGTGACAAAACCGATCAATTGCAAAGCGTCTCTACGGCTTGTACCCCGCTCGATCTGTATGGAGATACTGAAATCCTCAGCAGTATAACGACGAGGCCAGATTTCAGAGCCTACCACGTTACGCTGATAAGCAAAACGAGGCTGTGGAGGCAGCAAGCTGGCAATGATGCGCCGAATCTGGATACCCGGCCGATCATGCAGGCGATCCGCAAGCCGTTTCACTTCCTGCGGGGCAGAACGATGGTTATTCAGGGAGGAGGGCTGAACTGATACACGCTCAACGAGCACAGGGTCGTCAGCCAGAAATTCCACGAGCGTTGCCACCTCTGCGGCACAGAGCACGCAGGTACTCAGGTGCACATTGATGGCCGTAGCAAGATCGTTGCTGAGCAACCCTAGCTGGTATTCGCCGAGTATTTGATTGGGTGGGCAATCCCACCGGTAGAGTTTACTGGTAAGCGAAAGTTCCATTCGACGATAGTCTGCTAACAATGACGAACAGCGTTGGCACCGTGAAAGATGCTGCTGAACGACTGGCCGTACCCTCTCCCCCGCCAGATAGGCAAGCAGTTCTTCATCGCGAATGATCCCTGGTTCACTACACTCCATGAGCGTTTCCTTTAAACATAGGATATTGGCTGGGTGGCCCTGGCTGAATACCTCGCTTGCGATGCAACGCAAGTGCCACCCCCCGCTGAGTAAAGTACCTGGCAGTATACAGGCGTCCCTCCCCTATTCGCCGGTAAGCTGCACGTTTCTCAGCAGGCTTCTTTTGTCCTTTTCACCTGAATAAACGAACAGAGTCAGTATTTTTGCATTTGCCTTTTTGAGAGAGACAAATGTTTCAGGCTTACGAGACATTACGAATATTGATGTTTGAACAGCATTTGTAGTCGACGATTGCGTCGTAGCCGCTCTAATACGTTACGTTTAATGCGGTATACGTCTTCAACCGAGGGAAAGAGCCGGCTATGCTGGCTGCTAATCTCACTCGGTTTCATGCCATGAATGTACGCCAGATAGATCAATACGCGTTCATCTTCGCCGTTTAGTTCCTCTTGAATGACTTGCCACAAGCCTTGTGCTGAGATGTTGGACACGACATCATCGGCAGGATCATCCGAAGCTGGTTCATGCTCTATTGATTCCAGGGCCTCTTCATACTGGCGTGCCTGGCGTGAACGCACCTCGTCAGCTATCACGCTGTGGACGCACATCTTCAGATACTTTAAAACAGCGGCCAGCGAGTCAAAATTATCCATTTTGACAGGAGTGAGCGCTTGCGAGAACTTCGCAAAGGCTGCATTGACAAGCGGGGCGCTTCCATCTTGCCCCAGTAAAGGCGCCGCACTCTGATGCTGGTTGACCCAGGTAAGCACGAGTGGGGCATACTGCTGGTAGATGCAAGCCCAGGCATCGTCATCACGCCTGACAATGGCACGGCGAAACAGTTCTAAGCAGTAACGATCATTCGATACGCTTTGCTTAAGAAACTTGTTGGTCTCTTCGGAGCAGCAACGAGCCAGGTCGTTAATCGAGAGAAGCTCCATTTGAGGTGTGCTATCAGCCTGTTCTCTCATACCTGGATTCGAACCCGGTGATTGAGAGGGCTTTCGAGACTCCATCGACAATAGCTCCCTGCTTCCTATAACTAGCAATCCTCGACGCTCAAGCAGTATATCATGTGAAGCTTAAGCGCACAAGGCATCTTAAGAAGAGCCTGATGTTTTGAATATTACAACTTTTCTATAGTAGCGCATGTGACATCTGGAAGTCGAGCAAGTAGGAGAAATGGCTTACTTGATTATATATGTTGCGATCCATACCCCTCTTCTTGGAAGAGGTAGTATCTTGTATTTCCAAAAAGTACTACCAATTGAAGTTTGTCGAGGCGACAAGAAAGCTCTGAAATACGTTGAAATAAGATGAGTCAGATATCCTATTGACTGTTGCGATTTTGTCAGATTGTCTCTCATGTGTTATGCTTGAGTAGCTCATGACCGCTCTGTCTACAAATGATCTAACAGGGCAGTACAAATAACTAAAGATGCAGTTCAAGTACTCAAACAAAGGAACTTCTTATCACTAGTTTCACACATTGGAGCATCACGTATATGCCACAGCAGCCTGCAACCTCAACGGATCGGCTCGCCAATGTGATTGAGGTCATTCAACTTGGCCGCAAGACGGGTATATTGACGGCTGAGCGAAATGCAGGCACTATGCTTGAACAGGGCATGATTATTTTCGTTAAAGGACAGGTTACCCAGGCAAGCGCTGGTCAATACACTGGTTTTCCCGCTTTCAGCGTACTCAAGGCCTGGGGCGCTTGTCGATTCGCATTTACTCCGTCAGCCGCAACACAAACTACCCAGCCACTGGCCGCTATAACTGGTGAGGCGCCAACACTTCGAGGCTTTTCTACAGACCCCACGCTGCGCGCGCAGGCACCGGCTAATCACAAGCCGTTGGGCCCAATCACAGCAGGAAGGTCAGGTATGGATGGGGCGAGTTCATATCCGGCTGAAGGTGGGCTTCCCTACCCGATACTTCCTTACGATGAGGCCCTGGTCTGGATCGAGCGCAGGGGTCTTTCTCGTGCTCATAGACAGCTGTTTTTGTTAATTGATGGACACCGCACCAAAGCAGAATTAGTACGCCTGACGGGACGTGGAGAGGGAGAAGTATACGCGTTATTACGCGATTTGGAAGTTGCCGGTGTCATCGGGCAAATCTAGTTAGACGGACTAGCGAAGGAGAGTTATTTACTATGTCACAAAAGCAGTTGAGGCCCCGTTACAGGCGCAGGCTTCTCTTATCTTTGCGCATTTCGCTACTGCTGATGCTCGCTGCAATCGTGCCGCTATTGATCACTGTCGCCGGCAGTGAATTGCGTTCACGCCCGGCCCTGGTTACTCAGGCCAACGCCGCAATGCAGACCGACGCTCAGTCGCGCGTACAGCTGATTGATACCTACCTGAATGAACGGCTACTCGACGCGAAAACGTTGACGCAGATTCCCTCCCTGGTAGCATTTATGGCTACTCCCCCCCAACTTGCGACCCAGGACCTGATCGTTCATGCTGGCTACGCACTCGCCGCCGGCATCCTTCGTGACAAACACTATACGATATGGGCGCTCTTTGATCCCGCGGGTCATATACGGCTGTACTACCCGACCACGTCACAGCCGACGCCCCGCGGGCGATATCTGGTGCCGCCTGGCGATGTACAGGAGGTAGGATCCGGCAAGACCTTTATTACGCCCGTTTACTACAATCCCAAAACGCAAAAAGCGTTCGTCGATATCTTTTCTCCAATTGTCACGACAACAACACCCATGCCTACCTACCTGGGCTTCGTACGCGCGACACTGAATATTGATTTCATCTGGAACGTCGTCGGTACCGACCAGGAGGCTAATGGGAGTGGGAGCTACGCTTTCATTCTTGATCAGAATGGTGTAAGAATTGCTG
>WNFO01004738.1_pt1 | contig 11781 bp, 9 predicted proteins | sample 5400251 | NCBI WGS metagenome assembly WNFO01 (sample SAMN13153354, study PRJNA577476) | soil metagenome | isolation source: 100 cm saprolite under Madrone tree | place: USA:California | collected 2016-06-14
CGAGATGTGTTGGTCGGGGCGCCGAGATTTGAACTCGGGACCTCCTGCGCCCAAGGCAGGCGCGCTACCAGGCTGCGCTACGCCCCGACATGAACTGCTTTATTCATTCTAAAGCACTTTCCAACTTTACTGCTACTCCGATCCGTCGAGTTTGCCTCGACTGTGCCAAAATTGTGCCAATCGTTTCACTGGACCATCCGCCTGCCAGAATCCAGCGGCATTTCAGACAACATACGCTCTCTGCGACATACTCCTCGAATGGCATTTCGTATGCACGCAATCGCGTTTGGCTCAGCGATGATATCCTCAATTCCTTGCCGTACCCATCTTGGAAGGGTAGAGTCTCGACAAACCAGATTTTTCTGACCGTTGTCTCTGCGAATAAGACGAAGAAGTGAATAGTTCTGAGGCGGCCCATGTCTGGAGCGGATCTAGCAGCCAGATGGACTCAACTCCTTCCATGAGAATGCCGGTTCCGCGCTGAACCCGATAAGAACCTATATTCCAACAGAAACGGCTTGCCACTGCAGCCGTCTTTTCGCATCCTAAGGCTAGGAGTGTCACCGTGAAGCGAGCCCTCTCTTGCGGAGCTTGGAGCGCTTGGGTTGTGATCGCCCTGCTGCCCACGGCAGGGCTCGCAAGCCCGCAGTCTTTGGGCGAAGTGGCGCGACGAGAGCGGGAACGTCGCGAGCTGGAGGGCAAGAAGTCCAAGAAGGTCTACACGAATGACGACTTCCCGAGCATCGCACCTGCCGCCATGGAAGCGCCCAGCCCACGTGCGCTCGCTGCCGATAGCAAAGAGCCATCGGCAAAGGTCGATGAAGCGGAATTGGAGAAACAGTGGAGAAGGCGGTTTGCGGAAGCCCGTGGGCGCCTACGCAAAGCTGAACTAGACGCCTGGCAGACTCGCATCAAGACGGTGTTCGTTGGCGGCGGAAGCATTTCGGGCCTGACCAGCGGCGAGGCCGTTCCCGTACAAATGCAGGTGCGGGAGTTTGTAGAAACCGATGAGTTGCGCCTGGCGCGGAAGGCCCTGGACGATCTCGAAGAAGAGCTGCGCCACGCCGGTTTGCCGCCCGGCTGGGGACGCTAATCGGTCGCGAGACAAAGTTCCCGTAGGGAACAGGCTGCGGAAGCGAATTTAGCCAACACTGTCAGAGACTGAGTGCATTGGCAATTTGAATTGCGAGCACCCTCAAGGTTTCGCCGTCAATAAACTCCATCGTAATGAACTAATCAGTTTGCGACGATCAACGAAGTCCCCGATAGCTCCCAAAATGAAGAATGGCAAAGCCTGCCTCGTGATCGCCGCCGCTGGTGTTGGTTCCGCGTTCCTGCTGGACACCGTGCGTCATTATGCGACCGACTCAGTGAGCTGAGCAATGCGCGCGCGGAGGTCCCCGTGTGCGCAGTCCTCCGCACCAGTTTTCTTGATTCCAGACGATCGACGGCTGCCGTGTTGGAGCCGCTGGTGAGCGAAGCCTTTTTTGCCTATGACATCCACGGGCTGCGGAACTTTGTGAAGAAGCACTTCCAATACCGCGAACTCCGAAAGCCCGAGGCCCAACGCGGAGACGCTCCGAACCTGCCGATTGAATTGGATTTGGAGGAGCGCCTGCAGTCGGCGAAAAAAGAGGCAGCGAGCCTGCGCATCGAGGAGTTGCAAAGCGCCGCTATTCCCACGCACGGGTTAGCATCGCCATCCGACCGATCGAGACATGTTGACCGAGGCCTCGCACAGAATGCGAGCGGATGTGCTGATGATCGGAGGAAGTTCGCAGTCCGGCATGCCGGGTCGCCTGCGCGATCTCAGCTACGCAATAGCGCGTGACGCACCATGTCCGGTGTTGAGCGTCTGATAGAGCAAGCGCCCGTCTCGTCGGTGCTGTCAGGCTCGAGTGCACTAGTTGGCTTGCTGGGCCAAAAGTATCAACTTTGGCAGGACATCGCCCAACGACGTGTTCTGCGGCCGGCCAAAAGAGAAATACAGCTTTTGATAGAGTGGATAGAGCGAGTTGTATACTCTTTGCGCCGCTGGGTCAGGCGCAAATATCGAGTGATCCGGGCAAATCTTATCTTGAGCCTCTTCCACCGTCTTGAACGTCCCCGCGGCGAGAAAAGCGAAGATCGCAGAACCCAAACTGACGACACTCTTGCTCGGAACGAGAACCGGCCTCTCCAGCACATTCGCGTAGATTTGATTCAGCACGTTGTTTTTTTGCGGAATGCCACCTGCATTGATCACGCGCTTGATGTTCACACCATGCTCGGACATGCGATCCAAGATGATCCGAGTATGGAAGGCAGTGCCTTCGATCGCGGCAAACAGTTCATCCTGGGACGTGCTCTGCAGGTTCCAACCGAGGGTAATCCCTCGCAAATTCGGGTTTACAAGCACCGTCCGGTCTCCGTTGTCCCAGGTCACGCGGAGAAGGCCAGTTTGTCCGGCGCGATAATTCTCGAGTCCACCACTGAGCGCCGCAACATCGGTTCCGGCGCGGACGGCAATTGCATGGAAGATGTCTCCCACGGCCGAGAGACCGGCTTCAATTCCAGTGCGGTGGGGATGCACGCTCCCCTGCACGACTCCACAGACACCAGGAACCAGGTTTACCGACGGCGTGATGCCAATGATGCAAGTCGAAGTGCCGATGACATTCACCATGTCCTCGGTGCGGCAGCCGGCGCCTATGGCATCCCAATGAGCATCAAACGCGCCCACGGGTATGGGCGTACCCGCCTTCAAGCCGAGCTTTTCGGCCCAGAAGGGAGAGAGACTGCCAGCAATGTGCTCCGAGGTTACATATTCGCCCTGCAGTTTTTCTCTCACTCCTGCAAACAATGGGTCTACGCTAACAAGGAACTCTTCTGAGGGCAGGCCACCAAGCTGCGGATTCCACAGCCACTTATGACCCATTGCGCAAACGCTGCGCTTTACTTCCCGCGGCTCGGTAATGCCGCAGAGAGTAGCGGCGATCATGTCGCAGTGTTCGAACGCGGACATGAATTCCGGGCGCTTCGCAGGGTTATGTCGCAGCCAATGCAACAGCTTTGAGAATCCCCACTCGGACGAATACACGCCACCGCACCACTGGATGGCTTGCAATTCTTCACGATTTGCCGCTTCCGTGATTTCTGCTGCTTCAGTTTTGGCGCGGTGATCGCACCAAAGATAGTATTCACCGAGCGGATGTAGATTTTTTCCAACCGGAATCACAGAGGAGCCGGTGGTATCGACCGCCATCGCTTGCACTTGATCGCCGGAGATGTGGGCCTTTTGTAAGGCTTCACGGGTGGCGATGGCCAAAGCGCGCATCTGATCGTCATGCGATTGCGTTGCATATTCGGGATCTTCGCGCTTGCGATGGAGCGGGTATTCCGCAAGCGCCGTCGCCAGTAGTCCGCGCTCGCTATCCACGAGAGAAACGCGAACGTTGAGGGTGCCAAAGTCCACTCCCGCCACAATTGCCATGGTGTTAGTATCCGCTCCGAACGAAATAAACCGTTACTCCGTGTGAGCGTACATGTCCCAGCCCAGATAGCGCGCGGTTGCTTCGTGCACAATCGGGGCGACGCTCGAAAAGTTCGCAGCGACGTGGTGTTCAAATCCTTTCTCGCAAATGTAGTGAAGAAGTCCTTGCAGTCCAGGGATCTCCACGACGCCAGCGCCGCCGAACGTCTCTAGGGGATCATCCGTAAATCTTCCGCTGCCAGTATAACCACGGATTCTTCCCTGAACATCGTCGGTGGAAAATCGGGCAAAGCTCATGGCGCCGGACTTGACGCGTCCAACACACGTGCCAAAGGTATTTTCCTTGCCTACAGTACCTGCGATGATTTCCTGGAAATCCATCTTCACGTCTTTGAAGAAATGTTTCGGCAAGTTGCTGCAATGAAAACACACGGCCTTGTTAGGATCGTTTCCGTAGTTGTTATTCCAGTCGAGCAGCGCGCTGGGCGTTTCCGAAGCCAGTTGCAAAGCGTGCATACCGAGCACACCGCAAACGTCAACTTCGCAAGCGCTAGAAAGCAGTGAATCGCTCATCATGCTCATGACTGTGCATGGAACGACTCCCAGGTTTTCTTCCAGCGAAGTCCAGCACTGAACCGCGCTGATTTGCACCTGTGCGCTTTTCATCCAGTCGTCGACAACCGCCCCGAGCTTGGCCATTTTGATGAGCGCCGCGTGGGGAATGTCGGTGGTCGTCACATAGGATTGTATGGACTTCAACTTTAGCAAAACGTGCTCATCGGTGTCCTTCATGCGGCTGATGCGCCCCAGCACTTCGCTCAGGTCCAGCGTCTCTACGGAAATCCCGCACGACTCCAGCAGTTTCTCGCTATAACGGACCGTATTGAACGCCGTCGGTCGTGCACCCAGCGCACCAATGCGCAAATTGCGCAGTCCCTTTACCACACGGCATACGCCCGCAAACCATTCCATGTGTTTCTTGAACTCCGGGGAATCTGGCGTCATGGTGTGCAAGGTTGTCAATGAATACGGAATTCCGAACTGGCGGAGGTTGTTACAGGCGGACATTTTTCCGCAGAAACTGTCGCGCCGGTGCGTGATAGCCATTTTGCCAGGCGTATCCGGCGTGGCTTGCACCAGCACCGGCACGTTCAATCTCGAAAGCCGAAGTGTGTCTGCGACGGCGCGCTCATCTCCGAAATTCGGCAGCGTGATGATGACACCATCGATTAAATCGGCTTTGGATTTGAACAACTCCGCGCAGCGCTTTGCTTCTTCGTACGTTTCCACAGCCCCATGCTTGCTCTGCTCCGACCCGAGCACGACGACATTTATGCCTGCATTTTGCAATACGAGAAGCATCTCTTCCCGGCCGGTCTTCGCCAAGTGATCGGGGAAAAATCCCCGATTCCCTACGATCACGCCCATCGTCATCTTCCGCATGTTAGCCATGGTCGGTTCCGTCGCTTTCTCCTTCAGAGGCGGCCTTTTCCCGGCGCAAAATAAATGCAGTAAACACATCCGATCACCGCCAGTATCCCGCCCCACCAGACGTTCGCGTGCAAGCCATACAGCACAACCCGCTCTTCTGGCGGGTGGAACAGTTCATACGCACCTGCGCCGAAAATCAGCAGGCCATTGACGAGAAGTGACACTCCGATAAAAAACCATATAGAAAGCGAACCGCCAGTTTTCATAGCGCCTCACCAAAAAACTACGTTAACCACCAAGAAGAGAACAGTAACCACTGAGGCCCAGAACCACGGCCGGTGGAACACCGTGACATACGACTCGGATGGAATATCCGTCACGCCGTAAACCAAGCCCTTCAGTTCGGAGTCCGGTTTGGGTTTGGTGAGCATGCTCACAGCGATGGTCACCAACACGCAGACGACCCAGGACCACAGCGCCCGGTACATGTTTTCCGCCATATCGCGTGCGTGCGCGGAAAGCGCGACGTAGCGCAACGCGGAGGAATCGACCTTGACCCATGCCCACATTCCGATTGAGGATAAGGTCCCGGCCAACAATCCCACGAACCCGCCTGCGGGTGTCGCACGCTTCCACAACATTCCCAAAATGACCGTTCCAAATAGTGGTGCGATAAAAAAGCTGAAGAGCGCCTGAACATAGTCCATGATGCTTTTGAAATCCATCACTAGATAGGCCGTGCCCACACTGATAATCACTCCGACGATTGTGGACCAGCGGCCCATACTGACATAATGCTGATCGCTGCCGTCTTTTTTTATCAACGCACGGTAAATGTCGTATGTCCACACCGTAGTAAACGCACTCACATTGCCAGCCATCCCGGACATGAACCCCGCAATCAGGGCGGTGATTCCAAGTCCAAGCAAGCCCGGGCCGCAATATCGTGCCAGCATGAGAGGTAGGACTTCGTTGTAACTATGGCCGCCGGTCGCGAGGGCCTGCGCTTCGCCGGTCAACTTCATGGGTAGAACCGCGAGAGCTAGCAAACCGGGCAGAATCACGATGAACGGAACCATCATTTTGAAGCCTGCGCCGATGATCGGGGCCATTTTCGCAGCGCGAAGATCTTTAGCGGATAGCACTCGCTGCACTACCAGAAAATCCGTGGTCCAATAACCGAAGGAAATGATCGCTCCCAATCCGAACACGATTCCCGTCCAGTGAATGCCCATGGGGTTATCGTCGAATCTGCCAAGCGTGCTCCAAAGGTGCGTGTACTCTGCGGAAGCGTTTGTCGCGATCCGTGCTTTTAATGCAGCCCATCCACCGGCATCGGCAAGTCCGAGTATCGGAATCAGCAATGCCCCAGCCCAAATCAGAATAAACTGCAAGACTTCGTTAAATATTGCCGAACGCAACCCGCCGAGCGAAACATAGATGGCAACTGTCAAAGAGGAAACCCAAATGCTGAAGTTGATGTTCCACCCGAGAATGATCTTGAGGACCAGCGCCATCGAATACATGTTGATTCCACTCATCAGCACCGTCATCAGCGCGAAGCTGATGGACGATAATGCGCGGCTCCCTTCTCCAAACCGAAGCTTCAAATAGCCCGGCACAGAATGCGTTTTAGAAATGTAGTAGAAGGGCATCATCACTAGGGCGAGGAACAGCATTGCAGGGATTGCGCCGATCCAATACCAGTGAGCCGCGAGAATGCCGTACTGATATGCCGCGCCGGCCCAACCCATCAATTCCAGAGAGCCGAGATTGGCGGAAAGGAAACTGAGCCCCGCGATCCAAGCAGTCATTTCTCTTCCGGCCATGAAAAAATCTTCGCCCGTATTCGAGCGCTCCTTCAAGTAGAAGCCGATAGCAAGCACCAACGCGAAATAGAAAACAATGATGACCAGATCAACCATGGATAGACGTACAAGACGTGAAGCATCCGCCGAAGCAAATAGCAGCGTCATTCCTTTGACCTCGCTTGCCCATAATAAGCTTCTTTGCCGTGCTTCCTCAAAAAATGCCGATCGTGGAGCGTCTTACTGACGCAGCTGGCGCGCGGATTGATCCCGATCGTGAAGTAAGCCATACGAGCGACAGCTTCGAGCATCCAGGCGTTTTCCGCTGCCTTTCGCGGGTCTGCGCCCCAGGCAAAAGGACCGTGGTTTGCCACCAATACTGCCGGGACAGCCTGGGGGTCAATTTTCTTGAACGCGCGAATAATCGCCACTCCTGTATTTGCCTCGTATTCACCTTTGATTTCGTCATCCGCCATGGAATCGGTTAGCGGAATTGGCCCGTGGAAATAATCAGCGTGCGTGGTACCGAAACACGGAATCGGTTTGCGGGCCTGGGCCCAGGCTGTGGCGTATTCCGAGTGAGTGTGGGCAATCCCGCCGATGGAAGGGAAAGCGCGGTAGAGAGCAGCATGTGTGGGAAGATCCGAAGACGGCCGCAGGGTCCCTTGGACGACTTTGCCTTGCAGGTCGGTCACGACGAGATGCTCCGGCTTCATCGCTTCGTAGGGAACACCACTAGGCTTAATGACGATCAAGCCGTCATCGCGGGCGATGCCGCTTGCGTTGCCAAATGTCGAAAGCACTAATTCTCTTCGGACAAGATCCAGGTTTGCTTCCAGCACTTGCTCTCGTAGGGCTGCTAACAGCATCCGCCCGCGACCCTCCTCGTAATAGGTATCGTTAGCGTCGGCCGGAAATGCTACCGGGCGGCACGAACGCTTTCGACATCCACTCCTACCCGAACCACGCGGACTAAACCCAGCCCCGTTGTTGTATCATCCCGTGGCATCCTACTACCGGTAAACGGCATGTCCTTCTTTCGATTTTCCAAATCCAGTAACCTGCAGTTTGGCGGGACCCGCGCCTTTCGCGGTGAAACAAGCGGTGATAATCATTGCCGCGAAAAAGGCAGCAACGAAGGCGGGATTCCTGGTCATGAATAGTCCTTGTGAAAGCATGAGTGCACCAAAATTCATGCCGGATGATTTATGGTAAGCGTTTACCATCTAATAGTCGTCCTTGCAAGGAGTTTCGTCCCCTAAACCGAGACCGCTTCGTCTGGACAGTGTATCCAATTCCTGCTCGGTGGCAGAAAAACATTCATCTGGCGTCGACGTACCGCGAAATACGCCAGGATGACCGCCCCTCAGGAATTGTGCCACACGCTTTCGAGTGATTGAAGAGTCGTGGACATACGGTCGCGACATTGGTTGACGTGCGCGAACAGTTGCAGTCAGAGAGTCGGAGCTGAGCGCCTTGCAATCCGCAGGGTTGCATGGTAAACGTTTACCTGATTTCATTTGGTCTTCTTAAGCGGTGCGTTCAGAATCAGCTACGGCCCGGGCCCTTGTTTCTCCTAAATGCAGTCCTGAGGAGTTAACATGCCAAAACGATCGCAGCTTTCGCGGCGACAATTTGTAGGCTCTGCCCTCTCCGCGGCCACGGTGAGTTCCGTGCCTATCCCGAGTTACCTGCTGTCGTCATGGGGATACAGCCCGAACACGTCCGATTTTGACTGGAAAGATGAGGGCATTCTTTTAGTTGATAAGTCTCCCTACGCCAAGTTACACAACGTTCCAGTGCGCGCGGTCACGATCTCTCAAGGGTTTTGGGGAGCGCGCCGACAGACCAATGTCGACAAGAGCATCCCGTCGATGGAGAGGCTGCTCGAATCCAATGGGCGGATGAATAACTTCTTGCGGCTTGTCGGTAAGAGTGATGCTGCGCAGCGCGGGCCGGTTTACGCGGACTCCGATGTGTATAAGTGGACAGAGGCTGTCGCCTTCGCGTTACAGTCCGGTGATCGACCTGAGCTGCAAGCGTTGGCGGACAAGATCATTAAGGAAATCGTTGAAGTTCAAGAACCAAGCGGCTATCTCAATACGTACTACGTTGGTGAGCGGGCGAAGGATCGCATGGCACCTGACGTGCAACGGTGGGGCCATGAACTCTACAACCTCGGCCACATGATCCAGAGCGCGATTGCGTTTTATCGTGCGACTGGCGACCGCACCTTGCTTGACGCCAGCATTCACTTCGTCGACGGCTACCTGTTGCCCAATTTTGGCCAGGGAGGTGATAAAAAGCCAATCCTTTCCGGGCATCCAGAAATTGAACTGGCGCTTATCGAGCTTTACCGCACGACCGGAGACAAGCGTCATCTCGAACTAGCGGGCTATATCCTCCAGGGTGACGATCGCATCAAGCTACCGCAGCGTGGCTATGTCTATCACTTCAGCGGAATTCCTTTCACGTCGCGCACACACCTCGAAGGCCATGCTGTACGTGCTATGTACGCCTGTTGCGGAGCCACCGACTATTACCTCGAAACCGGTGACCAATCGTACTGGAAGACTCTCAACCTACTTTGGGGCGACTTAGTGTCGGCCCAAATGTACGTGACGGGCGGAGTCGGAGCGCGAAGCCAAGGCGAAGCTTTCGGCGATTCCTATGAGCTACCGAATTCCACCGCTTATGGCGAGAGCTGCGCGGCCATAGGCAACATGATGTGGAACTGGCGTATGCTCGCAGCCACCGGGGACGCGAGATATGCCGATGTCGTCGAGCGTGCCTTGTATAACGGCATCAATTCCGGCATGTCGCTCGATGGAACGCTGTATTGCTACCGCAATCCGTTGGGATTCGACCCCTCAGGCGGCGATCAAATTCGCAATCCGTGGTACGACACGACGTGTTGCCCTCCGAACCTGGAGCGCATCTTCGCTTCCTTGCCCGGCTATTTTTACAGTACCAGCAAGGCCGGACTCTATCTGCACCTGTACGACAATGCGCAGCTTGATTGGCATCTCGAGGATGGAACCGGCCTGAAAGTTGTGCAGAAAACAAACTACCCGTGGGATGGCGCCACGGAGATTACTGTCACGCCGGCCAAGCCCACGGAGTTCACGTTTTATCTCCGTATTCCCGGGTGGTCCGACGGAACGCAGGTGACGATCAACGGCAAGCCAGTCTCTGGAGCGACTCCCGGGCAGTATCTTGCGTTGCGACGCCGCTGGTCGCCCGGCGATCTCATTGATGTGAAGTTCGGCATGACTCCGCAAGTGATCGAAGCAAACCCCCGTGTGGTGGATGATTACGGCCGCGTGGCGGTTCAGCGGGGTCCGCTCGTTTACTGTCTCGAACAACTGGATCAGCCGGAGGGCGTGCCTTTGTTTGATGTTTCTCTGGATATACGCCATGAGCCTCCATCAAAGTTTCACGAGGAGTTTCATGGCGATTTGCTAGGGGGAATCGTGGTGCTGAAGCACACGGGAGCGATCTACGAGAAGTCTGCTTCGCATAGCGCTCTATACCGTCCGCACACTGCCAATGTGCCAAAGGCCAAGCAAGTGGAACTCAGGTTTGTGCCTTATTACGCGTGGGCGAATCGGGCGGCCACCCCGATGCAAGTTTGGACGCCCATTCTACGGTCGTAGGGAATCCCTGCACTATTACGCGGACGAGGGCTGCATCGAACTTCTATCCGGAATGGGTGCCGCGATGCGCATGATGGAACGGCTGGGCCAGGGTCGACGACCTTAGCCTCCTACCTGGTGGTAGAGACGGTAGGGCTCTTCACCGATTGCCGCAAACGGACGAAATGTGATTTTCCCAGCGTCACCTTGCACGAGCCAGTCTTCTGAAGACTGAGAAGCGGTCGAAGCGGCGAGGAGTTGCGCACGGGAAAAGTTCGAGGGCAAATTCCCGACGCCAAAGAGTGCCAGCGGCCCTCGCAGCAGTGCCACGATCTGTGGGTTCTCCGGATCCACTGCTTGAAGACGGAGCGGCATCCCAATTTCAAAATCCACTCGGTCGCCATTTTTCCAAGTGCGAGACAGTTCAAAGAACTTTCCCGCGAGGGGATCACCTTGCGCACGCTTGCCGTTAACCGAAATACGCGTTGTTGTGTCCGCCCATGCCGGAACGCGCAAGTGGATCGCGAACATTTCCGGACGCGGCATGTCCAACTGAAGCTGGATTGCATTAGTTGTGGGGTACCTGGTTTGCTGCGTCAGAGTGCAATGCGTGCCGCCTTGCACCCACCTGACACGAGAAGGAAGGAAGAGATTGACATAAATACCTTCTTTGGCTGGGTAATAAGAACTGATGCCGTAATCGGCGGTCAACTGTGGGAAAGTGCCGGAGCAGCAAGGCCATTTATCTTTGTAATAGACTTTCTTGGCGCCCGCACTGTTGTAATCGGAATAGTAGAAGCTGGTGCCGTCGGCAAGAATGGGCTTGGTGCCCGCGACGGTGTTGTACAGCACCTGTTCCATGCTGTCCCCGTAATGAGAGTCGCGCGTCACCCGCAACAGATATCGCGTGATTTTGAATTGTCCGTAGGCGCCACACGGGGTTTCAAAGCTGGAGCGCGTCTTGCCCAGACTCTCGGCAAGCAGTCCCTTCCCGGGTTCCACAAACGCTTCGTCTGGCCCCCATCCTCCTGTTGCATAACTTTGTTCCTGAACCATACGCAGGCCGTTCGCGGCAGCGCGGAGGTATTTTTCATCACCGAGAACCAAATAAGCCTGCATAGCAGAACTCAGTGTATTGACGTGACTGTAGGCGTGCTTGCCGGGAAGGGCGTTGTGATTTTCCGCCAGAGCATCGTAATACTCCTGATAGATAAATCGCTCCCCCAAATCGCGGTAGCGCTTGTCGCCGCTGCGCTGATAGGCAAGAAAGAAATTCTCGGGCAAGGTGTAGGTTTCATCCCATGTATAGGCGATGGTCTTATGCGGTCGAGCTTCCTGCTCGGTTCGGCTCAGGGCCTTCTCCGGGAGATGCGGCAACACTGCATCAGTAGCTCGCTTGAGCACATCCAGTGCGATAGGGTCCGCCGCAAATTCA
>WNFO01007154.1_pt1 | contig 11781 bp, 12 predicted proteins | sample 5400251 | NCBI WGS metagenome assembly WNFO01 (sample SAMN13153354, study PRJNA577476) | soil metagenome | isolation source: 100 cm saprolite under Madrone tree | place: USA:California | collected 2016-06-14
GGTTAGGTCACAGGTGTCAGGTCTCAGGCCCCCAGTTCCTGCTTGACTCCTTTCTATCGCTGACTGCTTGAGGCTCGCGGCCCGAAGCTCGCAGCGCTTCTACGGCTGAATGAACTTTCCTTTCGCAACGTACGTCATTACCAGCGCGGTCGTGTAGGCCGTTAGTTCCGCCAGGTGTTCGGCCTGCCGCGACTCGTCCGCGCGGAGATCCAGTTTCCCGGCCCGCTCTTCAATAGTCTCGACTAGCGTCTTTATAAGCGGCCGTTGCGCGCCGGTCCACTGAGCCACCTTGTCGATGACTGCCTTGCGGTGCTGGCGCAGGAATTCCTGTGCCGGCCGAGCCCCCTTGCGGCGCTTCGACACGCGAAAGATGTCGCGCAAATCCGTGTCCGGCGCAAGTTCGGTGACAGCAATTTCTTCGCGCGCGGCCTGGTGGTAGAACTCAGCGACCGTCGCGTCCATTTCATCCACGGTAATGTCCGTTCGTCCGTGCCGGCGTGGCGGATCGCTTCGGCCGACCTTGCGCGCCAGGCGATCAAGGTACCGCAGCTTCTCCATCGCATTCCATCCGCGATAGCGTTTGCGCCAGTTCGACCGCGGCGTAAGCCAGACTGCAAACGTTTCAGCAAAATCCTCGTCCGGATGCTTCTGCGCATACCAGCCCGGCAAATGGCGGACGTAATCGCGCGAAAACGGCGCGGGCCGATAATTCTCGCGATACGGCCGGCGAAACGGTCCAAACAAGTTCGGACAGCGCCGCGTGCGCCAGGTAGAACGGTATTCCGATGATGGGCTCGCCTGACGGGCATCCCCACTCGTCGGTCAGATAGCAGGCGGGCCGGAACTTGGTCAGTCCCTTGGCGTCGAGCTCACGGTAGAGCTGCTCGACAAAGCGCTCCACCGGCGACCCCTCGAGCTTCAGGCCGAGGTCGCGAATGGGCCGACTCAGGAATTCCTGGTACGCGGGTTCTGGTTGTCCGTTATCGTGCACACACACTCGCTTTGACAGCGGTCAGTGGCCGCGCCGGCACGCGCGGGGGGATGGAAAAATGTTATCAGAGTAAACAGTAATTGAAAGCGGCGATGCCTAAGAAGTTACTGGCGTAACGCGAAACAAGGCGCGCCCTTCTCTCCAACAAAAAAGAGGCGCGATCACTCGCGCCTCTTTAGCCCGGTTGTGGAGGCTTTACAAATTACATCGAGCTGGACGGCTCGATGGCCTGGACCTTGATGGTGTTGGATGACTGGTCGAGCTGACCGGTCACCTTCACGTCCTTGCCCTCGAACTTGCCGGCCTTAGCCTGGTCGTCGAGCTGGTAATCAGTGCCGCCAGTGTGCAGCACAAACTTGCCGCTGCTGGCCTTCGCGATGCTGCCAACGAACATACGCTGCGCGTCCGAGGGTGCAGCGCTGGATGACGGCGCACTGGTGCTGGGGGTCTGGCTGGCGTCGGGTGCGCTCGGCGTCTGCTGGGCCGGCGTGGCCGTCGGCTGGGTGTTCGGATCCTGCGACTGTGACGGCGTGCCCTGAGCAAATGCGGCAGGCAGCATCACCATCGCGAAAACTGCAATCAGAATCAAGCTGGTTCGTTTCATCGTAACTTTTCTCCGTCGGTGAAAGTTGGCGATCTCTCGCGGTCTGGAGAGGTGCACGGCGCGTGCCAGAAGTGTAATTACGTAATCTCAATGTCTTGAAGCGCCTATCGCTGGACATTCGCGCGCAGGACTGCGTAACTCGGGGATTTATCTGGGGAATTCCTTCGTACCAAAAAAACTGTAGGAGGAGGGATTTGTAGTGACCGTCTGTTGGCGATGCTACCGTCGAGTTGTATCAATGCGTCGCTTAACCTACGATCGCGTAGCTAGATGCCCGCGGCGTTCGCCTGTTTTTCCTTCATCCATTTCACAGCGATGCGCGCAACTTCCTGCGGCGAAATTCCGGCCTCCTGCCGCCACAGCGCCAGCTTATGGTAATCCTCTTCAAACGCCCGGACCACGTCATTGGTTGCCACTAACTTGATTCCGTGCTGTTGCCGTTGCGGAAGAAAACGTTCATAGATCTTGTTGGTTGGAATTGTCTTGTCGGCGCTGCCATCGTTGTACCGGGTCACCATTTCGATCCAGCTGCCGGATCTGGGGTGATCGTAAATGTGGGCCGCTACGCCCGACTGAGGCTGGCACATCATGCGGATCAATACTCCCGGCATTTTGTTGACGCTGTAAACGCCTGCGTCCTGAAATGCGCAGGCGAGCAGTGGTTCGGCCTGCTGCCGAACGAGCTCCTCGTTGGTCCAGTCGGGAGATTCGACGCGCGACAGACTGACATATTCGGGCAGCTTCGTCAGCGCCCGCTTGCCAACCTCGGCCAGAGCCTGCCGGCCGGCTCTGCGCATCAGCAGATAAGTCAGGATGCGCTTCAGCATGAAGATAGCCGCCAGCGCAGCCACCAGCGCGAGCAATACCGTCATGTTCATCGGATACGCCCTCCGAACAATGCTGAGGCCATTGCAGCATCAGTCGCAGTAGCAAGGAAGGTTACGGGGGTCACGAGACTGGTGGGCGTGTGGAAGTGACGACAACTCTGAGAGTAGATCACCAGCTTCCACCAACAAGTCATGGCGGAGGATCCAGTCCGGAGCGAACCATTCTCTGCCAAATTCCCTGTAACAGGGAAAAATACAGGGAATTTAAAGATTTTGAGGCGAATTCAACGGCAACTGTTCCGCCGGAAATCCATTCCAGAGCCATCCTTACAGTACCTCCGCCCTGTTTGATGGAAAATAGAACAGGGAACTCTAATCTGCATAACAGGGATTCAATCGGCCAGATCAAGGACACCATGCCGTGGACAAATCCGCGAAGATCAATACAAAGAATTCGACCAGGATTTAACTTGCAAAAATTTTCGGAGGTTCAGACGCAATAATGTTTTCTGCCTTAAATGTTTCTTGATATCATTCATATGCCAAGGAGTGGCAGATTGATGTCGGTCTCCCGACAAAGATCGCCGCTCCTTGGCGTTTTTTGTTTGAGGTCACATCGGTCTGCCCTTCCGGGTATCAGAACCTACTGAACAGGGAGCTTTCCGATGAAAACGAAAGAAACCGAAGTACTTGAAACCAACGTCGCCAGCGGCCTTATTGATCGCCGACGGCCACTTTGTTCTCGATGTTGAGCGCGGCCGCTGGGATTACGAAACGCTGAAATGCAAGGCATCATCCTATGTCCACCGTTTCGGTGACGACGTGATCTTTATTGTGGAAGCCGCCGGCAGCGGTATTTCACTAATCGAGTATATGAAGAAAGCCCAGCTGCGCTGTTTCCACCACCAAGCCAAACATGGCAAGGCCGAACGGGCCTCGCCACTCTTTCTGGCTGGACGTGTTCATATTTGCAACCTGAAATCGCACAACGGCTGGGTGGAGGAGTTCATCAACGAACTATTGACCTTTCCGAACGGACGGCACGACGATCAGGTCGATAGCCTGGTGCAGGCATTGCGCTGGGCGGAGCCACGGGTCAATCCAGGTGGAAGGTGTTATCTTGTGTAACGATTTCTCCGCTGATAGGTCAGCAGAGAAAAGAGCCGCCGCTGTATTCACTGATCCACCATTATAACGTTCCCATGCGGGGGGATTGGGATCCATTCAGCATCCAGATTTTCAGCTGGCCGTTGGGGAAATGACTTCCGAAGAGTTCACCGAGTTTCTCGTCCGCATTTTCGGTTTGCTCGCTTCGTACAGCGTGGATGGCGCTTTGCAGTATATCTATATGGACTGGCGTCATCTGATAGAACTCTTGCGTGCTGGCGGTCGTATTTATTCAGAGCTTAAGAACATCTGCGTGTGGGTGAAGGACAACGCCGAAATGGGTTCGCTGTATCGGTCTCAGCACGAATTCGTCTTCGTGTACAAGCAGGGCAACGCCGCCCATAGAAACAATGTAGAACTCGTTGGCCGATACCGCTCGAATGTATGGACGTACCCGGGCGTGAACTCCTTCTCGCGCAACAGTGAAGAAGGGAATCTGCTCGAGAACATCCGACCGTTAAGCCAGTTGGCTTAGTTGAGGATGCACCTATGAAGCCGGAGAGTGAGCATTGAAAACCCTCGGCCGCATTAAGAAACCAAAGACGCTTAGGGGTGAAGTACTTCCGCCGCTCTGCCCAGTCGAGAGGAAACGGTCGCCTATGCTTCTCCAGGTTCAGATCGCTGGACAGCTGGAGTTCACAATCCGCTCGATTATTTCAGGGTACAAGACACAGCGCAGGATTCGTCTGACGCACGCTGGGCCGCGAATGATCCGTTGATGGCCAGAGTCATTTCCGGCGAGCGATGGTTTTCAGCAGTTCCGAGGACCGAAGGTCGGTGCTCGTGCTAACCCGCAGGAACAATCAATCCCATTTCCATACCGCAGCGAGCAAGACTGAGCGGGAGCCGCAGGTGAACTAGGTTCTCGTAGCAGGCTGGTCGGTGCTGAAGCTGATTCTCGTTCCATGAGTGGAAGATCTTGCGTAGTACGACTTTCCGCATAACGTTCCGGACCCAGTCCGTACGTTGAAAGCCAGGGCCGCATGCACGTGCTCGCCAATCCATCAAGAGTCAAACAACACAGCCGAGCGGGGACATGCGGACAGTCAGCGAACTTCATAATTGGTGCGAGTCTTTGCCCATTGAGCAGTACACGATACGGTTTCATCGCCCTCAAAAGTAAAGGACGGGAAAAAATTCTGGATCAGGACAAGCCAGAATCGACTTGACTGTCTGCCCAACCAGAGCGTCACTGGGAGTGCCGGAGAACGGGAGACTCCGGCCGAATATGGACCTCTCTGAACGCCTGAAATCGCTCCCCGCAATGGAGAAACCTGCTCTTTGCAAGCTCTGGAGTGAGCTGTTCAAGGAACCCATTCCAGTCGACGTACGGCGGGAATTGGTGGTTCGCATCCTCGCCTACAGGCTGCAGGAACAAGCCTTTGGTGGCCTCAGCCCCGCCAGCCGTCGCCGCCTGCGGCAGATCGCGGCCCAGGTTGAAAGCGGAAAAGCCAACCGAATTGCAGAGCCCCAGCGCATCAAGGCCGGAACTCGTCTGCTTCGCGAGTGGCAGGGCAGAAAACATATTGTGACTGCTGCCCAGACCGGCTATGAATATCAGGGTACCCGGTACGGCAGTCTGTCCGAGATCGCCCGACATATCACGGGCACTCGGTGGTCCGGGCCACTCTTTTTCGGCTTGAAAGCGGCCGGTCCGAAGCGGAATGGAGCACGAAATGGCCGCTGAGACGAAGGCCATTCTTCGCTGCGCGATTTACACGCGGAAATCATCCGAGGAGGGTCTAGAGCAGTCCTTCAATTCTCTCGACGCCCAACGCGAAGCCTGTCACGCTTACATCCTAAGCCAACGCCATGAGGGGTGGCGGCACGTGGATCGTCGATACGATGATGGCGGGTACTCCGGGGGATCGATGGAACGTCCCGGTCTAACGCGCTTGCTTCAGGATATCGATGCCGGACGGATCGACACCATCGTTGTATATAAGGTGGATCGTCTCACTCGGTCCCTCGCCGATTTCGCCAAAATGATCGAGCGGTTCGACGCCGGTAGCGTTTCCTTCGTCTCGGTTACGCAGCAATTTAATACCACCACCTCCATGGGCCGGCTCACCCTAAACATCTTGCTCTCCTTCGCTCAATTTGAGCGCGACGTAACGGGCGAGCGCATCCGGGACAAGATTGCTGCCTCCAAACGCCGGGGCATGTGGATGGGAGGGACGATCCCGCTCGGCTACGATCTTCAAGACCGAAAATTGATTGTCAATCCGAAGGAAGCTGATCGGGTGCGGGAGATTTTCAGGCTCTACCTAGAGTTAGGATGCGTCGCCAAACTCAAAACGCACCTCGACCGCAAAAACATCACGAGCAAAGTGCGAATTAGCACAGCGGGGAACAAGTCAGGCGGAGCCAGCTACTCGCGAGGTTCACTCTATGACATTCTGCAAAATCGCATTTACCTCGGCGAGATCACCCACCGAGACGAATCATTCGCGGGTCAGCACCAGGCCATCGTTGCACAGGAGCTTTGGGACAAGGTTCAGGCTCGTCTGGCTGCCAACAATCAGGCACGGCGGAACGGAAGCAGTGCAAAATGCCCAAGCCTGCTTTCAGCCCTGATCTATGACGAGCTGGGGAATCGCTTCACGCCGTCGCATGCAGTCAAAAATGGAAAACGGTATCGCTACTATGTTTCCCAGGCTGCCATTCACCACCGGACTGGAGCGAAGGGGCCGAGCAGAATTCCAGCCCACGATATTGAGGATCTGGTGTGTCGGAGGCTGCGGACGCTCTTGGGGGCACCGAACGAGTTGCTCAAGCTTGTTACTTCACTCACGGACGAAGGTATGGATTCCCAAGCTGTTATCGGCGCTGGCCAAGCGCTTTCAAGTGCATGGGAATCCGAGTCTTCAGTATCAATACGTCAATTCCTCCATGACGTTGTTGCGCGCGTTGTGGTACTTGAGACAGGTATCCAGGTTCTGGTCAGAACGGGAGCACTGATCCGAGAACTATTGCGTGACCCAGGTTCACCGCGCAAAGTGGAAGTTCGAAAGATTTTCCAGGCAGACAAGGCGAAGGATTTCATCACCCTCGATATTGACACCAGACTGAAACGCTGCGGCGGTGAAGTCCGGTTGGTTTTGCCCGCAGATTCCGTGGAGGAAACCAAAAGGCGCCCCTTACCTTCCCTAATCAAAGCAATTGCACGAGCTCATGACTGGTATGAACAGATCGTCGCCGGTGGAATGACCGGGCGCCGCTCGATCGGGAAAGCAACTGGACTCGACGAACGGTATGTTGCGCAAATTCTCCATGCGGCATTCCTGGCTCCCGACATCGTAGATGCGATCTTGGATGGTCAACAGCCTGTAGGTCTCACAATGGAGGAGCTTAGGAAACGACCGCCGATTGACTGGCAAGAACAGCGAACGCGGCTCGGATTTTACTTAGGCTGAATGTAAGGCGGGTGCGTAGAATTGCTTTCACATAATGAGGTCAGGCCCGCTGGTCACTCGGAAGGCAGGTTCGTTATACCCCGGATTCAATTTGCTTGGCGAAGACTGCAGCACCGAGCACCTGGTTCGGGACACGGTGGAAATTCACTGATTCGGCGTCGTTTAGCTTCAGAACTCCACCTAAAAGCCGCCTCTGGTTAGTCCCAATCTTTAGTCCCAACCTTTTCCGTTCGGCTTGCCACTGAAATTGGCGTTTGATTCATCACTACGACGTACTAAAGCTTCCCCGTCATCTGATCCAATTCATCATGCGGCTTTGGATTCGCATGAGCCGCTCTAGATGCCCTATGCGTCCAAGGCAAACCAAACAAAGCTATGTGATTGGGTCGCTGAGGTCGGCTCTGCGTCTTGTACCATGGTTGTCAACCATATTCCGATGTTATTGGACCCAAATCAGACCCCAAGTTTGACCACCTTCTTTTTTATTCTGCGGGTTAGTCGTTTCCCAACTTGCCAATCTCGCGCGTAAGCCATGCTTTGGCTGCACTCCACTCCCGCCTTACCTTGGCGGAGGACAGACCCGTGACTTCGGCCGTTTCTTCCAGGGAGAGTCCTGCGAAGAAACGCAGTTCGACGATACGACTTCCCTGCGGATCGAGAGATGCCAATCGCGTCAGCAACTCGTCCACCGCGATGAGCTCGCGGGGACGTTCCCGCGAGAAAACTGCGGCCTCTTCTAAGGAGATCCTCAAAAACGATCCGCCTCGTTTTAGAGACACGTGCTTCCGGGCGTGATCCACCAGAACGCGGCGCATCATTTGTGCAGCTACGCCGAAGAAGTGGTTTCGGTTGCTCCATTCCACCTGCTTTTGATCCACCAGTCGGAGATAGGCTTCGTGGACCAAGGCAGTTGTTTGTAGCGTGTGGTTCACACGCTCACTCTGCAAATAGAAGGACGCGAGCCGCCGGAGCTCATCGTAGATTTGGGGAATCAACTCGGCGAGGGCTTCCTGATCGCCATTGCCGTAGCGCTTCAGCAGCTGGGTGACGTCGTGGGCAGGTTCCGGTGAAGACATTTAGTAGACGGTCCATCGGAGAATAGGGCGCCAATGGAAAAACTAAGAAGATACTCCCCGCTTCCGGGCAGCAGCCGCTTTGCGGGATAAAAGCAAGAAACCCCTGGCTGTCGCCTCCCTCTCCACAGATAGCAGAGTGGCGCGACCTACGGAGACGTTCCCTGATTTCATCTCGGCTTCGCCAAGAGCAAGGCGGGCCTCCATGTGGAGGCCCACAAACCCGCGATTTCTCCACTCTTCCACGCGAGACTTCATGAGCTTTTCGGCCTCGACAGCCTTACCTGAGGCGGAGTCGGCCCGTGTGGTCAAGAGATCTACTTCGAGCAGATTTACACGGTCCTCAGTGTCGGCAACCAATTTGCGATTGTCTGTGACCAACTGCTGCACTTCAGCAAATCTTTTCTGCGCGACCAGTGCTTCAACCAAAATACTGTCGGCTTCGATTTGGGCGTCAGGTTCATTTCGCGGGAGGTACTGTTTCAGCGCTTGCCGCACGCCTGCTTCTGCCTCAGAGGCGTGACCTTGTTCAAGGGAAATCTGAGCAATCCTGACCTGGCTGTCGAACAGCACCCTGGCGGCACCGTGATTTTTCTGGCGTAAGGAAAGGGCTGTCTCGTGTTGTCTTCGTGCCCCGGCAAGGTCATCGCGCGCGAGGAGAATATCGCCAAGCCCAAACAACGCGAAGCTCGAGTCGAACTCTTGCCCGGCTCCGGAAAAAATCTTCAGAGCCTCCTCGTATAACTGCTGTGCCTTCTTCAGATCGCCCGCCAACAGGTTCAAGTCTGCTGTTTCTAATGTTAGCGCGCCAATCCTGACGACTGCACTGGTCTTGCGGAGTGTTGCACGACTCTCTTCCGCCAGCTTGAGAGCAGTCGTCAATCTGCCCTGTTGTGCGGAGACATGTGCCAGGTTGATCAGACAGCCTGCGGTCAAATCCTTATCTCCGTACTGCTTGGCAAGAACCAGCGCTTCCTCGAAGTGTTCCTTGGCGCGGCTCAGGTGACCCTCGTTGTATTCGACCAAGCCAAGGTTATGGAGAGAACCAGCAAACTGCGATGAGTCGCCGAATTCACGTGCAATCGCGAGCGATTGTTCATAAGTTTCCGCTGCCATGGGGAGGTTCCGCTGAAACAGCAAGACACTTGCAAGGTTCTCCAGCTCCGTTGCTTCGCCAGCCTTGTTTCCCAGGTCGCGCGCAACCTGTAGAGCCTCCCGGAATGCTTTCTCGGCGTTATCGAGGTCATTTTGCTCCGCCAAGAGAATTCCGAGTTGTTTCAGAACACGCCCTTCGCCGTATCGGTTGCCGGCCGCGGCAAAGCGACTACGGGCTTCAGCAAAAAGATCCTTCGCCTTGTTAGGTTCGTTCAGATTGCGGTATGCATGCCCCTTCTCGAATATTGCCTCGGCCACCAGGAGACGATTTCCAGAAGCCTCGCCCTTGCGTTTGGCCTCGTCGGCCATGACCAGTTCGTGCTTGTAATCAGCCCCAGCCATCGACACGCCAAGTTCAGAGAGGTCGATTCGGGGATCATCCTTGAGTGGGGCGGGGAGGCTGCGCAATGCGGCAATCGTCTTCCCGGCATCGTCGATGTGTCCTGAGTCCACTTGGGCCGTAACGAGCGCCAAACCATAATCAAGATTGTCAGGGAAAAATCTGAACAGCGTCCGATAAGTTTCAACTGCCTTATCCCACTGCCTTACTGCACTCAAATATCGCGCCTCCAGCAGCAGATTTTGCTCACGCGGCAAATCGGCCGCCAGCTCAAAAGCAATCTTGGACTGCTCTTGCGCCTTCTTTTGATAGCCGAGAGCGCCCCACGCGTCCGACAGCGCGGAATGGGCCAGCGCAAATTTCGGATCAGAATGGACCGCCTTCTCAAGTAGATCTCGCGCCGCGATGGCGTCGAAAACCCGTAGTTTGCTTAGACCCTCGGCATACAGACGTGCGAGGTTCGGATTTGAAGGGAATGAGGCGTCGAGACTCGCAGACTCCGCGGGTGAGGTGCCAGCAATCCCCAGCCTCCCGCGCAAGTCAACGCCCGCCCGGGCGACTAGATCCGGCAGGGCTGTCTCTTGGCCGGTTTCAGACACTGTGGCTATCGTCTCTCCGATTGCCGCGTCCTGTAGGCGCAGGTCGAGCCGAATGCCCCGGTTGGTGTCGCTCATATCAAGATAAGACCCAACCACGACAAAATCGCTGCCAAGGTTGTTGTAGACGCGGTGCAACGTCTGGGTAGAGAACGAGTCGGTTTCTAAAAGGGACAAGTTGGTTTTTGCCAGGGCGACACTCTCACCGGAAATGGTGCGTAGCTTTCCGCCCGCCGACAGCTCGGTAGTGAGCATCTCGGAAAGTGCGGCAGATAACCATGCCGTATCCTCGCGGCCCGATAAATTCTTGAACCCCAGCACAGCCACCGAGCGGCGGCCGTGTGCCCGCTGGCTTGCAAGTTCTGCCCGTGCTCTCTCGGTGGCGCGCCGTTGCTCCCAGGCCGTGTACCCGGCAGCGGCCAACAGAACTATGATCGTCATTCCTACCGCGATGACCTCCGTCTTGTGTCGCCGAACGAACTTGTAGCTTCGGTAAGCGAGCGTGCTAGGTCGGGCTTTGACCGGCTCATGCTGCAGGTGTCGCTGAATGTCCCGCGAGAATTCTTCCACCGAGAGGTAGCGGCGTTGCGCCTCTTTTTGCAGGGCCATCAATACGATGTTGTCCAGATCGCCGCTGAGGCGACGGCGAAGTTTTTCTGGTTGGCCCTCGCGAGAGGCGCTCACGACCTCGGGAGTCCTGGAGAAAGTTGTGCCATCAGGCAGATCTTCGGTTTCGACCCGATTCACAGCCGTACTCGGCTTTTCGGGTTCCTGCTCGCAGATCGCACGCTCCACTTCTGCGGGAGTCTGCTGCTTCAGCTTGTAAGGCCGATGCCCCGTCAACAACTCGTAGAGTACGACACCCAACGAGTAAATATCCGTCGAAGGCGTGACTGCCTCGCCCTTCACTTGCTCCGGGCTGGCATACGCTGGGGTCATTCGCCGGGTCACCGTTTGTGTGACCGGCGATCCATTGTGGGGTTGCAGGACCTTTGAAATTCCGAAGTCCAGCAGCCTCGGCGAGCCATCTTCGGTGATCAGGATATTGCTGGGCTTAAGGTCGCGATGGACGATGAGGTTGTGATGCGCATACTGCACCGCGGCACCAACCTCACAAAATAGGCGCAGCCGTTCCTCGGTAGAAAGTTTGTGGTTGTCGCAATACTTGTCAATCGGCACACCCTGGACATAATCCATCACCAGATAGGGCAGACCCTCTTCCGTGCTGCCGCCATCGAGCAACTTGACGATATTCGGGTGATCGAGCTTAGCCAGAGTCTGGCGCTCGTTGCGAAAGCGGCGTAGCAGGTCTTCACTGCCCAACTCGGGCAGGAGAATCTTGATGGCAACTTGCTTTTCATACTGTTCGTCGGCTCGGGAAGCCAGATAAACGGTGGCCATGCCACCTCGACCAACTCGCTGGGTGATTTTGTAGGCCCCAATGCGGCGGCCGATCATCGCATCTTCTACTGGGGAATGCTCGGCCGGGGCGGCCTCTTCACTTTCGGCAGCGGCCAGAAGTGACTCGACCTCGCTGCGAAGCGATACATCGGCTGCGCAGACCTGCTTGAGAAAGGCAGCGCGTTCCGAGGGGTTGTGTTCCAAGGCTTCC
>WNFO01037877.1_pt1 | contig 11780 bp, 14 predicted proteins | sample 5400251 | NCBI WGS metagenome assembly WNFO01 (sample SAMN13153354, study PRJNA577476) | soil metagenome | isolation source: 100 cm saprolite under Madrone tree | place: USA:California | collected 2016-06-14
AAACAAAGATGTCACGGTGAACGGGTTTCAAACCACAGTTGTGATCTGTTCTTTAAATCCTCCCCGGTTCATATTCGGAACGACTGGCCTTCCGGAATGAGAGAAGAACCACCTCATTGTGCCGTCCGGGAGGGATACAATCATACGATCACCGGCATCTGCGAAGGTGTGGTCGAATGGTCGAGATGCAAGAGTAGCTGGGCGAGAAGTCCCCGGTCATGTATCTGGTCTGATGCGCGATTCGGAGAGAAGCGACGGAGATGGGATGATAATTCAATTAAGATACCATAAGTGTGCAGTGCAAGAAGTGGGAAGTGGGAAGGGAAGTAGTAGGTGCGTGATGGGGCGTGTCGGATTGGTCCGATGCACTGATGACTGTTTGGAAGATAGACTCGGACAGTGTTTCTGTGGCTGCGGATTATGATGGCTATTCCGAGTCACCCAGGATGGTGAATATCTGCCGCTGTCGACGCAGGCTTCGAGGCGAGAACGAGCTTCTGTGGCAACTGATCGTGGTCGGTGGCATCAGCAGCCTGCGACCGATGTTCGGCGATCAAGCGTTGACAAGCGCCGCTTCACTAGCCCCTCGTCTCTGGCTAACTTACGCATAATTGCCTTACTGTAACCTGAAACTTGTATTGTATCGAAACTGCACTAGTTCACACTGACTAACAACAACAACATCCACGCCTGTTGCCAATTATTTTGGGTGGGCCAGGCTGTCAGGGCCAGGAAGGACTTCGTGCGATTCTGTCGTGCAAAGTTTAGAGCTTCACAGTGTCTCTATCTCAAACACTCAACAGGACAGTGACTATATCATCCGCGCGGCGACCTCCTGATTCTTTTTCCTCTTCTCTCCAACGGACGGAACTTCATACGGGAACTTCACTGGCATCGCATGCCAGTGCGTTAGCTCCGTGTTGTGACCTTGTAGGTACCATTACCTAGATATTCCTTATCCGCTCCGATAATAGAGAGTTGTCTTATTTTGGTACGTCAATCGTCAGTCCTGCTTCCATACGATGTATTCCAGATTCTCAGCACCCCACACACTCGGGCTTGAAGAGGGCACAGGCATGTGGCGGGAGACAGACATGTTTCCAGCCTTTATCTGACAAATACTTACGGTACTAGTGAAAAGGCCTCAGGCCGTGTCACCTGCTACATGCCACATACTAGTAGGGCCCCATCATGAAGATTGTGTGCTAAATTTGATGCCCGGTCCTTGCCCTGTTGCTAATCGAAATTTTGACGCCACCGCGGATAACCCACGATTTACAGTATATGATACAGGTGATTCAGAGTAGTTGGGTTGGAAGCTTGGGCAGTCGGTGGACGGCGGGTATAGAGATGTGTTATGGGCACAGTGAACGGCTTGTTGAGATCAGCGCCTGTTAGCCACCGATGACACGGAACTGGCCGAACCTTCCAGTCTTGGGCACAGGGTTGCTTGTTTGAGGCGCCTTCGATTCTCTGCCTTACCACCGTCTAATCCAACATGCCCTTCTCCTCTCTGAAGAAGAAGCACACCCCTTCTAACTCGGCCCCTGCCATTGGACGTGCCTCACACTCGCGGCCTGTCAACCCATGGTCTGCACATGCTCCCTCATTAGGACACTCGCCATCACCATTTCCTCGATCTGGTCATACGCTTTCCACGACCGCCACTCCCACTGGCGAATTGTTCCTCTTTGGAGGTTATGCCCACGGCTCTCTACGCAACGATCTATATGTGTTCTCAACACGGGATTTCTCCACAACTCTCTTGCCGACCAGTGGAGAGACTCCCAGCCCACGTAGTGCACATGGTGCCGTGCTCACCAGCACTCTCCTTTTGGTTTGGGGCGGGTTGACGAAGCTTAGGCAAGATACGGACTTTGATGATTCACTTTATCTTCTCAACCTCGGCATGTCGCATCTTTTGATGTCAACACCCGCTCCAGCTGATCAGAGCTTCTTACCTCCTAGTATCGCGAGTGTGGACCCGTGTCCTGGTCAATGGTCCCAGGCCCTGCGGTCGTTGCTACCATACCGTGACTTTGGTTGGTTCCATTCTCTTCGTCTTCGGTGGCCGGACCATTATGAGGTGTTTTAATGATATCTGGGCACTCGATGTGAATCGTTGTACGTTTGTCCCTCGCTTCCATGAGCCATTTTAACTACATATTTCCGCAGTAAATTCGAATCCTCTTTGGGAGTTATATGAACCTGTGCCCGGAGAAGGGAAGCCCCTTCCGAGGGCAGGTCATGTTTCGGTTACCAACGGTGACCGTATCATTGTGTTCGTACCTCTCTCATCCTCGCCCTCTCCCCTCATTAAAATGTCTTGTAGATTTGGTGGTGGTGACAACCCATGTTGGTATAACGACACATGGTCATTTGACATTTCGACACGAAAATGGACTGAGCTACAATGCACGGGGTCCATTCCGCCTCCCCGTGCAGGTCATGCTGCTGTCCTCGTCAATGATGTTATATATGTCCTCGGTGGGCATGCCATCGGTAAAACCAACCTAGGTGATCTGACTGCCTTGAACTTATCAAGTAAGTGCCTTGGCATGTTCGGCCTCATGCGCTCGTTCAAATGGATATCCAGCTCAGATATGGACCACATTTCAAGACATTGGACCAAGTCCAAGTGGACGGGCGTACCATGCCATGGCTTCTGACGGGACACGGGTCTTTGTGCTTGGAGGAGTATTATCATCACACGTATTGGTGGATGGAGCTAAGCCTATTCACGTCCTCGACACAAGTATGTACTTTCTTTTTGTCATCTCATTTGGATGGCCTCCAGTTCAAATGATCTACCATCACAACTCTCGGTTGTGAATGATAAGCCAAGAGATATCGCGGAAGGGGGCGACGATAGCGAAGGTTCGACGGGTCACCATGGGAAGCTTGTGGCGCCCGATATCTCTCCTGAAAAAGAAATTGCACGGTCAGAGGATGAACGTCTGGTTGAGCTTGAACGAAAGCTGTCAGCAGTGCTTGCTGCGCAAACCGAGCGGGACCGGCGCATTGCACAGCTAACTGACGAGCTTGCACAAAATAGTGCTCTACTTAAACAGGCTAGGCGAATGCGACGGAAGCAAAGACGCGTGTAGGGCTGGAGCAACGTCAAATACAAACGAAGCTTGACGAATTGCTGCTGTCTCGTGACGACGCCATCGAAGCCAATGAGCGGAGCCAACGAGAACTTGCACAGGCTGAGGCGAATGCGACGGAAGCAAAGAAGCGTGTAGGGCTGGAGCAACGCCAAATACAAGCGAAGCTTGACGAATTGCTGCTGTCTCGTGACCACGCCCTCGAAGCCAACGAGCGAAGCCAACGAGAACTTGCGGAGGTGCGTGTCGAGCTCGAGGCGAGGAAGTCCGAATTGGCGGCAATCCATTTACGACTCACGGACGTTGAGAATGGTTGGGCCAAGAGCAAAGTGGCAGAGGCAGACACGTCGCGCGCTCAGATTGCAGCTGGTCTCGTCAATACGGATGAAGTCACGCGTAGGCTTATGGAACGCATGGGAGCTCTAGAAGCCAAACTGGAGTCACCGCGCAAGTGGAACGAGAAAAGTTTTGAAATGATGGAGTGTCGCAATGAGGATTGAAGTGGGTGTTTGAATTGCCGGGCCTGGACTGACTCTACTTTGTATCTAATCTTCACTCTCGAAAGGATGGACGGCTTTTCTGACTGGTGTCTCGCAATCCCTCTTCCCATACACCGAACAGCTCACTCACATACAGTTTATTGTTTACACCAAATTTCAATGCGACCAACGGTTTTTCCTGAATGCTGTGCCTTCTTGGTTGGGAACAAAAGATTCGGAAGCAACGGAACAGACTTTCAAAGCTAGTTCCTCAAACACCTGCGAATCGCAATTCGTCGAAATGATATCGCCACAGCACCCTAATATTTCTTATACCGGCCGTGTCGCCTCGATAGTTCCCAATTTCTTAACACTGATACCTCTTCTCCGCCTTGTTGTTGTCCTTCCAAAGGCTAGTTTCCGTCTCCTCCGCCTCCTTTCATGCATGATGATTCCTATTCCCAGTCCTTCTGATTATTTAGGGGTTGTGTATATTGATCACGTGATTGGATACAGTTGACCTTCTCATAATGCATATTTTTATGCAGCATGCCGAAGGTGTGCCATTCAAGGGAGTACATCCACTTTGGGGGATTCTATAATTAGACTAGATACTCTACAAGAATATGTAACAATTTTCTGGTGCAGAGCTCACAAGGGTCGTCCTGCAGAAAATCACCCGTATGTTGGTTACAGTGAAACATGCGATGCCATTACCGAATCGGTTACTGAGCTTGGCAATAAGTGGAAAGTCACGTATGTCCGAGATTCTCTACATGACAAATTGACAATAGGCACGGACTCGGATGTTGAGCTTGGAAGCGCAGATAAGATTCAATCTAGGCGAGGCAGTCGTGCAGGACTTTTGAGTAGTTCCATCAATTAACATGCCCAGTGTGCTAGACACCCAACCGCCAACTCAAGTGTTGCATGGGCCGATGGGGCCAAGCCCTTGTCATGTCAACAGCCTTCCTTTTGTCTCTAAAGAGTTCGACAAGACCGGGCATAGTAGGTTCAAAAGAAGTCATTCGTAATACAGTGATGGAAAGAGCCAATTAGAAGAGAAATGGAACACATAGTTCGTAACACCTGGTCAGGGACCCACTATGACCTGGATGACGAGTTGATTTGATCTAACCGAATCTGGCTGTCTCTCCGCCTTGAGTGTTTGAGTGCCGGGGGTATTATACACGATGGACACCATCCCATGACCATCGGTTTGATGGCCGTTGATATTCGCTCCTGGAACGGGAACTCCCGCCCCATCTGTCACCATGAGGCGGACAGGTGTGCGAATAACTGCGATGCCCGGCCCAGAGAGTTTCAAAAAGCGCTTCGTTACATCTCGTGTGGCGTACGCGAAGAGGACCTGGTCGCCCTCCTTTACTTTCTCCTGGCACCCGCCTACGGTAGTGGGCAAGAAGTTGAGGCCAATAGTCCAGAAATCCTTGCCCGACGCCTCCTCGTTGTTGATGGACGTGATAAAGAAATCGTCGTATCCCCCATCAAAAGTTCTGAGCGAATGTCGTCAAACTCTTTATTTATTTTTTTGTCGAACACCTCTCAATCGATCATCCACTTACCCGTCGAAACCGAATTCGGCGAGCTTATTGCCGTCGTCCAGAGCCGTGGTGCACGTTGGCCCCGCACAGGGGTTCGCATCATTGTTAGTTCCGTTGCAATGATGAGTTCCTCCAGAGGGCGTCGTGACCCTGTGGCCGCATGTAGCGACGTCGCCTTCGAATATAGTCTTGGTCTTGCCCTCGATGCGCAGATTGACAGTGGTCTCTGTTGACCAAAAGCTGGGTCATCGTCTCACAGCGAGAAGAAAATGGAATAATACTTGCTTTCGTCCTGGGACATTCTGGATAGTTTCGTCTTCGAGCTAGATAAGATGTCGCGGTTGACGGTTTAGAAGGTCCACAATGGCCGTTGTGACCTGTTCTTTAAACCTTCCCCGTTCGATGTTCGGAACGACTGGTCTTCCGGAATGAGAGCGGAACCGCCCCATTGCGCCGCCCGGGAGGGGTATAATCATTCGATCACTGGCATCTGCCTGCCATCGCAATTTGATACCCATATACCCACAGTGCCGAAGACGTGGTCGAATGGTCGAGATGCAAGTAGGTGTCAGATAAACAGAGCGCTCGTAGCTCAAGACTGAACCAATATAAATATCGAAATAGAGTGTGGCAAATAAGCCAACCAGCACGATGTAGCACTCGTCTCTATGTGTGGGGTTGTTAGTATGGGCGTTGGCAAGGGCTGGATACGGCTACTAGTGAGGTTTGGATGGGGCAATACACAGGCAGCTTCAAATCTGAGTTCCAGGGGTCAACGTGAGTTGTCACTTGTACAGTTCAGAAGTTTGTTGGAGGCAGCGTATTCACAACTATGGCACGATGACGATGGCGTGAACGTCCTAGTCAGAACTAATGGGTTTCCAATACTCGTCAAACATCTGTCTCCCCGCAGGGCACACGTAGTACAGAATACCGTGTAGAACGGACAGGTTGAAGAGTCCAGGTCGAGTGGCTTTCGTACCCAAAGACGTGACTGAAAACTCGTGGCATAGATCACAGCGCCACGTTAAAGAAAGGTGGCGGAGGTGGAAAGGATGGTGCATAGGTTAAAGAGCTCATCCATAGTAAGGGAGAGGCCATTGAAGCAGATAAGGAAACACATGGTTCGTAGCACCTGCTTAGAAGGAGCCTTCGATGACGACATCGACAACAAGTTGGTTTGATTGAATTGAATCGGGTTTTCTCTCCGCCTTGAGTTTATGGATGCCCAGTTTCTTAAACGTGAAGGCCACCTCCCCTTGAGCATTGGTTTGGTGTCCATCGACAGTCACGTTCTGAATAGGATCCCCCGTCCCATCCGACACCTTCAGTGTGAGAGGGTGATTGAGAATTGCGAGCTAGGGCCCCGAGAGTTTCAGATAATGATAATGGTTCGTTATGTTCTTGGTGGCGTATGCGAACGGGACCTGGTCATCCTCCGTTACTTTTTGCTGGCATCCTCCTAAGGTAAGAGGTACGAAATTGAGGCATATAGCCCAGAAAACCTTGCCAATCGGCGTCACGTTGTCGATGGATGTGATTAAGAGAATCGTCGAATGTCACGTCGAAAGTTCTGAGCGCATTTGTGGTTGTTATAACATCCTTTTCATCGTTGCTCTTGAACAGGGTTACTTACCTATCGAAGTCGAATGTGGCGGTTTTGTTGGTGTGGTCTAGTTCCGTTGCTATGATGCGTTCCACCAGAGCGCGCGGTTACCCTGTGGCCGCAAGTAGCGACGTCGCCTTCGAAAATCGTCTTGGTTTTGCCCTCGATGTGCAGATTGACGGTGGTCTCTTTTTATTCAACAACTGGGTCAGCCACAGCGTGCAGAGAAGCAGAGAACAGATAATACTTACTTTCGTCTTGACGGTGATAATTCCCCCCACAGGTGCCCGTAGATGTTAGACAGTTCAACAGAAGCCTACAGTTGAAACACCCTATTACGTCTTTCCCTTCAATATCAAATAAAAAACGAATATAGTACGCTTGCGGCACCTGAGAGAGATGAAGATCGCACGATATTATGCCTGCGATCATTATTTGATACGCATATATGAACAGCGCCGAAGAACACCTTGGCGGGATGGTCAGATGCGAGAGTAAGTTACTGTAGATAGTGCCTGCGAAGTGCCTGATCGATAGAGCGCTCAGAGCTCAAAGCTAAGGAACCAATACGAATATCCAAAACAGAGTGCGGCTAATGAGCCTGAGATTTGAAGGTGATGTGTACAATCGCACCTGAGGTGGTCACAAAAACATTTCGTTTCCTTGTGTGCAGCGATTACTATGGGCGCGTGGGCCGTAGGAATGCCGTTACTAGTGTGTAGTTTAGATGGGCCACACGGTCTGAGTTTAAGCCCTGGAGTAGGGTATACTGCGAGCTGTCATTTGTGCTGTAGAGAATGTCCATTCAATTGGAGACGCCGTGTCCCATAGATAAGGCATCATGGAGATGGCGTGAACGTCGTGGTCCGATTTGACGGGTTTTTAAATATTCGTTTGGGTCATGCATCATCCCGTAGTATAGGCACCTAGACCAGAATGTACGACGGAAGGGGCTAAAAGTGTGTGTCCTACTATAGAAATCCCGAGAGAAAGTCAAGCAAACGTCCATAAAGCACCATTATGGGGCAAGACAATCCAAGAGATAAGGCAGCCTCCAAGAAGAGAGTTCGGAACTTTGACGGAACGCAGAACGCGTTCTGCGGTGATACTGTGGCTTGGCGACGGTGGCGGTGGCGGTGGCGGTCACCGTTCTGTTTGTAGGGTCAACGCGAATTGAATGAACCCCAACCATCGGGGTCGAATTCGCGTTGTCACTCTGCAACAGAATGGTGAGAAGTCCCTGGTCATGTAACCGGTATGATGCGTGCGCGCGATTCGGAGAGAAGCGACGGTGATGGGATGACAATTCAATTATGAAACCATAAACGTACAAAGCAAGAAATGGGAAATGGTGGGAAGGGAAGTACCGTAGTAGGTGCGTGTTGGTGGCCCGGGGGCGTGTTGGATTGGACGGACGCACTGATGACTGTTTGGAGATAGATTCGTACACGACACAGTGGTGCTGCGGCTGCGGATTACGATGGCTATTCCGAGTCACCCAAGATGGCGCAGGCCCCGAGGCTAGGCCGACGACGAGCTTCTGTAGCAACAGATCGTAACTTAGGTCGGCGCTGTCTGTCAGTCGCGAGTTGGTCGGTGGCAGTAAAACCAGCAGCCGCCTGCGACCGATGTTCGGCGAAAAGCGTGGACAAGCGCCTCACTCCTCTTCTCTGGCCACGCATAATGATCGCCTTACCATCGCCTTACTCGGGCTGTAACTTGAAACTGGATTGTATCGAAACTGCACTGAGTTCACGCTGACCAACAACAACAACTTCCACGCCTGTTGCCAGTTATTTTGGGTGGGCCAGGCTGCCAGTGCGCCGGCCAGGAAGGACTTCGGGCGATTCTGTATCAACAGCCTGTCGCCATCTCAAACGCTCAACAGGACTGTGGCTATATCATCCGCGGGCGGCTTCCTGATTCTCCAACGGACGGAGCTTCTACACTTCATACGGGAACTTCACTGGCATCGCATGCCTGTGCGCTAGCTGTGAAACGCCACTTACCGGATTCAGTTTATGGCGCTGCTCTACACGGACCTCCTCCGTCAAGCTCGCGCGCACTAGCACAACGCCCTCTGTCATCCTCCTCTTCTTCCGCTCTCCCCCCGAGTGCGTATCTCCATTAAAGGCAACTGTATCTCGCCCGGCCGATCCATTCTGTAACGGTAAAAATTTTATTTTCCCTCCAGAGTCGTCATAAATAGATTGGCCTCCCTTTGTCTTATCATCAATCAAACATCACATCATCAACTTACCAAGCCGTTTCTCGGAGATCACCATGGGATCCATTATCGCCCACTCACGAATTTTTTGAATGGCATTTCTCACTTTCAACCCAATTGATTGCAGATCACTGGTCCTTCCCTCTCATTACATTTATCGCCCACCCAAACCTTTTTTCTCTTCTTTTTTTGAATGCCCTAAAACCTAGCCTAGAATCGCCCGAAGTGCAGCCACTGGCTACTCCTCATTAGCCAGGGCCTCACTTCCCATTACGCCGCGTGCTCGTCCCTCTTCTCCAAATTCACTCCTGTTTCACTGCGTCCACAGGAGGAAGAGTGCGGAGCGCTGTGTGGATGTGAAAAAGGGTGCAAAAGCGATATGATACCCAGATTGCGCCAATCCCATTGTCGCAGACCACGACGGACGGTCCGAAACCGAAAAAAAAATCTCTACTGCACCACCGCGGTCTAGAGCTTTTCACCAAACAAGCATCAAGTGGACGCCCGAGTGACGTCATAGTCAGACCTTCCCTTTGGAGGAAACTTGACGCGCGCTCACGTGTTGGGTAAAATGAATTAATGGATTGCGCGCCGTCCCTGGCTTCTATTTTTTTTTGGTCTTTCTTTTTCGAACTTCTGTTGGTGTGGCGTGGCGTGGCCGTGGCGTGCATGACGCGGCATGGGACACGGCATGGACACGGCTTCACACAGCATGTTCCACTAGCGTTCCCATTGGCAAAGCAACCTCACCACCCCCTCACCTTACAGTTCGTGCGGAAATGAGGAATTACAAATTGCAGTAGAAATGAAACAGAAACAGACCCTCTGGACCTCGGACTTTCCTTTTGTTACTGGCAAAACCTCCAACAACAAAACGGCTATGATTTTGAGGAAAAGAAAATACTTTTATACTTTTCTTCGGTGGTTTTGGAATATTAGAGCGAGCGATGATCAGCAATACTGTAATGCAATGAGTTGACGAACGAGTGTAGCTGAGCTGAGCAGGGTTTCTTACAACTGTAAAATATGTGGAAACTGTATAAACCTCATATGGGTACAAAATACCTCCGTGTAGTAAAGCGCGCGCAAGATCACTATCAAGCTCAAGCTATCGATCACCAGCTCGCCAGCCAGGCGAAGGAAGGCAGGCATCTACCGAGGTCACGGTAGCGAGCCCGAGCCCATCTTCCCATCTTCCAATCACCAATTTGATGCAGATTGAAAAGAATAAAAAAACATGGACTCGGGATCGAGATATGTATTAAAAAAAAGTTATACGGTATGCGTTGTGTATGTCGTTAAACGTTCGTCGGTGGCATTTCGCCAATACTGTACGGGTCCAAATGAAGACAATGGGGAAAAGGTAAGTTATTTGTAAATACGGAGACGGAAACAAATAAAACTCAATGTACAATAGTATTATTGTTGGTAAAGTACTAGTTAAATCTGTGCATCCGTCAAAAGTTGCCATGTAACCCAAGTTCAGACAAGTGAAGAGGAGGCCCCGGCTCATAGTCTGGAACGGATGTCGAACGCCCCCAGCGTGCTGCGCCACCCAATCTCCATCACCATGCAACAGCCTCAAACTTCAAGTTACAAATGTGACGGCGCTGAAGTGAAAGCCATTGTACCCACCGTCAATCCCGCACAGATGTTACAGGTTTTGGGGGATCACATCTAACAGCCCATGATAGTACTGTGCAACACATTGTCCGCGCAATGACCGCCGAACGCACAACCCTACGCGTTCCAGCGACTTTTCCGCTCCACAAACATGAGGCTTGGGCGTGTACCTTTTTTTCTCTCGTCCAGTCAAGTCTGGGCCGGTCCTCCCTTTCGCCCGTTCCTATTTGCTGCCCCATTAAAAACACCTTGCCCGAGTTCCAGACTCTATCCAGGACCAACCGCGGAACTCCGCTTGATGTGTGCGAGCCACGAGATCAAACGTCACCGGTCTTTCCCTTCCCCGAATATCCCCAATTATGGCAACGCATCTAATAGCAGAAAAACACTTGTACAACTGATGATGTGAGTGATTCATGACATGACGGCGACACTGCGCGTAGGGTAAGAATGACTACTACTGAACACTATTTTATGATGACTGGTGGCTACTGGAGGAGGTTTGGATTTGTGAGCACAAAAGCATACAACTACCGACTATAGTGCAACGACGAGACGTGTACGAGATGAAAATGGAAAGTAATAAAAAAACAAAACATCGAACCAAAACACTAACGACGCCCGCCCAGAGATAAAGTCCAGGTCCAAGAGGGGTGAGGTGGCTTAGTAGCCATACCCGCGCCCACCAACGACAGCCTTAGCGTTCGCTGTGGCCGGTAAACTGAGGTTCACGCTGACCGGGTGCGCATTTGGTGGTGCATTGGCCGCGACGCCAACAGGAAGTAATGGAGCACCTGCAGTAAGTCGTGCAAGCTCGTCGCGTGTGCTCACGAGGGCCTCTTGTAATCTCTGGTTCTCCTGGGTCAAATATTCGTTCTTCGCCTGCAATTGGGCCAACCAAGCTTTTTTCCGCTGACGGCATTTCAGCGCCGCTGAAGTCAAACGTGTGAGAAGCGATGGAGAGCGCGGTAATGTTTCAGTACACGTACCTTGCCGGTTGCGCTCAAGGAAATTTCTCCGCTTTTCCTCCTCCGTCTCAGGCTTTTTCTGACCGCCTTTCTTCCCATTCATTGTTGTCGATGGCTCTGGAGGAGATCCCGCGCCGTCGTCCTCGTCCTCTTCTTCCTCGTCCTCTTCAACCGAGATCGAGTCGCCACGCTTCGGCTTTCCATTGGG
>WNFO01004740.1_pt1 | contig 11779 bp, 10 predicted proteins | sample 5400251 | NCBI WGS metagenome assembly WNFO01 (sample SAMN13153354, study PRJNA577476) | soil metagenome | isolation source: 100 cm saprolite under Madrone tree | place: USA:California | collected 2016-06-14
CAACAAATCCCCATGAGCCCACCGAGAACTCGTACTCCGCCCGACATTTCGGCCGACCCGTTTCAGGAATGGACGTCTCCAGCGCCGCGCACGCGCATACGGCTGCTCGGTGGTGAGTTCGAGTTTGCAAGCGACAGTCCGGAGCTGCGCCGGATCGTGGATTGGGCCTACGCGAACTTGCCGCGCCACAAGCTGTCCGCAGCCGTGCCGCGTTTTAGGATCAGACTGACGCTTGCGCCGCGAGAGCGGACACGGCGGCGGGGCGAGGCTCCGCGGATCGAGATGCTCTCGGGCGCCAACCTTCTGGGAGCCACGACCAGCGCTTCCGATTTCGTAGCGCTGTCTGCTGCGCAGCAAACAGGACTCATCGTCGTCTCGAGAGGCATGCTCCGTTTCCGCTACCACGTTCGTTACGAGCTCATCGAGTTTGCCGTGTTCACACTCGCGACCCGGGCCCAACGGCTGGTGCCGCTGCACGCCGCGTGCGTCGGCCGCGATGGCCGCGGGCTGCTTCTGATGGGGGCGAGCGGTGCCGGGAAGTCGACTGCCTGCTTGCACTGCCTGTTGGGCGGCCTGGACTTCCTCGCGGAGGACAGCGTATTCGTTGCACCGGACTCCATGTTGGCAACTGGAGTCTCCAACTTTCTCCATGTACGACGTGACGCACTGCGCTTTGTGCCTGACTCGTGCGCCGCGCTCATCCGGCGGTCGCCCATTATCCGGCGGCGCAGCGGCGTGCAAAAGTTCGAGATCGACCTGCGAGGCCCCGAGTTTCGCCTCGCGCCGAGGCCGCTCAAGATCGTCGGCGTCGTATTCATGAGGCGCGCAGCCGCCGGCAACCGCCCCCTCGTGGCGCCGCTTGGTCGTGCCGAGCTTCTGGCAAGACTGCAGGCGAGCCAGCCCTACGCGGCCAATCAAACCGGATGGACGATGTTCAGCAAGCGTATCGCGAGCACCCCGGCGTTCGAGCTGCGCAGGGGCGATCACCCGACCGAAGCCGTCGAAGCACTGAAGGATCTGTTGGCAGCGTCCACTGCTCGCAAGAGCCGCACGAGGGCAAAGAGATGAAGGCGCCACGCTGAGCATTCTTGAGCACGCTCACACTTGAGCTAATGCCTCGCGCCGAGAGCCGCGCGCACAGGTTGCATCGTCTCTGCGCGAGTGGGTCTGGATGTCAGCCAGTGTAGAATACGCCGCACTTGCGATTGCTCATACCATTGGGGCTCGGCAGCCCAGGGGTATGTTCGTGCCAACAGGTTGAGCTGCGCAAGCTGTTCGGAGCTCGGTCTAACGCGGCTCACCAGGTATCGCAGCATCTCGCCAACCGACCTCGTCCATACGATCCCAGGAATCGGATCGATGAAAGCGTGCGAGTACGAGACCTCTGACAAGGTTCGGCGCCCGCAAACCTTGCGCAGCAACCACGGACAATCGGGCAGCAGAGCTGCGATGACAGCGGACGGAACCGCGCTCGGGAAATACCGCGCGCTGATCATCAGGGGAGCGGGCGCCCACCACAGACGGTGATCGTCACCGCGGCAGTCTAGGAGCTGTCCCCAATCCCTGTTGGTCATGCGTGCCGCGACCCGCACCATATCGACTAGCTGAATGAGCCGCAGTCCGCGATGAACCATGGTGCCCGCTGCGTGAGCGAGTACATGCAACATCAGGGACGCGAGCGATGGATAGTTGTTCAGTCCAGGCAGCAAACGCTGCGGCAACACGAGGTCCGAGAAGCTGGTCTCGGGCAGCGGCAAGCGCTCGGCGACCTTGGTGTGCAAATCGACCTTGATGGCATTGTCGGCGTGCTCGCCGAGAGTTGTGTGCGCAGCGGCGCCGTCCGGATCGAAACTGCGATGCTTCCAGGTCGCGCCGGACTCGTGAAAGCGCAGGGCCTGGAGCATCCGCGCTGCGCGCTCCACGTCCGCTGAGCGCACGAGCAAGTCCACGTCCGCCATGGGCCGCTCACCGGCCGTATAAAGACCAAGCGCGTGGAGCGCCGCGCCCTTCAGCGCCACCACGGGTAGACCCGCGTCTTGCGCGCGTGTGTCGATGGCGCCAAGAAGCTGCTCAATACGCCGCTGCCGCCCCAGCGTATGAGCTCTCTGCAGCGCGAGAAACTGCCCCCAATCCGCAGGACCGCGCCAGCGCAGGCGGGACGACAACAGCGGCGCGACGCCATGCATCGCCGCGGCGGCGCGTGCGATGCGCCACTCGAATTCCGACCAACTCGGCGTCGACTCCGTCGGGCGCGCGAGCTCGCTGGCAAGCGTCTCCGTGACCTTGTGCAACGCTGCTTGCACTGTGTGGGCCGGCGGTAGCGGGATGTCGGTGCTCGTCACGTGAACTACTCAATCACCCGGCGCGTCCGTTTGCCCCAGCCGCGTGTGCGTATCCCGACCGATACTCAAGCTCGTGCGACAGGAGCTCGCTCCAGCGCTGATCCAACTCCCGCCGCGCCGTGCGATAGCTGCCGCTGTGCGGCTCGACGTCGGGCTGCTCGAGTGACACCCGGTCGTGCAGCAGATTTCTGATCGCGCGATAGAACTCGGAGGTGTACGTGCCGTGGAACATCATTTCCAGATCATCACTTTCCTGCCAATGGGTCTTGTCTGCGAGCTGCGTCTTGACCAGCTCGTAGAACTTTGTGCCCGGCAAGGGATACGACACGCTCACGCCGACCTCGTCCGGCAGCGCGGTATCGAGCAGCTCCCGCGTAGCCAGAATGTCGGCCAGCTGCTCATCCAGATAACCCAGTTGAATGAAGAATCCGACGCGAATGCCGGCAGACTTCAGGCGCGCACGCGCCGTCACGATCTCGGCTACTTTGGTGCCCTTGTTCATCGCGTCCAGCACCCTTTGACTGCCGCTCTCCGCGCCAATCCAGGCCTCCCGGCACCCCGCATCGCGCAACGCACTCGCCATGCGCTCGCCGACCAGATCCGCACGCGTTTGAATCGTGAAGGGGATCGACCCGCCGTCCACCCTGACGGCACTGGCAAACTCGCTGACCCAGTCGACCCGAAACCCGAAGATATCGTCGGCAAACCACACGTGGTCGGGGCTGAACGAGCGCTTCAGATGCGCCATCTCCGCGGCGACCGAGGCTGGTGTGCGCTGCAGGTATTGGTTTCCCCAGATCGGCTTGGCGCACCAGGCGCAGCGAAAGGAGCAGCCGCGCGAGGCGGCCATGTTCAGGCTGAAATACCCGTGGGCCGTCTGCCACACGGAGCGGTAGCGATCGATATCTACCAGATCCCACGCCGGCAGCTCGCCCTGGTCGGGGGTCGGCAGGATCCGCGCGCCCTTTGCAAGTGTGACCTTTCCGGCTGCCAGCGAGGCGACGCCGGACAGGCCCTCCAGGAGCTCGCTGACGAGTGCATCCGGCCGGGAGTCGAGCCGTGGCAGCAGCACGAGCAGGGTGGTGAGACCCTCGCCGAGCAGCGCGACATCCGCTCCCGCACGCAGATACGGCTCAGGCGCATCGCTGACGTCGGCGCCGGCCGCAATTACTCGGGCGCCGCCGCGCTGCGCGGCAGCAATCATCTCGCAGGCAGCGCGGCGCATCTTCCCGAGGCACATCTTGCTCAGGAAGTTGAAGTTGTCCTCGTAGAGCAGCACGAGCTGAGGTCTCACGGCCCGGAGCTTGTGCTGGTAGTCCCCGATGCCTTCGGCCAGCATGGCATCGAAGAGCGCCACCTCGTGCCCCGCCCGCCGGAGTAGTGAGGCTAGCTGCAGGGTAGCGAGCGGTGGATAGGGCTTGGCCCGCTCCAGCTGCTTCTGATCGAAACGCAGAAAATACGAGTGGCAAACCAGGATCGAAAGCATTGTCTGCAGGCGCTCCGGTCAGTCATCCGGGACGAAGGATACCTCTGCTCACACGCGGCCCCAGGCGCCGAGTCCGGCTTTCGCCTTTACGTATGTACTCCGAGAGGCGGCTTCAGTTCAATGCCGAGAGCGGTGCTCGTGGGGACGCAACCCGGAAAGCCGGTGAATTGGGGGGTGAGCGGAGGCTCAGCTGTGGCTCGGCCGGGATAAGACCGCCGTCGCATTTCGGCGAGGCAAGAGTTGCCAGCCGGCCGCCACCAAAGCGACCCTATAATTCACCCTGGGGTTTGCGGGACTTCGTACCCATGACGCAGGAACAATTCGAGGCGCTCGTGCAGCGGCTCGAGCAGGAGGCCGCAGCCCATCCCGCCCGCTATCGCCGAAAGCTCGCGGCCCTCGCGCTCCTGGGTTATGCGTACATTGGCGGCACCCTGCTCCTGCTGATCGGCGGCGCAACGCTGATCGGATGGCTGGCCACCGTCAGCGCCGCGATCCTGCTGCTCCTGAAGAAGGTCGGGTGGGCGCTGCTGGTCCTCATCTACGTGGTGCTGCGAGCGATGTGGGTGAAGCTGCCAGTGCCGCAGGGCCGCTTGCTGGCCGGCCGCGAGTTCCCGCAGCTGTTCGTGCTGATCGATGAGATTCGCCTGAAAGTAGCGGCACCGTCCGTCGATCGAGTGCTGCTCACGGGCGATTTCAATGCAGCGGTGGTACAGCACCCGCGCTTTGGGGTTTTCGGCGGCACGCGCAACTACCTCATGCTCGGGCTGCCGCTGATGCAGTCGCTTTCGCCAGCGGAGTTCCAGGCCGTTCTCGCCCATGAATTCGGCCACCTGTCGGGCGCGCACGGCCGCTTCGGCGCATGGATCTATCGCTTGCGGGCCGGCTGGGCGCGCTTGCTCGATGCCCTGCAGGCCGAGCAGCACTGGGGAGCGGCGCTGTTCACCCGATTCTTCAACTGGTATGCGCCGCTCTTCAGTGCCTACTCCTTCGTGGAAGCGCGGCGCCAGGAGTACGAAGCGGACCGCATGTCCGTGCAAGTCGTCGGGCGCGCAGCGGCTGCCTCGGCGCTGCTGCGTGTCAACATGCACGGAGACTTCATCGCCGAATCGTTCTGGCCGGCTATCTTCAAGCGCGCCGACGAGGATCCCGAGCCCACGATATCGCCGTTCTCGATGCTCGGTGTCGCCTTGCGCCAGCGCGGTCCGGTGGCCGCGGATGACAGCTGGCTCAGCAGATCCCTGGCGCAGCGGACGGGCTACGACGACACGCACCCTTGCCTGGCGGACCGGCTCGAGGCGATGCGCATCGAGCCCCATGTGCCCCCGCCGATCGAGGCCCACGCGGCGGACTGGCTCCTGGGAGCTGCGGCCGACGACCTGAAACGAGAATTGAATGAGGGCTGGCGCACAGGGGTGAAGCAGTGGTGGGCCAAGCGCCACCAGTACGCCAGCGAGGCGCGCGTGCGCCTCGCAACCCTGGAGCAGAAAGCCGATACCGTGCCGCTCACCGAGGACGAGTTGAAGGAGCGCGCGCGAATCACCGAGGAATTTGGTCCCGCGGATTAGCGGGCTTGGGGATCGGGGAAACGCAAGTCTCTTGTGGCCTTATTCGTCAATCAGTTAGGATTCGCCCCCTGCCCGAAGGGGCGCCCTTAACGAGGGTCGCAACTTCGCCGTGGAAAGCGCGTACAAGCTTGGCTGCGACCTTGGGCGGTCACCTCAAATCGGAGCGGTAGTTCAGCTGGTTAGAATACCGGCCTGTCACGCCGGGGGTCGCGGGTTCGAATCCCGTCCGCTCCGCCAGCCATTTTCCAGTGAGCGCTACCGAGGGCACTGAGATCCATAAGCCGCTGAAATACAGCGGTTTTTTTACATCCACGGAATTCCACTGAGTTCTGCGGATTTTGGGCTGGGGGTACGCGCGCAGGGTATGCGGGTTGCCGCGTGCTCCTCCACAGCGTCGAGCTGTCCGCGGGGAATCCGTGACCGTCGATGGCGACCGGGAAGCGCCATATTCGCCCCAGCATTCGGCTGTTGGATTGTCTGTCGCCATGCCAGCACGCATACTTCCGCAATGGACTGGCGAACTCGCATCACTACTGATCCGGCGGTATGCCACGGCAAGGCCTGCATCAAAGGTACGCGCATCATGGCGTCCGTGGTGCTGGATAACCTTGCGGCTGGGCAATCCTCTGATGAGATCCTGCGGCTCTATCCGACGCTGCGTCGGGAAGATGTAACCGCCGTGATGGCTTACGCGGCGGAGCTGGCGCGCGAGCGAGTCGTGCTGACCAGCGCGGCGTGAAATTCAAGCTGGACGAGAACCTTTCGCCGTCATTATTGGCGATGTTTGCCGCCGCCGGGCACGACGCTCAGTCCGTCCTTCAGCAAGCTCTTGGCGGTCAACCGGACGAGCAAATAATCGACATTTGTCGTCGCGAGGGTCGGGCTCTCATCACGTTAGACTTGGATTTTTCCAACATCCTTGCTTACCCACCAGCCAATTTCACGGGCATCGTCGTGCTCAGGCTGGCCGATCAGGCGCATGTTACTGTGGCAGCGGCCATCCAGCGCGTGTTGGACCTCCTGCCCCAGGAACCAGTTGTAGGTACGCTCTGGATTGTAGAAGACTGGCGCATCCGTATTCGCGGATAACGTGGCGCGACCGGTCGGAAGCGTTTGCATTTGCCTCGGGCAGCGAGATCCATGTACCTGCTGCAAGCTGCGCACAGAGGCGCCCGTGTGAAGCGCGAAGCAGGCGACTGAACTGAGCGTGTCTGGAACATGCGAGGGTTAGTCAGTCGTGCGCTCGAGTTTGCTATCATTCGCGACCGCCCGGCCCGGCGATGAGTCCCTAAGAACATGCTTCAGAGGATCCGAGACAGTCTGCAAGCCCAGAAGTGGCTCGCGTACCTGGTGCTGGGTGCGCTCGCGCTGGTGTTCGCCGCGTGGGGCGCCTACGGCATCGTGAACCTGAATATCGGCAGCGCCAATTACGCCGCGGAGGCGGCCGGCAAGAAAGTCTCGCTCGAAGAGGCGCGCAACGCCTGGCTGCGCCGGCAAGCCGACTTGCAGCAACGCCTGGGCGGCGGGGAGATCCCGCCTGCGCTGAAATCGCAGCTCCAGAACAGCGTCCTTGAGGGCCTGATCCGCGACGCGTTGCTGATACAGCGCACGCATGACTTGGGCTACCGCGTGAGCGACGTGGCGCTGCGGGACGCCATCCGCAGCGAGCCGGCGTTCCAGGTCGCCGGCCAGTATTCCGCAGACGCCGCCAAGGCCGCCCTCGGCCAGGCGGGCATCTCGCTGTCCGCATTCGAAGACGAGCTGCGCGGCTCCCTGCAGCGGTCACAGCTGGAGAACGGGATCCGCGTATCGGATTTCCTCACGCCCCGTGAGCTTGCGCTGGCGCAGGCGCTTCAGAACCAGGAGCGCGAGGTGCGCTACGGAGTGCTACCGGCCGACAAATTCGACGCCAAGGCGCCGGTCGAGGACGCCGCGGTGCAGGTGTACTACAAAGCCCACCAGGCGCAATACATGACGCTCGAGTCGGTGCACCTTCAGTACGCAGAGCTGCGTCTCGACCAGCTCGCCGCGCAGCAGCCGGTGAGCGATGCCGATCTGCACGCTGCTTATGACAAGGAGAAGAGCCGCTTCGAGGTGCCCGAGAAGCGCCACGGCCGGCACATCCTGATTCCGGTCGGCAAGGACGAGGCAGCCGCCCGCAAGCAGGCGGAGGAGGCCCTCGCGCAGGCCAAGGCCGGCAAGGATTTCTCCCAGCTCGCCAAGCAGTACTCGCAGGACCCCGGCTCGGCGCAGAACGGCGGCGATCTGGGCTGGGCCGAACGCAACAGCTTCGTGGGGCCGTTCGGCGATGCACTCTTCAGCATGTCCGTGGGCGAGATCCGTGGGCCGGTGAAGACGCAGTTCGGCTACCACATCATTCGACTGGACGAAGTACAGCAGGGCAAGACGAAGAGCTTCGACGAGGCGCGCCCGGAGCTCGAATCCCAGCTGCGCCGCGACCGCGCCACCGACCGCTTCGGGGAGACGCAGGAGCGGTTGCAGAGCAAGCTCGAGCAGCCCGGCGCTGACCTCAATGAGCTGGCCAAGGAGTTCAACCTGCAGACGGGGGAGGTGGCGCAGTTCGTGCGCGGCGCCGGCGCCGCGCCGCTCGGGGCGGCGCAGCCGCTGCAGGACATGGTGTTCGGGGATTCGCCGCTAAGCGTCGGCCGCCTCGGCGGACCGCTGCTGCTCGGCGATGACCGCCTGGTCGTCGTCAAGGTGCTCGAGCACCGCAAGCCGCAGGTCAAGCCACTTGCGGAAGTGCGTGACGGAATCGTTGCGGCGATCCGCAAGCAGCGCGGCACGGACGCGGCCGTCAAGGCAGCGCAAGCCGCGCGCGCCAAGCTGGAAGCGGGCGCATCGTTCGACGAGGTAGCGCGCGAGTTGAGTGTAACTGCCGATCCGGCGCGCTTCATCGGGCGCAGCGATCCGTCTGTCCCGGCGCAGGTTCGCGACACCGTGTTCGCAGCGCCCAAGCCGAGCGACAAGCCCGTGTACCGGGCGGTCAAGCTGGACACGGGTGGCGCCGCTTTGGTCGCGATCACGAAGCTGCGCTACGGCGGCAGCGAAACCAGCAAGGACTTCGAGGGCGCGCTCGCAAGGCAGGAGGCAGCGCGCCACAGCGAGGGAGATGCTGTCGCATACGTAGAAGAAGTACGCCGCACCGCCGACGTCCGCAAGAACCCGAAAGCCTTCGAATAGGCCCTCAAGTCCGCGCGGCGCCAGCACAATCTGATTGTCTGGTCTTTTTCTGCCGAAGCCGCGTGCGTCAATGTCCAGCAGCCGAACGGCCGGAATGCGCGCAGTGCGCGCGTGCGTCGAATCCGCGGCGCATTACGTCGACTACTCAACGTATATGCCGCACGTGGCCATCGTTCGCCGCGGACCAAATCCCCTTCGGATTATCGCAGCTTCATCTGTGCATCTGGAGAGCGGGTAGACTAAGCTGCCGTCATATGAAATCGGGACTGCGATACCACTTTGAGTGGGATGCGGCAAAGGCGCAATCAAACAGGCGCAAGCACGGAATAGCATTTCAGGATGCAATGACTGTCTTCCTTGATCCGCTTGCCGTAACGCGTGGCGATGACGAGCAGGCCGAGTCAGAAGGTCGTTGGATAACCGTGGGTCAAACTGACGATGGTATGTTGACTGTGGTTGCGCACACGTATCATGAGACTGAAGACACCGAAGCGGGCGTGCGCATCATTTCGGCTCGCAGAGCAACTCCTCGGGAGCGGCGAGAGTACGAGAGCGGAGAATATTCAATCCGGGAGCCTTGCGTCATGACTGACGAACACGAGATGAAGGACGAGTACGATTTCTCGAACGGCGAGCGTGGGAAGTTCTACCGGGAAGGGGCGATTTTCACGTTCCCCGTTTACCTGGACGCGGAGATTCTTGCGGTTTTCCGTGCCCAGGCTAAAGAGCAGGGTGTGGAGCTCGAGCTGCTGCTCAACGAGGTATTGAAGCGCGAGCTTACGGGCACACAAGCCCGCAAAGGCCTCGCGACTAAGTAACCCGCGCCCTCGGTCTAAGCCGTTGCAAATAGAACCGTGCGCCCGCACGGCTGCGCCAGCGGTCGGCACGCACCTTGCTAGCCATCGTCGAGTACCCATGCGTTGGTGACTGCGGGGCGCGCGCCAAACAAACATCTGCGCTCGCCAGACCGCCGCCTTGGCCGTTGGGACTGCGGCGAGCGCGCGGACTCGATATGACCTGAGCACGGGCGCGATGACATCGATCGCGCGTCTCGAGTTGGAGACACTGTTCAGTCTGCGCCCAGAGACAATTGACAGCAGGTTGTGTGACAGCGAAGCTGACGGTGCGATGGAGTTAGGTCGCACTCCACGATGGATCGGCGCGTCTGCGTGCCGATCGGTCAACAAGATGCTTGGCACGGGACAATGAGGCCTGGAGGCGCCGGTGCCGGGGATCCTTATCATGAGGAGAGTCATGCTTTACTCACAAGATCCCAGCGCCGAGTCTGCTCCACTGCAGCACGAGACCGTCCTGCTGCAGCCGCAGGCCAGGACGTTCTGTCGGCTGAACCAGACAGCCGCATTCATCTGGAACGAGATCTGCGCGCCGATTTCCGCAGAACTCATTGCGCAGCGCCTGGCGGGCGCATTTGAAGCCGTGAGCTCCGAGCAGGCGAGAAGAGATGTGGAGTCGACATTATGGCAACTCGTGTCGCTGGGATTTGTGACCACGAGCGTGACCCCCGCCCAAGCCTCCGCTCCCAAGACCATCCACCAGGCGGTGCGATCATGACGCACGAACCCGGCACCCACGGCGTTGTTTCCGGTACCGAGAGGCAGCCGGAAACTCAGTCCTCGAAGCCTCAATACGACCGACCGGAAGTCCGCCTGATCAACGAGGAGGAGGCGCTGTGCGCGTTTCAGGTGCTGCTGTCAGCTCGGCGGGCCGGGTGATTGCGTAGGCCCAGGGGTCCAGCCGTGCCCTGTGCTAACGCCGGGTGAATGCACAACATGAGCGGCCTATGCGCGATCGTGGCGACCCGGCGTGAGGCAGGAGCGGTTGCCGGCGTGCTGGCGCGCATGGCGCCGTGGCTGGCTCAGCGGCGCATGAACGGCAAGACTATCGTCGCAGACCATGGCGGGCGGACGCGGATCCTCGAGACAACCGCTGATGCCGGTGGCAACGGGACTCGGTTCCTTCTCACGGGCAGCAGCGGGCTGCTGAGCTCGGTCGATCAGGGCTGCTGGTTGGCGTTCGACGGCGAGATCTACAACCGTGCGGAGCTGTGCCAGGACCTGGGTGCTCCCTACTTGACCCACATTACCAACGCCGGGCTGGTGCTCGCTGCCTATGGGAGATGGGGCATCGATTGTGTGAGCCGCTTCAACGGCGCCTGGGCATTTCTGATCCTCGATCTCAGACGCGGCAAGCTCGTCGGCTCACGGGATCACCTCGGGATCAAGCCGCTTTACTTCGGGGAACGCAACGGCCACCTGATATTCGCAGACCATCCGCAGGCGGTCGCGTTGGGATGCTCCGAGAGCTTGGAGCTTGACGATGATCGGCTGAGCGAGTTCCTGCGTGGTTCGCCGCCACGCTCGCTCGGGTCCACGTTGTATCGTGATGTGAGCGCCGTCCCGCCCGCGTCTGTGTTCGAAGTTACGTTGGGCGGAGCGCCGCCCGAGGGACAATTCAGAACCTTCTGGCGGTTGACCGCGGAGCCTGCGCAGACCAGGCATCGCGTGTCCTTCGCGGCCGCGCAGGAGGAATTCCTGCACCTTCTTGAAGATTCCATCCGCCTGCGGATTCCGCGCACAGACAGTTTCGGTTGCCTTCTGTCCGGCGGTCTGGACAGCAGTCTGATCAGCCGCTTGCTCATCGAGCGGGTGCGCCTCACGGACATCCCCACTTACTCGCTCGTCGACTCAGACTCGCAATTGAGCGATTGGCCGCGGATCCAGGCGGTGGTCCGCCAGGGTGGACTGCGCTCGAACACGGTGAAGCCCACCGTCGAGAGACTGTGGGCTTCGGCCGAGGAAGTGATCGGCATACAGGGGGTGCCGTTACTCGGCTTCGATCTGATCGCCCATTGGCAGCTGTTGAAGCGGGTCGCAGAGAGTGATTGCCGCGTGGTGCTCGATGGAGCCGGTGCGGATGAGGTTCTGGGCGCCACGATGACCCAACAGTTTGCGCTGATCTGGGATGAGCTGCGGGGAATGCAGCTCTTCAGACTGATGCGCGAACTGCATGCAGCCGCGCAACGGGAGTCGTGGAGGGCGGCGCTCGGGCACTTGTTGGGGCCGTGCCGGATTCAATGGAGGCTCAAGCGCGGCCGGAACACGTACGACTGGCTCGCACGGGCAGAGGGCCCGGCTCGGGGGCCGCCGGCGCTCGCAGCAGCCGGC
>WNFO01026771.1_pt1 | contig 11779 bp, 11 predicted proteins | sample 5400251 | NCBI WGS metagenome assembly WNFO01 (sample SAMN13153354, study PRJNA577476) | soil metagenome | isolation source: 100 cm saprolite under Madrone tree | place: USA:California | collected 2016-06-14
CTGCCTTCTCGAACTCGCGAACGGAATAACACTGAAGCCTGAACGTGCTGAGACATAGAAAGTTCCGGCCGGTTACGGGCTTCCGCGAGGCCGCAGACCAAGAGATGCTCGCGACGCTGCCGTCGCCTGTCGTGATCGACCGCTTCGCCCGTTCCAAGGCGTCAGCTGGCGTCAACCAGCCCGGCTTCGACGTGCTGCTGGGGCTGGTCAAATCCGGCCGCGCCTATGTGAAGATTTCCGGAGCGGCATTACTATCGCGACTACGATCGACCCGGCTATCGCTCCAACGGATATTATCGGAGCTATGACCGCGGATGCCGCACCGTCACGATCCAGCACGACGACGGCTCGAACAGGAATTCGCCTCCCTTCTTACAGTCGGCAATACTGCTGTGAATGGTCCTCCCGCAGTCATCCCCGCCGAACACAGTGCCCGGTTAACCGGGCTCGGGTACATGATGCACCTAACCGGTAGGCTGCGGTTGACCGGGCCCGGCAGGATGCGCATCGCGGCAGGCTTTGAAAACGAGCCGGCGAAATGACCATCGATCTCCAACTCCAAGGCGCCCAGCCTGTCCCTCACGGGCTTCCGGTTGGTCATCGCTGACCACGCCTTGGGCTTCCCGTGTTTCGTACGCTTTCCTTGTGTACATGCTGCCGCCACTACCCCGGCGCAGCGTCTGAACGTATCGCTTCGCTCATTTCATCCAGACGTATCAGTCTTCCCCGGTAGGGTTGTCGGGTCGACCTGCGCATTGTCCTTTTCGAGGATTGCTCGGTGTTCACTCGCGTTGCGGCCTGCACACTCGCGCTGCCACCAATTTGTGACAAGCTAATCGAAGGCTTCAGCCACTTCGTTGCCTCCATGACTGCTCCGATTGCTTCCGGCTGGAGCGATTGCCGGGTGGGATTTTCACCCACTGGAAAGCGCCGTCTTTGCACGGCGCACGCCAAAACCGGACATAGGTCTCTGGAGGCGCTCTCCTGGAAACCATTTCTCGATAAACTGACGCTGTCTTGAGTTTCCGCAGCAGGCCAACCAAACCAGGGCCACCCGGTCGTCTATTCAGGTTTCGCGGAAAGCGCGGGAGAAGCTGTCGAAGACCGGCTTCATGATGTACTCGAAAAACGTACGCTCTCCGGTCTTGATGTAAACGTCGGCGGGCATCCCGGGCGTCGGGATGAATTCAGGCATGCGCCTGAGAATATCATCTTGGTCCAGGCGCACACGAACGACATAGAATTCCCGACGCGTGTCACTGTCGGGACGTGTTTCGGTCTTCACCTGCACTTGCTCGGCCAAGGCGTCCGCTGACACGTAGATGACGCTCGCCCCGACCATGGGCGTAATGCGCTGGTTGAGCGCCGACAGCCGCACCAGCGCCTGCTGGCCTACGCTCACGTGCGAAATGTCCTTGGGATTCACATGTGCCTCGATGATGCGCTCTTCGCCTATCGGTAGGAGCTCAAGGATCACGGCGCCAGGAGAGACGACGCCACCCGGCGTATGGAAGTTCCTCTTCACCACGATACCACGGACCGGCGAACGGACGTCGACCCGGTCGACCACGTCCTGGGCGGCGCGAATCTGCTCCTCGACGTCGTCCAGATCCGTCTCCGTCTCGCGCAGCTCCTTGATCGCATCCCGGAGCGCCGTCGAGTGGAGTTGGGCTATTCTTTCGTTCGCCTGAGCGATCCGCTCCTTCGAATCGGCGATGCGGCCGAGATACTCGCCGAGCTCTCCCCCGAGACTCGCCTCAGAGCGTCGCAGCGCCAGCACATCCGACTTGCGGATCAACTGCTGGCCAAGAAGCGAATCCTTGTCCTTCAGCTCTTCGACGAACAGGGCAATACGATCTTTGGTGGACTGCACTTGCGCCTGATATCCGCGAATGCTTTCCTCCAGCCCGGCGATTTGCTTCCGGAGTACGCTTTCCTCGGTCGCGAGACTAGCCCGGCGTGCCCGCAGTTCGGCACGTTGCCGTTCAAAAATCGCTTTGATTTCCGGATCACGTGCAGTCTCGCTGAATGCGGCCGGAGTTTCGATTGTGTCTGAAGAGCTCATTTCGGCTTCGAGACGCGCCTTCATGGCGAGCTGTCGATACTTCTTTATAACCAGCCGCCTCAGCTTGGTGTCGGCAGCGGTGTCGTCCATGCGAACGAGGACCTGGTTCGCCTCGACGGCATCACCATCCTTGACCGCAATCTCGCGGATGATGCCGCCCTCGAAGTGCTGGACCAGCTTGTTCTGTCCGGTGGCCACGAACGTGCCCGGGGCGACGACCGCACTATTCAGTGGAGCGACTCCGGCCCAAACACCGAAACAACCGAGCCAAACAACCAGGATGGCGAGGCCGGCGAAGATGGGCCATTTGGCGCTCAGCGGAACGCCGCGGTACCACTCGCCGATGCTGTCCTTTTCCGCTCTCATGCTGTCCTCCCGCGCTGGTCACCTCACGGCCCCGAGGATTCGATGCGTCGCGCCTCCTCCGGCTTGTCTTCGCCGGCTCGGCCGGGCGACCGAACCAGGCGATGCAGCACGTCGCTCGGAGATCCGAATGCTTCCGCGCGTCCGGCCCGCAGGATGAGCACTTTGTCCACGCTGTTCAGTAGCGCGGGGCGCAGGGTTACGACCACTGCGGTCACCCCCCGCTTTTTGGCGCGCTGCACGGTCTCGGTCAGAGCCTGCTCGCCCGCCGCGTCGAGATTCGAGTTAGGCTCGTCGAGCACGACAAGGCACGGATTACCGAAGAAAGCCCGGGCGAGCGCGATGCGCTGCTTCTCTCCTCCGGAGAGCGGCCCGCCCCCGCGGTCGAGCACGGTCTCGTATCCTTTAGGCAGCTGACAGACCATGTCGTGGATGCCCGAGAACATCGCCGCCTCATAGATGCTCGCGTCGGGCAGGTCGTCGCGCATGCGGCAGATGTTCTGCTTGATGGTCCCGGGAAATAGCTCGACCTCCTGGGGCAGGTAGCCGGTATATTCCCCGAACTGGCGGCGATCCCAGTTACGCAGCTCCGTTCCGTCCAGCCTGATCTTACCGGCGGTCGGCGCCAGACAGCCCACTAGAATGCGCGCGAGGGTCGACTTGCCCGATCCGGACGGTCCGACAATGGCCAGAGACTCTCCGGGCGCGAGCTCGAGCGACACACCATTGAGCACCGGCTCCTTCGAGCCGGGCGGCAGGTACAAGACCCGATCCACGGTCAGGCACCCTTGCGGTTTGGGCAGGCGCAGCTTCGGCGTCTCGCGCTGGAATGACTCGACCGCCTGCTTGACGCGCGCATAGGCCGATCGCGCCTGAACGCAGCTGCGCCATCCCTCGATCAATCCCTCGAGCGGCTGCAGGGCGCGGCCGGCAATGATCGAGGCCGCGATCATCATGCCGCCGGTGATCTCGGCGTGGAGGGCCAGATAGGCGCCCGTGCCGAGGATCGTGATCTGGGTCACGAGCCGGACGAACTTCGACGCACCGCTGATCCAGAAATTCCGGTCGAGGGCCTGGCTCTGCACCGTCAGGGCCGGCGCCTGCCGGCGACCCCAATGGAGAATGCTCTCGCTCAGCATTCCCATCGCATTGATCACCTGCGAATTTCGCGCCAGCGACTCGGCCGCCGCATCGGCCTCGGCAGCATGCAGGCCTGCCTGGCCCAGACGCTCCGAGGTCGCTTTCTGGTTGATCAGCGCAATCAGCGCCAGGGCCAAGCCCGACACGACGGCGATGTAGCCGAGATCTCGGTGAACGAGGAAGATGACTCCGAAGTAGAGGGGCGAGAGCGGCGCGTCCATCAGCAGAAGCATAACGGGGCTCGAGATGAATCCGCGCACCTGGTGAAGGCTGCGGATCGCCTGGATGGTCCCGCCCTCGCCGGCCCTGGCGTTGTTGATGCTGCTCGCCAGCACGGCGCCGCCGAGCAAGGCCTCCATCTTGGTCGCAAGACGCCCCAGCACCTGCCGACGCAGAATGTCGACGATCGAGAGGATGCCGATGAACGCCAGCGCGAGAGCCGAGAGCATCAGCAGTGTTTCGAGGCTGCGGCTAGTCAGCACGCGGTCGGATAGCTGGAACAGGTACATCGGCATCGTGAGCATCAGCAGATTCACGACGACCGAAAATGCCGCGACCGCGATCAGGTTCGTGCGCGCGACCGAACGCCAGGCGGCGAGCGGGTTGACAGGTCCAACATGATCGCGGGCCTCGCCGCCGGGTGCAACGCGAAACTGATCCGCAGAATGGTTGCGCGGCGGATTGCTCAGTGTCTCGACGGCCGCCATGTTGGCTCCCCCTATAGGATAGCGTGGTGATCGGTTGGATGAGTTGTATCCACGATGTCGGGAGGCGGTGGCGCGTGTTGCTGGACATCGGCAACCACCGGCACCAAAGTGTCCTGAGCCGATGCGGCGTCGGCCGGAGACGCGGCATGCTGCGGGGAAACTGCGATGTCGCTGCTCAGCGTGACGCCGTAGTCGGTGTACTGGGTTCCGGTGAACAGAGCATTTGCTGGAGGCGGTGGCGCGTCGTTCAAGGCGATCACGTCGCCTGCGATGGCGGTCGGGTCGACGGCCGCCGCGGCGTTCGATACGTCCGTTGCGACGTTGGCCGGGGCAGCCGTCGCGGATCCAGGAACCTCGATCGGTGCGTTAGTCGCGGTGGCGAGCGCGAGAAGGGTGTCAGCTGGTCCGGGGGCTTGACCGGTACTGGTGTCCGGCACGGCCGGCTGCAACAGGTCGGTTACGGGGTTGCTGTGCGAGATCCCGGCGCTGGTGAGCACCAGCTCGGTCGTATCAACGACCGGCGCCGCGTTCGCAGGAGCATGGCTTGCCACGTTCCCAGTGTCGGCCGGATGTGACACGTCGCTGGTCGGATGGCTCACAGCGGCAGCTGTGGTGGCGAGCACCGGCTCGGTCGTGTCAACGACCGGCGCCGCGTTCGCAGGAGCATGGCTTGCCACGTTCCCAGTGTCGGCCGGATGTGACACGTCGCTGGTCGGATGGCTCACAACGGCAGCTGTGGTGGCGAGCACCGGCTTCACGGTCGTGAGCGCCGGCTGCACCGCCGCCTCGACCGGCGCGATCGCACCGATCACGTCATGGCTCAGCGTGCCTAGGGTGTCGGTTACCATCGTGAGCACCGGCTGCACCGCGGCCTCGACCGGCGCGATCGTGCCGACCACGTCGTTGCTCAGACTGCCCACGGTATTGGTCACGGTCGCGAGCACCGGCTGCACCGCGGCCTCGACCGGCGCGATCGTGCCGACCACGTCGTTGCTCAGCGTGCTTACGGTATTGGACGCGGTCGTGAGCACCGGCTGCACCGCCGCCTCGACTGGCGCGATCCCTCCCACCACGTCATTGCTCAGACTGCCGACGTTTCCAAGCAGGTGGGCGGGGCCGATGATCGACGGGCTGAAGATGATCGATGGGCTGGACTGAACGGATTCGAGCGTTGACCCACCCGGCAGTTGACTACTTCCGAGGGGGGGAACCGCTGCGAGCGCATTGACGGAACTGCCGTGGATTGAGGTGTGAGCGTGATGATGGCTGGAATCGGCATCATCGCCGCCTCCGCCTCCGCCTCCGCCGCCTCCGCCCCCACCACCGCTCGCGGCGGCGACAGCTTCGCTGCGGGTGCTCGGATTGGGCGCGTCTTCAGGCTGCGCCAGAAGCCCGGTCGGATCGAGCTGGGTCGCATGCGGCTCCGACGAGGCGGCGGGCTCCTTGGCCGTCTCATCCTCTGCGCTCGTTTTCGCGGGATCACTCGCCGGCGGATCGTCTTTCGCCGCCTGTGGCGCCGGGCCTGCCTGCGCGGCTTTCGCGTCCTCCTCCTCGGCCGCCGCAGGTTTGAACATGGCGGCGAGAAACTCTTCGCAGGCGATCAGCGGGGCAATGAAGAACGGCCAGGTCAAGAAACTGAAAGAGCCGGATCTCTTGTCCGCACGCTGCACCCCGGCTTCGAAGATCTTCTGCTCTTGTTCGAACAGTTCGCGTTTTTCTACTTCTTTCATGACCGCTGCCTTTCATCTCGTTCCACTGAAAAGCAATTCTCGCCCGGCAGCATTCACTGCCGGGCGAGTCTTTTCGGCGCATCAGGCGTGATGCACCATGTCGTGCGACGTGTCCGCCGGCACGTCGAAATGCCCTACGTCGAAGTGATCCGCCGGGCCCATCTGGCCGATGGCGTAATCGAGCGCATGGTCGGACGACATCGAAGCGAGCGCGCCGTGCAAGTCACCCGAATGATCCGGACCGTGCGAGCCATAATCACCGTGGGAGAAGTCGAGCTTGGCCAGCGCTTCACCCGGGTTGTGATAGGTGTCGCCCTTGCCGCAGTCGTCGTTCTTGGCATGATTCGAATGGTCGTCGTCCTTGGCATGCTTCGAGTGGTCGTCGTCCTTGGCATGCTTCGAGTGGTCGTCGTCCTTGGCATGCTTCGAGTGGTCGTCGTCCTTGGCATGCTTCGAGTGGTCGTCGTCCAGTGGTCGTCGTCCTTGGCGTGCTTCGAGTGGTCGTCGTTCTTGGCCTGCTTCTCGTGATCGTCGTTCTTCCATTCCTCGCGACCCTTGTGCTTGTCGTCGCCGCGGTCGTCGGACTTGGTTGGCTTGCATTCCTCGCTTGGGATGCCGAGATTCTTTATCGGCTCGAGAACGCTTGTAACGCTGCTCAGGATAGACATGGTTTCGCTCCTCGCTTGGGGTTAGCGACGGTCGCGGGCACATGCCTCGTCCGGATCACCACGCCGTCACCCTTACTGTCGCCGACGCACGCCGATGGATGCAGCGGCGAAAAATAAATTTGCGCCTCATTCGAGCTGCCGGCGCATGGCCACGAGTTCTCTCCTGATCCACGCCTTGACGGTTCCCACCGGAACACGAAGGTATTTGGCGATCTCCTCGTGCGTGCGCCCGTCGATGATCGCCAGAAGCAGGCTCGCGCGGCGCTTTGGCTCGAGCTGATCGAGCATGGTCCGCAGCGTCATGCTGTCCGGGATGCAGGACGCGGGGTTCGGGACGGTCTGTTCCCGCTCGCAGATGGCGTTCAGCGTATCGTCCTCGAGCGCGAGCTCTCGCCTGGCGTTCTCATGCATCTTGAGCGCGGTGTTGCGGACGATCGCGTAGATCCAGCCCCGGGCGGATCCGCGTGCAGGATCGAAGTTTTTGGCATCTCGGAGAATCTGCACGAATGCATCGTGGATGACGTCCTCCGCACATGACCTGTCGTGGACGATCCGGTGCGCCACCGCGCGCAACTGGTTCTTCTCGCGGGCGTAGATCTTGCCGACGGCCGACTGCGATCCGGAGGCGCACTCAAGCAGCGCCGTCTCGTAATTGAGATATGTGTCGTGCTGCGCCGCGCCGCGGTGGGACTCTGCCTTTGTGAAGCCGGCGCCATGGTGCGGCATGTCGAAGTCACCTGTCGTAAAACCGGACGCGACCACTCTTCCCGTACAGGGAATATTGACTTGCATTCCACTTGCATTCCAAATGCTGGCGAAAACAACTCAGCGGCATCTACTTCGTTCCTTAAAATTTTCAACTTCGTTCCTGAAAATTTTCCAATCTCCGCCATCGCCAAGTCATCAGGTCGCGGCCGGCGCTTAACGCTTCAATGCTCACCGCAAACATCAGAGCGTTCATCCTCTCGATTTTAAGGGGTTTTGGGATGCCAATCTGATTAGCCAGCGCGATCACTTGATCGCGCTGGCCGCAGAGAAACGGATCACTCGCTCTGATAAGGGCGCTTACGCCCCGATCCTCAACGGTTGCAAAAGTCTGCTCAAGATCATTTCGGGTCGCGACTCGCAACACCACGAGCTTGCGCCGCAGCCGGTTCGAAGCTGCCGCGACGTCTTGAACGTCGAGCTCAACGTAAGGATTGGTCGCGTTGATCAAGAAGCCGATGGTTTGGGCCGACGGTGCCATCTCGTGAAGCAGCTCAAGCTGCTTGGTTACGATTTCCCGGGCCTCCCCCCTGTCGGCACCATCGCCCCTTGTCCGCTGTTATCCGCCGGAGCATCGCCCGAGGCGCCAAACAACGTCAGGCGCACCGTGCGTTCCACATTGCGCTCAAATTCAGCCTCCGCTTCACTTGGCTCTTGAAAGTACAGTTGATAAAATTGGGGCGGTGTCCGTCTTTGGCATCAGCGAGGTTGGACGAGCAGGCGATCTAGGGCGGAATGGCACGCTAAGGGTAGCAACGGGGAAGCGGTCAGGACGAAAAAGGGCGCAGTGCCAAGTTCCAGTTGATGGCGCCAGAATACCAGGATTCAGGAAAGCCGATCTGGCTCGTGGCCATGCGCCGGCAGCTCGAATGACGCGTGAATTTATTTTTCGCCGCTGCATCCATCGGCGCGCGCCGGCGACAGTAAGGGTGACGGCGTGGTGATCCGGACAAGGCATGTGCCCGCGACCGTCGCAAACCCAAAGCGAGGAGCGAGCGGATACATTGGCCGATGAGAGGAAGTCGCAGCAGGTCGGACCAACCGACATCTACATCGTCCGCGTCAAGCTCAACAGAGCCGAGGCAGTCAACATTCCGGACTTCAGCCCGACACCGGGCATGGAGGTTTATATCAAGACAAGTGAGCGAACGTTCTTCCAATACATCGTCAAACCGATCCTCGACAGCATGATGCGAGCATTTCGGGAACGATAGGGAAAGAGGGGGCTCGATGAGGACAAATTGGACGAAAGAAAGATGCAACCGCTGATGATGCGAGCGAGGCTGCCGTGCATATCGAAGTCATAGAGACATTGGCGTCCTTCAACCGGCTGGAGGAGAACTGGAATGCCGTCTACGACCAGGATCCGGATGCCCAGCTCTTCCTGTCGTTTAGATGGCTTTCCGTCCGGCTCGGCCAGATTCCGAGTCCCTGGATTATTCTCGCGGCGAAGGAGAGTGACAGTGCCGAGACCCCCTACCTTGGCTTTCTCCCTCTGCGCATTCGGTTCAAGGCTCAGGAGGCGCGCTTCCACAATGAGTTGAATATGGCGGGCAATTTCGCCGCCGATTATACCGGCATCCTGAGCGTTCCTGCCGTCGAGCATCGGGTCATCCCTGCTTTCGCCCGGTACATCAAGCAGATGAACTGGGCTCGCCTGAATCTCGAATACATCCGCATCTCAGAGCCGCGTCTCCGTCTGCTGCTGGCGCACTTTCCAAAGGCGAACTTCCAGATCGATGAAATCGGCCGAATGAATGACAACATCGATAACCATCTGTGTCCGTTTGCGCAGCTTCCCGGCGATTGGGATGCCTATCTCGACACCTTGAGCGCCAACACCAGGCAAAAGATTCGCCGCTTGCTGAGGTTGTTGGATACGAGCGACGAATATCGCATCACCTACGCCACGTCAGAAACGATCGACCGGGACCTCGACACGCTGCTTCGGTTCTGGGAAATAAGATGGAAGCCGCGAAAGGGCGATCGCGTGCACACGCTAGTCCGCTCCAATCGGCTTATGCTGACAGCAAGCTTCAAGGCGGACCTCTTGTTGCTGCCGACGCTCTGGCAAGGTGACCGGCCCCTTGCCTCGCTTGCCATCCTAATGGATCGTCGCAAGGCGACATTTCTGTTCTCGATGACGGGCCGGGATGAGAGCTTCGACGGACCGCCGCCCGGGATGATTCTGCATGCACACAGCATTCGCTACGCCATCGCCAATGGTTTCAAGGAATATGATTTCTCGCAGGGCAACGAACCCTACAAATACTCGTTTGGCGTAAAGGAGCGACGTATCCGATGCGTCGCTATCGCCACAAAGAACGGGCTCAACCTCGGCGGCAAGCTTGACCGGCGAACTATTCCCGATGCCTTGAACGAGGCAACCGAACTTCACCAAAACAGGAAACTCGCCGAAGCCGAGCGCTGCTATCGGCAGATCCTGGATGTCGAGCCAAGAAACGCGGACGCGATTCATCGCCTCGGCGAGTTGCTCACCACTCGGGAGAACCACATCGGGGCGAAGCGGCTGTTCAAGATGCTGACGACGATCAGGCCTGACCTCTATAAGCCCTGGCTTTGTCTCGCGCAGTCTTGCGAGGCGCTCGGCCAATATCTCGAGGCGGCCAACAGCTATCGCGAAGTGATCAAGCTGGCACCCGAAGTGCCCGACGCCTTCACTGGCCTTGCGAGGGCATTGTTTGAAGCTCGGCCGCATGAGAGAGTTCGACGTGGCGTTGGATGCTCTCCTTACTCATGAGGAGAAACGGTCGGACCGATGCGGCCGAGACTTGAAGACCCGCGGCATCGTCGAACATCGCTCGCCGTATCAGCGACCGTAACGGGCACCATTTCGCCGGCACCTGGCGTGCCGGGCCGGTGGCATCCGCAGACGGTGAAGCGTATCATCGAGGCGCGGGCATGAGAAGGTGAAGGAAAGTCCGCAGGAAGTTGGATTTTTTATCGGAGCCTTTGTTGGTTTTCTTTGGCTGGTATACGCAGGTGTGCGAGGAGGCTCCCACGGCTACATGGGCGGGCTCTACTGGATTTTTATGATCATCTGCGGCGGCATCGGCTGGCTAATAGGCAGCTTGATCAGCCGGCTAATCGGCAGTTGATCACTTCACTCAGGCCTAAAACGGCAGAAATATTCGCCGATCGGCCTCCTGTGTTCACCATCGAAGCGGCCATAGATGGTGCTTTGATTTAAGCCTTGCCTTTCAATGATGTCTGCGAGACGCCGAATGGTGGACACAATATTTTTCGTAATCCGAAGTTCTTCCTCGGTGAGTTTCGATAGATCCACAGGCTCGCTGGTGTACGCTGAAATGGACGTCAGGTGGATCGGAGAAAACCCTACTTCAAGTTTGAAGAAAGTTCCATTTGGCATACGTTGCTCCTCATCAGCTCGCGTTGAACTATTCCGCCCAAGTCAGTGCCTGCTGCTTATCGTTCAATCTAACCCGCGCACGAGGCGCAGCACGCTCCCACCGTTACTGCAAAAAAAATATCAAGCCTAGGAATGGGGCGTTGTTGGAGCAGGGCGAGTTGTTCAAAAAAAACGAACCGCATCCTCTCCCATTGCAGCATTAAGGTTCGGCCTTGAGCTGGTGAGGTAGCAAACAACTTTGCTTTGTCGGATGCGTTCAATCTCTGCGTTTATTTCAAGTCGGTCCGCGAATGCCATGAAGCCGCTCCTCCCAGAACATGGCCGACTGTTTCGCAACCTTGGCGCTAGGGGCAAATAGCGCACGACCTTGTCCCCACAGACGCTGCTCTCGTAGTTCTTGCTTGAATGTCAGCTTGCGAGGCTTTGCCGCGTTCCCGGCACGGATTCGCTGCATACAGATCCTGACCCTTTCGCGGTCGGCTTCGCGGAATTGCGGATCCTTGCGCTTCCTGGCCATGTGCGCGGCCTGGCGCTTGTTATGGTCGATGCGGTGATGTCCTGCGAACCTGATTGTTTTCGGGCAGTGCGAACAGTCCCTTCGCTGACCCCGATCTCTTCCGCGATCATTAGGATTCGCCTGGTCGAACTGGCGCTGAAGGGAGATTCCGGGTGTTCCACAGACAGAACACCCCTAGGTCTATACGAGCTGATTCTATTTGACGGACGATAGAACCGGCGGCAAAATCCTAGCCATGGGCGCGCCGATCCAATAGCGAAAATTGATCAACGCCGGGGGCGCCGACGACATAAGGGGGGCATCCGAAATGACCGGAGCGTCCATGATCTTAGTCGAAGATGAAGCCCTGATCCGGATGATGCTAGCGGACATGATTGAAGAGCTTGGGCATCGCGTGGTTGCGGAGGCGGGCAACATCCAAGTCGGGCAGGCT
>WNFO01008783.1_pt1 | contig 11776 bp, 7 predicted proteins | sample 5400251 | NCBI WGS metagenome assembly WNFO01 (sample SAMN13153354, study PRJNA577476) | soil metagenome | isolation source: 100 cm saprolite under Madrone tree | place: USA:California | collected 2016-06-14
GTCGTGACCAACGCCGCACTGATCGCCGCCGCGGCCATCCCCAAATTCTTGGCCGGAAAATCACCGGCTGGATAGGTGGCCCGAGCGGAGAGATCCTTGCGCCTTACTTTTTCGTTCGAGGCTATGACACGCTATCTCTTCGGAGAGGTTGCTCTCGATAATCGAGCTATCCGTAGGATTGGCCGCACTCTGACTGTTTGCGAGCCACCATTCGATACCTCCCGGGTAGTCGGCAACACGGAAGTTATCCTCGGCCCCGCTTGGCGACGGCCACATGGCCGGACAGTCGCCTAATCGGAAACGGAAGCACCACAAAAATTGTCTTGACACGGTAATTATCGCTCTGGTAGACTCTTTCCGTTCAGAAGTGCGTCTCGCCTCCGCGAGACTCCTCCTCAATAAATCCCAAAATCTAATCTTTCTTTCTGGAGACTTCCATGTCCACCAATCGCTCCAAGGACCGTTCCTCTTTGTGTTCGTTCATGTTCGTCGACGGCCGCCGCTGCCGCATTCCCCGCCAGCTCGGCCATCCCTATCTCTGCGCGTTCCACGCCCGCAAGGATGCACAAGCCCTTGCTGGCGAAGCCGCCGGCAAGGACATCGCCTATCACCTTTCCGGCAGCTTCGTGTCCGCCTGCGATCTCAGCTCCGCCCTCGGACGCCTTTTCTCCGCTGTCGCCCAAGGTCAAGTGAAACCCAAAACCGCCTCCACCCTCGCCTATCTCGGCCAAACCCTCGTCCAAATCCTGCCCCTCGCCCAAGACGAATACATCAACGCCTACGACACCGATACCTGGCGCGAAACCATCCGCGAGTCCCACGAACAGTCCGCCAAGCACTCGGCACCCGCTGCCGGCGATGCCTCTTCGCCTACGCCAGAACCGAAACCGGCCCCAGCCTCTACTCCCGAGGCGCCATCAGACGCATCTCCCGCCCCCAAGTAAAATTGTGACCGCGCACCTCTGATCCTCTCGTAGCGGCGGTCTTCAGACCGGTGCGCGGCCGATCTCACGATGAGTCTTCCGTTACTGGAATCGAGGCGCAGAAGTAAGGCAGTGTGCCGCAGGTGTCGCACCCGTTGCCTTGTAAGGCGGGGATCAACTTTCGTTCAGCGGGCGTTGCTCTAACCGATTCTACGATTGCAGATCGGACCTAAAGCTCGCCTTCCAAAACGCCACCGTATCGGCACCCAGCTAACTACGTTTAGAATGAACACTTGCAAAAGTGTATCAAAACAAAGGACTTTAACTCCCTTTAGAATGAACACTTGTGAAAAAAGGGGGGAGGGGGGTCTCCGGCAAAGGTACACTGCTACCTCTTCAGCCCGCTATGACTACCAACCCACGCACTCCCGCGCCCACGGTCCGCAAAGCCACCCTCCTCTACTTTGTCTTCGTCATGTACTCCTACACCACCGGCGGGCCCTTTGGCCTCGAAGAGCAAGTCAGCAACTCCGGCCCCGGCATGACTTTGCTCTATCACCTGCTCATTCCCTTCTTCTGGTGCATCCCAATCTCGCTCGTCGCCGCCGAACTCACCACCGCCATGCCCGTGCAAGGCGGCTTCTATCGCTGGGTGCGCGCCGCCTTCGGCGACTTCTGGGGCTTCCTGGCCGGCTGGTGGAACTGGACCGCCTCGTTCCTTGTCGGCAGCGCCTACGCCGTCCTCTTCGCCGACTATCTTGGCTTCTATTTCCCGCAGCTCACCGGACGCAACCATTACCTCGTCGCTGCCGCGCTCATCGCCGCCATCACCTACATCAACGTGCGCGGCATCCAGATGGTCGGCCGCATTTCCACGCTGCTCGAAATTTTCGTCCTCGTCCCCATCGCCGTCATGACCGTGATGGGCCTCGCCCAATGGAAGCACAATCCCTTTATCCCCGTAGTTCCCCCGCACAAACCTTTCTTCCAGGTGTTCGGCGTAGGACTCGCCCTCGGCGTCTGGCTCTATTCCGGCTACGAGCAGCTTTCCACCGTCGCCGAAGAGGTCGACAATCCCCGCCGCACTTTCCCCCGCGCACTCGCCTTCGTAGTCCCTCTCTCCATCGCCACGTATTTCCTCCCGACCTTCGCTTCCCTCGCCGCCCTCGACAACTGGCAGCAATGGCACGGCGATTATTTCTCCGTAGCCGCGAAACTGATCGGCGGCCCGCTCCTCGGCGCGTGGGTCGCGCTCGCCGCCATGGTCACCAACGCAGCACTCCTCAACAGCACCGTGCTCGCCACCACGCGCATGCCCTTTGCCATGGCCGAAGACAAATTTCTCCCCAGCTTTCTCACCCGCGTTCATCCCCGCTTCGGCACGCCCGCCGTCTCCATCGTAGTCTCGGGCGCGATCTACGCGGCCTTCGCCATGTTCACGCTCACCCAACTCATCGCCGTCTACGCCTGGCTGCGTGTAGCCACCTCCGTGATGACCGTGCTCTCCGCCTCAAAGGCTTGCTCTACGCCGTAGCTGCCCCCGTCTTGCTCGGCATCCTGGCAACAGCCGGCAGTGTTGCCGACAGCTTCCAGCGCGGCGACCGCTTGGTTTTGCTTTCCGCGCCAGCCGCAATCCTCTTAGGGCCGCTAGCCTTCGCAGTTTCGCGGTGGTGGCGCCACCACTCTTCTGCGTAGAATCCCTGTAACCGATTCCATGGCCGCAAAAGAAAAAACCTTCTGGCTCGACATCGTCGACATCCCCGCACCCACCCCGCGCGAATTCCCCCAGGGCGTCGATGTCGCCGTCATCGGCGCCGGCTTCACCGGACTCTCCGCGGCAAGGACGTTGGCGAGATCGGGCGCGAAAGTCGCCGTATTTGATTCGCAGACCGTCGGCTGGGGCGCCAGCTCCCGCAACGGCGGCATGGTCCTCACCGGACTAAAACTCCCCGCCGCAACACTTATCGCCCGTTACGGCAAAGAAGCTACCGCGCGCATGTACGCCGCTTCCCTCGACGCCTGCAAACCAAGACACTTCGATGATTTCCGCCGCAGCGCGGAAATCATCGCGCGATACTTCGGCCATCAGCAGCGGCTCATCCCGAAAGACCAACTGCAATCCGAAGTCGGCTCGGCCATCTACCACGGCGGCCTCGTGGACGATGCCAGCGCGGGCCTAAATCCCGCTCGTTTTGTGGCCGGACTCGCTCGAGCCGGCGAAGGCGCCGGCGCCGCCATCTTTGAACGCTCCCATGTCGACGAAATCCAGCGCGAGGGCGCGCAAGGATGGAAAATCGCGACCGCGCGCGGAACGCTTCGCGCGAAAAACGTACTCGTCGCCACCAGCGGCTACACCAGCCGCGTCACTCCCGCATTGCAGAAGAAAATCATCCCCATCGGCTCGTACATCATCGTCACCGAAATCCTGCCCGAAAAACTAGCCGCCGAGCTAAGCCCCCGCAATCGCATGATCTACGATTCCAAAAATTATCTGTACTACTACCGCCTGACCCCCGACCGCCGCATGCTCTTCGGAGGCCGCGCCGCGTTATTCCCGGAAACCAGCAGCACCATTCGTCTCAGCGCCGAAATCTTGCGCCGCGGCATGCTCACCGTCTATCCCCAGTTGCGCGAAGCCAAAATCGAGTACGTCTGGGGCGGCACGCTCGATTTCGCTTTCGACATCATGCCCCACGCCGGCCAGCTCGACGGCCTGCACTTCTCCCTCGGCTACGCAGGCCACGGTGTAGGCATGTCCACCTACCTCGGCGACAAAATCGCGCAATCCATCCTCAGCGGCCGCGACGAGAATCCCTTCGCCGCCATCTCCTTCCCCGGTGCCCCCCTCAACCTCTACAACGGCCGACCCTGGTTCCTCCCCGCCGCCGGCCTCTGGTACAAACTCCTCGACTGGCTCACGTAGCACAGGCACTCCTGCCTGTGCCCCGTAATCCGCACCTCACAAAATTTGTTTATGCTGGGCTTTGACCCATCAATGAAAATCGTGCGAAACCGTCGCCGCTCGCGTAATCCCCAACGGCCGCACCCGCTCCGCCTTCACGGAAATCACATTGTCCTGATTTTGCAGCCGCCCCTCAATCAACAAAAACTGCTGGTTCACCACCACCACGTGATCCTCTTGAAAAAGCTGCGGCGTAATAATCGCGTTCGCAATCCCCGTCTCATCCTCCAGGCTCAAAAACACAAATCCCTTCGCCGTCCCTGGCCTCTGCCGCGCAATCACCGCGCCCGCCACGCGCACCTTCGTCCCGTCCGCCACATAAAGCAAATCACGCGCCGACAAAATCCCCTGCCGCCGCAAACTCTCCCGGTGATAGCTCATCGGATGCGGCCCCACCGTCATCCCCGTATTGCGAAAATCCGAAATCAACCGCGCCTCCGGCGTCATAGCCTCGAGCGGAGAATGTTTTCCAACCCGAGAATCTTCGATCTCTTCCTCCGCAATCATCACTTCCGATTCCTCGCAACTTTCCAGCAACGGCCCCGCCCGCCGCGAAGTCCGCTCAATTTGCCAAAGCGCATCCCGCCGGTGAAATCCAGCCTTGGCGCCGACAAAATTCAGCGCCCCGATTTCCGCCAGCGACGTCAATTCCGATTTCTGCAGCCCTGGCACGCGCAGCTTCAAATCATCAATCGACCGAAACACGCAAATCCCGCGCTCGCGAACGATTTCGCGTCCCACCTCCTCGCGCAACCCTTTCACAAACCGCAATCCCAGCCGCACGCACAGCTTCTCTCCACCCCTCTCGATCGTGCACAGCCAATCCGAACACGTCACATCAATCGCCCGCACGCGCAACCCGTGCCGCTGCGCGTCCTTCACCAGAGTCGCCGGCGAATAGAATCCCATCGGCTGGTTGTTCAAAATCGCCGCCGTGAACGCCGCCAGGTAATGACATTTCAAATACGCGCTGGCATACGCCAGTAGCGCAAAGCTCGCCGCGTGCGACTCCGGAAATCCATACAGCGCAAACGAAGTAATCGACTTCACGATGGTGTCCTGCACTTTCCCCGTAATCCCGTTTTTCTCCATCCCGCGCCGCAGCTTCACTTCCACTTCTTTCATGCGCTTCTCCGAACGCTTGAATCCGAACGCGCGCCGCAATTCCTCTGCTTCCCCGCCCGTAAATCCCGAAGCAATCATGGCCATGCGCAGCAACTGCTCCTGAAACAGCGGCACTCCCAGCGTCCGCGCCAGCACCGGCTCCAGTGAAGGATGCAAACATTCCGGCGCCTCGCGCCCCTGCCGCCGCTTCAAATATGGATGCACCATCTTCCCCACGATCGGACCCGGCCGGATGATCGCTACCTGCACCACAATGTCGTAAAACTTCGCCGGCCGCAGCCGCGGCAAGCAAGACATTTGCGCGCGGCTTTCGATTTGAAACATCCCGACGGTATCCGCCTTTTGCAGCGTTTCGTAAACGACCGCATCATCCGCGGGCAAGCGCGCCAGGTCCACCTCTTCCGCCTGGTGATCTCGAATCAGCTTCAGCGAATCTTCCAGCACCGCCATCATCCCCAATCCCAGCAAATCCACTTTCACGATGCCCATGTCCGCGCAATCTTCTTTGTCCCATTGCACCACCACGCGCCCCGGCATCGTCGCCGGCTCCAGCGGCACCACCGCATCTAGTTGCCCTTGGCACACTACCATCCCGCCGGAGTGCTGCCCCAAATGCCGCGGCAAATCCTGCACTTTCAGGCACAGCTCGAAGAATTTGCGGATTTTGGGATGCCGAATATCGAAACCGGCGTCATGAAAATGGCGCTCGAACGTGTCGTGCTCATCCTTGTATTCCCAAGCGCCGACAAGACTCGCGAGACGCCCCAGCGTTTCCGGATCAAACGATAAAACTTTCCCAATCTCCCGCGCCGCCGACCGCCCGCGATACGTAATCACGTTCGCGGTCATCGCCGCGCCAAATTTCCCGTACCGTTCGTACACATACTGGATCGCTCGCTCGCGCTGGTCCCCGCTCGGCAAATCCAAATCAATGTCCGGCCATTCGCCGCGCTCCTCCGATAGAAATCGCTCGAACAACAGCTCCATGCCCACGGGATCAACCGCCGTGATCCCCAGCGCATAGCACACCGCGCTGTTTGCCGCCGACCCGCGCCCCTGCACCAAAATATTTTTCTCCCGGCAAAAACGCACAATGTCCCAAACGATCAGGAAATACCCCGGAAGATCGAGCTTTTCGATCAGCGCCAGCTCACGATCAAGCTGCTTGCGGACCTTTTCATTCCCTGATCCGTAGCGCGCAAGCATTCCTTCATATGTCCGCTCCCGCAAGAACTGCATCTGCGAACCGCCCTCCGGCACTGGATACTTCGGAAACTCATATCCCAAATCGTTCAGCGCAAATTCCAAACGCGAGGAGAGTTCCTGCGTATTCGCAATCGCCTCCGGCAAATCCGCGAATAATCGCTCCATTTCCGCCGGCGATTTCAGATGCCGCTCCGAATTCCGGCACAGCAGCCGCCCCGCGGTAGCCAGCACGCGGTGATTCCGAATGCAGGTAAAAACATCGAGCAATTCGCGCTCGTCGGGCGTCGCGTGGCAAACTCCATTCGTGGCCAGCAGCGGCAAAGACAATTTCCGCGCAATTTCCACCGCCGCCTGATTGCGCGCCTCTTCTTCGCGTCCATAATGCCGCTGCAGCTCGACGTACACATTTTCTCGCCCAAATAATTCGCTCAACCTCTTCACGCACTCCGCTCCCCGCACCAAGCCACCTTTCTGGAGAGCTGACACCAGCGGCCCTTCTTCCCCACCGGTCATACAAATCAGCCCCGCGCGCAGCTCTGCGATCTCTTCGCGCTCGACGTGCCCTTCGCCCTTGCGCGCCCGCAGCTTCATCCGCGTAATCAAGCGGCACAAATTCTGATAACCCTCGCGCGATTCCACCAGCAGCGGATAACGCCATCCAAAAGCAGAAGTCACCTCCGCCCCAATGTGCGCCTTCACCGAACTTTTTTTCGCTGCCAGATAAAATCGCGGGGCACCATAAACGCCGTCACGGTCCAGGACCGCCATCGCGTGCATTCCCTGCCGCGCGCAAGCCGCGGCCATCTCTTCCGGCGAGGAAGCCCCCTCCAGGAAACTAAACGCCGAGCGCGCGTGAAGTTCCGTGTACATCAGTCGTACTCCCCGCGCAAAAACCATCCCTGCCGCAGTGCGTCATAATAAATTCGATATAGGCCGCGTTGTGGACATGAAGAAAACTGCTGGGCATTTAGCGAGTTTGAATTTTGCCGAGATGGGGCGCAGCGGTGCTGCGCCCCTACAATGGAAGGCGCGAAAAATTCGATTTCGAGATCCCATTCATCTTGCTGCCACGCATCTTCCTGCCACCAATCTCCCGAACTCCGCCACGGTCCCGACGCCGCCACCACTTCGCCGCGCATCCCCCGCAAATACACTCGCACAGGCTGCTCATCCCGCAGCTCCACGCGCACCGCCTGCGCCGGCCGGGTCACGCGCAGCCCTGTCGTAGCCCTGCGTGGTTCAGAATTTTCTTTAACGCCCAGCTCGCTCTTTCTGCGCCGCTTGTTTCGCTCACTGGCAACAACGAACCGCATCATCCGAAAACTCTCCGGCCGATGGCTATCGAGCAATTCCGCGCAACCTAAATTCCCTTCCCCCACCAACTTCCCCAGCCGCGCAATAGTCACTTCCAACTTCTCCGGATCCGGCCCGCACGGCACAAACAATCCGTTCTGCGCCACTCGCGGGGCCGCCGCATCCGCCGTCATGTAAATTTTCTGGATCGGCGCGGCGGGAGGATCCCCTTGCAATTGCAGCCGCAACAATTTCAGGAGCGTCTTTGCATTGCGCATGGGCACCGGCAGTGTCAGCACTTTCTCGTACTGCTTCACCCCCGGCTTTCTTCGCAACTCTTCCTGCAACGCCTGGAAATCTTTTTCAAACGAAGGCTGCAATTCGAATCGAATCCGCACGGCGCGCACCGCCAGCGCCCGCGCCTCCAGCCGCACGCAAAGCTGGTCCAGCAACCGCCCCAGTAAAAATGACAGCGGCTCCAGCTCTTCCACCGCGTCATCCAGTTCCATCTCTTCTGCAAAGATGGAAGACGCCTGCGCCAGCATCAGCGAACGCTGCCTCGTTCCCCGCGCTAATTCGCTCAGCCGCACGCCTTCTTGCCCCAATCGTTGGGAAAGCTGCAAGGCCGGTAGCGCCGCCAGTGCCTGCAGCGTCGCCACGCCCCAACGCTCCAAAATTTCCAGGGTTTCTGTTTCTGTGGTAAGAACACCCACCGGCAAAGGACCTAAACGCAGGCGCTCTTCGCCTTCAGGAATGATTGTGATTCCCGGGAAACCGCGTGCCGCGTGAATCGCTACTTCCATATTCGCAGCCACCGCAACACGCGTCGCCAGGCCAATCGCGGCCACCCGCTGCGCCAATTCCCGCGCAATGTTTTCGTCAGCGCCGAGTAAAGTGCTCAGCCCCTCGAGATCGAGAACCACCGTGTCCAGCGCCGTGTCTTCCACGCGCGGAGAAACGCTCCACGCCGCGTCCAGCAAAGCCGCGTGCGCCGCCTGCTCCTGCGCTTCCGAGCGCATGCAAATCTGCACAGTCCCAAACTGCGCCACCTGCGCCTTGGTCATCCCCAACTGAATGCCTGTTTCGAACGCCGCCGGATTCGCCGCCACCACGCTCCACAACGGAGGCGCCCCGCTGATCAATGCCAGCGGGGCCAGCGCGCGCTCCCCCAGCGACGGCTGGCTGCGCAGCACCGCTTGCACCAAAAAATCCGGAATATAAACGCAAGCAAATCCCATAACCATTCCACAGCGTTCCAGGAAACGTTGTAGGGCGTAAGGAGTTGCCACGAAGGAAAGTCGAAGCTAGCCCTTACGGTTGAGATCCTTCGGCCCGGCTGAAAAGCGCCGGGACCTGCCCGTCCGGCAGGCGGGCCTCAGGATGACAATATCTAGTGCACGCTGGAGTTTGGGAAAGTTCGAAGGATTGAAACTGAAGCCGAACTACCTGCTCCAAATCGTCCCGACTTCAAACATCCCTGATTCCGCGGCGTTTCGCGCAAGTGGCACAGCCATTGTCGGCTGTGCTCCTACGCGAATGTTAACCACACGCTGCTCCGGCATTTGTATCCGCGACCGCACCACATTCCCACGAACCGTAAATCCTCGCAGCAGCTTCGCAAATGGATAGCTAGTTTGTGCGCGGAAAAAGCGAGGCGTTGCTACGTGGGGCACAGGCAAGAGTGCCTGTGCTACTTGAGGCGAAGCTTCCGCCCATCGCACGGCTCCCGCCTCTAACCGCAACACCAGCGACGCGCACGTCTTCGCATGTGGCTCTTGCTCCAGCAGTAGCAAAATCGTCGGCGTATCCTCCACCGCTCGCCGAAAACGAAACCAAGCATTCAGCGGCACCTGACGCACCGTGCGCGCGGGGACATCGCTTAAGTCCACCGCCACCATCCCAAATCCGCCCGCCTGAATCAGCAAATCCGTAGCGCGCAGCGCCTGATCGATATTTTGGCAACGCACCCAAAGGAGTTTTTCAAGCGCAATTCCCGCCGCATTCGCCGTCAGCGGATCAAAACTGTCTCGCGCGTCCACTAGCGCGCACACTTCTCCGTCCTTCGTTCGTGAAGCCAAAGCTGAAATGAGAAAGCTCGTACGCCCCGAACACGCTGACCCGCAAATCTCGGTCATGGCTCCGCGCGGCAATCCCCCGACCAGAGCATCTATTTCCGGAATGCCGGTGGACACCAATTCAAACGCATAGCGATCGCGGTAAGCAAAAGGCGAGGCAACCCGTCCGCGCAAATCGGCGTCGATTTTAGAGCGCAGGGTAGCGAGTGAAGTGGCAGGCATGGTGGTTTGGGGCGAGCGGCGAGGGACGGGGATACTTCGCTTTTTGTTCGCCTAACCTGATTCTCCGCAAATCGTTGGCTCATGTCAAGCGCCGTAGCAGGTCAGTTCCGATTTACGCGGTGGTCTCAATGGGTCGACGCAACACCACTCGAAGCCCACGCGGAGGGCTTCCAGCGGCTAAGGATCGTTCGCGAGGGTTGATTCAGTCGAAACACCCCTCTGGCTAGGGTCTGGTCGAGCAGAGCCCTACAGATAGGTTCTCTAGTTGGAAGCATTGTCGGCTCAACAGTTTAGGTGGTGTTGCATCGACCGGTTGAGCTGGCAGCGTTTACTAGGAATTAGGAACGCTAGTCGGCAGAATATCGTGAGCGTCTCCAGCGGTAAATTGTGTGTGTCTTACCGTCAGCCCATATTTTCTGGATGTTGTAATGGCCGTCTGTGATCGTTTTCAAAACCGAGACTCTATCAAGCGTCCCGACGTCTCCGTCTTTCCCTAAAGTCTGAGCGAATTCGGCATCTGGCTGCTGAATGAAGAGACTAAGGGCGCATCCCGCCGACCCGCAGAATGAGGTGTTCCTATTCTCGACCAAAATAGCGGGAAGCCCTCGCGGCATTACCGGCAACTCGCGCCACATCAGGTTAATTCGGAACGTTTCTTCGCAACCCTTCTTGAAGTCACCCTCAAATTCGTCGCAATACTCTGCCTCGTCTGCGGCGAGCGCCTTAAGAACACCAGGAGGCAACGGTTTCTCTTCCGTATTGCCAAGTGACCGCGTCCTGATGGGGGCTGCGACGGCAGCCGCAGCTCCAGTGGAATTTAGTTTTCCTCGAACCGTCATGTTTTCCAAAATCTGGTTCCGTCTTTGTAAAGCCCTGTCGGGATGCGTAAATGGAGAAAAACTTGCAGGCGATCGCAATACTCCGGCCAGTAGAGCTGCTTCCTCCGCACTCACGTCATTGGCACCCTTTTGGAAGAAGTGTTCAGACGCATTCTCGACGCCCATCGCTCCAGGACCGAAGTAGGCTCTATTCGCATAGATCGTGAATAATTGCTGTTCCGAAAAACGTCGTCGGATGTGCCAACTCAGTCGAAACACGTCCAACTGATATCGTGCGGCCCTTTCGAGTCTATTGCACATGAGCGTACGCGCAATTTGATCTGAAAACGAAATGCCAGGTTCTGCGCTCGCGAGGGCGTCTTGGAATGGCTTCCCGATGTAGTCGAACGGAATAGCGAACGACAGGCCAGCAAGGCAAGAATCCGTTGCGAGATGCGCAGCCGTGGGTGCAAATTCCGACAGCTGCTCGATATTAGGCAAATCGTTTGTGTAAAGAAAGAAACAACCGCAAAGGCCGACCGCTGCAATCAAGACTAACGTCGCCAATCCGAGTAACACCCTGTATAGCATTGCCATAGGACGATTTTAGGGCGTTGCTTCGTCGTTGTCTTTTGCCGTTTGTCATCACCGAAGCTGATTCGCCAAGCCCTGGTTAGTCGGAGTGCGCGCGCCTTTCGATGCGCAAGCCCTAATCAAGCGCGTACGCGAACTGATGAATTGCTAACGCGCTCCGTTACTTCAGACGGCGTAGCGCGGTGCTATACTCCGTTCGAAGCGTCATCTACTTCGATTCAAATGTTTCGCTTTGGAGGTGCACATGGCTACCGCGCCGGTTAAGAATCCTGGATTTCCGGGACCTCCCAAATTTGCCACTGTCGCGGAAGAGCGGCGGCATCGCAAAGAGCGCCTGGCGGCTTCGTTCCGCTTGTTCTCGAAATTTGGTTTCGATGAGGGCGTGACCGGGCATATCACGGCACGCGATCCGGAGCATGCGGATCATTTTTGGGTAAATCCGTTTGGGGTGCACTTCAGCCAGATTCGCGTTTCCGACTTGATGTTGGTGAACGCCAAGGGCGAAGTGGTGGAAGGCAAGCATCCGCTGAACGGCGCGGCGTTTGCGATTCATTCGAG